>Ga0209918_1000114_pt1 | contig 61044 bp, 55 predicted proteins | sample SalPonD_shore_MG_FD_185712 | JGI IMG/M metagenome (GOLD analysis project Ga0209918, IMG submission 185712) | Salt pond soil microbial communities from South San Francisco under conditions of wetland restoration - Salt Pond MetaG... | ecosystem: Environmental > Aquatic > Marine > Intertidal zone... | reverse complement strand
GAGCTGGTCGGCCTGGACGCCATCAGCGACGTCCAGCACCCCTGCGGGGCCAAGGCCCTGGAGACGACCAGCCTGTGCGAGATCCCCTTCGAGCAGCTCGAGGACCTGGGCAACAAGATCCGCGGCCTGCAGCACCACCTCTACCGCATCATGAGCAAGGAGATCATCAAGGACGAGAACATGCTCATGCTGCTGGGCAAGATGACCGCCGAGGAGCGCCTGGCGACCTTCCTGCTCGGCATCTCCGCGCGCTTCAAGCAGCGCGGCTTCTCGGCCACCGAGTTTTATCTCAGCATGTCGCGCAACGACATCGGCAACTACCTGGGCCTGGCGGTGGAGACGGTCAGCCGCCTGTTCACCCGGTTCCAGGAAGAGGGCCTGCTCAGCGTCGAGCGCAAGCATATCCTCATCCACGACCTGGCCCGCGTGCAGGCGCTGGCCGGGCGCAAGACCACCTTCCAGCCCCAGGCCAGCGACAAGCTCGGCTGAGCCGCCCAAGGCCCGGGCCTATCAATCCCGACCCCTACCCTGCGGTATTCGCGCCGCCCCGGTGCGCGCGCACCTGAAAAAACCGCGTTCACTATCTGGCCTTTGATCCAGGTCAATGTTCACCCCCCCGGCTCCACACATGCTTGGCGCGTGACGGCGGCCTCTTGGCCGCTGCGCGGCTCGTTCACGTGCATACCAAGAAATCAGGGGGTACCTCATGGACACTTCGTCCACGTACAACTACAAGGTCGTGCGCCAATTCGCGATCATGACGGTGGTTTGGGGCATCGTCGGCATGCTCGTCGGCGTCGTCATCGCGGCCCAGCTCATCTGGCCACAGCTCAACTTCGACACGCCCTGGCTGACCTACAGCCGACTGCGCCCGCTGCACACCAATGCGGTGATCTTCGCCTTCGGCGGCTCGGCCCTGTTCGCCACGTCCTATTACGTCGTGCAGCGCACCTGCCAGACGCGCCTGTTCTCCGACAAGCTCTCGGCGTTCACCTTCTGGGGCTGGCAGGTGATCATCCTGGCCGCGGCGATCACGCTGCCGCTGGGCATCACCACCTCGAAGGAATACGCCGAGCTGGAGTGGCCGATTGACCTGTTGATCGCCGTCGTCTGGGTCGCCTACGCGGTGGTCTTCTTTGCCACCATCGCCAAACGGCGTGTCCCGCACATCTACGTGGCGAACTGGTTCTACGGCGCCTTCATCATCACCATCGCCGTGCTGCACATCGTCAACAGCATCGAGCTGCCGGTCTCGCTGTGGAAGTCCTATTCCTTCTATCCGGGCGCCATCGACGCCATGGTGCAGTGGTGGTACGGCCACAACGCGGTCGGCTTTTTCCTCACCGCGGGCTTTCTGGGCATGATGTACTACTTCATCCCCAAGCAGGCCAACCGGCCCATCTACTCCTACCGCCTGTCGGTGGTGCACTTCTGGGCGCTGATCTCCACTTACATGTGGGCCGGCCCGCACCACCTGCACTACACCGCGCTGCCGGACTGGGCCCAGTCGCTGGGCATGGTGTTCTCGCTGATCCTGCTCGCGCCCTCCTGGGGCGGCATGATCAACGGCATCATGACCCTCTCGGGCGCCTGGCATAAGCTGCGCACCGATCCCATTCTCAAGTTCCTGATCGTCTCGCTGTCCTTCTACGGCATGTCGACCTTCGAGGGGCCGATGATGTCCATCAAGACGGTCAACGCGCTGTCGCACTACACGGACTGGACCATCGGCCACGTGCACTCCGGCGCACTGGGCTGGGTCGGCCTGGTGACCATGGGCTCGATGTACTTCCTCATCCCGCGCCTGTTCGGCCGCGAGCAGATGCACTCGATCAAGCTCATCGAGTTGCACTTTTGGATCGCCACCGTGGGCATCGTGCTCTACATCGCCTCGATGTGGATCGCCGGCGTGATGCAGGGCCTGATGTGGCGGGCGGTCAACGACGACGGCACGCTGACCTACAGCTTCGTCGAGTCCCTCAAGGCCACCTACCCCTACTACGAGGTGCGCCTGCTGGGCGGGCTGCTCTACCTCGGGGGCATGTTCATCATGGCCTACAACGTGTGGAAGACGGTGAGCGGCGGCAAGGCCGCGCCGGCCACCATTGCGCAAACCGCCTGAGGAGACACCGTCATGAGTCATGAAGTTGTCGAGAAAAACATCGGCCTGATGGTGGCCTTCATCATCCTGGTCATCAGCATCGGCGGCCTGGTGGAGATCGTGCCGCTGTTCTTCCTCAAGAGCACCACCGAGCCGGTCGAGGGCATGCACCCCTACACCGCCCTGCGCCTGGAGGGCCGCGACATCTACGTGCGCGAGGGCTGCTACGTGTGCCACTCGCAGATGATCCGGCCCTTCCGCGCCGAGACCGAGCGCTATGGGCACTATTCGGTGGCCGGCGAGTTCGTCTACGACCATCCCTTCCAGTGGGGCTCCAAGCGCACCGGCCCGGACCTGGCCCGCGTGGGCGGGCGCTACTCGGATGACTGGCACCGGGTGCACCTGTTGAACCCGCGCGACGTCGTGCCCGAGTCCAACATGCCGGCCTTTCCCTGGCTGGCGAAGAACAAGCTCGATGAGGTGGACATCCGGGCCAAGATGCGCGTCATGAATACGCTCATCAAGGACACCTGCAGCGGCTGTGAGACCTACACCGCCGAGCAGATCAAGGACGCGCCGGCCCAGCTCGAGGGCAAGACCGAGCTCGACGCCTTGATTGCCTATCTGCAGGGCCTGGGCACCGACATCAAGACCCGGAGGTAATCGCCATGGACATCAACGACTTTCGCGCCTGGTTCACCGTCGTGATGCTGGCGATCTTCATCGGCATCGTGCTGTGGGCCTGGAGCGGCAAGCGCCGCAAGCGGTTTACCGAGGCGGCCAACCTGCCGTTCAACGAACCCGAATTCCCGCGCGTCGACCACGACGCCAACAAGGAGACAGGCCATGAGTAGCTTCTGGAGCTGGTATGTCACCCTCCTCACGGTCGGCAACATTATCGCCTGCTATTGGCTCATTCGCTGGAGCTCGCGCCGGCGCGCCGGCGAGGCCCCGCAGGGCCAGGTCACCGGTCACACCTGGGACGAGGACCTGCAGGAGTACAACAACCCGCTGCCGCGCTGGTGGCTGTGGCTGTTCTACATCACCATCGTGTTCGGCTTCGTCTATCTGGCCCTGTACCCGGGCCTGGGCAACTACAAGGGCCTGCTCGGCTGGACCGAGAAGGGTCAATACGAACAGGAGATGGCCGCGGCGAAGCAGGAGTACGGGCCGATCTTCGCGCAGTACCAGAAGCAGAACATTGCCGCACTGGCCGCCGATCCCAAGGCGCGGGAGATCGGCCAGCGCCTGTTCCTGAACTACTGCGCGCAGTGCCACGGCTCGGATGCCGGCGGCGGGCCGGGCTTTCCGAACCTGGCCGACAACGACTGGCTGTACGGCGGCCAGCCCGAGACGATCCAGAAGACCATCCTGGACGGTCGCAACGGCGTGATGCCGGCCTGGGGCCAGATCCTCGGCGACGATGGCGTCGACCAAGTGGCCGCCTACGTCGAGAGCCTCAGCGGGCGTCAGGCCGACCCGCAGCTGGTCTCGGCCGGGCGGACCAAGTTCCAGACCTACTGCGTGGCCTGCCACGGGGCCGACGGCAAGGGCAATCAGGCCCTGGGCGCGCCGAACCTGACCGACAACACCTGGCTGTACGGCGGCTCGCCCATGACCATCAAGGAGACGATCCGCAAGGGCCGTCAGGGCCACATGCCCGCGCACCGCGACTTCCTGGGCGAGGCCAAGGTCCACCTGCTCGCGGCCTATGTCTACAGCCTGGGCGCGGAGAAGCAGTCGGCGGCCGAGTGACGACCGGCTGCCCGGACGAGGGCCCGCCGCCGGGCCCCGCCGCTCCCCGAGCGGCCGGGCCGGCGCGGCAAGGCCTGACGCAGTAGGCGATCGCTATCGCACGATGCGCCGGACGAACCGGCGAGGTACCGCAGCACTTATGAGCTCCACCACCCCAGACAAGGCCAAGTCTCAGTCCTCGGCCACGCCCCCCGGCAGCGGGCCGGGCGATGAAGAGGAAATCTACGCCAAGCACCAAAAGGTCTATCCGCGCGAGGTCCACGGCATCTTCGCGACCTGGCGGGTGATCGGCGTGCTGGTCCTGCTCGGCCTGTATTACCTGCTGCCCTGGTTCCGCTGGGACGGACACCAGGCGGTGCTGTTCGATCTGCCGGCGCGCAAGTTCTACGTCTTCGGGCTGACCTTCTGGCCGCAGGACTTTTTCTATCTGGCCGCGCTGCTGATCGTCGCCGCGCTGTCGCTGTTCTTTTTCACGGCGCTGGCCGGGCGCCTGTGGTGCGGCTATGCCTGCCCGCAGACGGTATGGACCGAGGTCTTTTTGTGGATCGAGCGCAAGGTCGAGGGCGATCGCAACAGGCAGATGAAGCTCGACCGCGCGCCGTGGTCGGCCCGCAAGTTTGCGCTCAAGGCGGGCAAGCACGCGCTGTGGCTGGCCTTCGCCGCCTGGACCGGCTTTACCTTCGTCGGCTACTTCACGCCCATTACCGAACTCGGCGCCCGGCTGGTGCAGTTCTCGCTGGGCCCCTGGGAGACCTTCTGGATCATCTTCTACGGCTTTGCCACCTACGGCAACGCCGGCTGGATGCGCGAGCAGGTGTGCATCTACATGTGCCCCTATGCCCGGTTCCAGAGTGCGATGTTCGACAAGGATACCCTGGTCATCTCCTACGACGAACAGCGCGGCGAGCCGCGCGGCTCTCGCAAGAAAGGCGTGGACTACCAGTCCCTGGGCCTGGGCGACTGCATCGACTGCACCCTGTGCGTGCAGGTCTGCCCCACGGGCATCGATATCCGCAACGGGCTGCAGTACCAGTGCATCGGCTGTGCGGCCTGCGTGGACGTGTGCGATCAGGTCATGGACAAGATGGGCTACCCGAAGGGGCTCATCCGCTACACCACCGAGAACGCGATGGAGGGCCGGCGCTCGCATCCGCTGCGCCCGCGGGTGATCGTCTACGCCGTACTGCTCGCGGCGATCCTCGGCGCACTGGTCTACGGCATCACCCAGCGCATTCCCCTGCGCCTGGACGTCATCCGCGACCGCAACGCGCTGTACCGAACGACCAACCAGGGCCTGGTGGAGAACATCTACACCCTCAAGGTCATCAACATGGACGAGCGTGCCCACACCTACACCCTGAGCCTGGCGGATCTGCCGGGCGCGAGCCTCGCCCCGGGCCAGGGCACGATCACGGTGCCGGCCGGCGAGGTGGCCAACGTCCCCGTGCAGGTGCGCATCGACCCGGCCCGGCTCGAACACACGGGCAACGACGTCGAGTTCCGTTTGCAGGCGCAGGACGACCCGAACCTGAGGATTGAGGCAACCAGCCGCTTTATCGGCCCGATCACCCGGAGGTAGACAATGACCGACAATGACCTGGACACCGTGCCCTGGTATCGCCAGTTCTGGCCGTGGTTCCTGATCGCGCTGCCGGCCACCGCCGTGGTGGCCGGACTGACCACGCTGGGCCTGGCCATCCACGACCGCGACGGCCTGGTGGCCGACGACTATTACAAGGAGGGCCTGGCCATCAACCGGGTCCTGGACCGCGACCACGAGGCCAAACAGCTCGGCCTCTATGCCCAGGGCCACTTCGATCGCGACACCGATCGCCTGGTGCTTCGCATCGGGGCGCGCAAACCGCTGCCGGTGGAGGCCATTCGCCTGCGCCTGATGCATCCCACGCGCGCCAACATGGACATCAACGTGCCCCTGCACTACGACGCCAGCGCGCGGCGCTACAGCGCCCGGGTGCACGCGCTGGCCAAAGGCGACTGGTACATACAGCTCGAACCGGTCCGGGGCGACTGGCGCCTGCTCGGGCGGCTGCAGATCCCCGGCAGCGGGCGACTGACGCTGGGCTATCCGCCCTCGAACCCCGCCGGCTAGGCCGGCGGCACGACATCAAGGCGGCGGCGTGAGCCTATCGACGCAGAACCGGGACGGGGCCCGGAAAAAGGAGAGCGTTCAGATGAATGACATCCCGAAGGTGCAGAAGGTCATCGCGGTGCTGTGGCCTTCGTTCATCGTGGCGGGGGTGGCCACGATCCTGTTCTTCACGGCCTTCGACCCGGAGGCGATCCTGGAGGCCAGCGGCTACCGGCCCGTCGGCCGGCTCGGCGGCTACAGTATCGGTTTCTTCCTGTTCTGGCTGGTCACGGCCTCGGCCTGCCTGCTGACCTGCTACTTTCAGCGGCCCTGCGCCCGCGAGCAGACGGGCGAGGGGCCCGGCGCCTGAGCGCCCCCACCCCCGCTCAGCCGCCCGCCCCTTCGGCCCGCGTCCCCGGCGCCGCCTGGCCGAGCGCCCGCGCGTAGAGGGCGAGGTATTCGCCGGCGCTGCGCTGCCACGAATGGTCCTGGCGCATGGCCGCCCGCTGCACCTTGCGCAGGCCGGCGGTGTCCGCGAACAGGTCCAGGCCGCGCCCGATCGCCGCGACCAACTCCGCCGGCGTGCCCCCACCCGGCCCACCGAAGACGATACCGGTGGCCCGCCCGGAGGCGATGTTGGCCTCGTCGGCATCGATGACCGTGTCGGCCAGCCCACCGACCGCGCGCACGATGGGCAAGGTGCCGTAGCGCAGGCTGTACATCTGGTTCAGGCCGCAGGGCTCGAAGCGCGAGGGCATGAGAAACAGATCCGCGCCGGCCTCGATGCGGTGGGCCTGCTGCTCGTCGAAACCGATCCGTGCCGCCAGACGCTCGGGGTAGCGCGCGGCCCAGGCGTGCAGCTCGCCCTCGTAGGCGGGCTCGCCGCTGCCCAGGAGCACTATTTGAAGGTCCAGTCCCATCAGGCTCGGCAGGGCGTCGAGCAGCTGGTCGATACCCTTTTGCTGTACCAGCCGTCCGATCATCCCGATGAGCGGTACGCGCTCGGCTGCCGGCAGGCCGAAGGCCTCCTGCAGGGCCCGCTTGTTGGCACGCTTGCCCCCGACCAGGTTGCGCGCGGTGTAGTTCTGCACCAGATGCGGGTCGCTCCCCGGATCCCATTCGGTATCGTCGATGCCGTTGAGGATGCCGCTGAGGTGCGCGCCGCGGTGGCGCAGCAGACCGTCCAGCCCGAAACCGAATTCGGGCGACTGGATCTCGCGCGCATAGCTGGGACTGACCGTGGTGATCTCATCGGCGAAGACCAACCCGCCCTTCATGAACGAGAGCTGGCCGTGAAACTCCAGGGCCTCGAACTGCCAGAGGGCATCGGGCAGGCCCAGGGCGACGAACGTGGAATAGGGGAACAGCCCCTGATAGGCCATGTTGTGGATCGTGAACACCGTCGCCGGGCGCGCCGGGGGCGGGCCCTGCGGCTCCTGGGCGATCAGGGCCGGGACCAGACCGCTTTGCCAGTCGTTGCAGTGCACGAGATCGGGCCGCCAGCGCAGCCCGGCCCGATCCATCGCCACCTCCACCACGGCGCGCGCGAACAGGGCGAAGCGATCGGCGTTGTCGTGCCAGGGCAGGTGATCGGGCCCCACGTAGGGATTGCCCGGGCGGGCGAAGGAGGGCGGGTGATCGACCAGCCAGACCTGCACGTGGCTGCCGGGCAGGGTACCGGCGCGCAGGCGCACCGTCCCGCCCGCCAGCGTCAGCTCGGCGACCACGGGCAGCTCGCCGGTACGCGCCAGGGTGTCGCCATAGGCGGGCATGATGAGGCGCACATCCTCCCCCAGGCCCTGCAGGGCGCGCGGCAGACTGCCGGCCACATCGCCCAGCCCCCCCGTCTTCATCAGGGGATGGGCCTCGCTGGTGACATAGAGGATACGCGACATAGGCGGTGGGCTATCTCGGGGTAAGTGGCTAGGCTCAGGGCGTCGCCTGGCGCTTGAGCACCAGGGCCGCCAGCGGCGGCAGGGTGATGCTGATGGACTGTTCCCGGCCCATCCAAGCCACCGGCTCGCTGGGCAGCTCGCCGGCGTTGCCCACGTTGCTGCCGCCGTAATACTGCGAGTCGGAGTTGATGAGCTCGCGGTAGACGCCCGGCTCGGGCACGCCGATACGGTAGCCGTAGCGGGGTACCGGGGTGAAGTTGCACACGGTGATGGTGAAGTCCTCGCCGTCGCCGCGCAGGAAGCTGATCACCGACTGGGCGGCGTCGTGGCAGTCGATCCAGTCGAAGCCCTCGGGCTCGAAATCGTGACGGTACAGCGCCGGTTGGGATCGATACAGGCGATTCAGGTCGCCGACCAGGGCCTGCAGGCCGCGGTGCAGGGGATACTGCAGCACGTACCAGTCCAGGCGCCGGTCGAAGCTCCATTCACTCCCCTGACCGAACTCGTTGCCCATGAACAGCAGCTTCTTGCCCGGATAGGTGAGCATGTAGGTGTAGAGCAGGCGCAGGTTGGCGAACTGCTGCCACTCGTCACCGGGCATCTTGCGCACCATGGCGCTCTTGCCGTGCACGACCTCGTCGTGAGAGAAGGGCAGGACGAAGTTCTCGGTGAACGCATACAACAGCCCGAAGGTCAGCTGGTCGTGGTGGTAGTGGCGGTGGACGGGATCGTTGCTCATGTACACCAGGGTGTCGTGCATCCAGCCCATGTTCCATTTCATGGAAAAGCCCAGCCCGCCGACCCAGGTGGGCCGCGTGACCTGCGGCCAGGCGGTGGACTCCTCGGCGATGACCAGGATACCGGGATGCTGGCCGTGGGCGACCTGGTTGAGCTCGCGCAAAAAGGCGATGGCCTCCAGGTTCTCGTTGCCGCCGTACTGGTTGGGCACCCAGTCGCCGGCCTCGCGCGAATAGTCCAGGTAGATCATCGAGGCCACCGCGTCGACGCGCAGACCGTCGATGTGAAACTCCTCCAGCCAGTACAGGGCGCTGGCCAGCAGGAAGTTCTTCACCTCGTTGCGCCCGAAGTTATATATCAGCGTACCCCAGTCGCGGTGCTCGCCGCGGCGCGGGTCGGCATGCTCGTACAACGCGCTGCCGTCGTAGCGCGCCAGGGCGAAGGCGTCTTTGGGAAAGTGGGCCGGCACCCAGTCCAGCAGCACGCCGATGCCGTGCTGGTGGCACAGGTCGACGAAGTAGCGGAAGTCGTCCGGCGCCCCGAAGCGGCTGGTGGGCGCGAAATAGCCCGTGGTCTGATAGCCCCAGGAGGCATCCAGGGGGTGCTCCGTGATGGGCAGCAGCTCGATGTGGGTAAAACCCTGCGCCGTGACGTATTCGACCAGTTGCTCGGCCAGCGTCCGGTAGTTGAGAAAATTCCCATGCTCGTCGCGCTGCCAGGAGCCCAGGTGCACCTCGTAGACCGAGAAAGGTGCGTGCAGCCAGTCCGCCTCGCGCCGAGCGGCCATCCAGGCCTCGTCCTGCCAATCGTAGTCATCGTCGCCCACCAGGGCGGCCGTGTCCGGACGCCGCTCGAACTGCCGGCCATAGGGGTCGGTCTTGACCATGATGGTGCCGTACTGGCGGTTGCGGATCTCGAACTTGTACAGCGTGCCGACGTCCAACCCGGGGATGAACAGCTCCCACACGCCGCTGGCGCCGCGGGCGCGCATGGGGTGGCGCCGCCCGTCCCAGCCGTTGAAGTCGCCCACGACGCTGACGCGCTCGGCGTTGGGCGCCCAGGTGGCGAACAGCACGCCGCGCACGCCGTCGACCTCGCGCACGTTCGCGCCCAGGTGGCGATAGACGTGCCAGTGGCGCCCCTCGTTGAACAGGTGCAGGTCGAAATCGGACAGCTGGGAGGCAAAGCCATAGGGGTCGACGCCGCAGTGCGAGCCGCCGCCCTTGGCCTGCCAGCACAGCTCATAGGGCGTGGTCACGGTGCCGGCGGGTCCGCGCCACTCGAACAGGTCGGTGCCGGCGATGCGCTCCAGGGCCGGGCCGCCCTCGCCCAGGGACACGGTTTCGGCCTCGGGCAGCAAGGCCCGCACGAGTTCCCGGCCCTCGCCGTCGGGATGGCGGCCCAGCACCGCGAAGGGGTCGTGGTGGCGGGCCTCGATGAGCCGGCGCATCCCCTCGGACAGGTGCTCGGCCGGCGCGGGGCGGCTGGAGGTGGACTTGGTCATGTCAGATGGAGGTATCCGGGGTTGAGGCGAATGGCGCGCGGAGCGGCCCGCGCGACCGGCGCCGCGGCCGCTTGCGCCGGGCGTCGTATTTGATGTTACATTAGCTGGCAGCGGGAACGGAAGCCGAAGCCGCTGCCGGGAACGGACCACCCACGCCCCAAGGAGTCGCCGAGCGATGCGCTACAACCAGTCGCCGCGTTTCGTCAGCCGTTTGACGCGCGACACCCTGGCCATAATTCTCGCCGGCGGCCGGGGTTCACGGCTCAAGCACCTGACGCTGTGGCGCGCCAAACCCGCGGTGCCCTTCGGCGGCAAGTTCCGGATTATCGACTTCGCCCTGTCGAACTGCGTCAACTCGGGCATCCGGCGCATCGCGGTGATGACCCAGTACAAGGCGCACTCGCTGATCCGCCACATCCAGCAGGGCTGGGGCTTTCTGCGCGGCCAGTTCGGCGAGTACATCGAGCTGCTGCCGGCCCAGCAGCGCATCGAGACGTCCTGGTACAAGGGCACGGCCGACGCGGTCTACCAGAACCTGGACATCATCCGCACCTACGACCCGACCTACGTGCTGGTCCTGGCCGGCGATCATATCTACAAGATGGACTACGGTCCCATGATCGCCGCGCACGTCGACCGTCAGGCCGACATGACCGTCGGCTGCATCGAGGTGCCGCTGGAGCGGGCCAGGGCCTTCGGCGTCATGGGCATCGACGAGGAAGGGCGCGTGCTGGAGTTCGCCGAAAAACCGGAACATCCGACCCCGGAACCGGACAATCCCGATGCGGCACTCGCCTCCATGGGGATCTATGTCTTCAACAAAGACTTCCTGTTCGAGCAGCTCATCCGCGATGCCGACGATGCCGAATCGCACCACGACTTCGGCAAGGACATCATCCCCTCGGTCATCGAAAACCAGCGCGTCTTCGCCTATCCCTTTCGCGACATCCAAACCGGCAAGCACGCCTACTGGCGCGACGTGGGCACCGTGGACGCCTTCTGGGAGGCCAATCTGGAGCTCATCGGCGTCACCCCCGAGCTCAACCTCTACGACGAGCAGTGGCCGATCTGGTCCTGGGCCGAACCCTCGCCCCCGGCCAAGTTCGTCTTCGACGACGAGGACCGGCGCGGCATGGCGGTCGACTCCATGGTCTCCAACGGCTGCATCGTCTCCGGGGCGACGGTGCGCCATTCGCTGCTGTTCTCCAACGTGCGCGTCCAGCCCTATGCCACGGTCGAGGACGCGGTGATCCTGCCCGACGTGACGGTCGGCGAACGCTGTCGGATCCGCCGCGTCGTGATCGACAAGGGCTGCGAGATACCGCCCGGCACCGTCATCGGCGAGGACCCGGCGCAGGACGCCGAGCGCTTCTACGTCACCCCCGGCGGGGTCGTCCTGGTCACGCCCGAGATGCTCGGCCAGCAGATGCACCATGTCCGCTGAGCCCGCCCTCAACGTCGTCCTGTGCTGGCACATGCACCAGCCCGAGTACCGCGACCTGCGCACGGGCGAGTACCAGTTGCCCTGGACCTACCTGCACGCCATCAAGGACTACGTGGACATGGCGGCGCACCTGGAGGCCGTGCCCGGGGCCTGTGCGGTGGTCAACTTCGCGCCCGTGCTGCTCGAACAGCTCGACGACTACGCTGGGCAGGTGGCCGGGTTCCTGCACAACGGGGCGGCCATCCGCGACCCGCTGCTCGCCGCCCTGGTCGAGCCGGCGCTGCCCGGTCCGGGCGAGGGGCGCATGAAGCTGATCAAGGACTGCCTGCGCGCCAATGAAGAGCGCCTGATCGCCCGTTTCGAGCCCTATCAGCGCCTGGCGACCATCGCCCGCTGGCTCGGCGCCCACCCCGAGGCCCTGCTCTACGTCGACGATCAGTTCGTCGTGGACCTGCTGGTCTGGCATCACCTGGCCTGGATGGGCGAGACGGTGCGCCGTGAGGACGGCCGCATCAAACGCCTCGCCGACAAGGCCTCCGGCTACACGCTGCACGACCGGCGCGAGCTGCTCGGTGTCATCGGCGAGCTGCTCCAGGGCGTTATCGGACGCTATCGGGCCCTGGCCGAGAGCGGGCGCGTGGAGCTGTCGGTCACGCCCTATGCCCACCCCATCGTGCCGCTGCTGCTGGACCTCAACAGCACCCACGAGGCCATGCCCAAGGCACCGCTGCCCGAGCTGGCGGCCTATCCCGGCGGCGAGGAACGGGCGCGCTGGCACATCCGCCAGGGCATCGACACCTTTCGACGTCACTTCGGCTTCGCGCCCCAGGGCTGCTGGCCCTCGGAGGGCAGTATCAGCACGGCCACGCTGGGCCTGCTCGGCGAATACGAGTTCCGCTGGGCGGCCAGCGGCGGCAGCGTCCTGCACAACAGCCTGAACCGGGCCGGCCAGCCCACCGACGCGCCCTGCCTGCACCGCGGCTACGCCGTGGCCGACACCGGCTTGAGCTGCTTCTTCCGCGACGACGGTCTGTCCGACCTCATCGGCTTTACCTACTCCGACTGGCACGCCGACGACGCCGTGGCCAATCTGGTCCACCACCTGGAGACCATCGCCAAGAATTGCCGCAAACAATCCGGCAGCGTGGTTCCCATCATCCTCGACGGGGAGAACGCCTGGGAGCACTACCCCGACAACGGCTACTACTTTCTCAGCGCCCTGTACCAGCGCCTGGCCGCGCACCCGCGAATCAATCTGACCACCTTCTCGCGCTGCCTGGACACCGGGGCCGCGCAGGGCGAACTGCCGGGCGTGGTCGCGGGCAGCTGGGTCTACGGGACCTTTTCGACCTGGATCGGCGATCGCGACAAGAACCGCGGCTGGGACATGCTCGGCGAGGCCAAACAGACCTTCGACCGGGTCGCCGCCTCCGGTCGGCTCGACGCCGAGCATCTGGCGGCTGCGGTGCACCAGCTGGCCATCTGCGAGGGCTCGGACTGGTTCTGGTGGTTCGGGGATTACAATCCGGCCCAGACCGTCAGCGACTTCGAGCGCCTGTTCCGGCGCCATCTCGCCAACCTCTACCAAGTGCTCGGCGAGGAGCCGCCGGCCTACCTGTCCCAGTCCTTCACCCACGGCGGCGGTGCCCCACGGCACGGCGGCGCGATGCGCCCCGGGCAGGCCGCGGGTTGAGGCCGGTGTGAGCGCGGCGCGAACCGAGGCGAAGGGCCAGGCGGCCGACAGCAGGGCCGGCGAGACACTCAGCCTCAATGCGGCCCTGGACCACCGCCGCGCCGGTATCCTCCTCCACCCCACCTCGCTGCCCGGGCCGGGGCCGAGCGGCGACCTCGGCCACGCCGCCTACCGCTTCGTGGAATTTCTTGCCGCCGCCGGTATGGGTATCTGGCAGACCCTGCCGCTGGGGCCCACGCACAGCGACGGCTCGCCTTACCAGTGCCTGTCGGTGCACGCCGGCAACCCGTGCCTGATCAGCCTGGACTGGCTGGTCGACCGCGGCTGGCTCGCCCAGGCCGATCCGGACCGTCGCCAGGCTTGCATGGACGAGGCCTACCGGACCTTCGAGGCGCACCGCGGCAAAACCCCGGCCAGGCGGCTCCACGGCGCCCACGACGCCTTCGTCGAGACCGAGGCCGACTGGCTCGAGGACTACGCCCTGTATGCGGCCCTGCGCGCCGAGCAGGGCGGTCGGCCCTGGCTCGAGTGGCCGAGCGCGCTGCGCGACCGCGACCCGGATGCACTGGAGGCCGCGCGCGGGCGCCTGAGCCCGGCCATCGCCCGGGTGCGCTTCGAGCAGTTCGCCTTCTTTCGCCAGTGGGCCGAGCTGCGCGCCTATGCCCACAAGCACGGTGTGCGGCTGTTCGGCGACATGCCCATCTTCGTGGCGCACGACAGCGCCGAGGTCTGGGCCCACCGCGAGTATTTCGCCATCGACGAACACGGCACCGCCCAGGCGGTGGCCGGCGTGCCGCCGGATTATTTTTCGGCCACCGGCCAGCGCTGGGGCAACCCCCACTATCGCTGGAAGCGCATGCAGCGCGACGGGTTCGCTTGGTGGATCCGGCGCGTGCACACCCAGCTCGAGCTGTTCGACCTGGTGCGGGTCGACCACTTTCGCGGCTTCGAGGCCTACTGGGAGATTCCGGCGGCGGCCGAGACCGCCATGGAGGGCCGCTGGGTCAAGGCCCCGGGCAAGGCCCTGCTCAAGGCCCTGCACGAGGCCTTCGAAGCGCTGCCCCTGGTGGCCGAGGACCTGGGGGTCATCACGCCCGAGGTCGAGGCGCTGCGCCGGCGCTTCGGCCTGCCGGGCATGAAGATCCTGCAGTTCGCCTTCGGCGGCGGCGCGGACAATCCGTACCTGCCGCACAACCACGAGCGCGACGCGGTGGTCTACACCGGCACCCACGACAACGACACCACGCTGGCCTGGTACCGGTCGCTGGACGGGGACGCCCGGGCCTATGTGAACGAGTACCTCGGCCAACCCAAGGAGGCGATGCCCTGGCCGCTGATCCGCGCCGCGCTGGGCTCGGTGGCCCAGCTCGCGGTGGTGCCCATGCAGGACGTCCTGGCCCTGGGGCCGGGCCACCACATGAACCGCCCGGGGACGACCGAGGGCAATTGGGCCTGGCGCTTCACCTGGGATCAGGCGCCCGCCGACCTGGCTGACCGGCTGCACCGGCTGACGGGCTTGTACGGCCGGCGCTAGCGCCCGGCCGGGGCCTAACCGGGGCCGGACCGGCGGCGGCGTTGCGCGCCCCCGCTCCCTTTGGTAAGTTCCTGTCGTGCCGCGCCTTTGCCGGTCCCCGCGCGGCCGCCTCGCAGCGACTCGTCATCCCCCACGGACGCGGTCCCGGCCTCGAACCGCCGCCGTCCGCGCCGGATTCCAGCGCCGGACCCGCCCGCCTCCCGACAGGGCCGCGGGCTCGCGGCGCATTTCGGAGAACATACCGCGCCATGCCGCCCCTGCTGACACTGCTGAGCCCCTGGGAATTCTCCCCGACCGTGTTGCTCTGCACGGTGGGCGCCGCCGCCCTGTTCTGGCGCGGCCTGGTGGTGCGCCGGCGCACGGGGCACAGAACCGGCGTGTGGCGAAGCCTGAGCTTCTTCCTCGGCCTGGCGCTGATTTATGTCGCACTGCAGAGCTACGTCGACTACATCTCCCAACACATGTTCTGGGTACACCGCCTGCAGCACCTGGTGCTGCATCACGTGGGGCCCTTTCTGATCGTGCTCGCCGTGCCCCACGAGGTCATGGGCGCCGCCCTGCCCACACGCCTGCGCGAGCGGGTGCTCGTGCCGCTGTGGCGCAGCCCGCCCGTGCGCTGGCCCTATCGCATCCTGCAAAACCCGGTCGTCGCCTCGGCCCTGTTCGTCGGTCTCATCTATTTCTGGCTGCGCTCGGACGTACACTTCGACGCCATGCTCAGCGCCCGGCTGTACAAGCTCATGAATTGGTCCATGGTCATCGATGGGCTGCTGTTCTGGTGGCTGATGGTCGACCCGCGCCCGCCGTTGGAGCACCGTACCCCGCGCTATCCGGTGCGCATCCTGATGCTCTGGGCGATCATGCTGCCCCAGATCGCCATCGGCGCCTATATCACACTCAGCGATCACATCCTCTACAGCGTCTACAGCGTCTGCGGCCGCGCCTGGCCCATCAGCCCCATGGTCGACCAGGAGGTGGGCGGGGTGATCACCTGGATCCCCGCGGCGATGATGAGCGTGGTCGCCATCCTGGTGGTGCTGCGCCTGTGGATGCACGACAGCGCCCGGCGCAATGCGCCCTCGATGCCCGCGGCGCCGCCGGCCCCGGCCATGGATTAGCCCCATACACCACTTGTGTTTCGAACCAAGGAGTCGACATGAGACCAGTACGCCCACCCCGTCGCGGCGCCCGACTGTGGCTCGCCGCCCTGGCCCTGTGGTCGGGCGTCGCCTTCGCCGCCGCGGTGCCGGCGGGGACCGGCGCCCAGGCCGCGCACGTCGCGGTGCACCATGCGCGCCTGCGCTGGCTGCCCGGTGACCTGCCCCTGGCCGGCTACTTCGAGCTCAGCAACACCGGCCAGCGGCCCCGGCGCCTGGTCGGGGCCTCCAGCCCCGCCTTCGCGCGCGTCATGCTCCATCGCAGCACCCACGCGGGCGGCACGGAGCACATGGTGCACGTCTCGAGTGTGGACATTGCGCCGGGCAAGACGCTGCGCTTCGCCCCCGGCGGCTACCACCTGATGCTCATGAAGCGCCGCCACGGCCTCAAGGTCGGCGACCGCGTCCCGGTCACGCTGCATTTTGCCAATGGCCGGGGATTGACCGTGCACTTCGCGGTCCGGGGCGCGGGGACGCAGTGATGCAAAGGCCGGGGCCAATGAAAGGCCGCTGGGTGGCGGCCATCTGTGCGTTGGGCCTGCTGGCCGGATTGGCGGGCTGCGGCCACAAGGGTCCGCCCTGGGGACTGAAGGACATCTCCGGGCTGATGCCCGCGCTGAAGTTCACCCTGACCGATGCGAACACGGGACAGACCGTGCACGCGAAGGACTTCCGCGGCCACCTGGTGCTGCTCTACTTCGGCTACACCCACTGCCCGGACGTATGCCCGACAACCCTCAGCCGCCTCAGTCGCGCGGTGGCCTCGCTGGGCCCGCGCGCCTCGGATGCCCGCATCCTGTTCGTCACCGTGGACCCGGCCCGCGACCGCATTGCGGACCTGAAGCGCTATGCCCGCGCCTTCGGCCCCGAGGTGGTGGGACTGCGCGGCTCACAACAGGCGCTGCGGGCGCTGACCAAGCGCTATCGCGTGACCTACGGCTACGGCAAACCGGACAGCCACGGCAACTACGAGGTCTCCCACAGCGCCGCGGTGTATATCTTCGACCGCCAGGGCGAGGCCCGGCTGCTGGCGCGCCCAACCGACAACGCCGCGACCATCGGCAAGGACCTGGCGCGCCTGGACGCCGAGCGCTGATCCGCGCACCGTTACAGCCAGATCATGCAGCCGGTCTCGAAGGGATGGGCGAGCAGGCGATGGTAGGGATACATGCGCAGCTTGTAGTACTGCAGCCCCGACAGGCGCGGGCATAGGTCGAGCGAGAACAGGACCTCGCCGCCCGGTGCCGCGCCCTCGCCCGCGGGCTCGGCCTGCAGCACGAAACGGTCCTTGACCTGGAACTCCCCGGCCTCGTCCTCCACGCCGACCAGACACTCGACCACGACATCCTCGGCCGTGAGGCCGTTGAGCTCGGCCGCGACGCGTATCGGCAGCGTATCGCCGTGTGTCATTTTGGGTACGGCCGGGTCGATGCGTTTCATGCGCGTGCCCGGCCAACGCTCCTGGATGCGCGCCCTCCAGGCGGCAAGCTCGCGGGTGGGCGCCAGCTCCTCGGCGGCGAGCGCGCGGCAGTAGTCCTTCGCGGGCACGTAGTAGTACTTGACGTAGTCCATGACCATGCGCTGGGCATTGAAGTGGGGCATGATGGACTTCATCGAGGCCTTGGACTTGTGCACCCAGCCGTCCGAGTAGCCGTGGCCGTTGCGCCGGTAGTACAGGGGAATGACCTGCTCTTCGAGCAGATCCAGCAGGGCCTGGGACTCCTCGCGGTCGCGAAAATCGGCATCGTACTGCGGTCCGTGCGGCGTGATGGCCCAACCGTTTTCCTCGTTGTAGCCCTCGCCCCACCAGCCGTCGAGCACGCTGAGATTGATCACGCCGTTGATGCCGGCCTTCTGGCCCGAGGTGCCGCTGGCCTCCAGCGGGTACTGCGGGTTGTTGACCCACACATCCACGCCCGTGACCAGCTTGCGCGCCAGGGCCAGATCGTAGTCCTCGAGCAGGACGATCTTGCCCTCGAACTCGGGCCGGCGCGAGTACTCGTGCACGGCGCGGATGAGTTCCTGACCGGGGACGTCGTGCGGATGCGCCTTGCCGGCAAAGAGCATCACCACGGGCCGCTCGGGGTCGCCCAGCAGCCTGGCCAGGCGCTGCGGATCGGAGAACATCAGCGTGGCGCGCTTGTAGGTTGCAAAGCGCCGGGCAAACCCCAGCGTCAGGACATCGGTTTCCTTGGCCGAGAGGTGGCGCGTGAGGCGCTCGATGACCACCTCGCTGACGCCGTTGCGCCGGCACTGGCGCGTGGCGCGGGCGCAGACGTCGTCCAAGAGCTCGGCCTTGAGGGTCTGGCGCACGCTCCAGTAGCTCTGGTCCGGGATATCGTCGATACGTTCCCAATACTCCTCGTTGAGCAGTTCGCTGCGCCATTCGCGATCGAAGCGCATGTCGAACAGATTGACCCAGTCGCGTGCAAGGAAGGTCGGCACGTGCACCCCATTGGTGACATAGCCGATGGGGTTCTCGTCGTGCGGGATCTGCGGCCAGATATAGCCCTCCATGCGCGAGGCTACCCCGCCGTGGATGCGGCTGACGCCGTTGTGATGGCGCGAGGCGCGCAAGGCCAGCGCGGTCATGTTGAAACCGCCGTGGTTGCTCGGGCTGTTGCCCAGCTCGCGCAGTTTCTCCAACGGGATACCCAACTCGCGCGCGTAGCCCTCGAAATAATTGCTAAACAGCTGGGGGTCGAAGATGTCGTGACCGGCCGGCACCGGCGTGTGCGTGGTGAACACGGTGGCCGCGGCGACCAACTCCAGTGCGCTGTCGAAGTCGGCCCCGTCGGCCACCAGGCGCCGGCAGCGCTCGAGGATCTGGAAGGCGGCATGGCCCTCGTTGATATGCCAGACCGTGGGCACCAGAGCGAGGGCATCCAGGGCCCGCACGCCGCCGATGCCGAGCACGGTCTCCTGCTGGATGCGGGTATTCACGTCACCGCCGTAGAGCTGATACGTGATACGCCGGTCTTCGCTGCGATTGTCGGGCAGGTCGCTGTCGAGCAGATACAGGTCGATATGCCCCGCCTTGGCGTGCCAGACCTTGAGCATGACCCTGCGCCCGGGCAGTTGGACATCGACATGCACCTCGTTGCCCTGGGCGTCGAGCGCCGGCGCCACGGGCAGGTCGGCGAAATCGGTCGGGGCGTAGTGGGCGACCTGATTGCCCTGACCGTCGATGGTCTGGTTGAAATAACCCTGGCGGTAGAGCAGGCCCACGGCGATGAACGGCAGGCCCAGGTCGCTGGCCGCCTTGCAGTGATCGCCGGCCAGGATGCCCAGGCCGCCGGAGTAGATGGGTACGCTCTCGTGGAAACCGAACTCGGCGCAGAAATAGGCGATCAAATCCTTGTCCGGGTCGAGCAGCGTGTCCAGGTCGCTGCGCATGGGCGCCTGGTTGTAGCTGTCGTAGACGCTGAGCGCCCGGTTGTAGTCCTCCATGAAGATGCGGTCCTCGGTCGCCTCGTCGAGGCGCTCCTGGGAGACGCGGCGCATGAACACCTTGGGATTGTGGCCGCAGCTCTCCCACAACTCGCGGTCGAGGCGAAAGAACAGGCCCCGGACCTGGCGGTCCCAACTGTAGAGCAGGTCGTTGGCCAGCTCCTCCAGGCGCGCCAGCTTGGCCGGAATGCGTGGCTGGACCTCGAGCGAGAAACGTGTACCGGACATGGTGGTTCCCAAAAGTCGTGAACGTGTGGCAACGCGGCGCGGCTCGTCCCGCGCCCGCCGCCCGAATCTCGACGGCGACGCGCGCCCGGGCGCGCCGGGTCAGTCGCCATCATAAAAGAGCCGCCCCGGCCAGGGGGAGAGGCCCGCGCCGTCCCCCTGGCGCACCCGGGGAAGGTGCAATAACCGTGCCTTAGGGGTCGCTGGAAAGGGAGGGGTCGCGGGTTCGGACCGAGGAGGGCGTTTTCAATGGGAGGCGCCGCTGGGCGAGCGCCTGCGCTGGGAGCGGCGCCCGCGGCCGTCGCGGCCCTTGTCGCCGCCCTTTTGACCGGGACGCCCGCCCGATCGCTTGCGCGGCTCGAACACCGGCGCCGCCGGGCTCACCAGCTTGTCCTCGGTGATATCGGTGACCGGGATCTTGTGGCCGATGTACGCCTCGATGTCCATCAGGGAGAAGGCGTACTCGTCGCAGGCGAAACTGATGGCCTCGCCGCTGGCCCCGGCGCGGGCGGTGCGCCCGATGCGGTGGACATAGTCCTCGGCGTCCTGGGGCAGATCGAAGTTGAACACGTGGCTGACGCCGGGGATGTGCAGGCCGCGGGCGGCAACGTCGGTGGCCACCAGAGTCGGGATCTCGCCGGCGGCGAATTCGGCCAGCAGGTGCTGGCGCTTGGTCTGGGGCACGTCACCGGACAGTACCCCCGACTTGAAGCCGTTGCCTTTCAGGTAGGCCTGCACCTTCTCGCCCGCGCGCTTGGTGTTGACGAAGATCAGCGACTGGGCGCCGGGCTCGGTCGGCAGCAGACCGAGCAGCAGGGCGATCTTCTCCTCCTTGGAGGGATAATAGACCTCCTCGCGAACGCGCTCGGCGGTCACCCGCTCGGGCTCGATGCGTACGATCTCCGGGTTGTTCATGTGCTCGTAGGCCAGTTCGGTGACCCGCAGCGACAGCGTGGCCGAGAACAACAGACTCAGGCGCTGCTCGGGCGGTGGCATGCGCCGCAGCAGGTAGCGGATGTCCTTGATGAAGCCCAGGTCAAACATGCGGTCGGCCTCATCGAGCACCATCACCTGGATGGACTTGAGGTCGAACAGGTGCTGCTTGAAGAAATCGATGATGCGCCCGGGCGTGCCGATGATGATATCGGCGCCTTCCTCGAGCTGCTGGCGCTGCGTTTCGTAGCCCGTGCCGCCGTAGATGAGGGCGAGGCGAAAACCCGTGTAGCGCCCGATGGCCTCGGCGTCCTTGTGGATCTGGATGGCCAGCTCGCGGGTGGGCGCGATGCAGATGGCGCGCGGCTGCTTGCGCCCGCCGCCCTCAGGGGCGGGCTGGGTCATCATCCGGTGGAAGGCGGCGATGAGAAACGCCGCGGTCTTGCCAGTGCCCGTCTGGGCCTGGCCGGCGACGTCCTCGCCGCGCAGCGCGATGGGCACGGTCTCGGCCTGTATCCCGGTACAGTGCGAAAAGCCCGCCTCTTCAATGCCTTGCATCAGCTCGGCCGGCAGGCCCAGGCTGGCAAACGAAACATCCGTTAGTAAAGTTTCACTCATGGCTGACTAGAATAACAAATTCGGCCGTGTTTGGGCTTGAAATACGCGCAATCTTGGGCTCAAATGAGATGCAATTGAATCATTGGGCAGCCGTCCCCGCAGCATGCGGCCCGCCAGCCGCGACATGGAGGCAAAGCATTGAGCGACAAAATCGTTTACGTGACCGACGATTCCTTCGAGGACGAGATCATCAAGGCCGACGAGCCGGTCCTGGTCGACTACTGGGCCGACTGGTGCGGGCCGTGCAAGATGATTGCCCCGATCCTCGACGAGATTGCAGATGAGTACGGCGGCAAGCTGAAGGTCGCGAAGCTCAACATCGACGAGAACCCCGCCACCCCGCCGAAATACGGCATCCGTGGCATCCCGACCCTGATGCTGTTCAAGGGCGGCAACGTCGAGGCGACCAAGGTGGGCGCCGTGTCCAAATCCCAACTGACTGCCTTTATCGACAGCAATCTGTAATCCGAGTTCGGCGTCCCCCCTCCAAGGGGTGGACGCCAAAGCGGTTTGGTGGTAGCGTAGCCCCGCTTGCTATAGAATCCTATAACAGCAGTTTGAACAAGGCCGGCCCTCCGGCGTTCCCCCTAACATCTGATCAACGGTTCCGAGTCCCGTCCGGCGTGGCCGCGCCGCGCGCCCTCGTACTGCCCCGATCCGTAACGCACACCGTATAAAGCACACCGCCATGAACCTGACCGAACTGAAGCAAACCCCTGTCGCAGACCTCATTGCCACGGCCGAATCGGTGGGAATCGAGGGCATGTCCCGCTCGCGCAAACAGGACATCATCTTTGCCATCCTGAAGGCCCACGCCAAGAGCGGGGAGGACATCTTCGGCGACGGGGTGCTGGAAATCCTCCAGGACGGTTTCGGGTTCCTGCGCTCGGCGGACAGCTCGTATATGGCCGGCCCGGACGACATCTACGTCTCGCCCAGCCAGATCCGGCGCTTCAACCTGCGCACCGGCGACACGGTCTCGGGCAAGATTCGCCCCCCCAAGGAGGGCGAGCGCTATTTCGCCCTGCTCAAGGTCGACGAGATCAACTTCGAGCCGCCCGAGAACGCCAAGCACAAGGTCCTGTTCGAAAACCTCACGCCGCTGCATCCCAACCAGCGCCTGAACCTGGAGATCGGCAACGGCAGCACCGAGGACATCACGGCGCGGGTCATCGACCTGGTCGCCCCCATCGGCAAGGGCCAGCGCGGCCTCATCGTCTCCCCGCCCAAGGCCGGTAAGACCATGATGCTGCAGAACATCGCCCACTCCATCACCTCCAATGACCCCGAGTGCTACCTCATCGTGCTGCTCATCGACGAGCGCCCGGAGGAGGTCACGGAGATGTCGCGCTCGGTGCGCGGCGAGGTGGTCTCCTCGACCTTCGACGAGCCGGCCAGCCGCCACGTCCAGGTCGCCGAGATGGTCATCGAAAAGGCCAAACGCCTGGTCGAGCACAAGCGCGACGTGGTGATCCTGCTCGATTCCATCACGCGCCTGGCGCGTGCCTACAACACGGTGATCCCCTCCTCGGGCAAGGTGCTCACCGGCGGCGTGGACGCCAACGCCCTGCACCGGCCGAAGCGCTTTTTCGGCGCGGCGCGCAACATCGAGGAGGGCGGCTCGCTGACCATCCTGGCCACGGCCCTGGTGGAGACCGGTTCGCGCATGGACGACGTGATCTACGAGGAGTTCAAGGGTACCGGCAACATGGAGTGCCACCTGGACCGTCGTATCTCGGAAAAACGCATCTATCCGGCCATCAACATCAACCGCTCCGGCACGCGCCGCGAGGAGCTGCTGACCAAGCCGGACGAGCTGCAGAAAATGTGGATCCTGCGCAAGCTTCTCCATCCCATGGACGAGCTGGCCGCCATGGAATTCCTGCACGACAAGCTCAAGGTCACCAAGACCAACGCCGAATTCTTCGAGTCCATGAAGCGCTGAGCGCCGGCGCGGCGCCCGTACGGCCGCTTAGGGCCGAAACTTGAACCCGCGTCACACAGGCCGGCCCTCCCGGTTTTGACAATCGCCCTGCCAGGCACGATGATTTATTGAGGCGGGCCCGCGAGTGGGCCGGCCGCCGTAGCCAGTGGCGAAACCAGGGGGTAGCCGGGCGATGACCGAACCGCGATTGACCCGTTTCGACTTCGAGACCCTCTCGGTCCTGGCTCAGACGGACCCCGGGTCCTTCGAGACCCTGCGCCGCCAGGCCATCGACCAGGCCATCGAGCGCGCGCCGGCGCAATCCCGACAGCGCCTGCGGCGGCTGCAGTGGCGCATTGACCGGGTTCGCGAGAGCTCGCGCACCCCCCTGGCCGCCTGCGTTCTCATCTCCAACATGATGTGGACCTCCTTCAATGACCTGAACCGGCTCTACCAGCGCCTGACCGAGGCGGCCGGCCCGGCCGAGGGGGGGCCGCGGGATGGCCGCGACGCGCTGCCCCGGGCCGAGGTCATACCGCTGCGTCCCCGCCGCCACTGAGGCCCCGCGGAGCCGGGCCCTTGCCGCGGGCGGGGATTTTCCGTATCATGCCCGCCCTTATGTGCGGTGCCCGGCGTCAGGCCCGGGTGGCGGCACGCAACCGAATCAGGACCGAGGCCGATCATGAAACCCGATATCCACCCCGCCTACGAAGAGATCACGGTGACCTGCACCTGCGGCAACACCTTCCAGACGCGCTCCACCGCCGGGCACGAGCTGCACCTGGACGTGTGCTCCCAGTGCCACCCCTTCTATACCGGGAAGCAGAAGATCGTCGACACGGCCGGCCGCGTGGACAAGTTCCACCAGAAGTACGGCCTCAAGAAGAAATAAGCGCCATGCAGCGCCGGCATGCCAGCAAAGGGGCGCCCTTAGGGGGCGCCCTTTTTCGTTGGCTCGCGGCCTGGGCGGCCATCGCCCTGGCCGCCGGGCCGGCCGGCGCCGCGGTCGGGCCCGCCGCCTGTGCCAGCGGCCACTATGACGAGACGGCCCGCGTGGGCTACGTGTACGACGGCGATACCGTGCGCCTGACCGATGGGCGGCGGATACGCCTCATCGGCGTGGACACGCCCGAGACCGGCAAGCACGGCAAACCCTCCCAACCCTACGCCGACAAGGCCAAGGCGACGCTGCGGGGCTGGCTCCGGGGCTCTGCGACGGTCCACCTGCGCTACGGGCCCACCCGCCACGACCACTACGGGCGGACCCTGGCCCACGTCTACCTGGCCGACGGCACCAGCGTTACCGCGGCCCTGCTGGCGCGGGGCCTGGGCACCGCCCTGGTGATCCCGCCCAATACCTGGCACTACCGCTGTTATGCGGCCATGGAGGCCGGGGCGCGGCGGGCCCGGCGGGGGATCTGGTCCCTGGCCAAATACCGGCCGGTCGCCTCCACCCGGATCGCGGCCCACGCCCGGGGCTTTCACATCGTCACCGGACGGGTGCGCCACGTGGGGCGCAGCCGGCACTCGCTGTGGCTGGACCTGAAGGGCCGGGTGTCGCTGTTCATACCGCTGGACCACCTGCGCTTTTTCCCGGACCTGGACCCGCAGCAGCTGGTCGGCCGGCGGGTAGAGGCCCGCGGCTGGCTGCATTACCATAGAGGCCGACTGAACATGCGCGTGCTGCACCGCGCCGCGCTCGACGTGGGGGCCGGCTCGGCCGCGGCGGCGCACTGATGTTCAGCGGCCGGTTTTCCCCGCCGCCATCCATTTGACCTACCCGGAAGAGACCAGACATGTCCACCCGCGACACCGAACACGACAGCGCCGGCAACGACATCACCCAGGCGGCGCTCGACTACCACGCCCGCCCCACCCCCGGCAAGATCGCCACGGCCATCACCAAGCCCTGCGCCACCCAGGGCGAGCTCAGCCTCGCCTACACCCCGGGCGTGGCCGCGCCGGTACGCGAAATCGCCCGCGACCCACAGGCCGCCTACCGCTATACGGCCAAGGGCAACCTCGTGGCGGTGATCACCGATGGCACGGCCGTGCTCGGCCTGGGCAATGTCGGCCCGCTCGCCGGCAAACCGGTCATGGAAGGCAAGGCGGTCCTGTTCAAGAAATTCGCCGGCATCGACGTCATGGACATCGAGGTGGAGGCGGACTCGCCCGAGGCCTTCATCGACACGGTGGCCCATATCGCGCCGACCTTCGGCGGCATCAATCTCGAGGACATCGCCGCACCGCACTGCTTCCAGATCGAACAGGCGCTGCGCGAACGCCTGGATATCCCGGTCTTTCACGACGACCAGCACGGCACCGCCATCATCATCGGGGCCGCTCTGCTCAATGCGTTGGAGGTTCAGGGCAAGGCGCTGGGGCAGGCCAAGATCGTGTGCCTGGGTGCGGGCGCGGCAGGCATCGCCTCCATGCGCCTGCTCAAGGCGCTCGGGGCCGACCCGGCGCGCATACGCCTGCTCGACCGCAAGGGCGTGATCCACGCCGGGCGGGAGGATTTGAGTGTCCACAAACAGGAATTCGCGGTGGACACCGACGAACGCTCGCTGGACGATGCGATGAGCGGGGCCGACGTCTTCGTCGGCGTCTCGGGGCCGGACCTGCTCTCGGCCGATCAGGTCCGCGCGATGGCGCCGCGGCCGGTGGTCTTCGCGCTGTCCAACCCGGACCCGGAGATCCACCCCGACGCGGCCCACGGCGCACGCGACGATCTGCTCATGGCCACAGGGCGCAGCGACTATCCGAACCAGGTCAACAACGTGCTGGGCTTCCCGTTCATCTTCCGCGGTGCGCTGGATGTGCGCGCCAGTACCATCAACACCGAGATGCAGGTCGCGGCGGTGCGCGCCCTGGCGGAACTGGCCCACGAGCCCGTACCCGAGGAAGTCCTGGCCGCCTACGGCGGCGGGCGCCTGGCCTTCGGCCCGGACTACATCATTCCCACGCCGTTCGACCCGCGCCTGATGGGCTTCGTGCCGCCGGCGGTCGCCGGTGCCGCCTTGGAGTCCGGCGTGGCGCGCGCGCCCTATCCGGCGCACTACCCGGCGCGGCGCTGACGCCGCCGGTCGCGGCCGGGCGGCCGGCCGGGCTCAAGGGACCAGCCCGTCCGCCGTCTCGTGCAGCAGCGCCCGAACGGCATCGGCGTTGGCCCGGCGCATGGGGCGAGCGTCCACCGGGCTGAGCGGGGCCTGGCGCTGGCCGTCGACCGGGAAGACGATGACCTCGACCCGGTGCTCCCCGGCGACGAAACGGAAGGAGGGATAGGCCACGGCCGCCTCGCTGCCGAAGCGCAGCCGGCTGCTCGCCTCGTCATAAGGGACGCGGTGTTGCAGGAGGAACAGGCCCACGGCCTCGGGTGTGTCGCTGAACAGATGCAGCGTGACGGGGGTGTGGGCGTCGGCGGTCCCGTTGAGCACCGGCCCCACCAGGCGCGGTGAGAAGTCGGCGAAGAACTCCAGGGCCTCCAGCGCCGCCTGGCGCAGCCGGCGCAGCTGCTCGGGCTGGGTGTCGGCGTGGAAGATGCGCTGATACTCCATCAACGCCTGCTCGATCTCGGCATTGCTGGGCATGTTGCGGGTGTCGTGGGCGCCCAGGTGCGCCGCGGCCTTGCGCTTGGCGGCGAAATAGTCCCGCCCGCCGCTGGCCGCCAGGATACGCGCGGCCTCCATGGCCAGGCTCTGACGCATGCGCGTATCCCGACCGTTGGGGCGTGTGGGTGTGGGCATAGTAGCCTCCCTCCTGCTTGTGCATCGTCGCCCCGCCGGGGCGAACTCACAATGGCTCAGAACAGCTGCTCGGGGATAGCCGAATCGTTCTTCTGCTCCCCCTGATCGGTATCCGGGGCATTGCTCGTCGACGCCTTGGGCACGTGGTCGGCGCGGAAGATCTCGAAGATGGCATGGGGGTCACCCGCGGGAGCGGGTTTGCCGGTCTTGGAGTCGATGCGCACCGAAACCATGCCCGGGGGCTGTTCCAGGGGCTTTTCCGGTTCGCCCTTGAGCGCGGCCCGCATGAACTCGATCCACATCGGCAGGGCCGCGCGGGCACCGGTTTCATGACCGCCCAGTGGCCGCGGGCTGTCGAAACCGACCCACGCCGTCGTCACCGTGTCGGCGTTGAAGCCCGAGAACCAGGCATCGCGCTGGTCGTTGGTGGTGCCGGTCTTGCCGGCCAGATCGCGCCGGTGCAGGACCCGGGCGCCGCGACCGGTACCGTGGCGGATGACGTCGCGCATCATGGTCGTCATCAGGTAGCTGATCTGCGGCGTCAGCACCCGCGGCGCCGGGCGCAGCGGCGCCAGGCTCGCGCCGCCGCCAGCGGCCCCGGCGCCGGGCCCGCCGTTCGGGCCGCCCGCCCCCTTGGCCGAGATACCCGAGGCCGCGAAATTGGGCGGCGGGGCGCCGGGCATGTGGAAACCGTCCTTGTCCACCGAGCTGTTGCCCGCCGTACTGGAGGCCCCGGAGGCCGTCACCGCCACGGGCATCAGGATGTCCTCGCCCGGTTCGGGAATCTTGGTGGCATTGGCCGCCTGGGACGCCGCCGAGGCGTCGCGCGCCGTCTCGGTCGCGCCACCCTGGCCACTCTGATCCCCCTGGTCCGTGTCGCAGTGGGGGCAGGCCTGGAGGGGTTGGGTCTGCAGCAGCAGGTGGCCGTCGGGACCGTAGACCCGGTCGATGAAATAGGGCTCGATGCGAAAGCCGCCGTTGGCGAAGACCGAGTAGCCGCGGGCCAGTTGCAGGGGCGTGAGCGAACCGCTGCCCAGGGCCAACGACAGGTCGTGGGGCAGGTGCTGGGGGTCGAAACCGAAGCGCTTGACATAGCGCAGGGCGTAACCGATACCGATGGCGCGCAGCAGGCGAATGGAAACCAGGTTGCGCGAGTGGATCAGGCCCACCCGCAGGCGGGTCGGGCCGAAGAAGTGGCCGCTGTAGTTCTCCGGCCGCCAGGTGGCCTCCAGACCGGGGTCGTCGAAGACGACGGGGGCGTCGTTGATAATGCTGGCCGCGGTGTAGCCCTTGGCCAGGGCCGCCGAATAGACGAAGGGCTTGAAGCTCGAGCCGGGCTGGCGCTCGGCCTGGACGACCCGGTTGAACTTGCTGCGGTAATAGTCGAAGCCGCCGACCATGGCCTGGATGGCGCCGTCGCGCGGGCGCAGCGAGACCAGGGCACCGGAGACCGCGGGCACCTCGGCGAGCTGCCAGCAGCCAGCCTTTTTCTGGCGCACCCGGATGAGGTCGCCGGCCTTGAGGATATCGGCGGCGGTCTTGGGTTGGGGCCCGCGGTGATTGTCGTCGACATAGGGCCGGGCCCAGGACAGGCCGGACCAGGGAATGCGGATCATCCGCCCGCTCTCCAGGTAGGCATCGACCGACTGGTCGTCGACCTGGACGACCATCGCGGGCTTGAGCCCGCCTACCGTGTGGATTTGACCGAGCAGGTCGTCCCAGGCGGCGGGGGCGGCGTCGACCAGGGGATCGACGTGCCGCTCGGGGCCGCGATAACCGTGGCGCATGTCATAGGCGACCAGGGCATCTCTCAGGGACTTGTTGGCCGCCGCCTGGCGCTTGGCGTCGACGGTGGTATAGACCCGATAGCCCTGGGTATAGGCATCGTTGCCGTAGCGCTGGACCATGGCCGCGCGCACCATCTCGGCGATGTAAGGCGCCTCGACCTCGACGGACTGGCCGTGATAGCTGGAGGTATCGCGCTCGGCCAGGGCGTGCTGGTATTGCTCGTCGGTGATGAAATGCAGCTCGTGCATGCGCCGCAGCACATAGTTGCGCCGCTCCATCGCCCGGCGGGAATTGGCCAGGGGGTTGTAGCGCGAGGGCGCCTTGGGCAGACCGGCGATCATGGCCATCTGCGAAATATCAAGATCCTGGATCTGTTTGCCGTAATAGACTTGAGCGGCCGCGCCAATGCCATAGGCCCGGTTGCCCAGGTAGATCTTGTTCAGGTACAGCTCGAGGATTTCCTGCTTGGTCAGCTCGTGCTCGATCTTCAGCGCCAGGAATATCTCGTTGAGCTTGCGCAGGTAGGTCTTCTCGCGGCTGAGGAAGAAGTTGCGGGCCACCTGCATGGTGATGGTGCTGCCGCCCTGGGTGCGCCGGCCGGTCAGGACGAGGTGGATGGCCGCGCGCAGGATGCCCTGGTAGTCCACGCCGGGATGCTCGAAGAAACGGTCGTCCTCGGCGGCCAGAAAGGCCTTGATCACCTGGTCGGGGATCTCCTCGTAGGTCAGGGGCGAGCGCTTCATCTCGCCGAACTCGGCCATGAGCTCGCCGCCGCTGGCATAGACCCGCAGCGGGACCTGCAGCTTGACGTCCTTGAGAGACTCGATCGAGGGCAGCCTGGGGACGAGGTAGACATAGGCGCCGAGCAGACCGACGGCGCCGACCAGGGCCAGACTCAGGACAGAGGTGACTCCGGCGATGACTAGTTTCTTGAGGAGGGGCTTCATGAGTGGGCGTTGCGAACTGCTTCATGGCGCCGATAAGCGCCTGAGTATAAAACTTTCTGGAAATTCGGGCTAATACTATTTGAGTTAAGTTTTTTGTTGACCTATAGTTGACTGTGGGATTTAATGTATTTATACATATAATCAATGTAACTCTGGATAATTAAAGCAATTATGAGTCCGCCCCTCCAACTCCTTAAGCCGCGCAAGCCCCCCCTCGTCGGGCTGGACATCAGCTCGACGGCGGTCAAGCTCCTGGAGCTGGGCAAGAGCGGCGACCGCTACCGGGTCGAGAGCTACGCGGTCGAACCGCTGCCCCCGAACTCCGTGATCGAGAAGAACATCGCGGATGTCGAGGCCGTGGGTCAGGCCATCAAGCGCGCGGTCAAGCGCTCCGGTACGCGGACCAAGAACGCCGCGGCGGCGGTGGCCGGCTCGGCGGTCATCACCAAGGTCATCTCCATGCCGGCCTCGCTGTCCGAGGACGACATGGAAAACCAGATTCAATTGGAGGCGGACCAGTACATCCCCTATCCGCTCGAGGAGGTCAACCTCGATTTCGAGGCCCTGGGCCCCTCGGAGAACGATCCGGAGCGGGTCGACGTGCTGCTGGCCGCCTCGCGCAGCGAGAATGTCGACGTGCGCGTGGACGCCATCGAGCTGGCCGGGCTGAAGGCCAAGATCGTCGACGTCGAGGCCTACGCCATGGAAAACGCCTTCTCCCTGCTCGCCGGCCAGCTGCCCGAACAGGGGGTGGACCAGACCGTGGCCGTGGTCGACGTCGGCGCCACCATGACCACCCTGAACGTCCTGCACGACCTCAAGACCATCTATACCCGCGAGCAGGTCTTCGGCGGCAAGCAGCTGACCGAAGAGATCCAGCGCCGCTACGGCCTGTCCTACGAGGAGGCGGGCATGGCCAAGCGCCAGGGCGGGCTGCCCGACAACTACGTGCCCGAGGTCCTGGAGCCGTTCAAGGAGGCCATGGCGCAGCAGGTCAGCCGTTCGCTGCAGTTCTTCTTCTCCTCCAGTCAGTACAACCATGTCGACCATATCGTGCTCGCGGGCGGCAGCGCGATGATCGCCGCTATAGACGAGCTGATCGCCCAGAAGCTGGGCATCAGCACCTCGGTCGCCAACCCCTTCGCGAACATGGTCGTCTCCTCGCGCGTCAAGGCACAGAGCCTGTCCAATGACGCGCCGGCGTTGATGATTGCCTGCGGGCTGGCGATGAGGAGTTTCGACTGATGGCACATATCAACCTGCTACCGTGGCGCGAGGAACAGCGCAAGGAGCGCCAGCGTCAGTTCGCCGTCGTCGCCGTCGGCTCGGTCATCCTGATGGCGCTGATCATCCTGCTGGTGCACATCAATATCGCGCGCGTCATCGACGACCAGCAATCGCGCAACCGCTACCTGCAGCAGCAGATCGCCAAGGTCGAGGACCAGATCAAGGAAATCCGCAATCTCGAGAAGGAAAAGCAGCGCCTGCTGGACCGCATGAACATCATTCAGCAGCTGCAGCAGAACCGGCCCGAGATCGTCCACCTGTTCTACGAGATCGCCAGGCGCGTGCCCTCCGGCGTGTACCTGACCAGCATCAAGCAGACGGGGCAGAAGTTGGTGATCAAGGGCGTGGCCCAGTCCAATGCCCGGGTCTCGGCCTTCATGCGCCAGCTCGACGCCTCGGACTGGCTCACCGGTCCACAGCTCGACGTCATCCAGACCAAGGCCAAGGGTCAGGAGCGCAGCAGCGACTTCACGCTGCGCGTCCAGCAGGTCTCCAAGCAGCAGAACAAGGCAAAGAGCGGCAACGGCAAGGGTAAGCGCCAATGAAGGACCTCGACCTCAACGATCTCGATCTCAGCAATATCGGCAGCTGGCCGATGGCCGTGCGCGCCGTGCTGATCGCGGTTTTGTGCGTGGCCGTGCTCGCCGGCGGCTATTTCCTGGATACCAAAAAGCAGCTCAAGCGCCTGGACCGCGATCGCCGCCAGGAGGTCTCGCTCAAGCGCGAGTTCAAGCAAAAGGCGGCCAAGGCGGCCAATCTCAACGCCTACAAGCAGCAAATGAAGGAGATGAAGGCCTCGTTCGGCAGCATGCTGCGCCAGCTGCCCAGCAAGACCGAGGTCGAAAGCCTCCTGGTGGATATCTCCCAGAGCGGACTGGCCAGCGGCGTGCAATTCGACCTGTTCAAGCCGCAGCCGGAAAAGCCGGTGGAGTTTTACGCCGAAAAGCCGATCCAGATCGTCGTCACCGGCAACTATCACGAGTTCGGCAAGTTCGTCAGCGCCGTGGCCGCGCTGCCGCGCATCGTCACCCTGGAGAACATCGACATCACCAGCGCCAAGGGCAGCCCGACGGACCTCAAGATGAGCCTGCTCGCCAAGACCTATCGCTATCTGGACGAGCAGGAACTCGCCGCGCAGCGCCGGGCCAAGCGTAAGAATCACCGGCGCCGCCGCTAGTCGAGGACAGAGAAGACACTATGGGCTACAGCGACAACAACAAGTCCCCGAAGACCGACGCGCCAGCCGCGGCCCGGGTGCCGCGCTGGTTGACGGCGGTGTGCGCGGGCGCCTGCCTGGGCCTGGCGGCCTGTCAGAGCAACCAGCACGGTGATTTGGACCAATGGGTCAAGAAGGTCAAATCCGAGCAGAAGGGCCACGTCAAGCCGCTGCCGGAGGTCAAGCCCTACCAGACCTTCACCTACCACGACAAGGACCTGCGCGACCCCTTCAAGCCCTACGTGCCGGAGGCCGAGCGCAAGCGCCAGGCCCAGTCCAACACCACGCTGCGCCCGGACCAGAACCGCCGGCGCGAGGCCCTGGAGGCCTTCTCGCTGGATTCGCTGAAATTCGTGGGCACCCTGGAGAAGGAAGGTCAGACCTGGGCCCTCGTCTCGGCCCCCGATCACACCGTCCACCGGGTCAAGGTGGGCGATCACATGGGGCAGAACTACGGCAAGATCACGCGCATCACCGAAAACAAGATCAGCCTGCGCGAGATCATCCCCAACGGTCTGGGAGGATGGGTGGAACGTGACGCCGCCCTGACCCTGAAGTAACAACGCCCCCAGAGGGAGAAAGCAACAATGATGGTCAGCACCATATCCCACACCGCCCGCCGCGCGGCAACACGCCCGGGGCCCGAGGCTTATTCCAAGCCCGCCCCCCGCAAATCCGGGGGGGCGCGGCTGAGCACCTGGCTGCTTACCGGACTCCTGGGGGCGGTCCTTTTCGGCTTCCAGGCGACGGCCCTGGCGGCCAACGGTAAGGCGTTGGCCCTGGAGAAGGTCAGCCACAGCACGCTGCCGGGCGATCGGGTGCAGATCAAGCTCCAACTCTCCGGGCCGGCACCCAAGCCGCTGAGCTTCAGCATCGACAAGCCGGCGCGCATCGCGCTGGACTTTCCGAACACGGTCACCAAGCTGGCCAGCCGCACCGTCTCCATCGGCGTGGGTGTCGCCCGCAGCGTCACGGCGGTGGAGGCAGGCGGGCGCACGCGCGTGGTCATCAACCTCGCCAACCCGGTCGGTTACCAGACCAGCGTGGAGGGCAATGCCGTCTACGTCACGCTCGAAGGCGCCGGCGGCAGCGGCGCGCAGACGGCCTCCGCGGGCCACTCCGGCGCGGCTCAGGGCCAGTCCGGGGGCACTTCGGGCAGCATCCAGTCGATCGATTTTCGCCGCGGCGACAAGGGCCAGGGGCGCATCCTGGTCAAGCTCTCCGACCCCAGCGTGCCGGTGGACATGAAAAAGCGCGGACACAACATCGTCGTCAGCTTCCAGAACAGCAGCCTGCCCGATCAGCTGGAGCGGCGCCTGGACGTGAAGGATTTCGCCACGCCGGTACAGACCATCGACACCTACAGCGAGGGCAACAACGTCAAGATGGTGATTGCGGCCGTGGGCGACTATGACGATATTGCCTACCAGACCGACAATCAGTTCACGGTCGAGGTCAAACCCGTCCCGAAGAAGACCGAAAAGACGGCCAAGGCCAAGAAGAAGAAATACACCGGCGAGCGCCTGTCGCTGAACTTCCAGAACATCGAGGTGCGGGCCGTACTGCAGCTGCTGGCCGACTTCACCGGCCTGAACATGGTGACCAGCGACTCGGTCAAGGGCAGCCTGACGCTGCGCCTGAAGAACGTGCCCTGGGATCAGGCCCTGGACATCATCCTCAAGTCCAAGGGCTTGGGGATGCGCCGCGACGGCAACGTGATTATGGTCGCCCCGGCCGAGCAGATCGCCGCGCGCGAGAAGCTCGAGCTGCAGGCCGCCAAGCAGGTCCAGGATCTGGCCCCGCTGCGCAGCGAGAGCATCCAGATCAACTATGCCAAGGCCGCTGACATCGCCAAGCTGCTCAAGTCCAAGGGCAACTCGCTGTTGTCCAAGCGCGGCAATATCACGGTCGACGACCGCACCAACAAGCTCCTGGTCCAGGACACGGCCGACAACCTCGACGCCATACGCTCCCTGGTCTCGCAGCTGGACGTGCCGGTGCGCCAGGTGCTGATCGAATCGCGCATCGTGCTCGCCACCAACCAGTTCAGCAAGGAGCTCGGCGTCAAGTTCGGCGTCTCCAAGCAGTCGCCGGGCGGGGGCACCACGAACGGCACCACGACAGTCACCTCGGGCGACAACACCGCCACGACCCAGATCCTCAACGGCGACACGCTCACCGCTCCGGACCGCCTGAACGTCAACCTGCCGGTGACCAACCTGGCCAGCAGCGCGGGCACCATCGGCCTGGCGGTGTCCAAGCTGCCCTTCGGCACGCTGCTCGAGCTCGAACTCTCGGCCGCCCAGGCCGAGGGGCGCACGGAGATCATCTCCAGCCCGCGGGTCATCACCTCCAACCAGAAGGAGGCGACCATCGAGCAGGGCGCGGAGATCCCCTACCAGCAGGCCACCTCCAGCGGCGCCACCAGCGTGTCATTCAAGAAGGCGGTGCTCAGCCTGAAGGTCACGCCGCAGATCACCCCCGACGACCGGGTGATCATGGACCTCGCCGTCAACAAGGACAGCCCCGACTTCGCCAATGCCGTGCTGGGCGTGCCGCCGATCAACACCCAGAACCTGACCACGCAGGTACTGGTCAACAACGGCGAGACGGTGGTCCTCGGCGGCGTGTATCAGCAAACCAAGTCCCATCAGATCAACCGGGTACCCTTCTTCGGGGACCTGCCGGTGGTGGGCTTCCTGTTCCGCAACAAGTACGTCCAGAACGACAAATCGGAGCTGTTGATCTTCGTCACGCCGAAGATCATCAAAGAAGGGCTTCAGGTCCAGTAAGGCCCTCGGCTCCAGGGCGGGTGCGCCGCGGCGCACCCGCCCTTCGTTTTTGGCGCCCGGCCAGTCGAGCGCGCGGCCTCGGGCGCGGGCGCTCGTGTTCCGAGGCTTGATTTCCGATGGGGGGGCTGGCATACCTGCCTGGCATGAGCCAACGCGAGAACATCTTCCTGGTCGGCCCGATGGGCGCGGGCAAGACCACCATCGGACGCCAGCTGGCCGAGGCACTGGGCTACATCTTCCTCGACAGCGACCACGAAATAGAGCAGCGCACCGGCGCCAACATCCCGTTGATCTTCGATGTCGAGGGCGAGGCTGGTTTTCGCCGGCGTGAGGCCGCCGTCATCGACGAGCTCACCCAGCGTTCGGGGCTCGTGCTGGCCACCGGTGGGGGCGCCGTCCTGGACCCCGACAACCGAACCCACCTCAAGGCGCGGGGCCGGGTGATCTACCTGGCCGCCAGCATCGCCAAGCTGCTCGAGCGCACCGCCCGGGATCGCAACCGGCCGTTGCTGCAGACGGGCGACCCGCGCGCCAAGCTCGAGGAGTTGATGGCGCTACGCGACCCGCTGTATCGCGACGTGGCGGACATCGTGGTCGATACCGACCGGGGCAGCGTCCGGCGGGTGGTCAAGGACATCCTGATGCGCCTGGCCAAGCAGGCGGACCCCGCGTCCCGCTGAGGCCGGCGGCGCGGCGGGGAATCGGCGCCGCGAATAATGGTATATTGGACATGACCGGCCCGGGCGACTCGGGCGGGGCATCGAAGAACACTCACCCCCAGCGCAACAACGGCCACGATTATGAAGACTCTTCGCGTCGAGCTCGGCGAGCGCAGCTACCCCATCCATATCGGCTCGGGGCTGCTGGGACGTGCCGAGCTGGTGCGCCCCCACCTGCGCGGCGAGCAGGTCATGGTGGTCACCAACGAGACCGTGGCACCCTTGTACCTGGACCAGACGCTCGAGGCCTTCGCCGGTCTGACGTGCGAGACCGTGGTCCTGCCCGACGGCGAGCAGTACAAGACGCTGCACACCCTCGACCGGATCTTCGATGCCCTGCTCGGCCGCCGCTTCGACCGCCAGGCGACGCTCGTCGCCCTCGGCGGCGGCGTGGTCGGCGACATGACCGGCTTCGCCGCTGCCTGCTACCAGCGCGGCGTCCCGTTCATCCAGATTCCCACGACCCTGCTCGCCCAGGTGGACTCCTCCGTCGGGGGCAAGACGGGTGTCAATCATCCGCTGGGCAAGAACATGATCGGCGCCTTCCACCAGCCGGCCTGCGTGGTCGCCGACACCGACACCCTGAACACGCTGGACGATCGTCAGCTCAGCGCGGGCCTGGCCGAGGTGATCAAATACGGCCTCATCGAGGACGCGGAGTTTTTCGCCTGGCTGGAGGCCAATATGGATGCCCTGCTCGGGCGCGACCCCGAGGCACTGGCCTACGCCATCGAACGCTCCTGCCTCGACAAGGCGGCCGTGGTGGCCGCCGATGAGCGCGAGAGCGGCCGGCGCGCCCTGCTGAACCTGGGCCACACCTTCGGCCACGCCATCGAAACCGGGGCCGGCTACGGCGCCTGGCTGCACGGCGAGGCCGTGGGCACCGGCATGCTCATGGCAGCGGACCTGTCCATGCGACTGGGCTGGCTGGGACAGGCCGATGTCGACCGCATAGACAACCTGATCGACAAGGCGCGACTGCCCACCCGGGCCCCGGCCCACCTGAACTTCGACCGCTACCTTGAGCTCATGGCGGTCGACAAAAAGGTGCGCGCCGGCAAGATCCGACTGGTGCTGCTCAAGGCCATCGGCGAGGCGGTACTGAGCGAGGACTACGACCCGGCCCTGCTGCGCAAAACCGTCGAGGCCCACCGCGCACTGGCCAGCCATCAGGAGGTCGGACGCTGACCAGCGGCTCCGAGGCGCTGGAACGCACACGGCCATGGACACGCCAATGACACCCGCACCCCTTGCACCCTACGCCGCCAGCGAGGCGGCCAGCCGCGGCCGACGCCACCCCGAACCGGGCCCCCCGTATCGCAGCGAGTTTCAACGCGATCGCGACCGTATCGTACACTCGGCCGCCTTTCGCCGCCTGGAGTACAAGACCCAGGTCTTCGTCAATCACGAAGGCGACATGTTCAGAACGCGCCTGACGCACTCGATCGAGGTGGCGCAGATCGGCCGCGCCATCGCGCGCATCCTGGGCCTGCAGGAGGACCTGACCGAGGCCATCGCCCTGGCCCATGACCTGGGCCACACGCCCTTCGGCCACGCCGGCCAGGACGCGCTCAACGAGTGTATGGGAAACTATGGGGGCTTCGAGCACAACCTGCAGTCACTGCGGGTGGTCGACGAACTCGAGGACCGCTACGCGGACTTTCCCGGCTTGAACCTCATGTTCGAGTCGCGTGAGGGCATCCTCAAGCACTGCTCGCCGCGTCAGGCGGAACAGCTCGGCGATGTCGGCCGGCGCTTTGTCGACAAGGAACAACCCGGCCTGGAGGCGCAGACGGTCAACATGGCCGACGAGATCGCCTACAACAATCACGACGTCGACGACGGCCTGCGCGCGGGGCTGATCGATATCGAGCAGCTGCGCGATATTCGCCTGTTCGCCGATCAGTACGACGAGGTGCAACGGCGTTATCCCGATCTGGCACAGCGGCGCATGATCCACGAGGTCATCCGGCGCATGATCAACCGCCAGGTCGTCGACCTGATGGAGTCCAGCCGCGCGCGGCTGGACGCGGTCGCGCCGGCCGATATCGAGGCCGTACGCAAGCACGGCGCAACGTTGGTCGGGTTCTCCGATCAGATGCGCGAGCTGAACCTGGAACTCAAGCGTTTTTTGCGCAGCGAGCTCTATCGCCATTACCGGGTCCACCGTATGTCCGCCAAGGCCGGGCGCATCATTGGTGCGCTGTTCGATGCCTTTATTCACGACATACGCCTGCTGCCGCCGGAGCACCAGGCCAAGGCGCGGGCGGGCGAACGCGAACAGGGCGAGGCCGGGCGGGCCCGGGCGGTCGCCGACTATGTCGCCGGCATGACCGACCGTTATGCCATCGCCGAACATGGGCGGATATTCGACCCCGCGGAGCTGACCTAGCCGAGGGAAACTGGATTGGGAGGCTTTCGCACGCGGCCCAGCCCGGGCGGCGGCCTTCGCTGCAACGTGACGCCATGCGTATCTATCTGCAAATCCCGGCGGTCGACGACACACCGCCGCGCTACTACCAGTTGCTGCTCCAACCGGACCTCATCGGCGGCTGGAACCTCGTGCGCGAGTGGGGCTACCAGGGAGGCTCGGGCCGTGTGCGGCGCGAACACTTCGCCAGTCTCGAGCAGGCCGAAGCGGCGTTGATCAAGGCGCGTGACAGTCAAATCAAACGCGGTTACCGTGTGGTCTTCATGCAGGGTCAAGGGCAGCCCCAATGAGCGAGTACGACGCACAGCAGCTGGACATGCTGGAACCGGCCTACCTGGCCCGCTTCGACCTCAAACAGGCACCTTTCTCGCCCGCGCTGGATGAGCGCTTCTTCTATCTCGACGCCGACCGGGCGCAGCGCCTGGACCTGATTCGACAACTCGTGCAGGACGAGGAGCTGCTGCTCCTGGTGACCGGCGAGCGCGGCGCGGGCAAGACCAGCCTGCTGCAGCACTTCGTCCGCCATGCCAGCCAACACTGGCGTATTTGCCAGGTCGATGCCCACGCCATGATGGACGCCGACCAGCTTCTGTGGCGCGTCGCCGAAGGCTTTCACATCGGCGAGCCCTCGCGCGATCCCGCCGTCCTCGAGGGTATGCTCTACGAGCACATGGCAGCGCTGCACCGCAGCGGTCTCATACCGCTGCTCATCGTGGACAATGCCCACGAGCTGCCGGTCGACGCCTTGGCGGCGATCTTTCGTCTCGCCGACACCGAAACGGCCGAGGCAGAGAAGCTGCTGCGCACCGTCCTGTTCTGCGAGCCCCAGATCGAGGCGCTGCTAGACTCACCGGCGCTGGCACCGCTGCGCCAGCACCTCAGCCATCAGCTCCAGATGCCGGCCCTGTCCATCGAGCAGACCGCGGAATATCTGCAGCACCGGCTCACCGCCGCGGGCCATGGCGGCGATCCCCTGTTCTCGCTGAAGGACATCCGGCGCATACAACGAGCGGGCGCCGGTCTGCCAGGACGCATCAACGAGCAGGCGCACCAGTTGCTCAACCGCCGCATCGGCGAGACTACCCCGGGCGCCGGCCCCTCGGCCCTGGTCCGGTCCCTGGCCGACCGGCCGGCGCTACTGTGGGCCGGCCTGGCGGTCGTGGCGATCGGGGCCGTGCTCGTCGTCGTGGGCCGCTTCCATACCCCGGCGCAGCCGCCCAACGAGTCACCGGCAACGGCACTGGCCCCCGACGCCTCCGGGCAGGAGCAGATCACACTGGCGCTGCCGGCGACGCGCAGTGCCGGTCCCCGGCCGACCCGGCTCGGTGCCCAATCGGCGCTGGCCAGCGACCGGTCCGCCGCGGCCCGCCAGCCGGACAGCCCCGAGCCCGATCCCGCGAGCCCACCGGCGCCTGCCCAGACGCCCGACACGGCACCGCCGGCGCCAGCCGCCGCCCCGCAGGACGAACCGGCGGCAACGGGCGGGCCAACGCAAACCAGCCGCGCAACCACCCTGGCCCTGAGTTCGGTGAGTCCGAATCCGGTCCCCGCCGGCAGCTCGCAGCGCACGATCACGCTGAGCGGGCGCGGCTTCACCCCCGCCCTCCGGGTGAGCGTCAACCACGGGGGCCAGCGCGCGACGCTGGCAGCGGGGCAATACACGCTGGCGAGCGACACGCGGCTCGTCCTGCACCTGGCGCCGGGCACCGCGCCGGCCACCTGGACCGTCACGGTGACCGACCCCGCGAGCGGCCGCCAGGCGGACACGAGCTTCCGCGTCGCCGAACCCGCCAACGCCAAGCCCGCCTCGCCGGCGGCCCAACCGGCACCGGCGCCTGCCGCGAGCGGTGCCGGGAACGCCAAGCTGCGCGGGGCCTCCTGGGTACTCGCCCGCGACCCCGCTCACTTCACACTGCAGCTGCTCAGCACGCACGACGCCAAGGCCATTACCGCCTTCGTACAGCGCCACGCGCTGCAGGGCGAGCTCGCCCGGTTCCATACCGTCATCCAGGGCCAGGACTGGTATACGCTCGTGCAGGGCGACTTCCCCAATCGCGCCGGCGCCCAGGCCAGCGCGCAGGGGCGCCCAGCGGACCTGCGCCAGCTCAAGCCCTGGATTCGCCGCTTCGGCGATGTCCAAGGCGCCATCCAGCGCTCGACCAAGACCCAGGCCGCCACGCCCGCGCCCGCATCCCGGATACCAGCCCCGGATATACCCAACGGGCACCGACCGCCGCCCAGCGCCCATGACGAGGCCTGGCTGTGGAGTCAGGACCCCAGCGCCTATACCCTGCAGTTGCTGGCCACCCACCAACAGGCCAATATCGCCCGCTTCATCCGGGCCCATCACCTGGAGGGCAAGGCGGTGTATTTTCACAGCCGCCGCGACGGACAGGACTGGTACAGCCTGGTCTACGGGGTGTACCCGGACCGCGCCCACGCCGCGGCCGCCATCAAGCAGTTGCCGGCCGATCTGCAACGGGCGAAGCCCTGGGCGCGCAGCTTCGCCTCGGTCCAGTCCGAACTGGCGCCCGTCGGCCAGCCGGCCGGGCGCTGAGCCCCGCCCGCGGCCCCGGCACCACTCGGCAAAAACCTGCATGCTCGTGCGGGTTCTCGGCCGCGCACCCACGGCCCGGCGCCCAGACGGCGCCGGGGGCACGATTGAACCGGTGCATTGGGGCCTGTATACTGCTCTGCCGTTTTGCCTAAACGGTTCCGAATCAACGCCCTACTGTGAGACCCTCGACGGACGACAACTGTTGATGACCGCCGGGCGTCGGGTTGGGGCAGCGGTAAGGCGCAGCAGTGCAACGGCCCCCTGAATCGAAAAGGGGCATATCATATGGATAGGCAGCGGGCCGAGCAGCGTACAACGCCGCAACTGCTCTCCGCGTTAGTTTTTCGACAGCCTGTTGGACTCAACATCGCCGTGACTAAGCCAAGCCAACATTCCACCGGGACTCCCACCGGCCTGTACCGGCCCGCGTTCGAAAAGGACAATTGCGGGTTCGGCCTCATTGCGCATATGGACGGCACACCGAGCCACTGGCTGGTGTCGACTGCGATTCAGGCCCTGGGACGATTGACTCACCGCGGCGCCATCGCCGCCGACGGCAAGAGCGGCGACGGCTGCGGGCTGCTGATGAAAAAGCCCGATGCCTTCCTGCGCGCCGCCGCCGCAGACGCCGGTCTGAGCCTGGACGAACACTACGCGGTCGGCATGGTCTTCCTGAATCAGGACGAGGCGGCCGCCGCGCGCGCGCGCCAGACGCTGGCGGGCGAGCTCGAACGCCAAGGGCTCACGGTGGCCGGCTGGCGCCCCGTGCCCACCGACCCTTCGGCGTGCGGCGAAGAGTCCCTGAGGACCCTGCCGGTCATCGAGCAGGTATTCGTCAACGCCGGCGCCGACATGGACGAGGCCGCCTTCGAGCGCCATCTGTACGTGGCGCGCCGCTGCACCGAGAAGGTCATCGAACCCGACGACCCCACCTTCTACCTGCCCAGCCTGTCCTCGCGGGTGATCTCCTACAAGGGCCTGGTCATGCCGGCCTACCTGCCGGTGTTCTACCGCGACCTGCAGGACGAGAAGCTGGCCTCGGCGCTGTGCGTCTTTCACCAGCGTTTCTCGACCAACACCTGGCCGCAGTGGCGCCTGGCCCAGCCGTTCCGCTACCTGGCGCACAACGGCGAGATCAACACCGTCCAGGGCAACCGCAACTGGTCGGTCGCGCGCGGGCACAAGTTCGAGACGCCTCTGCTGCCCATGGAAGAGGTGCGTCCGCTGGTCTCCATGAGCGGCTCTGACTCCAACAGCCTGGACAACATGCTCGAGGGCCTGCTGGCCGGCGGCATGGACATCTTCCGCGCCATGCGCCTGTTGATTCCGCCCGCCTGGCAGAACGTCGAGTCCATGGACCCGGACCTGCGCGCCTTCTACGAGTGCAACTCCATGCACATGGAGCCCTGGGACGGGCCGGCCGGCATCGTGCTCACCGACGGGCGCTACGCCGCCTGCTCCATGGACCGCAACGGCCTGCGTCCGGCGCGCTGGGTCGTCACGCGCGATCGCCACATCACGCTGGCCTCGGAGATCGGCGTCTACGACTACGAGCCCGCCGACGTGGTCGCCAAGGGCCGGCTCAAGCCGGGCCAGATGATCGCCGCCGATACCGACTCGGGCGAGTTGCTGCTGCCCGAGGACATCGACCAGCGCCTGGCCAAGCGCCAACCCTACAAGCGGTGGCTGCGCGAGCGCGCCACGCGCCTGGAGTCCTCGCTCGAGGAGGAGGCCAACAACGCCGCGCCCATGGCCCCGGATCGGCTCGACACCTACCAGAAGCAGTTCCAGGTCACCTTCGAGGAGCGCGACCAGATCCTGCGCGTACTGTCCGAGGCCGGCCAGGAGGCCGTCGGCTCGATGGGCGACGATACGCCGCTGCCGGTGATGTCGCGCCGGGTGCGCTCGCCCTTCGATTACTTTCGCCAGCAGTTCGCGCAGGTCACCAATCCGCCGATCGACCCGATCCGCGAGCAGATCGTGATGTCGCTGGAGACCTGCTTCGGCGCCGAACAGAACATGTTCGAGGAAGGCCCCGAGCACGCCGAACGCCTGCTGGTCGACTCGCCGGTGCTGTCGATCAGCAAATTCAAGAAGCTGCTCGAGCTGGACGACCCGAAATACGCGCACCATTACATCGACCTGAACTATCCGGCCGAGCGCGGCCTGAAGGCCGCCATCGAGGATGTCTGCGATCAGGCGGTCGCGGCCGTCAAGGAAGGCAAGGTCATCCTGGTGCTCTCCGATCGCAACATCGCGAAGGGCACCCTGCCGATCCACGCCCTGCTGGCCACGGGCGCGGTGCACCACCGCCTCATCCGCGAGGGCCTGCGCTGCGATGCCAACATCGTGGTCGAGACGGCCACGGCGCGCGACCCGCACCACTTTGCCGTACTGATCGGCTACGGCGCGACGGCCGTGCTGCCCTACCTCGCCTACGAGACCCTGCGCGACATGGTGCGCAGCGGCGAGATCCAGGGCATCGAACCGCTGGCCCTGGACCACAACTACCGTAAAGGCATCAACAAGGGCCTATACAAGATCATCTCCAAGATGGGCATCTCGACGATCTCCAGCTACCGCGGCGCCCAGCTGTTCGAATCGGTTGGCCTGCACGACGACGTGGTGTCCCTGTGCTTCAAGGACACCACCAACCGTCTGCAGGGCGCGAGCTTCGAGGACCTGGAAAACGAGCAGGGCCTGCTCGCGCGCGCGGCCTGGAACCGGCGCAAGCCCATCCAGCAGGGCGGGTTGCTCAAGTATATCCACGGCGGAGAAGACCACGCCTACAACCCGGATGTCGTCCAGCTGCTGCAGCAGGCCGTGCGCACGGGCGACTACGCCCGCTTCAAGGAATACAGCGCCGCCGTCAACGGGCGCCCGCCCCTGGCCCTGCGCGACTTGTTGAAGGTGCGCGAGGACATCGAGCCCATCGAGCTCGACGAGGTCGAGCCGATCGAGGCCCTGGCCCAGCGCTTCGACTCGGCGGCCATGTCCCTGGGCGCCCTCTCGCCCGAGGCCCACGAGACCCTGGCCGAGGCCATGAACCGCCTCGGCGGGCGTTCCAATTCGGGCGAGGGCGGCGAGGACCCGGCCCGCTACGGCACCGAGCGCCGCTCCAAGATCAAGCAGGTCGCCTCCGGGCGCTTCGGCGTCACCCCGGCCTATCTCAACAGCGCCGAGGTGCTGCAGATCAAGGTCGCCCAGGGCGCCAAGCCCGGCGAGGGCGGCCAGCTGCCCGGGACCAAGGTCAACGAGCTCATCGCCCGGCTGCGCTACTGCAAGCCCGGGGTGTCGCTGATCTCCCCGCCGCCGCACCACGACATCTATTCCATCGAGGACCTGGCGCAGCTCATCTTCGACCTCAAGCAGGTCAACCCCAGCGCCCTGGTCTCGGTCAAGCTGGTTGCCGAGGCGGGCGTGGGCACCATCGCCGCGGGCGTGGCCAAGGCCTACGCCGACCTCATCACCATTGCCGGCCACGACGGGGGCACGGGCGCCAGCCCGCTGACCTCGGTCAAGTACGCCGGCAGCCCCTGGGAGCTGGGCCTGACCGAGACCCACCAGATCCTGCGGGCCAACGACCTGCGCGGCAAGGTGCGTCTGCAGACCGACGGCGGCCTGAAGACCGGGCTGGACGTGATCAAGGCGGCCATCCTCGGCGCCGAGAGCTTCGGCTTCGGCACCGGGCCCATGATCGCCATGGGCTGCAAGTACCTGCGCATCTGCCACCTGAACAACTGCGCCACCGGCGTGGCCACCCAGGACAAGGTGCTGCGCATGGACCACTTCGTGGGCAAGGTGGAGATGGTCATGAACTATTTCCGCTTCATCGCCCAGGAGGTGCGCGAGCTGATGGCCAGCCTGGGCTGCCGCCAGCTGACCGACCTCATCGGACGCACCGACCTGCTCGAGGTCCTTGAGGGCGTCACGCCCAAGCAGCACCGCCTGGACCTGGGGCCGATCCTCTCGGACGCGGGCGTGCCGGCGGACAAGCCGCGCTTTTGCATCGAGCCGCGCAACGAGCCCTTCGACAAGGGCGAGCTGGCCGAGCAGATGGTCCAGGACACCCTCGACGCCATCGAGGCCAAGGCCGGGGGCGAGTTCCACTACCCGGTGAACAACACCAATCGCTCCATCGGCGCGCGCCTGTCCGGGGAGATCGCCAAACGCCACGGCAACCTCGACATGGAGGAGGCCCCGCTGGTGCTGCGCCTCACGGGCACCGCCGGCCAGAGCTTCGGCGTGTGGAACGCCGGCGGCCTGCACATGTACCTCGAAGGCGATGCCAACGACTATGTCGGCAAAGGCATGGCCGGCGGCAAGCTGGTGCTCTACCCGCCCAAGGACAGCAGCTTCCGGAGCCATGAGACCACGATCATCGGCAACACCTGCCTGTACGGCGCCACCGGCGGCAGGCTGTTCGCCGCGGGCATGGCCGGCGAGCGCTTCGGCGTGCGCAACTCGGGCGCGATCGCCGTGGTCGAGGGCGTGGGTGACCACGGCTGCGAGTACATGACCGGCGGCGTCGTTACCGTGCTCGGCGGCACCGGCATCAATTTCGGTGCCGGCATGACGGGCGGCTTCGCCTACATCTACGACGAGGACAACAACTTCGTCCATCGCATGAACAACGAACTGATCGACATCCATCACGTCAACACCGAGGCGATGGAGGCCCACCGCAATCACCTGCGCGGGGTGATCGAGGAGTTCGTCCGGGAAACGGGCAGCGAGCGCGGTCGCTTCATCCTGGACAACTTCGCCGACACGGTCGGCCGGTTCTGGCTGGTCAAGCCCAAGGCGCTGGACCTGGCCTCGCTGCTCGACGACCTGCAGCGCCGCGCCGCGTAGCCCGACTCCCCTGCCCGCCAACCGACCGCCGGATGGTTCGGCGGGAGATCGGGGTGGACGCAGGGCCGATAAACACTGGCATCGATGGGTGCGCCCGACCGGCGGCGCGCAACGACACACGAGCGAAACGACGAGATGGCAGACAACTTCCAATTCATCAAGGTGCCGCGGGTCGACCCGAAGAAAAAGAGCGTCGAGGTCCGCGTCAAGGAGTACCGCGAGATCTACGGTCAGTTCGACCCGGAAACCGCGGCCTCTCAGGCCGAGCGCTGCCTGGCCTGCGGCAATCCCTATTGCGAGTGGAAGTGTCCGGTCCACAACTACATCCCGAACTGGCTCAAGCTCATCGCCGAGGGCAATATCCTCGAGGCGGCCGAGCTGTCGCACCGCACCAACAGCTTGCCCGAGGTGTGTGGCCGCGTCTGCCCGCAGGACCGTCTGTGCGAGGGCGCCTGCACGCTCAACGACGGCTTCGGGGCGGTGACCATCGGAGCCATCGAAAAGTATATCTCCGACACGGCCTTCGCCATGGGCTGGCGCCCGGACATGAGCGGTGTGACCGACACCGGCAAGCGCGTCGCCGTGATCGGCGCCGGCCCGGCGGGCCTGGGCTGCGCGGACGTGCTCGCACGCAACGGGGTCAAGTCGGTGGTCTACGACCGTTACCAGGAGATCGGCGGCCTGCTGACCTTCGGCATTCCCGAGTTCAAGCTGGAAAAGGACATCATCAAGAAGCGCCGCGAGGTCATGGAAGGCATGGGCGTGGAGTTCCGCCTCGGCGTGGACGTGGGCAAGGACATCGCCTTCAAGGAGCTGGTCGACGAATACGACGCCGTGTTCCTGGGCATGGGTACCTATACCTATATGAAGGGCGGCTTCCCCGGCGAGGACCTGCCGGGCGTCTACGAGGCCCTGCCGTTTCTGGTGTCCAACGTGCGCCGCTGCCTGGGCCTGGAGACCGACCCCAACGAGTTCATCGACATGTCCGGCCACCGCGTTGTCGTGCTCGGCGGCGGCGACACCGCCATGGACTGCAACCGCACCTCGGTGCGCCAGGGCGCGCTCGCGGTGACCTGCGCCTACCGGCGCGACGAGGCCAACATGCCGGGCTCCAAGCGGGAGGTCGCCAACGCCCGGGAGGAGGGCGTGCACTTCCTGTGGAACCGCCAGCCGGTGGAGATCGTCGGCAACGGCAAGGTCGAGGGGGTGAAGGTCGTCACCACCGAACTCGGCGAGCCCGACGAGCGCGGCCGGCGCCGGCCCCAGCCGGTGCCCGGCTCCGAGGAAATCATCCCGGCCGACCGGGTCGTCATCGCCTTCGGCTTTCGCCCCTCCCCGGCCCCCTGGTTCGAGGAATTCGGCATCGAGTTCGATGAGCGCGGGCGCGTGCGCGCCGCGCCGGACCAGGCGAACATGCACCAGACGACCAATCCGAAGGTCTTCGCCGGCGGCGACATGGTGCGCGGCTCGGACCTGGTGGTCACGGCCGTCTACGAAGGACGCCAGGCCGCCGAGGGCATTCTCGACTACCTGGAGGTCTGAGCCGGCCTGCCCGGCCAAAGGATAGCCCCGACCATGGAAGCGCCCAACGTGCCCCCATCCGCACCGGCTGCTGACGGCGCAAACGCCGGCGCGCCAGCGACCCAAAGAACATTCCTATGAGCGAGCTCAAAAACGACCGCCTGTTGCGGGCGCTGGCGCGCCAGCCGGTCGACATCACGCCGGTGTGGATGATGCGCCAGGCCGGGCGCTACCTGCCCGAGTACCGCGCCACGCGCGCCCGCGCCGGCAGCTTCATGGATCTGTGCCGCTCGCCGGAGATGGCCTGCGAGGTCACGCTCCAGCCCCTGGAGCGTTTTCCCCTCGATGCGGCCATTCTGTTCTCCGATATCCTCACCGTCCCGGATGCGATGGGCCTGGGCCTGTATTTCAGCGAGGGCGAGGGACCGCGCTTCGAGCGCCCCGTGCGCGAGGCCGCGGACGTCGAGCGCCTGGGCATACCCGACCCGGAGGACGAACTGGGCTACGTCATGGACGCCGTGCGCCTCATCCGGCGCGAGCTCGACGGTCGGGTGCCGCTGATCGGCTTTGCCGGCAGCCCCTGGACCCTGGCCACCTACATGGTCGAGGGCGGCTCCAGCAAGGACTACGGCTGGGTCAAGGCCATGATGTACGACCGGCCCGAGCTCATGCACCGGCTGCTCGATACCGTGGCCCAGTCGGTGACGGCCTATCTGAACGCGCAGATCGCGGCCGGCGCCCAGGCCGTCATGGTCTTCGACACCTGGGGCGGCGTCCTCACCCCGCGCGATTACCGCGAGTTTTCGCTGCGCTACATGGAGCGCATCGTCGGCGGCCTGGCGCGCGAGGCCGACGGGCGCAAGGTGCCGGTCACCCTGTTCACCAAGGGCGGCGGCGCCTGGCTGGAGGAGATGGCGGCCACGGGCTGCGACTGTGTGGGCCTGGACTGGACGGTGGACATCGGCGAGGCGCGCCGGCGCGTCGGCGACCTGGTGGCCCTGCAGGGCAACATGGACCCCGCCCTGCTGTATGCCAACCCCGAGCGCATCCGCGAAGAGGTGGGCTTGATCCTGGAGAGCTACGGCGTGGGCGCCGGCCATGTCTTCAACCTGGGCCACGGCATCCACCCGCAGGTCGACCCCGACCACGCCGCGGCCTTCGTAGAGGCCGTGCACGAGCTCAGCGCGGCCTACCACGCCTGAAAAACCACTAAGTGCCTGAATAACTGATCCGGATACCCGTACAGGTGCGGGGTGTGATGATGTTGTCCAGGACCGTCGGCCGCATGGACGCGGCCGCCGAGCATACAGGGATGTATTCACTGCGTGTCCTGGACAACATTATCACACCCCGTTGAACCAAGGTGATCTGGTATTCGGAGCTTCTATTTAGCAGCGGAGCTTGAACCAGCCTGTGAGGCTGACCCGCTCGCGCCGTGTCTCCAGCACCTCGTGGTAGAAGGCCTCGGACAGAAAGCATACCAGCGTCCCCCCGCGCGGCTCGATATCCACCGGCTGTTCCTCCCCGGCGCCCGCCGAGCCCATCGCACCGGCCGTACCGCCCGGCACGTACAGGCGCAGCTGGCCGCCGTCTTGTGCCGCCCACGCCTCGTTCAAATAGAGCACGCAGCTCAAGACGCGTTGATGCGTGCCGCGGAAGCGATCCAGGTGGCGCCCGTAAAAGGTGCCCGGCGGATAGAAGGCGAAGTGGCCTTCGTATTCGAACAGCCCCAGGAAGAAGGCCCGGTTAAGGGCCAGGCGCAGCGCGTCGATGCGCTCGAAATAGGTGCGCTGCGCTGGCGTCGCGCCGGGCGCCTCCAGCCAGCGGATGTAGTCGCTGCGCACCGTGGCCGCGTGCACCCGGCGCCGCCCCTTGCCGACCGCGGCCTGCGCCAGGGCGCCGCCGCGCCACAAGGCCCACGCCTCCTCGCTCAGCGCACGCCAGGTGGGTGCGTCGACAAAATCCGGCATGCAGGCCCAGCCGCATTCGGCGATGTCCCGGGCGACAGGGTCGAAGGGCCCCTCACCGCCGGAGCGGGCGAACTCACCGGCGCCCACGCACGCACCGCGGCGTCACGGCCGCACGAGACACTCAGTCATGCTTGTGCCCCTCCAGGTCGGCCAGCGGCTGGTCGGTAAACAGGTAGTCCTTGAGTTCCTTTTCGAAGCGGGGGTCGCGGCGGCGCAGCCACTCGATGATCATCGCGGCGTGTTCCTTCTCCTCGTCGCGGTTGTGGGCCAGGATGGCCTTGAGCTCCGGGTCCCGACACACGTCGACCCGCTGCTGATACCAGTCGACGGCCTCGAGTTCCTCCATCAGCGAAATGATCGCCCGGTGCATGTCGCGCGTCTCGGCCGAGAGCTCTTCCAGGGGCTCGTGGTAACCTTCATGTGCCATTCATCGCTCCTTTGTCTAAGTCACATCGTGTCAGCCCGTAGCGGGCCGATTTCGAACACGGTTGCTTGAAGAGTACGGCCGGCTTCGAGGCAAGACCTTGCGCTCGATCAAGTTCGGGTACGGCTCAATCGCGCCTGGCGCGCTGCAGGTATTCGCGCAGCGCCACCGCGTTGTTGTGCTCGGTATCGCGTGCGGCGAACAACAGGGTCACGCGCTGGCGGCGCGCCCGCCGGCCCAGCTCGCTCAGCGCCTCGCCCGCCTCGTCCCGGGCCTTGAGCTCGGCGACATAGCGGCGCTTGAATTCGGACCATTTCTGCGGGTCGTGAGCGAACCACTTGCGAAGCTCGGTACTGGGGGCGAGCACCTTGAGCCAGGCATCGAGCTGCACCTCGTCCTTACGCAGGCCTCGCGGCCAGACGCGATCGACCAGCACCCGGTAGCCATCGGCCTGGGCGGGCGCCTCGTAGATGCGTTTGGTGCGAATGGACATGGCCGCGAGCCGTGGGGGTCTGGTGGGCCTTCAGCGCGGCTCGAGCTCGGCCAGCAGCGCCTCCAGGTCCAGCATCTGGATGGCGCCGAGCGCACTCTCCACCGCCCCGTCCTGGCACAGCCCGCTCACGGCGGCCTGCTCGAATCCGGCCCGGGCCTCGCGCAGGCAGGCCTGGCGCACCGCCTCGGCGATCCGCAGTGCCCGGGGGTCAGGTGTGCCAGCCACGGCGCGACCTCAATTGCGGGTCTTGCCGCCGGTGCCCGGCAGCTCGGCGGCCAGGCGCTGCAGGTGCTTGCGCGTGAGCTCCTGAAAGCGCGGCGTGGGGCCGACGTCCTCGTACATCGGGTCGCCGAATTCGTCCTCGGCGATGACCCGCTCGCCCGCCTGATAGGGCAGCGCGCCCTCGAGCTCGTCCAGGGCGGCGCTGAGCAGATCGGTGATGATTTGCGTCTCCGTGCGCCCCGGGAACATCTCCGCCAGGGCGTGTATCTGGGCAGCCTGGTGCAGCGGCAGCTGGACCGCATATTCCTGCGCGGTGCGACTTTCGGCCGCGTCACGGCTCCATTGCTTGAGTATGTCGATGACCTTCATGCAAGTCCTCCCTCGGGCACGCGGGCCGCACCCGCCTCGTTCATTTGGACCGGCATCGCCCGGAGCCGTTCCGATGCACGGCGCGCGAGCGCAGGCGGACCGGTTCAGCGCCGCACCAGCAACAGCACCCCGGAAACCAGCGCCAGCGCGGCCATCACCACGCGGTCACCTTGGAAGTGGAGCCCGAGCAGCGACATCAGGCCCGTGCCGATCAACCATATACCGAGCAGCGTGGCACCCCATCGGTGCATAGGTGGTCTCCTCCAGTGGCCGGGTTGTAAGACGGTATCCCCAGTATGCCGCAAGCGAGAGCCGTTTGCAGGGGCCGCCCGGACCATTCCCGCGCGAGGCGCGCGGGCAACGCGAGGCTGGTGGGTCCCGGGCTCAGTGCGAGGCGGGCGGGATCGGCTCGCCGTCGACGCTGACCCGGACATCGACGGGGATGCCCTCGCGTACGCTGGCGGTGACCACGCAATAATCCTCGAACAGGCCCAGGCAGCGCTGCAAGGCCTTGGCATCGGCCGCGAGCCCCGCCAGGTCCAGGTGGACGGTCAATTCGCCGATGCGCAGCCGCCCCCGCTCGTTGCGCGACAGGCGCCCCTGTACGCGGGTGCTCACCGCCTCGGGCGGCAAATGCGCCTTGTGCAGACAAAACAACAGGCTGGCACTCAGGCAGTTGCCCACCGCGGCGGCCAGCAGACGCGAGGCGTTGGGCCCGGCCTGAGCGCCCAGCGGCTCGGGCTCGTCGAGTACCAGGGCCGGCGTGTCCCAATCGAAGTGCACCCGAAAGCTGTAGTCCTGCAGCAACTCCAGCTCGAGCGTGAACTCGGCCTCGGCCGGCGACGATGGCGCGGAGTCGCTCACGGCACCCGCCCCTCAGTCCTTTTTCTTGCGGGCCCGGGGATGGGCCCGGTCGTAGACCGTGGACAGGTGCTGGAAATCCAGGTGGGTATAGACCTGCGTGGTGGCGATATCGGCGTGGCCGAGCAATTCCTGGACGGCGCGCAGATCACCGCTGGACTCCAGCAGGTGACTGGCAAAGGAGTGGCGCAGCATGTGCGGATGCACACTCACGTCGATCCCCTGGCGCCGCGCCCACTGGCGCAGGCGGGCCTGGACGCTGCGCCGGCTGATGCGCTCTCCGCGCCGGCTGAGGAACAGGGCCGGTTGACCGGCCGCCGCCAGGGCGCCGCGCCGCGCGAGCCACTCACGCAGGGCCCCCAGCGCGAAGCGGCCCACCGGCACATCCCGCGTCTTGCGCCCCTTGCCGGTGACCCGCACCATGGCCTCGCGGAGGTCCAGGTCGCCCACGTCCAGGTCGACCAGCTCCGACAGGCGCAGGCCCGAGGAGTAGAACAGCTCCAACATCGCCCGATCGCGCACGCTCAGGTCGTCATCGCCCGGGATATCGACCAGCCGTGCCGTCTGGTCCACGTCCAGCGTCTTGGGCAGGCGTCGGGCGGACTTGGGCGCGCGCACGGCGCGGGCCGGGTTGTGCGTCGCGGCGCCGGCTTCAATCAGATAGTCGAAGAACGATCGCAGCGCGGAGAGCTCGCGCTGCAGGCTGCGCCCGCCCAAGCCGTTGCGATGGCGCCAGGCGACGAAGGCGCGCACGGCATGTTCGTCGACCGCGCGCCACTGGGCGATCCCCTGAGCGTCGCAAAAGCCGATGACCTGGTTCAGGTCGCGCCGGTAGGCCCGTTGGGTGTGTTCCGAGAGTCGGCGCTCGTGGCGCAGCTTGGCGATAAAGCGCTCGGTCAGCTCGCGCTCCGGACCCTGCACGGTATTCAGCCCGACAGGTGGGGTTTGAGCACCCGGCTCAGGATATTGGCCAGGTACTCGAGGAACACGGTACCCATTTCGGGATGAAAGCGCTGGGGGTCGCGGCTGCCGATGGCCAGCATGCCGTAGCAGGTCCTGGAGTGCTGGCTCTCGACCAGCGGGACGAGGGCGACGGAGGCGACCTGCTCGAGTTGGTCGGCAAACAGGGAATCGAGCTGGCCGTGTTTGAGATGACCGCAGACGGGCTTGCGGGCCTCAATGATCTTTTCGAAGGCGCCGAGCACCGGCTCGCTCCAATCGACGAATTCGGGGCGCTGACTCGGGGCCGAGCTGGCCGCCGCGGCCTCGGCACTGCGAAACAGGCGGACGACGACGGCATCGGCATCGAAATCGCTGATCATGCGGCTCTGGATCGTCTCGAGCAGGTCATCGAGCGTAACCGCGTCCATGAGGTCCAAAACCAGCGCCTGGAAGCGCGCGCTGAGCTGCTCGTTGGCCCGGGCGTGCTGCATCAACTGCTGCAGGCGGCGCTTGAGATCGGCCTTCTGTTCGCGCAGCACGGCCACCTGGCGCTCGATGAGCGAAACCGCACCGCCGCTTTCGTGGGGCAGGACCATGTCGGCCAGCAAGTCGGTGTGAGCCTCGAAGAAGTCCGGATGGTCCCGCAAATAGCGCACAACCGACTTCTCGAGGTCGGGGTCGGTCTGCCCCTCCGGTTTGTGTTGGGTGCTCATAGCTCGATGGTCCCCTGGAATACGGTGGTGGCGGGTCCGGTCATCCACACCGGCTCGCCTTCCCCGCTCCAGGCAATTTGCAGCCGTCCGCCCGGCAAGTCAACCTCCACGCGCTCATCGAGCAGGCCCTGCAGACGTCCCACCGCCACCGCCGCACAGGCCCCGGTGCCGCAGGCCAGGGTCTCGCCCGCCCCGCGCTCATAGACACGCAAGCGGATGTGGCCCGAATCGACGACCTGCATGAAACCGGCATTGACCCGGTTCGGAAAGCGGGGATGCGCCTCGATGGCCGGGCCGAGGCTGGCGACGGGGGCCCCGTCGATGTCCTCGACCTTCAGCACGGCGTGCGGATTGCCCATGGAAACCGCGCCGACGGTGATGGTATGGCCGTCGAGCTCCAGGTCATAGCGCGCGGCGCGCGCCTCGGCGCGAAAGGGGATCTCGCCCGGCTCGAAGCACGGCACCCCCATATCGACGCTCACCTGGCCGTCGGACTCGATGCACAGCTCGATGGTGCCGGCGCGCGTGCGCACCCGGATACGGTCCTTGTCGGTCAGGCCCCGTTCGCGCACGAAACGGGCGAAGCAGCGCGCGCCGTTGCCGCACTGCTCGACCTCGCCGCCGTCGGCGTTGTAGATGCGGTAACCGAAATCGACGTCGGGCTCGCCGGCCGGCGCCGGCTCCACCAACAGGACCTGGTCGCAGCCGACGCCGAAGCGCCGGTTGGCGAGATAGCGCACCCGCTTGGCGTCGAGCTCGACGCGCTGGCCGATGGCGTCGATAACAACGAAATCGTTGCCCAGGCCGTGCATCTTGGTGAATGCGACTGTCATGGGGCAAGGTTACCCTGCGGGCCGTACCCCGCCAAGCGCCGCGTCCATTAGCGCCCGGGGAACAGCCGCAGATAGTCGCGGTAGATGCAGCGGTCCATGACCACGGTGATCCCGGCGGCCCGGGCGCGCTCGGCGGCCGGGACGTTGACCACCCCGTCCTGTAGCCAGAGGGCGGGCAGGGCGAGTTCGATACAGGTATCGACCAGGGCATCGACATGTTCGGGGGCGCGAAAGACATCGACCAGGTCCACGCGCTCGGGCACCTCGCGCAGATCGGCGTAGGCCCGCTCGCCGAGGACGCGGTCGACCGCCGGGCGCACCGGGACAATGCGATAACCGAAGCCCTGCAGGGCGCTGGCGACCTGGTGGCTGGGCCGGTTGGCCTTGGGCGAAAGCCCGACCACGGCAATGGTGCGCACCCCCTCGAGCAGGGCGCGGATGGTCTCCAGGTCGGGGTTGGAAAAGCTCACGGGCGTGTGGCTCGTTCAGCCGGGCAGGCAACCGTGCACGATGAGGTGGCGATCGGTGACGGCCTCCACCGCCAGCGCCTCCAGGCCCGCCTCGGCGAGCTGGCCGCGCACCTCCTCGGGCGTATAGGCCGCCAGCAGGGAGTTGTGGAAATCGCGGCGCAGGACGTCGGGCTCATCGGCGGCGTATTCTCGCACCAGGGCCTCGACCCGCTCCCGGCTGTCGGGGCGCCTCAGGTCCATGACGAACACGGCCGCGCCGGGGCGGGCGGCGGACTTGACGCTGCGCCACAAGGCATCCGGACGGGCGAGGTGGTGGAGCAGGCTGTTGCTGATGACGATATCGTCGCCGCGCCCGGCCAGCGCGGCACTGGGCAGATAGGCATGAATCAGGCGCACGCGGGGCTTGAGGCCTTCGCGCTCCAGGGCCGCGCAGCCGTGCTTGAGCATGGCCTGGGAGCCGTCCACGCCGTGGATGCGGCAGTGCGGATAGGCCCGGGCGAAGCGGATAGTGACATCGCCCGGCCCACAGCCGAGATCCAGGACGCTGCCCTCGACGCGATGACCGGCAAAGCGCTCGGCGAACAGCTGCACGAACATATTGTGCGGGGTCTCGAAATCCGCCTCAGCGTAGGCCCGCGCCTGGGCCTCGTCGTCCATCAACTCCGGTTCGGGGATACGCTCCAGCACCGTGTTCGCCCTCCTGACTCGATCGCCGCGCGTCGCGTTCGGTTCAGCCCGGCAGGCAGTGTTCGCCGTCGAACAGCGAGGCCAGGGTCTCGCGCTCGCGAACGACCAGGGCGCTCTGAGCGTCGACCATGACCTCGGCGGCGCGCGGGCGCGAATTGTAGTTCGAACTCATGGAAAAACCATAGGCCCCCGCCGAGCGCACGGCCAGCAGGTCCCCCTCGGCCAGGGCAAGCTCGCGGTCCTTGCCCAGGAAATCGCCGGTCTCGCACACCGGGCCGACCACGTCGTAGCGCCGGGCGCTGAAATCCTCGCGCGGGCGGACGGGGACGATGTCCTGCCAGGCGTCGTACAGCGCGGGGCGCATCAGGTCGTTCATGGCCGCATCGACGATGGCGAAGCTCTTGTGGGCGCCGGGCTTGAGGTATTCGACGCGCGTGAGCAGGACGCCGGCGTTACCGGCGATGGCGCGGCCCGGCTCGATGAGCAGCTCCAGGCCGCGCCCCACCGCGTGCTCGGCCAGCCGGCGGGCCAGGACCTCGGCATAGGCGGCCGGCTCGGGCGGGGCCTCGTCGCGGTAGCGGATGCCCAGGCCGCCGCCCAGGTCCAGGTGACGCAAGGCGATGCCCTCGGCGGCCAGGCGGCCGATCAGGGCCAGCACGCGCTCCAGGGCATCGGCGAAGGGCGCCGTATCGGTCAGCTGGGAGCCGATGTGACAGTCCACGCCCTGTACGTCGATATGGGCCAACTCGGCGGCGCGCGCATAGACGGCGGGCGCCTCCTCGATGGCGATGCCGAACTTGTTCTCCTTCAGCCCCGTGGAGATATACGGATGAGTGCGGGCGTCGACGTCGGGATTGACCCGCAGGGAGACCGGGGCCCGCACGCCCAGCTCGCCGGCGACCGTGTTCAACCGTTCCAGCTCGGCGCCGGACTCGACATTGAAACAGCGAATGCCCACTTCCAGCGCGCGGCGCATCTCCTCGGCGCGCTTGCCCACACCGGAGAAGACGATGTGCCCCGGCGCGCCGCCGGCGGCCAGCACGCGTTCGAGCTCGCCCACGGAGACGATGTCAAAGCCCGAGCCCAGCCGGGCCATGACATTGAGCACCGCGAGATTGGAGTTGGCCTTGACCGCGTAGCAAACCAGGTGCGCCAGCGGCGCCAGCGCCTCGTCGAAGGCGCGCCAATGGCGCTCCAGGGTCGCCCGCGAGTAGACGTAACAGGGCGTGCCGTGGCGCGCGGCGATGTCCTCGAGCGCCACGTCCTCGGCGAACAGGCGCCCGTCGCGGTAGTTGAAGTGGTCCATAGATATGAGCAAGTCGGTGTGAAGGAGGACACCCGCGGGTGTCGGCTCAGCGGCTCTCCTGCTGGGCCGGTTGGTCGCCGTGGCCGGGCAGGTACAACGGGCCCTTCTGGCCGCAGGCGCTGAGCATGCTGGCCAGCCCCAGGGCGGCGACGACAAGGATGAACGCGATCTGTGCCCAACAAAGACGCATGATTTTCGACCGTCGTGGTTCGCCCCGGACGGATGCCCCGCAGGAGCGCCAGGGTACTGGTGAGGGCCGGCGCGCCGCGCCCGTCCCCCTGTATTATCAGGCCCTCATTATAGGCCGCGGCGCGGCCCTTGCCTAACCGGGTTCGTTACGTTATCCATGGCATCGAGGGCCCCCGGCCGCCAGCGAGGACCGATCCATGCTCCCACAAGTACTCATCGGCGTGCTCGCCCTGGTGGGGGCCGTGCTGTTCGTCCTGGGCCTGCGCCGGCTTTGGGGGCGGCGCCTGCTCAGCGGCAGCGTCCAGGGGCTGAGCGGCCTGCTCCTGCTGGCCCTGGCCTCGCTGGCCATCGCCGTGGCCCTGAACCTGCACACCTACCGGCGCCTGACCCACGAGAGCCCCGTGGCCGAGGTGCGGATGCGGGCCCTGGGCCCGCAGGAGTACCGCGTCTATGTCATCCCGCCCGGCCGCGACGCCCAGGTCTACGAGCTGCGCGGCGACGAGTGGCAGCTCGACGCCCGCATCCTGAAGTGGCAGGGTGCGGCCAACCTGCTCGGTCTGGACACCGACTACCGCCTCGAGCGGCTCAGCGGGCGCTACCGCAGCGTCGCCGAGGAGCGCAGCGGGCCGCACACGGCCTATCGCCTGAGCCGGGACCGCGGTCTGGACCTGTGGACCCTGGCACGCCGACACGGGGGCTGGCTGCCGTGGGTCGACGCGGTCTACGGCAGCGCGGCCTACATGCCCATGGCGGACGGGGCGCGCTTTGAGACCAGCGTCAGCACCAGCGGACTGGTGGCGCGCCCGCTCAATGCCCAGGCCCGCCAGGCCATGGCCCGCTGGCACTAGCCGGGCCGATCGGGCGGCGCGGGGATTTGACGCCCGGATCGGTTAAAATCGGCATATAACGATCGCGGTCGTCACGATAGCGTGTGGACCGCGCCGCCGCCTCACGGACCAGCCGCTTGACACTCAAGAGCAATATCTTCCTCTGGGTCTTCCTCGCCACCGTGGTACCGCTCACGGCCTTGGCCCTGGGTGCGACCTACTACAGCCAGCGCAGCTATCAGCGCGAGGTCCAGCGCGAGGTCAGCACGAGCCTGACCAACCTGGGCGCGGAGATCGACCGCCGCCTGCTGACCCAGCGCGAGGTCGTGGCCAGTCTCGCCGGCGCGCCCGCGGTCCAGGCCTACCTGCCGATTCTCCATGCCGCCGCCGACGGGCACCTGCACGATGAGTACCGCAAACGCTCGGCGCAGCTCAATCATTTCCTCGAGGAGATGGAGACCATCCTGCCCGGCATTTACACCATCCGGGTGCTCGACGACTCGGGCAACACCCTGCTCAAGGTGAGCAACGGCCATCGCAGCGCGGCCGTCTACGACAGCCTCAGCGGCATCCCCTATGCCGAGCAGGAGATCAACGACCCCGCCTTCACACGCGCCATGAAACGCCTGGTCCCGGGCGAGGTCTCCTTCGTCGCGCTGCCCCATCACCGGCTGCGTGCCGGACCGTTCAGCCAGCGCCCCATGTACGACTACATCACGCCCTTGAGCGTCGAGGGCGAACGCGTCGGGATGCTCGCCGTGACGGTGCTCGGCGAGCGCATCGATCGCATCATCGATCACGCCCCGCGGCTGTACAAAGGCAAGCTGTTCATCGCCGAGGTCAACCCCGACAACCCCAAACGCAACGGCTACCTGCTCTACGACGACGCCCTGGAGCTGCACCTGGCCCAGGTCCGTCCCCGGCCCGAGCACCTGCAGGATCACTACGGCAAGGCGCTCTGGGATGCCATGGGCAGCGAGCCCTACGGCGTGGTGCACCAGCCCGAGGACGGCGCCTCCATCTATTACGTCGAGGTGCTGCCCTATTCGAATCTGCTGGTGAGCTGGATCATCGCCACGCGCATCGACGACAGCGTGATCTCCGCCCCCTTCAAGGACATCCGGCGCGGTATCTGGATCTTCGCGGCCGCGGTGCTGGTCATCAGCCTGTTGCTCGCCAACATCGGCGCGCGCAAGATCGCCCGCCCCGTGCGCCGGCTCGCGCAGCACCTCAAGGCCTATGCCGACGGCGATCGCCAGGTGCGCATCCCACCCGAGCCGAGTGTCGACGAGCTCTCCGCGCTGAGCAGTTCCTTCAATTACATGACCGACACCCTCGAACACGCCCGCGACGAGCGCGATCGCGCCCAGCACATGATGCTGCAAAACGCCAAGCTCGCCAGCATCGGTCAGATGGCCGCGGGTATCGGCCATGAGATCAACAACCCCCTGAGCAATATCCTGTCGCTCGCCAAACTCATCGAGCGCGGCCTGCCGCCCGACGCCGCCGCCCTGCGCGGCGATCTGAGCTCGCTGCGCGAGGAGACGCTGCGGGCCTCTACCATCGTCAAGGGCATCCTCAACTTCGCGCGCCAGGTCCCGCCGCACTACGCCCCGTTCGACGTGACCGCCTGGCTCGACGACACCCTCGCCCTGGTCCGGCGCGAGGCCAAGAACCAGGGCGTCGCCCTGGAGCACAGCTGCGAGCCGGGACTGTGGATTGAGGGCGATCGCAACCAACTCCAACAGGCCCTGATCAACCTGCTGCTCAATGCCATCCACGCCAGCCCACGAGGCGAGTCCGTCTCGGTCGCCGTGCGCGCCGGCACAGAGGAGCTGCGCGTGGACATCCTGGACCGGGGCCCCGGCATCGCGGCCGAGCAGCTCGACAAGGTGTTCGACCCCTTCTACACCACCAAACCGGTGGGCGAGGGCAGCGGCCTGGGGCTGTCCATCAGCCTGGGCATCGTCGAGCACCACGAGGGTCGTCTGCGACTGGAACCGCGGCCCGAAGGGGGCATGCGCGCGACCATTACCCTGCCGCGCCACCGGCCCGAATCCGCGGCGCCGGACAGGGGCGGGGAAACCGAATCGCCCGCCCGCCCGGCGGCGGGCGCGGGGGGCGGCGATGGCTGAACGGCCCACGATCCTGTTCGTCGATGACGATCCCAAGGCCGGCGAGCTGATGCTGCGCTTCAGCGAGGGGGCGGCCTACGATTGCCTCGTGTACCAGAACCCGACCGAGGCCCTGGAGCACTTTCGAAGCCACGGGGCCGACCTGGTGGTCAGCGACCTGCGCATGCCCGCCATGGACGGCACCGCCCTGCTCGGCGAGGTGCGCGCCCTGGATGCGGACACGCCCTTCGTGATCATCACCGGCTATGCCAACGTGGACGATGCCATCGAGGCGATGCGCCTGGGCGCGACGGACTTCATCAAAAAACCCTTCGACATGGACGAGCTGCGGGTGCTGATCGAAAGGACCCTGGAGCGAGGCGCCCTGGTGCGCGAGAACCGCCTGCTGCGCCGCCAGCTCTCAGACGAGCGCCAGCGGTTCGATATGGTCGGCCACTCGGCCGCGATGGAGCAGGTCTACACCGTCATCGACAAGATCGCCGACATCCGCTGCAACGTGATCATCGAGGGCGAGTCCGGCACGGGCAAGGAGCTCGCCGCGCGCGCCATTCACTACCACAGCCAGTTCGCCGAACGCCCCTTCGTCGTCATCGACTGCGGCGCCCTGACCGACACCCTGCTCGAGAGCGAGCTGTTCGGTCACGAAAAGGGCGCCTTCACCGGCGCCGTGCAGGCCAAGCAGGGCCTGCTCGAGGCGGCCTCCGGCGGCACGGTGTTCCTCGACGAGATCGGCAACATCTCGGACAACATGCAGACCAAGCTCATGCGCGTGGTCCAGGAGCAGCAGGTCACCCCGGTCGGCGGGCTCAAACCGCGCGGCATCGACGTGCGGTTCATTGTGGCGACCAACCGCGACCTCGAGGAGCTGATCAGCGCCGGGCGCTTTCGCCACGACCTTTATCACCGGCTCAACGTGGTCAAGTTGCGCATGCCGGGGCTGCGCGAGCGTCGCGACGACATCCCGCTGCTGGTCAAACACTTCGTCGAACGCTTCGCCACCCAGTACCAGCGCCAGGTCACGGGCTTCGATGCCCCCTCCATGCAGCGGCTGGTCGAATACGACTGGCCGGGCAACGTGCGCGAGTTGGCCAACCTGGTCGAGCGCCACGTCGCCCTGGCCGACACCGAGGTCATGCACCTGGACGAGCTGCCCCGGGCCCCCGGCGGCAGCGGACTCGACGACGACCTGCCAAGCCTGCAGGAGCTGGAGCGGCGCTATATCCTCAAGCTGCTGGAGCGCTTCGACGGCAGCCGGGAAAAGACCGCCGCGACCCTCGGCATCAACAAGTCCACGCTTTGGCGCAAGCTGCAGGGCTACAGACAGGGGGATCGGGCCGGGGACGGCCGCGCCTTCTCCGATGACTGATTTGCAATGCCGATCGTGCACTTTGCACGACCCCAAAGGGGGTAGAAGTGGGAATTGGGACCTAACTGATTGATTGTCTTAGACCGTTCCACCTGGCCCGGAAATCGCATTGCACTCCCGGTCAAAATACCCATAAACCATCTCAGGAGAGTGCACATGCAACGCAGAAGCTTTCTGAAGGGCACGCTCGGCGCGAGCGCGATGGCCGTGGCCGTCGGCGCCGGCCTGCTCAATCCGCGTCAGGCCCTGGCCGCCTGGCCCAAGGCGGCCTTCGACGCCAAGTCCGTCCCGGACGCCCTCAACGACCTGGTCGGCACGG
>Ga0209918_1000113_pt1 | contig 61477 bp, 56 predicted proteins | sample SalPonD_shore_MG_FD_185712 | JGI IMG/M metagenome (GOLD analysis project Ga0209918, IMG submission 185712) | Salt pond soil microbial communities from South San Francisco under conditions of wetland restoration - Salt Pond MetaG... | ecosystem: Environmental > Aquatic > Marine > Intertidal zone... | reverse complement strand
CCAAGCCCTCGGGAGCATTCCCGTTCGTGGTGAGCCGATCCCGATCCCCGCAAGCCCCGGAAGCTTTCCCGTTCGTGGTGAGCCGATCCCGATCCCCGCAAGCCCCGGAAGCTTTCCCGTTCGTGGTGAGCCGATCCCGATCCCGCCAAGCCCCGGAAGCTTTCCCGTTCGTGGTGAGCCGATCCCGATCCCGCCAAGCCCTCGGGAGCATTCCCGTTCGTGGTGAGCCGACCCTGAGCCTGACGAAGGGTCGCGTCGAACCACGAACCGTCCCGGTCCATCAGGAGCGTGCCCACTCCTGGGCGGGATCACCGGCTTTGGAAGTTTGGGAGTCATTGTCATCGTCCTTGCCGGATGCCGGGCGCTGGTTCTTCTCGGCCTCTTCCGGGCTCTCTGCAGGCTCGGACGGGAACGCCTCGTCATGTTCCCCGGCCGGTTCGTCCGCCGGGGATCCCGCGGCCCCGGTTTCGGATTCATGATCACCCTCGCCCTCGCCGTCGAAATCCAGTTCGGGTTCCAGGTCGTCGATGTCCCGGATCTCCGCCAGGCTCGGCATGTCTTCCAGGCTCTTCAGGCCGAAATAGTCCAAAAAGGCGCGGGTGGTGCCGTAAAGCGCCGGCTTTCCGGGCACGTCGCGATGACCGACCACCCGGATCCACTCGCGCTCCTCCAGGGTGCGGATGATGTTGGTACTCACGGACACGCCCCGAACGTCCTCGATTTCTCCGCGGGTGATGGGCTGGCGGTAGGCGATCAGGGCCAGGGTTTCCAGCAAGGCGCGCGAATACCGCTGCGGGCGCTCCTCGAAGAGCTTCGACACCCAGGGCTGCAGCTCCTGGCGCACCTGCAACCGGTAACCGGAAGCCACTTCCACCAGTTCCACGGCGCGCCCGGCGCAGTCCTCCTCCAGGCGGACCAGTGCGCGCCTCAGCGTGCCCTTGTCCGGCGCCGACTCCGTGCCGAACAGCGACTGCAAGTGATCCAGGCCCAGGGGCTGGGCGGCGGCCAGTAGCGCCCCCTCCAGGATGGTCTTCAGGGTGTCCAGGTCGAAGTCTTCCACCGGCTCGATCACGTCCTTTCGTTCAGTTTGTTCCATTGGCCTCGGCCTCTTCACTGCGCGCCATCATGGAGCGCACGTAAATGCGCGCGTAGGGTTCGTTCTGGACCAGCTCCACCAGGTGCTCCTTGAGCAGCTCCAGGAGTGCCAGCAGGGAAACCACCACGCCCATGCGGCCTTCCTCCACGGTAAAAAGCTGTTGGAATTCCGTGTCCGGCTGGGCCCGCAACCGGTCGATGATCCGGGACATGCGCTCGCGCACCGAAAGCGGCTCGCGCTGTATGTGGTGATGACTGAACAGCTCCGCCCGCTTGAGCACGTCCTGGAAGGCGTGCAGCACCTCGCGCAGGTCCACCGGTGGAGGCAGCCTGACCACCTTGCGGTCGCCCACGTCCGCCTCTGCCTGCACGAAATCCCGCTCCATTCGCGGCAGCGCGTCAATGTCCTCGGCGGCCTGCTTGTAGCGCTCGTACTCCTGCAGCCGGCGCACCAGCTCGGCGCGTGGATCTTCCTCCTCCTCGTCCTCGGTACGTGGGCGCGGCAGCAGCATGCGCGACTTGATCTCCGCCAGCATGGCGGCCATTACAAGGTACTCGGCGGCAAGCTCCAGGCGCATCTCGCGCATGAGCTCGATGTAGTTCATGTACTGCCGGGTGACCTCGGCGATGGGGATGTCCAGGATGTCCAGGTTCTGCCGCCGGATCAGGTAAAGCAGCAGGTCCATGGGTCCCTCGAAGGCCTCCAGGAACACCTCCAGGGCATCCGGCGGAATGTACAGGTCGTCCGGCAGGCGCAGGTACGGCTCGCCCTGGACGATGGCGAACGGCATCTCGCCCTGGCGCGGAGAATGCTCCGCTTCCTCGCCGGCCTGCTCGACTTCGGTTTCGCTCACGTCAGATCAGCCCCGTGAAATGCAGGATCAGCACCCGGAACCAGCTCACCACCGGATCCAGCACCCTGAACAGCACGCCGGTGAGCAGCAGGGCGAGCACGATGAACAACCCGTAGGGCTCGATGCGGCTGTACTGCCAGGCCAACTTCGGCGGCAGGAAGCCCGCCAGCACGCGGCTGCCGTCCAGCGGCGGCACAGGCACGAGGTTGAGCACCATCAGCACGATGTTGATGGTAACGCCGGCCAGGCCCATGTACTGGATACCAAAACCGATGGACTGGTTCACGCCAGTGACTCCCACGCCTACCCAGATCATCAACGCCCAGAGCACCGCCATCACCAGGTTGGCGCCGGGGCCGGCCGCGGCCACCAGGATCATGTGCTTGCGCGGGTTGCGCAGGTTGCGCTGGTTGACGGGCACCGGCTTGGCCCAGCCGAACACGATGCCGCCCATGAGCAGCATCAGCCCGGGCACCAGGATGGTGCCCACCGGATCGATGTGCTTGATGGGATTGAGCGTCAGGCGCCCGAGCATCCGTGCCGTCGGGTCCCCGTAGCGGTTCGCCACCCAGCCGTGGGCCACCTCGTGGACCGTGATGGCGAACAGAACCGGCACCGCCCACACGGCGAGCTGCTGGACCATGGTCAGTTGTTGCATGCGGGAACCTCAAATCCGTGCCGCGATGGACGGGCGCAGGTGATTGAATTGAAAGGCTTTTCCGGTCCGGTGTCCACGCCGTTCCGCAGCCTGCGGCAACGGCTCATTCTACCGGCATGCCAACTCCCAGCGAAAGTCCCGCGCAAGTGTGCGAGCTTGATGCCGCCGAGTCGATTGTCCATGCTCGGGGCCCTTCGGGGCGCCGCCCCCGGCCTGAAGGAGGCATCGCACATGCTTTACGCCATCGTGGGACAGGACGTGGATGACAGCCTGCCGCGCCGCGGGCGGGCCCGGGACGCCCACCTGGCGCGGCTCCATGCACTGCGGGACGATGGGCGGCTGGTGCTGGCCGGCCCGTTCCCGGCCATGGACAACCCGGAACCAGGTGAGGCCGGGTTCACCGGCAGCCTGATCGTCGCGGAGTTCGAGTCTCTGGAGGCCGCCCGGTCCTGGGCGGACGCCGACCCCTACCTGGAAGCCGGCGTGTATGAACGCGTGGACGTGAAACCGTTCAAACGGGTACTGCCGTGAGCGAAGTACCGGACAACCGGGCCCGCATCGAGGAGATGGAGCGGCGATTGCGGAATGCGCTGGATCCTGCCGAGCTGTCGATCTCCGACGATTCCCACCATCACGTGGGACACCCGGGGGCCCGGGACGGCCGCGGCCACTTCACCGTCCGCATCCGGGCCGCGGCCTTCGACGGACGGTCGCGCCTGGACCGTCACCGACTGGTGTACGAGGCCCTGGGCGACATGATGCGAACGGACATACACGCGCTCTCCATCCGCGCCGTCGGCGGCGCCGAGTAGAACGCACTGGATTCAAAACCCGCGGGACCACACTGAGCCATGACTCGAACGTTCAAGATCCTCTTCGCCACCACCCTTCTCCTGGCGCTGGCCGCCTGCCGGGGCGGCGGGCAGGACGCTGAACAGGGCAAGGCGGTGGCGGACTCGCCCACGGTGGCCACCGTGGATGGGGCGCCCATCAGCAAGGCCCTGCTGGATTCGTACCTGCGCGCCCGCAACGAGCAGAATCCCAGCGCGAAACAGCGCCGGGACGCGCTCAAGGAACTCATCAACCTGGAGCTGCTCGAGCAGGCGGCGAAGCGCTCGGGCCTCGCCGACAAGCCGGAAGTGCGCGCCGACCTGGCGCTGCAGGCCGCCTCCACCCTGGCCACGCGCCAGGTCCAGGCGCAGTTGGCCACCGAGCCGGTCACCGAGGAACAGGCCAGGCACGAGTACGAGACCCAGCGCGACCGGGCCGGGCTGAAGGAATACCACCTGCGCCACATCCTGCTGCCCACCAAGCGCAAGGCCCAGGAGGTAATCGTGGCGCTTAACAAGGGCGCCAAGTTCGACGAGCTGGCCGACGAGCGCTCCATCGACAAGCGCGAGCACGCCGGCGGTGACCTGGGCTGGGTCAATCTCACGCAACTGCCGGACGCCATGGCCGATGCCGTCAAGGACATCCATCTGGGAGCCTACAACCAGGATCCCGTCCAGACCCGATTCGGGTGGCATGTGATCAAGGTGGTGGACACACGCCAGCTGGAGCCACCCTCCTTCGACCAGGTCAAAAAGGGCATCTACGCCAGCATGCAGCGGCAGCGTACCGAGGCCTACGTGGAAAGCCTGCGCGCGAAGGCGGACATCAAGATGCTCAAGTCCATCGCCGAGCCGGATCAAGGCGAGGGCTCTGGAGGCCAGCAGCCCGCGGAAGAGGGCAAATAGGCAATCGCCCGCATCCGCGGGCTCCTACAGCGCCGGTAGGGGCGCCCGGACGGGCGCGATCTGCGGCCTCAATCGTCCGGGCAGATCAGGGCAGCTCCACCGGCTCCGGCGGCGCCCAGTCGCCGGCGCGGTGCTCGGCGATCACCGTGGTGTATAGGCCGCCGCGGACGTTGAATTCGGCGGTCAGGCGCATGAAGCGGGGCTCGAGCGCCGCCACCAGGTCGTCCAGGATCCGGTTGGTCACCGCCTCGTGGAAATGGCCCTCGTCGCGGAACGACCAGACGTAGAGCTTGAGCGCCTTGAGCTCCACGCAGAACTCCGCGGGGACGTACTCCAGGAGCAGAGTGGCGAAGTCCGGCTGACCCGTCCTCGGGCACAGGCAGGTGAACTCGGGAATGCGAATTCGGATGGTATAATCCCGCGCGCTCCGCGGGTTGGAAAATGTTTCCAGGTCTCGACTGGGTGCGGCCTTGCTCACGCGTCGCTCCTCCGTGGGGACGTGCCAGATTAGCCGCGCGGCGCGCGCCGGATCAATCCCGGTGACGCTGGTCCGCGCAATGGACCTGCCACCATCAACCAGGAAAGAAGTTTCTGAATGCGCCTCGCCAAGATAAAGCTCGCGGGCTTCAAGTCGTTCGTTGACCCCACCACAATCCAGTTTCCGAGCAACCTGCTGGGCATCGTCGGGCCCAACGGCTGCGGCAAGTCCAACGTCATCGACGCGGTGCGCTGGGTCATGGGCGAAAGCTCTGCCAAGATCCTGCGCGGCGAGTCCATGGCGGACGTGATCTTCAACGGTTCCAACGCGCGCAAGCCGGTGGGCACGGCCACCGTGGAGCTGGTGTTCGACAACTCCGACGGAGCCGTGGGCGGCCAGTACGCCAGCTACAACGAGATCTCCGTCAAGCGCGTGGTCTCCCGTGACGGGCACTCCCAGTATTTCCTGAATGGCACCCGCTGCCGCCGGCGCGACATCACCGACATTTTCCTGGGCACCGGGCTGGGGCCGCGCAGCTATTCCATCATCGAGCAGGGCATGATCTCCCAGGTGGTGGAGGCCCGCCCCGAGGACCTGCGCGCCTACCTGGAGGAAGCCGCCGGCATCTCCAAGTACAAGGAGCGCCGCCGCGAGACGGAAAACCGCATACGCCACACCCGGGACAACCTGTCGCGCCTGGCGGACGTGCGCGAGGAAGTGGAAAACCAGCTCGCCCACCTCAAGCGCCAGGCCCGCGCCGCCGAGCGCTACACCAGGTTCAAAAAGGAAGAGCGGCGCGCCCGCGCCGAGTGGCTGACGCTGCGCTGGAAGGACATTCAGTCCGACCTGGATAAGCGCCAGAAGCGGCTCAACGACCTGCAGACCGAACTGGATTCAGCGCTCGCCGCGCAGCGCGCCACCGAGGCGGACATCGAGCGCACCCGGGAAAGCCAGCACGAGGCGTCGGAGCATTTCAACAAGGTGCAGGCCGAACTCTACGAGGCGGGCGGCGAGATCGCGCGTCTGGAGCAGGCCATCGAGCACGCGCGCGACCTGCGCGATCGCCAGCGCCGCGAGTTGGAGGAATCCGACGAGAACTTCCGCGAGCTCACCGACCACATCGCCCTGGACGAGGTGCAGGTGGAGGAGCTTGGCCGGGAACTCGCCGAGAAGGAACCGGCGCTGGAGCGGGCACGAAGGGCGGAGATCGAGGCCGCCGAGGCCCTGGCCCGCGCCGAGTCCGAGCGCCAGGAATGGCAGTCGGAGTGGGACAGTTTCGCCGGCGAGTCCGGCGAGGACACCCGGGCAGCGGACGTGGAACGCACCCGGGTGGATCACCTGGATCGGCAATTGGCGGAGTTGGCCGAGCGCCGGCAACGCATCGAGGAGGAAAGTCGTCAGGCGGACACGGACCGGCTCGCCACCGAACTCGCGGAGCTGGAGTCCCGCGCGCGATCCGAGGCGGAAGCGGAACGCAGCGCCCAGGAGGACCTGGAGCGGGCACGCTCGGCACTGTCGGAGGCACAGCGACAGGTCGCGGAGCGCGGCGAATACCTGGAGTCGTTGCGGCGCGACCTGAACGAGAAACGCGGACGGCTGAGTTCCCTGGAAGCGCTGCAACAGGCCGCCCTGGGCCGCACGGAGGGCGCCGCCTCCGACTGGCTGGTCGAACACGGGCTGGATCGGGCCAGACGGCTCGCCGAAGGCCTGGAAGTGGACGCCGGTTGGGAAACCGCCGTGGAAACCGCACTGGGCGCCAGCCTTAACGCGGTGCTCACCGGCGACGCCCGCGAATGGCTGGAGTCGGCGTCCGCGCTGTCGGAAGGCGACGTGATGCTCGCCGACGACGCCTCGGGCGGCCCACCGGCCCGGGGCCTGGCCGAACGCGTACGCGGCCCGGCGGTGATCGCCGAGTTGCTCGACGGCATCAATGGCGCCGACTCCCTGCAGGAAGCGCGCGAGCTGCTGCCTACCCTGGGGCCCGGGGAATCCATTGTCACCCGCGACGGCGAGTGGCTGGGGCGTGGCTGGGCCCGGGTCAACCGGGGCGAGCATTCCCAGCGCGGCATCCTGGCAAGAGAGCGTGAAATCAACGAGTTAAGAGATACTGTTCAGAATTTGGACGAGCAGGCCGAGAGTGAACGCCTGGCCCTGGAACGGGCGCGGGAAAGCCGCCAGGATCAGGAGACCCACCGCGACCAGGTACAGGCGCAGGTCAACCAGGCGCACCGGCGCCACGCCGACCTGGCGGCCCAGGGGAATGGCATGCGCTCCCGCCTCGAGCATCTGCGCGAGCGCCGCGAGAAACTGGCCGGCGAGGCGCAAGAGATCCGCGAGCAGATCGAGGCCGACGAGGCGGCGCTGTCCGCGGCGCGCGGTCGCCTGGAGTCGCTGGTGGAGCGCATGTCCGAGCAGACCCGCCGGCGCCAGGCGCTGGAGGAGCGGCGGCGGCGGCTCGAGGACACCCACGGCGAGGCGCGCCGGCACGCGAAGGAAACCCGCGACCGGGCCCACGAACTGGCCCTCAAGGTGGAATCGCTCAGGGCCGGCCTCAATTCCACGGGCCAGGCCCTGGAACGCATGCGCGCCCAGCTCAAGCACCTGGAAACACGCCGCGGCGAACTGGGCGAGCGCATCGAGCAGGCGGACGAGCCCATCGAGCGCCTGCGCGGCGAACTGGCCAGCCACGTGGACGCCCGGCTTGCCGTGGAAAAGCGCCTGGCGGAGGCCAGGAGCGGCCTGGAGTCCCTGGACGAGAAACTGCGCGAGCTGGACGCGAAGCGCCACGCGAACGAGGCGCGCTGCACCGAGCTCCGAGAGGTAATACAGCAGGAGAAGCTGGACCAGCAGTCGCTGCGGGTGAAGCTCGAGGGCCTGGTGGAGCAGATCGGCGAAGCCGGGTTCGAGGCGCGGGAGCTGGCAGGAGATCTGCCCGAGGAGGCCGATGCCGGGTCCTGGGCGGAGAAACTGGAATCGCTGGACAAGCGCATCCGGCGCCTGGAGCCCGTGAACCTGGCGGCCATCCAGGAATACGAGGAACTGGCCGAGCGGGCCCAGTACCTGGAAGCCCAGCACAACGATCTGCTGCAGGCGCTGGAGACGCTCGAAACCGCCATCCACAAGATCGACCGCCAGACGCGCACCGGCTTCCGGGAAACCTTCGACCAGGTCAATCAGGGCCTGCAGGACCTGTTCCCGCGCCTGTTCGGGGGTGGCCACGCCTACCTGGAAATGACCGGCGACGACCTGCTTACCACCGGCGTGACCATCATGGCGCGCCCTCCCGGCAAACGCATCGCCCACATCCATCTGATGTCCGGCGGCGAGAAGGCACTGACCGCGGTGGCCTTCGTGTTCGCCATCTTCCTGCTCAACCCGGCGCCGTTTTGCCTGCTGGACGAGGTGGACGCGCCGCTGGACGACGCCAACGTGGGGCGCTTCTCCGAGCTGGTGCGGGAAATGTCCGAACGCGTTCAGTTCGTGGTGGTCACCCACAACAAGGTGACCATGGAAATGACCCACCAGCTGGTTGGCGTCACCATGCGCGAGGCGGGCGTGTCGCGGCTGGTGTCGGTGGACGTCGACGAGGCGGCGCAACTGGCGGCGAGCTGATGGCCGGCGGGCCTTGGTTGGCGCCCGGGTCAACGCGATAGACTGTCTTGCCAAGAGCCGATGATCCCGGCGCGCGACGGACGCGATGGAACGGTATGGACGAACTGCGCATTATTTTGTTGGCCGTCGGCGCGGCAGTGCTGGCGGCGGTGTATTTCCTCGGCCGCCCCGGCAAGCCGCGCCAGGCGCAATCCCAGAAGGACGCCGACCGGGCGGCCGACGGGGAACCCCGGGATCGGCCGCCGGCCGGCACGCTCCGTGCCCATGACGAGGATCCTCCCCGGGAGACCTTGAGCCGCGAGCTCAAGCGCCTGGGCAAATTGATCAGCGGCGAGCGGCGCGAGCACGGCGCGGGGACCGACGCCACCGGTGAAACCGCCGGGACGGACGAAACAGACACCGGCGTGGGGCAGGACTTCGAGAAGATCGTGGTGATCTATGTCCGCGCCCGCGAGGGGAGCAGGCTGGCGGGGCCGGAGTTGACCTCGGCGGCGGAGAAGGCCGGACTGGAATTCGGCGACATGGATATCTACCACCGCCTGGACGAATCCGGGGAACGGGAGACCATCTTCAGCATGGCCAACATGGTGGCGCCGGGCACGCTGGCCCGGGCCGGCATGCAGCAATTCAGCACGCCGGGCGTCGCCCTGTTCCTGCGCCTGCCCGGTCCGCTCTCCGCGCTGGACGCCTGGGACGCCATGCTGGCCACCGCCACGCGGCTCTCCGGGCTTCTGGACGCGGAATTGCTGGACGAGAGTCATTCCACGCTCAACAGGCAGCGCATCCAGCAGTTGCGCGAGGAAATGCGCGAGTTCGACCGCCTGGCCACCCTGGAAATCGGCAAGCAGCGGCCCTGACGGCCGATCGGTTCCACCGCCATGACGGCCCGCAACGCATCCCTCAAGCGCATCGAGAAACTGCGCGAGCAAATCCGCGACTACAACTATCGCTACTACGTGCTTGACGAACCGGCGGTTCCCGACGCGGAATACGACCGCCTGATGCGCGAGCTCCAGGAACTGGAGGCCGAGCACCCGGAGACCGTCACCCCGGACTCCCCCACGCAGCGCGTGGGAGCGCCGCCGGAGGCCGGTTTCGAGGCCGTGCGCCACCGCGTGCCCATGCTGTCGCTGGCGGACGCCTTCTCCGACGAGGCGGTGGAGAAGTTCGACGAGCGCGTGCGCAAGCGCCTGGACGTGGACGAAGTCACTTACGCCGCCGAGCCGAAGATGGACGGCCTGGCGGTGAGCCTGCGCTACCGTGATGGCGTGCTGGTGCAGGGCGCCACGCGGGGAGACGGCACTACCGGCGAGAACATCACCGGCAACGTGCGCACCATCAAGGCGATTCCCCTCAAGCTGCGTGGCAGACACAAGGGAGAGATCGAGGTGCGCGGCGAGGTTTACATGCCGCGCGGGGGCTTCGAGCAATACAACGAGCGCGCCCGCAAGCGCGGCGAAAAGACCCTGGTCAACCCGCGCAATGCGGCGGCGGGAAGCCTCAGGCAGCTCGACCCGGCCATCACCGCCACCAGGCCGCTGGCCTTCTACTGTTACGGCACCGACCGGGACGACTATCCCGGCCTGCCCGACCGGCACAGCGAGGTCTTGAAGAAACTGCGCGAGTGGGGTCTTCCAGTGAGCTCTCTCAACACCGTGGTCGAGGGCGCCGGGGGCTGCCTCGAGTACCACCGCAAGATGGCCGGAAAGCGCGACTCCCTGCCCTTCGACATCGACGGCGTGGTCTACAAGGTGGACCGCCATGACCAGCAGGACGAGCTGGGCTTCGTGAGCCGGGCGCCGCGCTGGGCGCTGGCCCACAAGTTCCCCGCCGAGGAGGAGATGACCCGGCTCAGGGACATCGAGGTACAGGTGGGACGCACCGGCGCCATCACGCCAGTGGCGCGACTGGAGCCGGTGTTTGTCGGCGGTGCGACGGTGAGCAATGCAACGCTGCACAACGAGGACGAGGTCCACCGCAAGGACGTGCGCGTGGGCGACATGGTGATCGTGCGCCGCGCCGGCGACGTGATCCCCGAGGTGGTGGGCGTGGTCAAGGACAGTCGCCCGAAGGGCGCCGGGCCCTGGAAAATGCCCACCCGGTGCCCCGCCTGTGGCTCCGCGATCGTGCGCGAGGAGGACGAGGCGGTGTCGCGCTGCACGGGCGGACTGGTCTGCCCGGCGCAGCGGCGCGAGTCGCTAAAGCACTTCGCGTCCCGGCGCGCCATGGACATCGACGGCCTCGGCGACAAGCTGGTGGAGCAGCTCATGGACTCCGACCTGGTGCATTCGGTGGCCGACGTCTATCGCCTGAAGGCGGACCAGGTGGCCGGCCTGGAGCGCATGGGCGAGAAGTCCGCGGCCAACCTGACCGATGCCATTCACGAGAGCAGGCACCGGCCGCTGTTCCGGTTTCTGTTCGCGCTTGGCATCCGCGAGGTGGGCGAGGCCACCGCCCGGGCGCTGGCTCAGCACTTCGGCACGCTGGATAACCTGATGAAGGCCGACGAGGAGCAGCTCCAGGAAGTCCCGGACGTGGGCCCGGTGGTGGCCGCGCACATCCGGCACTTCTTCGACGAGAAACACAACCGGGACGTGATCAACGCGCTCTTGAATGAAGGCGTGGAACCCCGGGAGAGCCGTCCCGCATCGGGCAGGCCCTCACCCCTTTCCGGCAAGACCTTCGTGCTCACCGGTAGCCTTGAATCCATGACCCGCGACGACGCCAGGGACAGGCTTACGGCGCTTGGCGCCAAGGTCACCGGCAGCGTGTCGAAGAACACCGATTACGTGGTGGCGGGAGCCGACCCGGGCTCCAAGCTGGACAAGGCCAACGAGCTGGGCGTGGAAGTTCTGGACGAGAGCGCCTTCCTGAAGCTGCTCGACAAGCAATAGTGCCTCACGCGGAGACGCGGAGGCGCAGAGGAGGAAGATTTGCCAACACCCGCTGCGAACTCTGCGGCTCTGCGTGATGCCCCTGTTGCTCGGTTGCCACGACCGTCCCGCTTTGCTACAAAGCGGCGCTTTCCCCGATTTCCCGTCAGGACGATTCAGTGAGCCAGAAGAAGCCCGAGACCAGTCGCGAGCCCCTAATTCTCACCGGCATCAAGCCCACGGGCACGCCGCACCTGGGAAACTACCTGGGCGCCATCAAGCCGTCCCTGGAGCTGGCGGAACGCTACCCGGCCGCCTACTTCATGGCCGACTACCACGCGCTCACCACGCTTCGCGACCCGGCCCGCTTCCGCGAGCTCACCCACCAGGTGGCGGCCACCTGGCTGGCGCTGGGTCTGGACCCCGATCGGGTGATCTTCTTCCGCCAGTCGGACATCCCCGAGGTTTTTGAACTCACCTGGGTCCTGGCCTGCTTCACGTCCAAGGGCCTGCTCAACCGGGCGCACGCCTACAAGGCGGCGGTGGCGGCAAACCGCGAGGCAGGCAACGAGGACGACTGGGACATCAATGCCGGCCTCTACAACTACCCCGTATTGATGGCCGCCGACATCCTCGCCTACGGCACCGACAGGGTGCCGGTGGGTCAGGATCAGAAGCAGCACCTGGAGATGACCCGGGACATCGCCGGCGCCATCAATCACGCCTACGGCCGGGAACTGCTCAAGCTGCCCGAGCCGCTGATCGCCGAGGAACTCAAGGCCATCCCGGGCATCGACGGACGCAAGATGTCGAAGAGCTACGACAACGTGATACCGATTTTCGCGCCGCCGAAGGTGCTGAAGAAACGGGTCATGCAAATCGTCACGGACTCGAAGGTCGTGGACGAGCCGAAGGATCCGGATTCAAGCGTCCTCTACGAGATATATCGGCTCTTCGCCCCCGGGGAAGAGGCGAAGCGGGTGTACGAGGGATTGAAGCGCGGGGGGCTGGGCTACGGCGACGTCAAGAAATCGCTGGCCGCCCACCTGGAGGAACAATTCGGGCCGCACCGCGAGCAATACGAGCACTGGATCAGCCACCCCGACGAACTCGAGGACGTGCTGCACGCCGGTGCCGTGCGGGCCAGGGAGCTGGCGCGCCCGATCCTTGACCGGCTGCGCGAAGCCATCGGCATCGACCGGTAGTCGATACGGATCAGGGGCTCGCGGCCGGAGCCGCAACCGCTCCGTGGCTACTCGCCAGCTTGAGCGGCGGGCGCTCGCCGCCGACACGGTTGCGGCCCTGGCGCTTGGCCTGGTAAAGGGCCCGGTCGCGGGTGCCGGCGGCCGGAATCATCGCACCAGTCCGCCGGTCCAATGATCCAACCAGCGCCCATCAGTGAGGAGCCGGCAAATGACCACACGAAACGTAAGGCAGCTCGTCAGGTCCGTGGAAACTTCCGACGGCGCCGGGGTTCGCCTGCGCCGCAGCCTGGGCCAACACCCCGAGCTTCGTTGCGATCCGTTCCTGATGCTGGATGAATTCGGCTCCGACGACGCGGCTGACTACATCGCCGGCTTCCCCCCGCATCCCCACCGGGGCTTCGAGACCGTGACCTACATGCTGGACGGGCACATGCTCCACGAGGATCACATGGGCAACCGCGGGGACCTGAAGAACGGCGCCGTGCAGTGGATGACCGCCGGCAGCGGCATCATCCACTCGGAAATGCCACAGCAGTCCGAGGGCCGCATGCGCGGTTTCCAGCTCTGGCTCAACCTGCCCTCCGCCGAGAAAATGAAGCCGCCGGCCTACCGGGATATAGGCCCGGACGAGATTTCCGAGGTGGCCCTGCCCGACGGCGGAACGGCCAAGGTGATCGCGGGCGAACTGGTGATCGCGGATGGCGCCACCCCGGGGCCCATGCGCGGCCTGAGTACCGAACCCGTGTACCTGGACGTCACCCTGCCCGCCGGCGCCCCCTTCAGCCACCCGGTCAACACCGGGCACAACGCGCTGATTTACGTGTTCGAGGGCAATGCCCGAGTCGGCGATGAGGACTCCGGCACCGAAGTGCCGAACCACGCAGCGGCCCTGCTTGGCGCCGGCGACATGGTCGAGGTCAGGGCCGGTAACGCGGGCGCCCGATTCCTTCTGCTGGCCGGCCGACCTCTGAACGAGCCGGTGGTCCAGTACGGGCCCTTCGTGATGAACTCCCGCGAGGAAATCGAGCAGGCGCTGCGCGACTACCGGGACGGGCGCCTGGCGACGGCGCCGGAGAAGATGTGATGAGTCGAAAATGACAAACCGTCACTCCCGCCGATGGCGGCGTCGGAGCCTACATGGACGTACTTGCGGCGTTCTGGGCAGGCTCTACCGCGGCGCGCCAGTGCATTCGTCTGAATGCCCGAAGGCGACGGCTAGCGAATTGCCGCGGTCACACTACTGGCGATTTGGGAGAGCACCTGCCCGGCCGCCTGGTTGGCGGCCTTGACGCCTCCTTCCGGGTCGTCGGACGGCGCCGGTTGCTCGGCGCTGAAGGTGCGGGCGAAGGCCACCTGTCCGTCGCGGGCGTTCACCAGCGTGGCGCGCAGCACCAGCGAGACGTTGCTGGGGTGGTGGGTGAAGTCCTGCTTCAGCGCCAGCACCCGGGTGTCCAGGCGCCAGTCGCCGCCGAAACCCGCCGCGCCGTCCACCACCGCGCGGAATGCCCCGGTGGCCTGCAGCGCATCCACCAGCAGCGGCTGCAGCATGGCGCCGGGCGTGTCCGCCCAGCGGCTGTGGGCGAATGCCCGCAACTCGGCGTCGTCCTTCACGTAAACCATGTCCGCCGAACCGTAACCGGCGCTGGCCCTTGGCTGACCCACCACCAGCACCGGTGCGCCCGCGGATGCGGCGCCCTTCCCCGTGAAGTCCGCGTTCAGCAGGTACTCCCTGGGCGGAGGTCCCTCCCGACCGCCAGGCAGCGCGCAGCCCGCCACGGTCAACACGATGGCGGCCAGGACGGCGGCGATCATTCCGTGCATTCGGCTCATTGGTTCTCTCCGGGTCCCGGCGGGCGCTTGCGCTCGCCGTAGATCAGCGAGTCCGGCTGCGCCTGGAGTTGCGCGCTTAGCCGTTCCAGGCTCGCCAGGGTGCTGCGCAACTGGTACAGGGTCTGGTTGAAATCGGCCACCGTGCTGCTGTTCACCTGGTCCAGCGCCGAGCTGCCGCTCTCGGCCAGCTCATCCAGCCGGCCGCTGGCGGTCTTCAATTGGGCGACCATCGTCTTCATGTCGTCCATGATGCCGGGCAGCCGGGCGCTGAACTCCGAGAGGTTGCCGGCGGCGGCCGAGAAATCGTCGATGCCCGAGCGGATCCTGTCAGCCCGCGAGGCCAGCTCGGAGGTGAGCTTGTTGAGATCCGCCATGCTCCGGCGCGCGTCACCGATCGCCGCGCCGATGTCTTCCCGGTTCTCCGCCATGGTGGACGAGAGCTCGGCCACGTTGGCCATCGTGGTCTGCAGGGAGTCCATGTTCTCGTCGCTGAGCAGCACGGACAGCCGCGTGCTGACCTTGTCCAGGTTGTCCAACAGGCCGGTGACCGCCTGGTCCAGCCTCATGAACAGCGACGGTTCCGACTCGATCACCGGCGGTCCGCCGCCCGGCCCCGCCTCCAGCGGCGGGGCTTCCTTGCTGCCGCCGATCAACTCCACGTAATAGAGTCCGGTAAGACCCTGGGACCTGAGCGTGGCCTTGGTGTCGGTCTTGATGGGCGCACCGCGCCGGATGTCCAGGACCAGCTGCACCTGCTCCGGGTTGTCGGGCCTCAGGCTGATTTCCTTGACCTTGCCCACTTGCACGCCCCGGTAATTCACCGGCGCATCCACGACCAGGCCCGACACCGACTCGGTGAAATAGCTGACGTAGGGCTCGTAGTTCGCCCGGGGATTGCCGAACATCAGCCAGATGCTGGCGGCCACCCACAGGGTGGCGAGTACCAGAACGAACAATCCGACGGCGACGTAGTTGATCCGGGTTTCCATGCGTCCTCAGGCTTCCCTCGCCGCGCGCCCGCGCGGCCCTTCGAAATAGACCCTGATACTCGGGTCCTCCGCCCGGGAGAGTTCCGGCATGCTGCCGACGCCCAGCACCCTGCCCCGCCCCAGGACGGCGACGCGATCCGTGACCCGCCAGAGCGAGTCAAGGTCGTGCGTCACCATCATGATCGTCAAGCCCATCCCCGCCTTCAAGTCGAGCACCAACTCGTCGAACCCCCCGGCGCTCTCCGGGTCCAGCCCCGAGGTGGGCTCGTCCAGGAACAGGATGTCCGGGTCCAGGGCCAGGGCGCGGGCCAGCGCCGCGCGCTTCTGCATGCCGCCGGACAGCTCGGACGGGAACTTGTGGCAGTCGGCGGGCGCCAGGCCCACCAGCGCCACCTTCATGGCGGCGATCTCCCGGGCCAGCCGCCAGCTCACCTCCGTGTGCTCCAGTATGGGAAAGCACACGTTGTCGAGCACGGAAAGCGACGAAAATAGCGCACCGTGCTGGAACAGCACGCCGATCCGGCGGCGGATCGGCAGCTTCTGTTCCGGCGCCAGGTCCAGGACTTCCCGGCCGAACAGGCTGATGCTGCCCGCCTGCGGCCGGTGGAGCATGATGATCTCGCGCAGCAGCACGGACTTGCCCGTGCCCGAGCCGCCCACGATGGCGTAGATCTCTCCCGGCTCCACCGACAGGCTGATGCCGTCGTGAATGACGCTTTCACCGAAGCGGGTGTGCACATCGTGGACTTCGATGACGGGAACGCTCACAGGCCCAACCAGCTGTAGTAGATGGAAAAGGCCGCGTCGGCGAGGATCACCAGGAACAGCGACTGCACCACGCAAACCGTGGTGTGCCGACCCACGCTCTGGGCCCCGCCGCGTACCAGGAAACCCTGGTAGCAACCGATCAACGCGATGATGGCGGCGAACACCGGGGTCTTCACCAGACCCAGCGTGAAGGACTTGAAGGTCAGCGCGTATTCCAGCCGGCTCACGAAAGCGTGTATGCCGATGCCCAGTTTCGCCTGGGTCATGAGCAGGCCTCCGAGGACGCCGGTCAGGTCGCAGAACACGGTGAGCAAGGGCAACACCAGAATCAGTGCCAACAGTCGGGGCAATACGAGGTATTCCATGGGGCCCACGCCGATGGTGCGCAGCGCGTCCACTTCCTCGGTAACGCTCATGGTGCCCAGTTGCGCCGTGTAGGCCGAGCCGGTGCGCCCGGCCACGATGATCGCCGTGAGCAGCGGCGCCAGCTCCCGCACCACGGACAATCCCACCAGGTCCACGGTGAACAGGTCCGCCCCATACCACTCCAGCAGCACCGCGCCCTGGTAGGCAATGACCACGCCCATCATGAACGACAGGAGACCGGCGATGGGAACCGCCAGCAGCCCGCCGGTGTACATGTGTCCGACGAGCTGTCCGCCGCGCCAGCGACGGGGCCTGACCACGCAACGCAGGAGGCTGAGGAAGGCGTCGCCGACAAAACCGAGAAAACCGGCGAGGGCCAGGATCTGGCCAACGGTGAAGCGGCCCGTGTTTTCCAGGACGTTGGGCGGCCCGGCGGTCCGCTGCGGCGGCTGTCCCCCGGTCCCCGCGCGGGAAAGCCGCAGCAGCGCGCTTTCGTTGTCGCCAAAGCCCTCCCAGCCGACGCGGACGCCGCGAACTTCGAGTTCGCCGGCCAGGCGTACCAGCAGCCAGGCACCGGCGGTGTCCAGCCGCCCCAAGCCGGTGCCGTCGATCACCAGCGAACCGGAACCGGGCCATGCCGCGTAAGCCACGTCGCGTTCCGCCTCGCCCAGCCGCCGGATCACCCAGTCCCCATTGAGCACGGCTCGAGCCGGCTCGGAACTGACCTCGAGCAGCAGGCGGGCTTCGCTGGCGTCCGTACCGTTCACGCGATCTCCCAGGGAAATGCCAGCACCTCGGCAATGTCCTCGGCGCCGGCAAGCAGCATCAGCAGCCGGTCCAGGCCCAGAGCCACGCCGCTGCAGTACGGCAGGCCCGACTCCAGGGCCTTTAGCAATCGTTCGTCCACCGGCATGCGGGGCAGGCCCGCGCTTTCCCGCGCGCGGTTATCCGCCTCGAATCGCCGACGTTGCTCGTCCGCGTCTGTCAGCTCCACGTAGCCATTGGCCAGTTCCGCCGGACCAAGGAAGCACTCGAAGCGTTGCGCGCAATCCGGGTCATCGTCGCACAGGCGCGCCAGCGCCGCCTGTTCCGCGGGAAAACGGTTGATGAACACCGTCTCCCCCGGCGGCAGTGACGCGGCCACCACCTGGCTGAACACCAGGTCCAGGCTGTCGCTGCGGGACATCGCGCCCGCCCCCAGGCCCCGGTCGCGAATGCGCGCCGCGAGTTCGTTCTCCCCGGCGGTGAACGGGTCCAGCGAGGCATATCGGACGAATGCCTCGCGATATCCCAGCACCCGGTAGTCACCCCCGGAAACGCCGACCCGGGTCAGCAGCTCGGCCACCTCGGCGATCAGGTCCGCCTCGCCGAAGCCGGGCCGGTACCATTCCAGCAGGGAAAACTCCGGGTTGTGCCGGCGGCCCGCTTCCCCGTCCCGGAACACGTGGCATGACTGCCAGATGGGGCCGCTGCCCGCGGCCAGCAGGCGCTTCATCGGGAACTCCGGCGAGGTGTGAAGGTAGCGCCTCCCACCACCCGTACGCACCGGGAGGCTCTGCAGGTGACGATCGGTGGCCGCGGCGCCGGACAACGCCGGGGTCTCCACTTCGAGCACGCCTCGTTCGTCGAAGAAACGCCTGATCGCGGCCATCATGCGGGCGCGCAGGCGAAGCGCGGACATGCCGGCGCTGGGCCGCCAGCCACCGGCCGGCGGGCTACCCGAACCGGCTGCCGCGCTCCCCGGCACCGCTTACTCCTTGGCGCGGGAGACGTATTCCGAGGACCGGGTGTCCACCTTGATCAACTCGCCCTCGTTGATGAACAGCGGCACCCTGACCACGGCACCCGTCTCCAGGGTGGCCGGCTTGCCGCCGCCGGAGGAAGTGTCGCCGCGCACGCCGGGGTCGGTCTCGGTGATACGCAGGGTGACGAAGTTGGGTGGTTCCACAGTCAACGGCGCGTCGTTCCAGAGGGTCACCATGCAGTCGTCCCCGTCCTTCATCCACTGGGCGGCGTCGCCCACGGCATTCTCGTCGGCCTCGTACTGCTCGAAGGTATCGGGCACCATGAAGTGCCAGTGCTGGCCGTCGTTGTACAGATACTGCATCTGCTTCTCGAATACGTCAGCGGCCTCGACGCTGTCCCCGGACTTGAAGGTCCGCTCGATGACCCGTCCCGTCTTCAGGTTTTTCACTTTCACGCGGTTGAATGCCTGCCCTTTTCCCGGCTTCACGAAGTCAATGCCCAGGATGTTGTAGGGATCGCCGTCGAGCAGGATTTTCAGCCCGTTCTTGAATTCGTTGGTGCTGTAGCTGGCCATGGCCTCGGATGACTCCAAAACTGGGATGTCCGACGCGGGGGCCCGGCGAGAACCACGGTTCCCTGGGTTAAAATCGGGGATTCCCCGTTCCCTGGTCGGCATGAAAATCGAGTCCGCCATCATATCGCGAATCGAACCCCCGAGTCAGTCCGAAACCTGGCGCCAGGCGCTGAGGGCGTCGGTCAAGGACCCGGAGAAACTGCTCGCCGAGCTCGGCCTGGACCCCAGCCTGCTCGCCGGGGCGCGGCGCGCCGGACGACTGTTTCCGCTGCGCGTTCCCCGGAGCTTCCTGGCCCGTATGCAGCATGGCAATCCCCACGACCCCCTGCTTCGCCAGGTGCTTCCGCTGGAAGCGGAGACGCGCGGCGGCGAGGGCTTTCTGGAGGACCCGGTCGGGGACGGGCAAGCGCGGACCGGGACCGGGGTACTGCACAAGTACCGTGGACGGGTCCTGCTGATTGCCACCGGCGCCTGCGCCGTGAATTGCCGGTACTGCTTCCGTCGCCACTTCCCCTACTCGGAGAACACCGCCGCCCGGGCCGACTGGCGCGGAGCACTGGACTACATCCGCCGCCACCCGGACGTGCACGAGGTGATCCTGAGCGGCGGAGACCCTTTGCTGCTCGACACCGCCAAGCTGGCGCGCCTGACCGAGCGGCTCGCCACGATCCCCCACGTGCGCCGGCTGCGAATTCATTCACGCCTGCCGGTGGTGCTCCCAGAACGCGTGGACCGGGCGCTGTGCGACTGGCTGGACGGGATGGCGCTGCAGACCGTAATGGTCATACACAGCAATCACCCGAACGAACTGGACACTGGCGTGGCCCGCCGTCTTGCCGAGCTGCGCGGGACCGGCACGGTACTGCTCAACCAGGCCGTGCTGCTCAAGGGCGTCAACGACGATGCGGGCGTTCTGGAGGCCCTTGGTGAAAGTTTGTTCAATGCCGGCGTCTTGCCGTACTATTTGCACCTGCTGGACCGCGTCAAGGGGGCCGCGCACTTCGATGTGCCGGAAGCGCGGGCCAGGTCGATCTACCGGGAATTGCGCTCCCGTGCCTCGGGCTACCTGGTACCCAGGCTGGTGAGGGAGATACCCGGCGCCCCGTACAAGACACCGATCCTGTAACCGGAGCCAGACGGACACCGCGGCACGACCGCACACGGGCATGAGCATCTCACTCAAGCGACCCCGCCAGCAGCGTCGTGCCTGGCTCGCGCGCCCACGGCCCGGCGCGCTGCGCCAATGGGCCGAAACCCTGCCCCTCGACCGGCCGGAGCAGGCGCTGGACGCCATCAATCGCCGGCTGCGATCACTCAACTTCACCGCCATGGGCGCGCGGCGGCGATTGCAGTGCCTGGCGCCCCTGCAGCGACCGGTAAGACACCTGAACCGGTCGCTGGCGGAATCCATGGTGAACGAACGCATGCCGGCGCACCCGGACCTGGCGCACCGGCTCGTCCAGCTGAGCGAAACCTGGGCACGGCTGTCGGTGGGCTATCTGTGCGCGGTTGACCAGATGGGTAGGCGCGAAGGCCGCCTCGCCAGGGAGGCCACGCTGCGCGCGCTGCAATGCCTGGGGCGCCTGCTACTGGCGCGCAGCCAGGTCTACGCGCCGCCGCCGGCGGGCACGTGGCAGGCCATCCATTACTGCCGCTCCGCGCTGCACGGGGATATGCGCCCGGTCGCGCCCGGCGAGGATGGCGACGCCGCGGACACCGACACCGCCTACAAGCAGCTGCTGATCCTGGGCGGCATCGGACCCCACCGGCTGCGTCCCTCGGAACAGGTGGCGCTTTACCAGGTACTGGCCAACTGGGCGCAGCAGGTCTCGGTGAGGCCACTGCGTGGCGCCAAGCCCAAGGCACCGCCGCTGGTGTTCCGCCCGGGCGAGGACGAGGCGCCGCGACTCTACCCCCAGGATCACGCTCCCGATTCGCCGGGCCTTCGCATGATTGATCCGGCGCCGCTGGCCGGGCGCGCGCGCCACCGGCTGAGCCTGCTGGAGGCCGGCCAGCACGGCGCCCGGCTATCCGGCGCTCCGCTGGAAGCCGACACCCTGAGGGCGCTGCTCAACGCCTGGAGCGCCTCCCCGTCCCGGCGATTTCCCCGCGCCGAGAAAAACCAGAACGGCGAGATGGTGCTGGGGCTGGAGACCTGCTGGCGCGCGATCGCCGGCCATGACGGCATGGCCATGAATTGCCGGGTCACTAACCAGAGCGCGGGCGGCATCCAGGCGACCATCCACGCACCCATCCCTCAGACCATCGCGGTGGGCGAAGTCCTGGCCATCCGGCAGGACGGCGAATGGCGCCCCGGCGTGGTGCGTTGGCTCCGTCAACCCGATCCGGACTCCATCCTCCTGGGAATCGAAACCGTGGCCCGCCGCGCGCGCGCCCTGGAACTCGCGCTGGACGGTCACGGGGTGAGAATTCCGGCGCTGCTGCTGGAGGAAAACCGCGCGGCTGAGAGCCCGTCGACTCTGCTCACGCCGCGCTGCCCGATCCACGAGCACACCACGATCACGACCGTTGAGGGTGATTCGCTGCAAGTCGGGCGCTGCCTGGAACGCACGGCGGGTTACAGCCGTTATCGCATCGGCGGGAATGCGTGACGCGGGACAAACACTGGATGCCGCCCAATTCGGGTACCATCTAGCGGACCGCACTTACGTGTACGCGCCATTCCGGAGGCCGGCTTGAACGAAGACAAGACCCTGCGACTGCTGATCATCGAACCGTCGGAGGAACGTGCGGAACACGCCATAAGCGTGCTCCGGAACGCAGGCATAGCCGTGCGCCCGTCCCGCGCCGCGGACGAAGAGCAGCTGCAGGAAGCCCTGGACTCGAAGAACCTGGAAATGATCCTGTTCCGGTCGGGCAACGACGCGATGGACCTGGAGCAGGTCAATTCGATGGTCGGCCGCAGCGGCAAGGACGTGCCCATCATCGCCACTTCCCTCCCGGACGCGGAAGCGGTCATCACGGCGATGCACCATGGCGCCCGGGACGTGGCTTTCGATGACAACGGCGAGCACCTTCAGCTCGTGGTGCTTCGCGAGCTGGACAACCTGAAGGTGCGGCGCGCCGTGCGCCGGCTCGAGGCGGGTTACCGCGAGAGCGAGCGCCGCTGCAATGCCCTGCTGGACAGTTCCCGGGACGCCATTGCGTACGTTCACGAGGGAATGCACGTCTATGCCAATTACGCCTACCTGGCAATGTTCGGATTTAACGGGTTCGAGGAAATCGAGGGCATGCCGATCCTCGACATGGTCGAAACCGGCAACGCGGAGCCCCTCAAGGACGCCCTGCGCAAGATCAGCAAGGGCGAGAAGCCACCCAAGCGCCTGGAACTCAAGAGCCGGCGGCTGAATGGCAATACCTTCGACTCCGTGATGGAGTTCTCCACGGCCACCATCGAGGGAGAGCCGTGCACGCAGATCGTGGTCCGCGATCAGGCCATGAATCCCGAGATCATGCAGGAGCTCACGGATCTTCGCACGCAGGACCTGGTCACCGGCCTGTGCAACCGCCAGTACTTCATGGGCGAGCTGGACCGGGCGGTACGCGAAACCATGGAGGGTGGCAAGAGCGGCGCGCTGATCTTCATTGAGCTGGACGATTTCCGAGCGGTAATCGACCAGGTTGGCATTGCCGGAACGGACCTGATCCTGAGCGACGTGGCCAAGGTCATCAAGAGCCGGGTCCCGGAGCACGCACTCGCGGGCCGCTTCGGCGACCACAGATTCACCGTGCTCACCGAGGACATGACCCTGCAGGACGTAAAAAGGCTGGCGGAAAAGGTGCGCGCCGCGCTGGAGGAACACATATCGGAGGTCGGCAAGCGTTCGGTCACCCTGAGTTGCAGCATCGGCGTCACGCCCATCGCGGAGGGCACGAAGACCGCCCAGGACGTTCTGTCCAATGCCAGCAGCGCCTGCGACGAAGCCCAGATGGCCGGCGGCAACCGGGTGCAGCTGTTCAACCCGGTGGAACAGGAGCAAGCCGACCGAAAGAATACCCAGCGCTGGCTGGACGCGATACGCGACGCGCTCGGCAACGACCGCTTCGCTCTGGTTTTCCAGCCCATCGTCAGCCTGCACGGTGCGAGTGGCGAATTCTACGAAGTGCTGCTGCGCATGGAAACCAAGGATGGCGAACTCGTGCCGCCGGCGCAGTTCCTGCCCGTTGCGGAACAGAACGACCTGATGGGAGAAATCGACCGCTGGGTCATTGGCCACGCCATCGAGCTATTGAAGGAACGGGAAAGCAGCGGCCACAAGACCACGTTCTTCGTCAAACTGACCCCGGAGACCGCGGGCGACCCCTCGGTGCTGCCGTGGCTGGCCAAGCAATTGAAGGAGCATCGCGTGCACGGCGACCGGTTGGTGTTCGAGATGCCGGAGAGCCGGGTCGTCACCCACATGAAGCCGGCGCGCCAGTTCGTCCAGGGCATTAAGCAACTGCACTGCGGCTTCGCCCTGGAGCAGTTCGGCAGCGGCCTGAACTCGTTCCAGCTGCTCAAGCACCTCACCGCCGACTACCTGAAGATCGACCGCTCCTACATGCAGGGACTGGCCAGCAACAGCGAGCACCAGGAGAAGGTCAAGCAGATCACCGACGAGGCGCACGCACTGGGCAAGATCACCATCGCCGAGTTCGTGGAGGATGCGGCAAGCATGTCGGTGCTCTACCAGGTGGGCGTGAATTTCGTGCAGGGCAACTTCCTGCAGGAGCCCGAGAAAGTCCTGGCCTACGATTTCGGAGAGTGACGGAAACCGAAATTGAAACGGCCGACCCCTGCGCCGGCCGAGGGCTTCGGGCCGGGACGGAGCCCGGCCGCATCAGCGCGCCTTGCGTGAATCCACTCAGGCACCGCGTTCCAGGGCGGCGATCCGCTCCGGGATCGGCGGATGGGACATGAACAGCCGCTGCAGGCCCGAGGCCCCGCGCCCGGAGATGCCGAACGCCTCCATCTGCTCGGGTAGCTGCGCGCGCCCGGGATGGCCGGCCAGGCGTCGCAGCGCTCCGATCATCCTCTGGCGTCCCGCCAGCCGCGCGCCGCCCGCGTCGGCGCGGAACTCGCGCCAGCGCGAAAACCACATCACGATGATGCTCGCCAGGATACCCAGCAGAACCTGGGCGACGATGGTGACGATCCAGAAACCCGGTCCGTAGCCCCGATCCCTCTGGAACACCACCCGATCCACCACCATTCCGATGACCCGGGAAAAGAAGATCACGAACGTGTTCAGAACGCCCTGCACCAGGGCCAGGGTCACCATGTCCCCGTTGGCCACGTGGCTCAGCTCGTGGCCGAGCACGGCCTCCACTTCCTCGGGTTCCATGCCGCGCAACAGCCCGGTACTGACCGCCACCATGGCGGCATCCCGGCGCATGCCGGTGGCGAAGGCGTTCATGTCCGGCGCGTCGTAAATGGCGACTTCCGGCATGCCAACGCCCGCCTCCCGGGCCAGCCGGCGCACGGTGTCGGCCAGCCAGCGCTCGGTGCGTCCCTCGGTACCGTCAACCAGGCGGGCCCCGGTGGCCCGGCGCGCCATCCACTTGGACATGGCCAGCGACACGAACGCCCCGCCCATGCCGAAAATCGCCGCGAAGACCAGCAGCCCCTGGGGGCTGTAGTACAGGCCGTGCCCGGCCAGGTACTCGTCCAGGCCCAACAGCCGGAAGGCGATGCTGGCCACCAGCAACACGGCGATGTTGGTGCCCAGGAAAAGTCCGATGCGTAACATATCCCTGCCTCGCGGATGCCCGTCCCCCGGGCGCGATGGATGAATGGGGACCGGCCCCGGTAGTTTCAAGCTACATCGCCTTTCGGTGCCCACCGCCGCCGGCGGTGGGCGGCCCCCGCCGGGCACCGGAACAAAAGACAAGGAATTCAGGGGCTTGGATGACTTTACTGGGCGCCCTCATCGTGCGAACATAGCCGGTTTGTTCAGGTGGCCCGAGGCGCATTGCACTGGGGCCGTTCATAGGCTATAAAGCGCCCTTTTTTGGGGTGATCTACAACAGGCTCACCCAGGAGTATCGAACAGCATGGCCCGGAAGAAGAAACCCGCCGCCCAGTCGTTGCCCGTCGAAGGCTTCGAGCCCTACAAGGAAAAGAAGGGCGAGGAGTACATGAACGAAGACCAGCAGGAGCACTTCAGGAACATCCTGCTGGCCTGGAAGCGGCAGCTGATGGAGGAAGTGGATCGCACCGTGCATCACATGAAGGATGACGCGGGCAACTTCCCGGACCCGTCGGATCGCGCCACCCAGGAATCCGAGTTCAGCCTCGAGCTGCGCACCCGGGACCGGGAGCGCAAGCTGATCCGCAAGATCGACGAGACCCTCAAGCGCTTGGACCAGGACGACTACGGCTTCTGTGATTCCTGCGGCGTGGAAATCGGCGTGCGCCGCCTGGAGGCCAGGCCCACCGCGACGCTTTGCTATGACTGCAAGACCCTCGACGAGATTCGGGAAAAGCAGCTCGGCTGAATCCGACTTCCGGCCCCGCCAATCCGAGGTTAGAAAGAGCCGGCTGATGCCGGCTTTTTCTTGGTTCATCGCGGAGTTCCGAGGCATAACGCCGAGCTTGCCCGCCTGGCTTGGGCAGAGGCGCGGCCGTGGACCGCAGTACAACGGGTGTGTGAGGCCCGGGCCTCGCGCACCCGCTACCACCCACGGAATGCCGCGATGAATTGTTTTCTTATCGCCAAGAATGCGGCGGGAGACGGCCCGCAACCAGCAGTCGGCTCAATGGGCAGGCAATTCAATCCATCCCGCAGCAATTCGCGAGGCGCGCCATGACGATCTACAGGGGCCGCTTCGCCCCCTCCCCCACCGGGCCGCTGCACTTCGGGTCGCTGGTCGCCGCCGTGGGCAGCTACCTGGACGCCCGCGCCAACGGCGGCACGTGGCTGGTTCGCGTGGAGGACCTGGACCCACCCCGGGCAATCGAGGGCGCGTCACGCTCCCAACTGGCCACGCTGGCGGGCTTCGGCATGGTCTCCGACGAGCCCGTGGTTTACCAGAGCCACCGGTTCGACGCCTACGGGGAAGCGCTGGAGCGACTGCGCAGGCTCGGCGTGGTGTTCGACTGCGGCTGTTCGCGCCGCGACCTGCCCTCCGACGGGATATACCCGGGCACCTGCCGCCAGGGGCTGCCCCCCGGGCGCCGGCCGCGCAGTGTGCGGGCGCGGGCCCCGGTGGGCGTGATCAGCGTCCACGACGCCGTGCAGGGCACGTACAGCCAGGAGCTCGTCACCGAGGTGGGCGATTTCATCGTGCAGCGCGCCGACGGCCTTGCCGCCTACCAGCTTGCCGTGGTGGTGGACGACGCCTGGCAAGGAATAACCGACGTGGTGCGCGGCGCAGACCTGCTGGATTCCGCGCCCCGCCAGATCCACCTGCAGCGCCTGCTGGGCCTGCCGCAGCCGCGCTATGCTCACTTGCCCCTGGTTCTGGACGAACAGGGCAACAAGCTCAGCAAGCACCTGCGCGCCGGGGCCGTAGACGGGGAACGGCCGGCCGCGGTACTGAACGCGGCGCTGGCGTTTCTGGGCCTGGCGCCACCGCCGGGGCTCGCCCGCGCGCCACTCAGTGAACTGTGGCGCTTCGCCGTCGCCGAATGGTCCCTGGACCTCGTGCCGCCCGCGCGGGGTCTGCCGCCCCCTTCGGGTTAGGCCGGGCATCCCGGGCCCGCGCCGCCCGGCACCCTTGCAACGCGCCCCCGGTCCTTAACCAGTACACTGTCCAGCGGGTTCCCCGACACCCGGTATGTTCGAACGGCACGCGCCCGGCGTTGTCGAGAACTCATGCGAGGTTGCCGCACCGAGGAGTTTTTCATGTCCGAAGCACAACTGCACCCAGTGCCCGAGGCATTCGCCCGCTCGGCTTTCGTCGACCGGGACGCCTACCAAAAACTCTATCGCGAGTCCCTGGACGACGCGGAGGGTTTCTGGGCCGCCCGGGCCGAAGAGTTCCTGGACTGGTACGAGCCCTGGCAGAACGTGCTGGACTGGGACTTTCACGAGGCACGCATCCGCTGGTTCGAGGGCGGCAAGCTGAACGTCTGCCACAACTGCGTGGACCGCCACCTGGAATCCCGGGGCAATGAGCCGGCCATTATCTGGGAAGGCGACGAGCCGGACACCGACGCGCATATCACCTATCGGGAGTTGCACGACCGCGTCTGCCGCTTCGCCAACGCACTGAAGGAGCGGGGGGTTTCCAAGGGCGACCGGGTGGCCATCTACATGCCCATGGTGCCCGAGGCCGCGGTGGCCATGCTGGCCTGCGCCCGGATCGGCGCGGTCCATTCCGTGGTGTTCGGCGGATTTTCCCCGGACTCCCTCCGGGACCGGATCCTGGATTCGGACTGCCGCACGGTGATCACCGCCGACGAGGGCGTGCGCGGCGGAAAGAAAGTGCCGCTCAAGCGCAACGTGGACAAGGCGCTAACCGAGTGCCCCGACGTCTCCACTGTATTCGTGGTTCGCCGCACCGGCGGCAATGCGCCCTGGAACGACGAGCGCGACGTCTGGTTCCATGAGGCGTGCGAGCAGGCCTCGGACGAGTGCGAACCCGAGCGCATGGATGCGGAGGATCCGCTGTTCATCCTCTACACGTCCGGTTCCACCGGCAAGCCCAAGGGCGTCCTGCACACCACCGGCGGCTACTTGCTCTACGCCGCGGTAACGCACAAGTACGTGTTCGACTACCACGACGGCGAGGTGTTCTGGTGTACCGCCGACGTGGGCTGGGTGACCGGCCACAGCTACATCGTCTACGGCCCGCTGGCGAATGGTGCCAAGACGCTGATATTCGAGGGTGTGCCGTCGTATCCCGACGCTTCGCGCTTCTGGCAGGTCGTGGACAAGCACAAGGTGGACATTTTCTACACCGCTCCCACCGCGATCCGGGCGTTGATGGCCCACGGCGACGAACCCGTGACCCGAACGGACCGCTCCAGCCTCCGGGTGCTGGGCACGGTGGGTGAGCCCATCAATCCCGAGGCCTGGGAGTGGTATTACGAGGTGGTCGGCGAGGGGCGCTGCCCCATCGTGGACACCTGGTGGCAGACCGAGACCGGTGGCATCCTGATCACGCCGCTCCCGGGCGCCACCGACCTGAAACCGGGCTCGGCGACCCTGCCCTTCTTCGGCATCGAGCCGGCGCTGCTCGACGACAAGGGCAAGGAAATCGAGGGCGAGGGACGCGGCTACCTGGTCATCAAACGGCCCTGGCCCGGCATGATGCGCACGGTCTACGGTGACCACAAGCGCTTCTTCGACACCTATTTCAGCCAGCACCCCGGCTACTACACCACCGGGGACGGCGCCATGCGCGACGCCGACGGCTATTACTGGATTACCGGGCGCGTGGACGACGTGCTGAATGTCTCCGGCCACAGACTCGGCACCGCGGAAGTGGAAAGCGCCCTGGTGCTGCACGATTCCGTGGCGGAAGCCGCGGTGGTCGGATTCCCGCACCCGGTCAAGGGCCAGGGCATCTACGCCTACGTGACCCTCATGGACGGCGCGGAGCCCAGCGAAGCACTGCAGGACGAGCTGGTGGCCCTGGTGGCCGAGGAAATCGGCAAGATCGCCCGGCCGGACCTGATCCAGTGGGCACCACACCTGCCCAAGACCCGCTCGGGGAAGATCATGCGCCGCATCCTGCGCAAGATCGCCTCGGGTGAAACCGACTCGCTGGGCGACACCAGCACGCTCGCCGACCCCAGCGTGGTGGAAGAACTCGTCGACCGGCGCCAGGCTCTGCCGGAGTAGGCGCCCGGCGCGGCCCGGTTTTCGGGCTACGATAGGCAAGAACATCGCGCGGCATCAACGGAGGGGACTGCAATGACTGCAATGACTGCAAGGGTTGCTTTGGTAACGGGAGGTACCGGCGGCATCGGCACCGCGATCTGCCAGCGGCTCGCGGACATGGGCCACAAGGTGGCAACCAACTACCGCAGCGAGAAAAAGGCTGAGGCCTGGCGCGAGAGCATGTCCAAGGCGGGCTACGAGTTCGCCATGTTCAAGGGGGACGTCGCGGATCCCGATTCCAGCGAACACATGGTGCGGGAGCTGGAGCAGCAACTGGGTCCGGTGGAGATCCTGATCAACAACGCGGGCATCACCCGCGACACCACGTTCCACAAGATGTCCGCCAGCGACTGGCAGGAAGTGATCAACACCGACCTGAACTCCTGCTACAACGTGACCCGGCCCGTGATCGAGGGCATGCGATCAAGGCGCTGGGGAAGGCTCATTCAGATCTCCTCCATCAACGGCCAGAAGGGCCAGTACGGGCAGGCCAACTACGCAGCCGCCAAGGCCGGAATGCACGGCTTCACGATTTCCCTCGCACTGGAAAACGCCCGCCACGGCATCACGGTGAACACGGTTTCCCCCGGCTACGTGGCCACGGAAATGGTCATGGCCGTACCAGAGGAAGTGCGCGAGAAAATCGTCGCGCAGATTCCCACCGGGCGCCTGGGCGAACCTGACGAGATTGCCTACGCCGTGGGCTTTCTGGCGGCCGAGGAAGCGGCGTGGATCACCGGGGCCAACCTGGCCATCAACGGCGGTCACTACATGGGCTGGTAGAAGCGAGCCGCTGCGATTCTCTACTCACCCGATGCGGGCTTGTCCGGTCATTTCTGGACTTAGCCACGTGATAGATGGCGGGGGCGCGGCGGGGCCTGGCGAGACCGTCGTCGCCAGGCCCCGCCGCACCCCAAGCCCCGAAGGCCAAGGAAGGTTCATTCGGGTGCGCCGTCCCGCAACCGTCGCCGAGATGGGGGAAAACCCTGATGGTGCGGTGCGCCATTCCATGGTAACTTGACGGCGTATGAGCAAGCCCCGAATCATCAAGAAATACCCCAACCGCCGACTCTACGACACGGAGATCTCGAGCTACATCACGCTGGAGGACGTGCGGCAGCTGGTGATGCAGCACGAGGAAATCCGCGTGGTGGACGCGCGCAGTGGCGACGACCTGACGCGCAGCGTGCTGTTGCAGATCATCTCCGAACACGAGGATTCCGGTCAGCCACTGTTCACGACCACCCTGTTGACCCAGTTGATCCGCTTCTACGGCGACGCGTTGCAGGGCTTCATGGGCAGTTACCTGGAACGCAGCATGCAGGTCTTTTTGGACCAGCAGCAGCAGTTCCGCAAGCAGCTCGACAACGTGATGGGCAAGACGCCCTGGTCGTTCATGAACGAAATGACCGAGCGCAACCTGGAGATGTGGCGCTCCATGCAGGAAAGCTTCATTCGCTCACAGCGTGACGGCGGCGGCGGCGACGACGACGACTCTGCTGGCGGCCAGAAGAACTCCGACTAGGGCCCGATTGACAGCCACCCGCCGCCGCCATATGATCATCGGCGCGCCGGGTTTCCGCGTCGCAACAGAACTAACTCATTGTCTCATCTGATCTTTGACGGCTGATTGCGGCGGCGCCGCAAAGGCCGCGGGGGATAGCGCATGTCTCGACGAATCGCCGTCATCACCGGCGGACTGGGCGGACTGGGGACGGCCTTCTGCCGGCACCTGGCCCGCCAGGGGTGCTCCGTCATCGCCGCCGATATCCGGAATTCGGAACGTGCCGAGGAGTGGCGCAAGGCCATGGCGGACCTGCCGGGCGACCATGAATTCCGGGCTTTGGACGTTACCGACTACGACGCCTGCGAAGCGCTGGTGTCGGACATCTCCTCCGGGAACGGCGGCGTGGACATCCTGGTGAACGGGGCCGGCATCACGCGCGACGTGACCATGAAGAAGATGGCGCCGGAACAGTGGCGCGACGTGCTCACCGTGAACCTGGACGGGGCCTTCCACATGGCGCGCAGCGTGGTGCCCGGAATGACCGAGCGCGGTTTCGGGCGCATCATCAACATTTCCTCCGTGAACGGCCAGACCGGTCAGTTCGGCCAGACCAACTACTCCGCCGCCAAGGCCGGCATGCACGGCATGACCATGGCGCTGGCGCGGGAGGTGGCGAAGAAGGGTGTCACCGTCAACAGTATCTCGCCCGGGTATTGCGAGACGCAGCTCGTGATGAAGATTCCCGAGCCGATTCGCGACAAGATCGTCGCCTCCGTCCCGGTCGGAAGGCTGGGCAGCCCGGACGAGATCGCGAGAGTCGTGGCCTTCCTGGCCCACGACGACAGCGGCTACATAACCGGCGCCAACATCCCGGTCAACGGCGGCTATTTCATGTCGTTCTGAACCGGCGGAGCATCACACGCGGGCGGTGATCCATTCCGCGATAAAGGGCGGAACCTCGCGCTGCGCGCGGCCGGAAACGTAAATGCCGATGTGACCGCCCTTGAAGGCCTTAACCGTGTAGTCGCCGGTGCCCACCAGGTCGCCCAGGGGGCGGGAGGCGCTCGGCGGCACCAGGTGGTCCTGTTCGGCGTAAACGTTCAGCACGGGCATGGTGATCCGTGACGGGTCCACGCGCCGCCCGCCGAGTTCCAGCTCGCCCTTTATCAGCAGGTTCTTCTGGTAGCAGTCCTTGTTGAACTGCCTGAAACATTCCCCTGCCTGGTCGGGGCTGTCGAAAATCCATTTCTCCATGCACAGGAAATTCTGGGCCTGCTCGGCGTCGTCCAGGATGTCCACCAGGCCCAAGTACTTCTGCCCCGTGAGGCGATAGGGCTTGAGCGAAAGGTAGGTGAGATTCATCAGATCCGCCGGGATATTGCCCAACGTGTCCACCAGCAGATCGATGTCCAGATCCTGCGCCCAGTGGCTGAGCAGGTTGTCCGGCGTCTGGAAGTCCACCGGCGTGACCATGGTGATCAGGTTGCGGACCGTCTCCGGGTAGAGACTGGCGTAGCACAGGCTGAAGGTACCGCCCTGGCATATGCCCAGCAGATTTATGGCGTCGAGCCCGTGCTTCTCGCGGATGAAGTCCACGCAGTTGCGGAGATACCCGCTGATGTAGTCGTCCATCGTGAGCCAGCGGTCCGCGGCATCCGGGTAGCCCCAGTCGATCAGGTAGACGTCCATGCCATGGTCGAGCAGGTTCCGGACCATCGAGCGGTCGGGCTGCAGGTCGGTCATGTAGGGCCGGTTGACCAGCGCATAGGCGATCAGCACCGGAACCCCGCAGGGGCGCTCGACCCGCGGCTCGTAGTGGAACAGCCTCAGCTTGTCTTCGGCGTAAACGACTTCTTTTTCCGTCGCGTAGGGGACGGGTTCCTCGAGGCCGCTGAGGGTCTTCATCCCCCTGGCCAGCTTCAGGTTGAAGTTCCTGGCTTCCTCGAGCGCGGTTTCAGGCGAGATATTGATCGGGTCCATGCGCGTTCACCCCTTGGCGGTCTTCTTGCGGGCGGTGGTCTTCTTCTTCCGCTTCACGGTTCCGGTCCGGCCGCTCGGCGCCGCGCCCTTGGACTGCTTCAGCCTCGCGACTTCCCGGCGCAGCTCGTGAATCTGGCGCGTGGCGGCATCCAGCTCGCCGCGCGTGGGCACGCCACTGGCCTTGAACAGGGGTTCGGTGACCTGGGTCCAGGCCCTCCGCAACCGCATCATCTCGTTCACCAGCTCTCCATAGACCGAGCGGAATTCCGGGGTGAAGGCGGTTTCCTCGTAAGCCTCCTCGGCGGCGTCCACCCACAGGTCGTAGAGTCCACGCAGCGTGGTGATCTGGCGGCCGGGCTCCTCGGCCGCCGCGAGCTTGTCGCGGAAGCGGCCGGCGGCATCGCGCAGGGACTTCTCGATCAGCGCGTTGTAGCGGGCGTTGGCCTGCTGGTAGGCGATCTGGGCCCGGGCAAGCTGCTGCTGGGCCGTCTGGTGCTCCCGCAGGTAGCCCAGGGCGGGCATGGACAACAGCGCCGAGGGGTCCAGCGAGCCGCCGGGCGGCGAAACGCCCGCCAGTGCCTCGCCGGGCATGCCGAAGGTGCCGGCGTTGGCGGCATTGGCGCCGGTGGCGAAGTCGGTCCAGCGATCCAGCCACTCGGACCAGCCGCCGTTGCTGCCTGCGCGGGCCACCGATTGGCCCAGCTCCAGGAACGCCCTGCCCTGGCGGGCCAGGGATTCCATTACGTGGCCCGGACCGGGCATGGCGTGGTCGGGCAGCCAGGAATGCCAGGCTTCCGCGGCCTCTCCCCAGGTCTTTGAGGCCACCTCGGAGCCGCTCTCGAAGGCCTTGAGGCCAGTCTCCACCCATTGCTCCCAGAAGGCCCTGGAAAGGCCCTGGAAGGTCTCGAAGGATTGATCGTTTCGGTCGGCCATTTCTCTGTCTCCCGTTACCGTGGCGATGCTAACATGCGCTTTGTTGCACCGCAACATTCCCGCCCGATCCCCGGGACTGGCTGGCGGCTGGCAAGCTTCCCATCCCCGGGCGGAGGCGCGGTAGGGCCTGTCGAGAACGCCATGGATACATCCCTGTAGGCTCCGGTGAAAACATCCTGTTTTCAACGGTCTCGCCAGGCCCTACCGCACCCCCGCCGTTGGTACCGCGCGGACCGACGGGTGGGCGTGGCCCGGGTTCGGGACCGTCGGCGGCCTGGACGGCCGACGGCGAGACTACAGGGATGTATCTACGTCGTGTCCCGAAAACGGGCCTCGCACACCCGGCTCCTAGGGCTTGACGCGTTGCCACGAAAAACGGGGCCAGAAGGCCCCGTTCACGTTACCCGGCCTGAAAGCCCGAGTCAGTCCTGGCCCACCGCCTTCATGCTCAGGCGAATGCGGCCCTGCTTGTCCACTTCCAGGACCTTGACCTTGACCACGTCGCCTTCCTTGAGCTTGTCGGATACCTTCTCCACGCGCTCCTCGGAAATCTGCGAGACGTGCACCAAGCCGTCCTTGCCGGGAAGAATCGTCACGAAAGCGCCGAAGTCCATGAGCTTGGCTACCTTGCCCTCGTATACCTGGCCCGGCTCCACGTCGGCGGTGATCTGCTCGATGCGTCGGCGCGCCTCCTCTGCGGCGGCCTTGTCCACCGAGGCGATGGTTACCGTGCCGTCGTCCTCGATGTCGATGGTGGTGCCTGTTTCCTCGGTGATGGAGCGGATCACGGAACCGCCCTTGCCGATCACCTCCCGGATCTTCTCCGGGTTGATGCGGATGGTCATCAGCCGCGGCGCGTACTCCGACATCTCGGCCCTGGGCTTCTCGATGGCCTTGCCCATCTCGCCCAGAATGTGCAGTCGGCCCTGCCGGGCCTGCTCGAGGGCCTGTTTCATGATCGCCTGGCTGACGCCCTCGATCTTGATGTCCATCTGCAGCGCGGTGACGCCGCCCTCGGTGCCGGCCACCTTGAAGTCCATGTCGCCCAGGTGATCCTCGTCACCCAGGATGTCGGTGAGCACCGCCACGTCGTCGCCTTCCTTGATCAGCCCCATCGCGATGCCCGCCACCGGCGCCTTCACCGGGACGCCAGCGTCCATCATCGCCAGCGAGCTCCCACACACAGTGGCCATGGACGACGAACCGTTGGACTCGGTGACCTCGGAAACCAGACGCAGCACGTAAGGGAAGTCCTCCGGCTTGGGCACCACGGCGCCCAGCGCGCGCTTGGCCAGCTTGCCGTGACCGATCTCGCGGCGCTTGGGTGCGCCCATGAAACCGGTCTCGCCCACGCTGTAGGGCGGGAAATTGTAGTGCAGCATGAAGGCGTCGCGGTGTTCGCCCTCGATGGCGTCCACGATCTGCGCATCACGCGTGGTGCCCAGGGTGGTGGACACCACCGCCTGGGTTTCGCCGCGGGTGAACAGCGCGGAGCCGTGGGCGCGGGGCAACACGCCCAGGCGAATGCTGATGGGGCGCACCTGGTCCTTCGCGCGCCCGTCGATGCGCTGCTCGCCCGAGAGAATGCGCCCGCGGACAATGCTCTTTTCCAGGGCGCCGAAGGTGCTCTGCACGTCGGAGGCGTGCTCGCCCTCCTCGCCGCCCAGTTCGGTCACCGCGCGTTCGCGGATGGCGGAGATGGCGTCGCGCCGCTCCAGCTTGTCGGCAATGTCATAGGCCTTCTTCAGCTCGTCGCCGAAACCCGACTGCACGCGCTCGGCGATGGTCTCGTCGGCCTGCGGCGCCTGCCAGTCCCAGGGAGTAACCCCGACCTCGTCCGCCAGCTCCCTGATCGCACCAATCGCGGCCTGCATCTGTTCATGGCCGTGAGTGACCGCTCCGAGCATGACGTCCTCCGGCAGCTCGCCGGCCTCTGACTCCACCATCATCACTGCGCGCTCGGTGCCGGCCACCACCAGGTCCAGCTTCGAGTCGGTCAACTGGCTGCGCGTGGGGTTCAGCACGTACTCGCCGTCAATGTAGCCCACCCGCGCGGCGCCGATAGGTCCGGCGAAGGGCATGCCCGAAAGCGTCAACGCCGCCGAGGCGCCGATCAGGGCGGGGATGTCCGCGTCCACCTCCGGGTTCGAGGACATCAGGGTGGCGACCACCTGCACCTCGTTGAGAAAACCCTTTGGGAACAGCGGCCGCACGGGGCGGTCGATGAGCCGCGAAGTGAGCGTTTCCTTCTCCGACGGCCGGCCCTCGCGCTTGAAAAAGCCGCCCGGGATGCGGCCGGCGGCGTAGGTCTTTTCCTGGTAATTGACGGTCAGCGGAAAGAACGGCTTGTTCGGATCCGCTTCCTTGCGGCCCACCGCGGTGACCAGCACCACGGTATCCGCCATGTTTACCAGCACGGCGCCGTCGGCCTGCCGGGCGATTTCGCCGGTCTCGATGATGACATCGTGACCGCCGTACTTGAATTTCTTGGTTATCTTGGACACGTAAGAGCCTTGTTCGAAACGAATATGAGCGATCAGCGTCGCAACTCGAGGCGCGAAATGAGGTCCTGGTAACGCTTCAGGTCCTTGCGCTTGATGTAGTCGAGCAGCTTGCGCCGCTGATTCACCATCTTGAGAAGGCCGCGGCGGGAATGATGGTCCTGCTTGTGCTCGGCGAAATGGCCAGTGAGATGCTGGATGCGTGCCGTCAGCAGCGCCACCTGCACTTCAGGGGAGCCGGTGTCCTTGGGACCACGGCTGAATTCCTCCACCACCTTCTGCTTCTTTTCCGGATTGAGCGACATTGCCTTGTCTCCAATATGAATAAACGCAACCCCCAGACGGGCGCTCCCGCGCCATCCGGATGGTCCGTAGTCAGGAACCCTGATCGCCGGCGTTTCCCCGCAGCGGTTGCTCGGCCGCCAGCACCAATTGGAAGGGCTCCGGGGCCCGCGGGGAAACTGGGGGACGTCGTTGTATGTCCTGCCCGCGCCAGGCGCTTTCGACCCGGCCAGGGTTTCCTTCATCATGCGCCAGGTGGGGCACAGCCGCGTATTGTAGCCATCCTGCCCCGGACGGACAAGCAGCGGGCCACCCGGCGTTCATTCCGAGCGGATCAGCCGACGCGGCGCCACCCGCCCGTCGCTCAACACTTCACCGACGCCCAGGAAGCGTTTTCCCTGGTAGAACCGCAATTCGCCCCGCGTCGGGGCGTTCGGGGCCAGGACCGGTTGTCCCTGCCGCAGGTAGAACGCGGCATCCGGCCCCAGGTTCACCGCCGGCAGGTGGGTCAGCGCCGTGTCGATGGGCAGCAGCGTCGCGTCCAGCGCCTTGATGCCACCGGATTCCGCCAGCGACTCCAGCTCCTCCATGGTGTGCATGGCCTGACCGGCGTAGGGGTCCACGCCCAGCCGCCTCAGGGCGATCACGTGGGCACCGCACCCCAGTGTCTCGCCCACGGCCTCCACCAGCGACCGTACGTAGGTGCCCTTGGAACAGGCCACGTCGAGTTCCAGCTCGTCGCCCTCCCGGCCCAGGATTTCCAGGCGGTGGATGGACACCCTCTCCGGTTTGCGTTCCACCTCGACGCCCTCGCGGGCCAACTCGTAAAGCCGGCGCCCCTTGTGCTTGCGCGCCGAATACATGGGCGGCACCTGCTCGATCTCGCCCCTGAACCCTTCGAGAGCCTTCTCCACGGCGGCATCCGTGACCCCATCCGCAGGCCGTTCCTCGACGACTTCCCCATCGCTGTCGCCGGTGTCGGTTCGCACCCCCAGCTTCACCCGTACCTTGTAGTGCTTGTCGGCGTTGAGCAGGAAGCCGGAAACCTTGGTCGCCTCACCGAAGCAAAGGGGCAACAGGCCGGTGGCCAGCGGGTCCAGGCTACCCGTATGGCCGGCCTTGCGGGCCCGGAACAGGCGCTTCACGCGCTGCAGGGCCTGGTTGGACGTGCAGCCCGCGGGCTTGTCCAGCAACAAGACGCCCGACACGGGCCGCAGGTTGGCGCGTCGTCCCATGTCAGTCCGACTCCCCGTCGTCGGCGCCGTGGGCCTTGTCCTCGCGGCGCGCCTGGTCAATCAGGGCGTCCAGCCGCGCGGCCCGGGCTTCCGTGTCGTCGTACTTGAAGCGCAGCTCGGGGATGTGACGCAGGGTCAGGCCCCGGCCCAGGCGGCCTCGCAGGAATCCGGCCGCGCGCTTCAGGCCGACCAGGGCCTCGCGCGCCTGGTCGGCGTCCAGTGAGGAGATGAACACGGTGGCATGGGAAAGATCGCGGCTCACCTTGACTTCGTTGACCGTGATGCCGTGCACCCGCGGGTCCTTGACCTCGCGACCGATCAGCACGGCGAGTTCGCGGCGCAGCAGCTCGGCCACGCGGTGTTGTCGGGTGAATTCCTGGGCCATGGCATCAATCACTTCATTCCCGCCCCCGCTCAAGGGCTGCGGGGACAAGCTCCGGCGGGAATCCCCTCCAGCCGGCGCGGCGGTGGGTCGTGATCCCCGATCATCGTGCTTCCCTGCACGGTCGGGGATGACGACATCCTGTCGTCAATCGAGGGTGCGTTGCACTTCCGTGCGCTCGAAGCACTCGATGTTATCGCCCACCTTGACGTCGTTGTATTGCTTCACGCCGATGCCGCACTCGGTGCCGGCGCGCACCTCGTTGACGTCGTCCTTGTGGCGGCGAAGCGATTCCAGTTCACCCTCATAGATCACCACGTTGTCGCGCAGCACGCGGATCGGGTTGTGGCGCTTGACCACGCCGTCCACCACGATGCACCCGGCGATGGCGCCGAACTTGGAGGACCGGAACACGTCCTTGACCTCGGCCAGGCCGATGATCTCCTCCCTGATCTCGGTGCCCAGCTTGCCCTCGATGGCCTGCTTGACGTCGTCGATGGCTTCGTAAATCACGCTGTAGTAACGCAGTTCCAGCTCGTGCTCGTTGATGAGCTTGCGCGCGGTGGCGTCGGCGCGCACGTTGAAGCCGATGATGATGGCATTCGAGGCCGCCGCCAGGTTGACGTCGGATTCCGTGATGGCGCCGACGCCGGCTGCCACCACCGATACCCTGACTTCGTCGTTGGAAAGGGCGGTCAGCGCGTCCTTGAGCGCCTCGACACTACCCTGCACGTCGGCCCGTACCAGCAGGTTCACCGAGGTCTGCTCGCCTTCCTTCATCTGGGAGAACACGTCCTCCAGCTTGGCGGCCTGCTGCTGCGCCAGGCGGCTGTCGCGGGAACGGCTGCGGCGCAACTCCGCCACTTCCTTGGCCTTGCGCTCGTTGGCAACCACCAGAACGTCGTCGCCGGCGTTTGGCGTGCCGGACAACCCCAGCACCAGGACCGGGATCGAGGGACCGGCCTCCTTCACCTGCTCGCCGGATTCGTTGAACATGGCCCTCACGCGGCCGTATTCCTCGCCAGCCAGCAGCATGTCGCCCTGCTGCAATGTGCCGCTTTGCACCAGCACCGTCGCCACCGGGGCCGCGGCCCTTGTCAGGGTGGACTCGACGACGACGCCGGTGGCCCGGGCGTCCTTCACGGCTTTTAGCTCCAGCACCTCGGCCTGGAGCAGGATCGTCTCGAGCAGGTCGTCGATGCCCTTGCCGGTCTTGGCGGACACTTCCACGAACAGGTCCTCGCCGCCCCACGCCTCGGGGATCACCTCCTTCTTGGCCAGCTCCTGCTTGACCCGGTCGATGTCGGCCTCGGGCTTGTCCACCTTGTTGATGGCCACGATGATCGGCACGCTGGCGGCGCGCGCGTGGGTGATGGCCTCCTCGGTCTGCGGCATGACGCCGTCGTCGGCGGCCACCACCAGCACGACGATGTCCGTGACCTGGGCGCCGCGGGCGCGCATGGCGGTGAACGCCGCGTGACCTGGCGTGTCCAGGAAGGTCACCATGCCGCGGTCGGTCTTCACGTGATAGGCGCCGATGTGCTGGGTGATGCCGCCCGCCTCGCCGGACGTCACCCTGGTGTGGCGGATGTAGTCCAGCAGCGACGTCTTGCCGTGGTCCACGTGGCCCATCACCGTGACTACCGGCGCGCGGGAGACTTCCTCGCCTTCCTGCACCTCTTCCTGCTGAAGCACCTCGGTCTCGATGTCGTCCGCGCGCTGGAGCTTGGCCTTGTGCCCCATCTCCTCGACCACGATGGCCGCGGTTTCCTGGTCGATGACCTGGTTGATGGTCACCATCATGCCCATGTTCATGAGCGCCTTGATCAGGTCCGAACCCTTCACGGCCATGCGCTGAGCCAGGTCGGAAACACTGATGGTCTCGGGTACTTCCACCTCGCGCACCACCGGTGCGGTGGGCTTGGTAAAGCCGTGGCGGTCGCCGCCGGCCATGTGGGCCGGCCGCGGTTGCTTCTTCTTGCGCCGGCCACGCTTGTCCCGGGCCACGTGCAACTGCTGGCGCCCGTAGCGCGTCTTCTGGTCCTCCTCCGATTCGGTGGGTTCCGCCTTCTCCTTGGCCGGCTTGCCCTTGCGCTTGCCTTCCACGGCGCGCCGGTTCTCCTTGCGCTCGCGCGCGCGTTCCTCGGCTTCCACCCGGGCCTGCTCCTCGCGCTGCTTCTTTTCCTCGGCCTCCCGCGCCTGCCGGGCCTTGAGCTCCTCTTCGAGGCGCTTTTTCTCCTCTTCCTTGCGGCGCTGTTCGGCTTCCGCTTCCTCGCGGCGGCGGCGCTCGTTCTCCTCGATGCGGCGCTGCTCTTCCTGCTGCTCGCGGCGGGATGCTTCCAGCGCTTCCTGGGCGGCCTTGCGCTCCGCCTCCCGCTCGTCGTCATCCTTGATGGTTCCGCGCTTGACGTAGGTACGGCGCTTGCGCACCTCCACGTTCACCGTCTTGGCGCGGCCCTGAGCACCGGAAACCTTCAGCTCCTGTCGTGACCGGCGCCGCAGCGTGATGCGCTGCGGCGTGTCCTCGGCCGCATCCGAGCCGCCGTCACCCTTGCCGTGGCTCCGGCGCAGGTAGTCCAGGAGCTGGGTCTTTTCGTCGTTGGAAATCCTCTGGTCGGCGTCGGATACGCTCAGTCCGGCGTCGCCAAGCTGACTCATCAGCTTGTCCACCGATACCTGCAATACTTCCGCCAACTGTCTTACGGTCACGTCCGACATTCGATAGACCTCCCGGACTGCGTCCGGTCTTTGTTCCGGGCCGCGGCTTTCAACCTTCCTGCTGTTCCGCAAACCATGGTTCGCGCGCCTTCATGATCAGGGCGCCGGCGCGTTCCTCGTCCATCCCCTCGAATTCCATCAACTCGTCCACGGAAAGCTCCGCCAGTTCTTCCTGCGTCCTCACGCCCTTGGCGGCAAGCGCGTAGGCCAGCTTCTCGTCCATGCCCTCAAGCGCCAGCAGATCCTCCGCGGGCGCGTTCTCGTCCAGCTCTTCCTCGGCCGCGATGAGCTGGGTGAGCAAGGCGTCCCTGGCACGCTGGCGCAACTCGTTCACAATGGATTCGTCGAATTCCTCGATCCCCACCAGTTCGGTGGTAGGCACGTAGGCCACTTCCTCCACGCTGGCGAAGCCTTCCTGGACCAGGATGTTGGCCACCTCTTCGTCCACGTCCAGCTTGTCCATGAAATGCTGGCGCGCCTTTTCCGCTTCGGCCTCGGTCTTTTCCTCGGCCTGTTCGATGCTCATCACGTTCAACTCCCAGCCGGACAGCTCGGAAGCCAGGCGCACGTTCTGACCGCCCTTGCCGATGGCCTTGGAGAGGCTTTCCTCCTCCACGGCCAAGTCCATGCTCTTGTTCTCCTCGTCCACGACGATGGAGACCACGTCGGCCGGCGCCATTGCGTTGATCACGAACTGGGCCGGATTCTCGTCGTGGAGAATTATATCCACGCGCTCGCCGGACAACTCGTTGGACACGGCCTGCACGCGGGAGCCGCGCATGCCCACGCAGGCACCGATGGGATCCGTGCGCGCGTCGTTGGAACGTACGGCGATCTTGGCGCGCATGCCCGGGTCCCGGGCGGCGCCGATGATATCGATCAGCCCCTGACCGATCTCCGGCACTTCGAGCTTGAACAGCTCAATCAGGAATTCCGGCGCAGTGCGCGACACGAAGAGCTGCGGGCCGCGCTGTTCGGAGCGCACGTCGAAGAGATATCCCCGCAACCTGTCGCCGACGCGGACCGATTCCCGGGGGATCATCTTGTCCCGGGTGATGATTGCCTCCGCGTTGGCGCCCAGGTCCAGGAACACGTTGCCGCGCTCAACCCGCTTGACCACGCCGTTGACCAGCTCGCCGACCCGGTCCTTGTAGGCTTCCACCACCTGGGCGCGCTCGGCCTCGCGCACCTTCTGCACAATGACCTGCTTGGCCGTCTGCGCGGCGATTCGCCCGAACTCCGGATTGGCCATGGGCTCCTCGATGTAGTCGCCCACCTCCAGGTCCGGGTTCTGCTCTTTTGCGTCGCTCAGACGGATCTGGCGCTCTTCCGTCTCGAATTCGAATTCCTCGCTGTCCTCGTCCGGCACGACCTGCCAGCGGCGGAAGGTCTCGTACGCGCCGGACTCCCGGTTGATCGATACGCGGGCGTCGATGTCACCGCCATGATTGTTGCGGGCGACCTTCGCCAGCGCGGCCTCGATCGCCTCGAAGATCACTGCCTTGTCAACGCCCTTCTCGTTGGAGACGGCGTCCACCACCAGCAGAATCTCTTTGTTCATCGCCTGTTGCCTCCCGGCCGGAACCAAGGTTCCCGCCGACTCAAAAGCTCATGTCAAGTTCAATTACGCCGGATCTCAGAATTCCGGCACCAGGTTCGCCCGGTGAATGTCCGCAAACAACAGCCGCACCTCGCGGCCATCCTGCTCGAAGCGGAGCACGTCACCATCCACGCCGAGAATGGAGCCATCGAACTTCCTGCGGCCGTCCTGCGGCGCATTCAGCGTGAGCCGCGCGCGCCGGCCGGAAAAACGTTCGAAATGCTCCGGCGTGAACAGCGGCCGGTCCAGTCCCGGCGACGAAACCTCCAACGTGTACGCCCCCTTCATCGGGTCGTGCACGTCCAGCAGCGCACCCACCTCGCGGCTCACGTATTCGCAGTCGTCGAGCCCCACGCCGCCCTCGCGGTCGATGTAGATGCGCAGCAGCTGGCCCCGTCCACGGATCAGCTCCAGGCCGACGAACTCGTAGCCCAGGCCCGTTATCGAGGGCTCCAGCAACGCCTGTATCCGTTCCTTCTGACTCACCACAAACAAAAAATGGGCTCGCGGCCCATTCCCGGAACCCCAACCGGGGTTCGCTCGCCTGTCGTGGGCGGCGGAAGAGCGCGCTCTTCCGCGGGGCCGTTCCTCCCAATCGCGGTCGGCAGGCAACCCGCGAGCGGGAACAAAAAAGCCCCTTTACCAGGGGCCTTTTACTTATCCTTATCTGGTAGCGGGGGCAGGATTCGAACCTGCGACCTTCGGGTTATGAGCCCGACGAGCTGCCAGACTGCTCCACCCCGCATCAGCCGAACGCGAAGTGTAACGGTCGGAAGGGGCCTTTTCAAGGCTCACTGCGGGGCCCGGAGATGATTCATCACGCCAAGCCGCGAAGGGCTGGCAACGTGTTCACGCGAAGGTGCGGCAGGCGGGCGTGGCCCGGGTTCGGGACCGTCGACGTATTCAGCCGAACGCCGCCAGGCAGGCGGCGGCCAGCCCGCCGGAGAACAGGCCCAGGAAGAGCTGGGCCAGGCCGTTCACCGTGAGGGTGGCGCGCAGGTCGGCGGTGGCCTCGATGGGCGCATCGCTCTGGGGCTCGTCGAAGTACATCAGCTTGATCACCCGCAGGTAGTAGTAGGCGCCGATCACCGCGAAAAACACGCCCAGGACGGCCAGCCAGATCAGCCCGGCGTCCATCACCGCCTTGAAGACCAGCAGCTTGGCGTAGAAGCCCAGGAAGGGCGGGAAACCGGCCAGCGACGCCATGAACAGCAGCATCATGAAGGCGAACCAGGGGCTGCGCTGGTTCAGGCCCTTGAAGTCCTCCAGCTCCTCTGCCTCGAACCCGGAGCGGGACAGGTAGATGATCATGCCGAAGGACCCGGCGGCCATGGTGGCGTAGGCGATGGCGTAGAACATGGCCGCCCCGTAGCCTTCCGGCGTGCCGGTGAGCAGGCCCAGCAACAGAAAACCCACGTGCGAAATGGTGGAATAGGCCAGCATTCGCTTCAGGTTGCTCTGGGCGATGGCCACCACGTTGCCCAGGCCCATGGACAGCACCGACAGGAACACCAGCATGTCCTGCCAGTAGCCGTGCAGCCCGCCCAGCCCGTCTTCCAGCAGGCGGAAGGCCAGCGCGAAGGCGGCCAGTTTCGGCGCGCTGCCGATGTAGGCCGTGACCGGCGTGGGGGCGCCCTGGTAGACGTCCGGGATCCACATGTGGAATGGCACCGCCCCGAATTTGAAGGCGACGCCCACCACGGCGAAGGCCAGTCCGAAGGCGAGCACCGGGTTGTCGCCGCCCCCGGTGAGCGAGGCGTGGACGTCGGACAGCGCAAGGCTGCCCACCGCGCCGTAGATCATGGAGATGCCGTAGAGCAGCATGCCCGAGGCCAGCGCGCCGAGCACGAAGTACTTCATGGCGGCTTCCGAGGCACGCTGGGAGTCGCGGTGCATGGCCACCAGGGCGTAGGTACTCAGGCTGAACAGCTCAAGGCCCAGATACACGGTGAGCAGGCTCGCCGCGGAAACCAGCACCATCATGCCGAGCACGCCGAACAGCCCGAGCACGTAGAACTCGCCCTTGAAGATGCCACGCTCCTGCAGGTAGGCGCGCGAGTACAGGAAAACGGCCCCGGTAGTGACGAAAATGAACACCTTGAGCAGGTCCGCCATGCCGTCGCGCACGAACGTGCCGTTGAAGGCCAACTCCCGCTCGGTGCCGGTGGGGGCGCCGTGGGGACCCATGGTCAGCACCACCGCAAAACCCAGCGTGAACAGCGCCAGCAGGTAGGTCAACCGCCGCCGCTCGGGACTCAGGTACAGGTCCACCACAAGGATCAGGCAGGTCATGCCGAGAACGAAGATCTCGGGCAGCGCGATGGTCAGGTCGGAGAGTTCGAACATGATCGTCCGTCAGGGCAATTTGGAGTGACTGATGATGGTGACCAGGTGCTGGACCGACGAGCCCATGACGTCCACCAGGGGCTTGGGCCAGACGCCGACCAGCAGCACCAGCACCGCCAGCGTGCCGAGCACGAAGGCCTCGCGCCCGTTGATGTCGTTCAGCCGGGCCACCTGGTCGTTGAGCACTTCGCCCCAGACCACGCGCTTGACCAGGTAGAGCGTGTAGGCCGCGCCGGTGATCAGGGTCACCGCGGCCAGCAGCGCATACCAGGCGTTGGCCTTGAAGGTGGCCAGGATCACCATGAACTCGCCGACGAACCCGGACGTGCCCGGCAGGCCCGCGTTGGCCATGGCGAACAGCACCATAAAGCTGGCGAACCAGGGCATGACGCCCGCCAGGCCCCGGTAGTCCGAGATCTGCCGGCTGTGCAGGCGGTCGTAGAGCACGCCGACGCACAGGAACAGGGCGCCCGAAATGAGCCCATGGGAGATCATCTGCACCATGGCGCCCTCCACGCCCATGACCACCCGTCCGCCCTGGATGGCGAGCAGGTCAAAGGCGATGAAGGTACCCAGGGTGACGAAGCCCATGTGAGCGATGGAGGAATAGGCAATCAGCTTCTTCATGTCCTCCTGGGCCAGCGCCACCAGGCCAATGTAAATGATGGCGATCAGCGAGAGCGTGATCATTACCACGTCCAGGGCGGCGCTGGCGTCCGGCGCCACCGGGAGACTGAACCGCAGGAAGCCATACCCGCCGATCTTCAATAGGATCGCGGCCAGGATCACCGAGCCGCCGGTGGGTGCCTCGACATGCGCATCGGGCAGCCAGGTATGCACCGGCCACATGGGTATCTTCACGGCGAACGCCAGCACGAAGGACAGGAATATCCATACCTGCTCGCTCATGGTGAGCGGCAGCGCGTACATGTCCAGAATCTGGAAGCTGCCGCCCTTCAGGTACAGGTAGATCAGGCCCACCAGCATGAACACCGAGCCCAGGAAGGTATACAGGAAGAACTTGATCGTGGCGTAAACGCGGCGCGGCCCACCCCACATGCCGATGATCAGGAACATGGGGATGAGCATGGCCTCGAAGAACACGTAGAACAGGATCGCGTCCATCGCCGAGAACACGCCCACCATCAGGCCTTCCATGATCAGGAAGGCGGCGAAGTACTGGGGCACGCGGCGCTGGATCACTTCCCAGCCGGCGACCACCACCAGCACGGTCATCAACGTGGTCAGCACGATCAGAGGCAGCGAAATGCCGTCCATCCCCAGGTGGTACCAGACGTCCACGGCCGGTATCCACGGGTGCATTTCCACGAACTGCATGGACGCGGTCCCGGTGTCGAAGCCCGTGTAAAGCGGGATGCTGATCGCGAACGTCAGCAACGAGACGGCCAGCGCGAGCCATCTCACCAGGCCCCGGTTGCCCTGGTGACCCACGGCTAGTACCAGTGCCCCACCCACGATGGGAATCCAGATCACCAGGCTGAGTAGTGGCCAGTCCGAAAACATTCCGTGGTCCAGTCGTTATCAGTCGTTGTCAGAACAGCACGAAGGCGCCGAGCATCACGATCAGCCCGACGATCATCGCGAAGGCGTAGTGGTACAGATAGCCGGATTGCAGTTGGCGCGCGATCGCCGAGAAACGGTTCACGACGGCGGCGGAGCCGTTCACCAGCAACCCGTCGATGGCGAACACGTCACCCACCTTCCAGAACACCCGGCCCAGGAGCGCCGCTCCCCGGGCGAAAAAAGCCTGGTAGAACTCGTCGAACCCGTACTTTTTCTCCAGGATCCAGGGCACCGGCCCGAGGCTCGCGCGGATCTTCTTCGAGCTTCCCGGTCGCAGCAGGTAAATCACCGTGGCCACAATGAACCCGCCCACGGCCAGCCAGAACGGCACGCCGCTGAAACCCTCGAGAACAAAGTTTGCACTACCGTGGAATTCGTGTCCGATCTCCGCCAACACGTCATGCTGCCGGAGCACGAAGATGCTGCCGCCGAACCAGTCGCCAAACAGCAGTGGTTTGATGGTAAACCAGCCGATCACCAGCGACGGGATGGCCAGCAGCACCAGCGGCACCGTGACCACCGCGGGCGACTCCTTGCAGTGCTCCCGGGCGTGCTCGTCCATGCGCTCGGCTCCATGAAAGGTCAGGTACAGGAGCCGGAACGTGTAGAGAGCGGTGACGAATACCCCGATCAGCACGCACCAATAGGCGAAGCCTGCTCCGGCGCGGTGCGCCAGCGCCACCGATTCGATGATGGCGTCCTTGGAAAAGAAGCCGGAAAAGCCGGGCGTTCCGGTGAGCGCCAGGCCGCCCACCCAGGCCGTGATGAAGGTCACCGGCATGTAGCGGCGCAAACCGCCCATGCGGCTCATGTCCTGCTCGTGGTGCAGACCGATGATCACGCTGCCGGCGGCCAGGAACAATAGCGCCTTGAAGAAAGCGTGGGTCATCAGGTGGAAGATCGCGGCGCCGTAAGCCGAGGCCCCGAGGGCCACGGCCATGTAGCCGAGCTGCGACAGCGTGGAATAGGCGATGACCCGCTTGATGTCGTTCTGCACCACCCCGATCAGCCCCATGGAAAGCGCGGTGATGCCGCCGATCACCAGGATCACCGACAGCGCCGTCTCGGAAAACTCGAAGATGGGCGACATCCGCGCCACCATGAAGATGCCGGCGGTCACCATGGTGGCGGCGTGGATCAGGGCGGAGATGGGCGTCGGACCCTCCATGGAATCCGGCAGCCAGACGTGCAGCGGCGCCTGGGCGGACTTGCCCATGGCGCCGATGAACAGAAGGATGGCGATCAGCGTGACTACCGACCAGTTCACGCCGGGAATGATCTGCACGGTCTGTCCCGCGATGTCCGGGATCTGGCGGAACACGGTTTCGTAGTCCAGGCTGCCGCACCAGGCGACGATGGCCGCGATGCCGAGCAGGAAGCCCAGGTCGCCGACGCGGTTCACCAGGAAGGCCTTCAGGTTGGCGAAAATCGCCGAATCGCGCTTGAACCAGAAACCGATCAGCAGATAGGAGACCAGGCCCACGGCTTCCCAGCCGAAAAACAGCTGCAGGAAGTTGTTGCTCATGACCAGCATGAGCATCGAGAACGTGAACAGCGCGATGTAGCTGAAGAAGCGCTGGTAACCCGGGTCGTCCGCCATGTACCCGATGGTGTAGATGTGCACCATCAGCGACACGAAGCTCACCACCGCCATCATCAGCGCCGTGAGCTGGTCTACCAGGAAGCCCACCTCGAAGTGCAGCCCGCCGGCCACCATCCACGTGTACACAGTCCTGTTGTAGACCTCCAGGCTGCCGGTCAGGAAGCCGTTCAGCACGTACAGGGAAAGCACCGTGGAAACGGCCACGCCGAGAATGGTGACCCAGTGCGAACCCGCCCGGCCAAGCTGGTTGCGGAACAGGCCGGCCAGGATCGAGCCGAGCAGCGGCGCCAGCGGAATTGTCAGGTAAATCAGGTCCATGGCTTTGATCTTGTTTTCCGGGCCCGTGCTAGCCGCTCATCGAGCTGATGTCGCCGACGTTGATGGTCCGGCGGTTGCGGAACAGCACCACCAGGATGGCCAGCCCAATGGCCGCCTCGGCGGCGGCCACCGTGAGAATGAAGAACACGAACACCTGGCCGGCCGCGTCATTCAGGAATCTCGAAAACGCGACGAAATTCATGTTCACGGCGAGCAGCATCAACTCGATGGCCATGAGCAACACGATGACGTTCTTGCGGTTGATGAAGATCCCGGCCACGCTGATGCAGAACAGCACGGCGCCGAGTATCAGGAAATGGGATAACGGGATCATTGTTCACCCCCGCTTCTGCGCGGTTCGGATTGCATCTTGATCACCCGCAGACGGTCGGCCTTGCGCACCTGCACCTGGCGCGACGGGTTCTGATACCGGGTCTCCGGGCGCTTCCGGTGCGTCAGGGTGATGGCGGCGATGATCGCCACCAGGAGGATTACCCCGGCGACCTCGAACGGGTACACGAAGTCGGTGAACAGGCGCTCGGCCAGCACCGTGGTATTGCTGTAGCCCGCCGGGTGCCGGACCAGAGGCCCGAACTTGTCGAAACCGAAGTTCTTCGCACCCACCACCAGGGCCATCTCGGCGGCCATGATCACCGCCACGATGATCCCCACCGGCAGGTAGCGGATGAAACCTTCCCGGACCCGCGCCACGTTGATGTCGATCATCATGACCACGAACAGGAACAGGACCATCACCGCGCCCACGTAAACCAGCACCAGCGCAATCGCCAGGAATTCCACTTCCAGCAGCAGCCAGATGGCGGCACTGGTGAAAAAGCACAGCACCAGGAACAACGCCGCGTGGACCGGGTTGCGCACGGTCACAACCGCGATGGCCGCGCCCACAAGGACGGCGCCGAAGGCATAGAACAGAAAGAGCTCGAAGGACATCCGTTAACGGTCCCCTGTCATCGGTACGGTGCGTCCGCCGCCCGCGCCGCGGCGATTTCCGGCTCGTACTTGTCGCCGATGGCCAGCAACTGCGCCTTGTGAATGACCTGTTCGCCCCGGTTCTCGAAATGGAATTCCTGGATGTGGGTCTCGACGATTGAGTCCACCGGGCAGGATTCCTCGCAAAAGCCGCAGTAGATGCACTTGAACAGGTCGATGTCGTAGCGGGTGGTGCGGCGCGTGCCGTCCGCCCGCCGCGTCGAGTCGATGGTGATGGCCAGCGCCGGACATACCGCCTCGCACAGCTTGCAGGCGATGCAGCGCTCCTCGCCGTTCGGGTAGCGCCTAAGGGCGTGCAGGCCCCGGAAGCGCGGCGAACGCGGGATCTTCTCCTCCGGGTAGCGAACCGTGAACTTGTCGCGGAAGAAATAGCGCCCGGTGACGCCCAACCCCTCGAAGAGTTCGCGCAGAAACAGACTCCTGACGTAACTGACGATCGTGCTCATTTCAAACCGTCGGATGATTGAACCAAGGTGGAACCTGGCCCACCACCATCATGGCAGCCACCAGGATCCAGACGATGGTGATGGGAATGAATACCTTCCAGCCCAGCCGCATGATCTGGTCGTAGCGATAGCGCGGGAACGTGGCCCGGAACCAGAGGTACAGGTAAAGGAATACGCAGGCCTTGACCGCGAACCAGATCCAGTGGTTCTGGCCCAGGAAGGTGTCGCCAAGCCAGGGCCAGCTCTCGAACGGGGACAGCCAGCCGCCCAGGAAAAAAATCGAGGCCAGCGCCGAGATCAGGATCATGTTGGCGTACTCGGCGAGGAAGAACACCGCGAACGCGGCCCCGGAGTATTCCACGTGGAAGCCGGCGACGATTTCCGATTCACCTTCCGCCACGTCGAACGGCGCGCGGTTGGTCTCGGCGACGCCGGATATGAAATAGATCACGAACAGAGGCAACAGGGGCAGCCAGAACCAGTGCAGCAACCCGCCGTGCTGGCCTTCCACGATGGTGGACAGGTTGAGGCTGCCGCCCGCTACCAGCACGCCTACCAGAGCGAATCCCATGGCGATCTCGTAGGAAACGGTTTGGGCCGCGGCGCGCATTGCGCCCAGGAATGCGTACTTGGAGTTGGAGGCCCAGCCCGCGATGATGATCCCGTACACCCCAATGGAGGTGAGCGCCAGCACGTAGAGCAGCCCGGCATTGATGTCGGTGAGCACCACGCCCTTGTCAAAGGGGATCACCGCCCAGGTAGCGAAGGCCGGCGCCAGGGTGATCACCGGGGCGATCAGGTACAGGAACTTGTTGGCGTTGGTAGGAAGAATGATCTCCTTGAGCAGCAGCTTGAACACGTCCGCGAAGGGCTGCCCCAGGCCCCACAGCTTGAATCCCAGGAATCCCACCCGGTTCGGTCCCATGCGCGACTGCATGAAGCCGATCACCCGGCGCTCGGCGTAGGTGAGATAGGCCACGCAGAGGATCAACGGCACCGTGATCAACAGCACCTTGAACAGGATCCAGGCGACCAGCACCAGGTCGGACATCAGCCCTCGCCTCCCCGTCGCACCGTCAGGCCGCCGTGTGCCGCGCCCAATGCCGCGGCGGCTTCGGTGGCGCTGGGCAGCCAGACCGCCCCCGCCGGCACGTCCCCGCTGATGCGCACCGTGAAGTCACCGCCGAGCCCGTTCTGCTCCACGCGCGCGGTGGCGCCCTCGGGCAACCCCAGGGTCTCGGCGTCGGCGCCATTGAGCGCCACCCAGCCATCTTCCGCCAGGGTGGTCTGCTGCAGCGGCCGCGCGTGGCGGACCACCGCGTCGCCGGCATAGATGGGCACGTCGCCGATGCGCTCCAGGCCCTCGGCCGCGCCGGGCGCCTGCGCCAGCGAGTCCGGGATCGTGTACACCGGCTCGTCGCCCAGGTCGCCCAAGTCACTCTTGAGCGCCTCGCGCACCGCGTTCAGCTCCAGGAAATCGAATCCGTCGGCACCCAGCTCGTGCCCCAGCACGCGCAGCACCCTCCAACCGGGCCGCGCGTCGCCCGGCATGCTCGAGGCCGCCGGGGAAATCTGCCAGCGGTTCTCGCAGCTCACCAGGCTCCCATCCACCTCGGGCATCGCGCCAATCGGAAGCAGCACGTGGGCGGTCTCGCGCAGGGCGTCGCTGTCGAAGGCGGCCACCGCCACCACGAATTCCGCCCCGCCCAGGGTCCGGGCCGCCGAAGCACCCGCGGCGGTGTCGTGCACCGGGTCGAAGTCCCAGAGCAACAGTCCCGCTGGCGGGTTCTCGATCATCTCCGCGGCATTCCGCCCGGCCTTGTCCGAGCGGCCGCCGCCGGGCAGGCGGTGGGGCAGGCAGCCCGCGGCCCAGCCGCCGGCGCTGTTGGCGCTTTCGGGCATCAGCGACAGGCTGGCGCCGGTGCAATCGGCGATGAAGGCCGCCAGCGCCCTCAGGCGCGAGGCTTCCGGGTGAGTCATCGCGTAGTTGCCAACCAGCACGGCAGCGCTGTCGGCCTTGGACAGCGACTCGGCGATGCGCTTCGCTTCATCGTCCACCTCGGCCTTGTCCAGAAGGTCGGCCAGGGCCTTCGGCGGTTGCTTCGACGCCGACCCGGCTGCCGCCCCGGCCACCGCGGCCAGCGCCGCCACCATGGCCGAAGGTTTCACCACCAGGTTGACCTGCGCCTCGAAGTTGAGCGGCCAGCGCACCGGGTTGATCAGGAAAATTGCCGACTGGTGGTCGCGCCAGGCCTTGCGCAGGCGGTGCCCCAGCAGCGGCTGGTCGTGGCGCACGTTGCAGCCAACGGCCAACACCGCTCCCTGGCGCTCCAGCTCGGCGAAGGGCAGACCCAGGCGCGGCTGGCGGCCGAAGGCCTCCTGGTCGGAGAAATCCACCTGCCGCAGGCGGCTATCCACGTTGTTGGAGCCCAGCCAGCGCAGCAGTTTCTGTATGAGGTACATCTCCTCGATGCTTGAACGCGGCGAGACCAGCGCGCCGAGCGCCCCGCCGTCGTCGCCCGCAGCGGAACGCAGGCCCTTCACGGCGGCCTCGAGGGCGGCCTCCCAGTCGGTCTCTCGCCACTCGCCGTTTTCCTTCACCTGCGGCGTGGTCAGGCGCTCCGGCGCGTAGAGACCCTCGATGCTGAACCGGTCCCGGTCGGCCAGCCAGCACTCGTTGACCGCCTCCAGATCCCGGGGCACCACGCGCAGGGCCCGGCCGCGCAGCACGTGGACGTACAGGTTGGAGCCCAGCGAGTCGTGGGTGGACACGGACGGGCGGGCGATCAGCTCCCAGGCCCGGGCGCGGAACCGGAATGGCTTGTTGTTGAGTGCCCCCACCGGGCACAGGTCGATGATGTTGCCGGAGAGTTCCGAGTCCACCGAACGCTCGACCCAGGTGGTGATCTTCATGTGCTCGCCGCGGCCCACCGCGCCCAGCTCCCGGGTACCGGCGATCTCGTCCAGGAAACGAACGCAGCGGGTGCAGTGGATGCACCGGGTCATGTCCGTGGACACCAGCGGCCCGATGTTGGGGTCCGCCACCACGCGCTTGCGCTCCGTGAACCGGGACACCTCGCGGCCGTAGCCCAGGGAAAGATCCTGGAGCTCGCACTCGCCGCCCTGGTCGCAGACCGGGCAGTCCAGCGGATGATTGATCAGCAGGAATTCCATCACGCCCTGCTGGGCGTCGATGGCGCGCTTGGAACGCGTGTACACCTTCATGCCGTCGGAGACGGGCGTGGAGCAGGCCGGAAGCGGCTTGGGCGCCTTTTCCACGTCCACCAGGCACATGCGGCAGTTGGCCGCCACGGAAAGCTTGTTGTGGTAGCAGAACCGCGGGATGTCGATGCCGGCCCGGTCGGTGACCCGGATCAGCATCTCGCCCTTGGGCGCCTTCAGTTCGCGACCGTCCACCTCGATGGTGACCAGGTCCTGCTGTTCCTTGGTGTCCGCCTCAGCGCTCACGCCGCCGCTCCATATTTCTTTTCGACCATCGAGTGACCGTGCTTGACGTAGTACTCGAACTCGTCCCAGAAGTGCTTGAGCATCCCCTGCACGGGCCAGGCCGCCGCCTCGCCGAAGGCGCAGATGGTATGTCCCTCGATCTGCTTGGAGGCGCTGTAGAGCAGGTCCAGATGCTCCATGCGGCCCTCCCCGCGCATGATCCTGAGCAGCATCCGGTGCATCCAGCCCGTGCCCTCGCGGCAGGGCGTGCACTGGCCGCAGGATTCCGCGTAGTAGAAGCGCGCTATCCGGGTCAGCGCCTTCACCATGCAGGTGGTCTCGTCCATGACCACGACGCCGCCCGAGCCCAGGCCGGATCCGGCCTTGGACAGCGAATCGTAGTCCATGGTGCATTCCATGATGATGTCCGCCGGCAGCACCGGCATGGAGGTGCCGCCGGGAATCACGCCTTTCAGCTTGCGCCCGTCACGGACGCCGCCGGCCATTTCCAGCAACTCGGGGAACGGCGTGCCCAGCGGGATCTCGAAATTGCCCGGCTCGTCGACGTGCCCGGACACCGAAAAGATCTTCTCGCCGCCGTTGTTGGGCTTGCCCAGCTCCAGGAACCACTCCGCACCGTTGCGCATGATCGCGGGGATCGAGGCCAGGCTCTCGGTGTTGTTGACCGTGGTGGGCCTGCCGTAAACCCCGTACTGGGCCGGGAACGGCGGCTTGTAGCGCGGCAGGCCCTTCTTGCCTTCCAGCGACTCCAGCAGGGCGGTTTCCTCGCCGCAGATGTAGGCGCCGGCGCCGAGCACATTGTGCAATTCAAAGTCGATGCCGGAGCCCTGGATGTTCTTGCCGATGAGACCGGCCTCGCGGGCCTCGCGCACGGCCTGCTCAACGCGCTCGAAGGGCTCGTGGTGGAACTCACCGCGCAAGTAGTTGTAACCCACCGTGGCACCAATGGCGTAGCCGGCGATGGCCATGCCCTCCACCAGTGCATGCGGGTTGAAGCGCAACAGGTCGCGGTCCTTGCAGGTACCCGGCTCGGATTCGTCGGAATTGCACACCAGGTAGCTCTGGCCCGGCGCGTCCTTGGGCATGAAGCTCATTTTCAGACCGGTAGGAAAACCGGCGCCGCCGCGGCCGCGCAGCGAGGACTGCTTGACCGTGTCTATGATTTCCCCGCGATCGGTCTTCTCGGCGAGGATCTTCTTCCACGCCTCGTACCCCCCCTCCTTGAGATAGTTCTCGAGGGTCCAGGGCTGGTCGTATTTCAGCGTGTTGTAGCAGATCTTGTTCGCCATAACGTCGCGGTCCGGGTCAGTCGAGCCCGTCCAGGATCTCGTCCACCCGCTCCTTCGTCAGGTTCTCGTGGTAGTGGCCGTCAACGATCATCATCGGCGCCCCGCAACAGGCCGCCAGGCATTCCTCTTCCATGTTGAGCTTGATGCGCCCGTCGGGCGTGCTCTCGCCGCGCTTGATGCCGAGCTTCTTCTCGGCATGGGCGATGATTTCCTCGGAACCGCACAACATGCAGGAAATGTTGTTGCAGATGGAGACCTTGTGACGGCCCGCCTTTTCCAGGTCGAACATGGAGTAGAAGGTGGCCACCTCGTAGCCGAAGGACCGGTAGATGCCGAGATAGTCCGACACCTCGTTGATCAGCTCCTCGGTCAGCCAGCCGCCGTTGTGCTCCTGGGCGATGGTCAGCGCCTGGATCACCGCGGACCGCCTGCCCTCGGGCGGGAACTTGCTGACCCAGTGGTCGATCTTCTTCAAAACCTCCTTCGGCAGGCTCTTGGCGGCGGTTTCGGTCATCAGCGGTCAATCTCCCCGAAGACGATGTCGATGCCCGCGATGATGCCCACCACGTCCGGCAGCATGTGGCCCTTGGCCATCTCGTTCATCGCCGACAGGTGGGCGAATCCCGGCGGGCGGCACTTCACCCGGAACGGCTTGTTCGCTCCATCGGAAATCATGTAGACGCCGAACTCGCCCTTGGGCGCCTCCACCGCGGCGTAGGTCTCGCCCTCCGGGACGCAGTAACCTTCGGTGAACAGCTTGAAGTGGTGAATCAGGGCTTCCATGTCGTCCTTCATGTCCTCGCGGGACGGCGCCGCGATCTTGAAATCGCGAAGCTGCACCGGGCCGGGATTTTCCCGAAGCCAGTCGATGCACTGCTTGATGATGCGGACCGACTGGCGCATTTCCTCCACGCGCACGAGGTAGCGGTCGTAGTTGTCGCCGTTGGTGGCCGTGGGGACATCGAAGTCCATGCGGTCATAAACCGCGTAGGGCTGCTTCTTGCGCAGGTCCCAGGCGATTCCCGAGGCACGCAGCATGGGCCCGGTGAAGCCGAGTTGCAGGGCACGCTCGGGGGAAATCGTGGCGATGCCCACGGTGCGCTGTTTCCAGATCCGGTTCTCGGTAAGCAGCGCCTCGTACTCGTCGACGCGCTTCGGGAAGTACTCGCAGAAGGCTTCCAGGTAGTCGAGCAGCGAACCCTGCCGCCACTCGTTGAGCCGCTTCAGGTCCTTGCCCTTGGTCCAGCGGCTCTGCTGGTACTTGGGCATGGAAGCGGGCAGGTCCCGGTAGACTCCGCCGGGGCGGTAGTAGGTGGCATGCATGCGGGCACCGGACACCGCCTCGTAGGCGTCCATGAGCATTTCCCGTTCCCGGAAGGCGTACAGGAACAGGGTCATGGCGCCCAGGTCCAGGCCGTTGGAGCCGATCCAGAGCAGGTGATTCAGGATCCGGGTGACTTCGTCAAACATGGTGCGGATGTACTGGGCCCGGATCGGCGGCTCCACGCCCAGGAGCTGTTCGATGGCGCGAACGTAGGCATGCTCGTTGCACATCATGGACACGTAGTCGAGACGGTCCATGTAGCCGATGGACTGGTTGTAGGGCTTGGTTTCCGCCAGTTTCTCGGTCGCCCGGTGCAGCAGGCCGATATGCGGGTCGGCGCGGAGCACCACCTCGCCGTCCAACTCCAGCACCAGGCGCAGCACGCCGTGCGCCGCCGGGTGCTGCGGTCCGAAGTTCATGGTGTAGTTGCGGATCTCGGCCATGCTTTGGTCCGTTAGCCCTTCAGCTCTCCTCGCCCTGTTCGCCGTGTTGCTGGTCGGATGCCGCCTCCCGGGCCTGGCGCTTCAGGCGGCTGGGTACATACCGGGCGTCATGGCGAATGACGCGCGGAACCAGCACCCGCGGCACGGTGTTGGTGGGTTCGTAAATCACCCGGCCCTTCTCCGGGTCGTAGCGCACTTCCACGTTGCCGATCAGCGGAAAGTCCTTGCGGAACGGGTGCCCGACGAAACCGTAGTCCGTCAGGATGCGCCGCAGGTCCGGGTGGCCCTCGAAAATGATCCCGTACAGGTCGAACGCCTCGCGCTCGAACCAGTTGGCGCCGTTCCACACCTCCACCAGCGACGGCACCACGGGAAGGTCCTGGTCCGGCGCGAAGCAGCGCAGCCGGACGCGCTCGTTGTGGCTCAGGGACAAGAGGTGCACGACGACCGCGAAGCGCCGCTCCACCGTCTCGGTCGGACGGTCATCCCAGGAAAAGCGGCCCGGGCCGGAAGCGCCCTCCACGCCCCGGCTGTAACCCTCGGCGGTGGCTTCCTCCGATCCGGCCCACTCGTCGTGGCCGTAGTACAGGTAGTCGACCCCGCAAAGGTCGATAAGCTCCTCGAAGCGGAATTCATCCCCGTCCCGGAGCGTGCGGCAGACCTCAAGCCACTGGTCCGGCCGGACCTCGATGGTGACCTCGCCGATTCGCTCGACGAGACCGTCGATCTGATCGCCTAAACGGGTCTTTAGCCGCTCGGCGAGTGGCTGGCGCTCTGCGCTCATGGTTCAGTTCCGGGCGATGGTGTTGGTGCGGCGGATCTTGTTCTGTAACTGGATGATCCCGTAAACGAGAGCTTCCGCGGTGGGCGGGCAACCGGGCACGTAAACGTCCACAGGAACGATGCGATCGGAACCGCGCACCACGGAATAGGAGTAGTGGTAGTAGCCGCCACCGTTCGAGCACGAGCCCATCGAGATCACCCACTTGGGGTCCGGCATCTGGTCGTAAACCTTGCGCAGGGCCGGCGCCATCTTGTTGCACAGCGTGCCCGCGATGATCATGACGTCCGACTGGCGGGGGCTGGGCCGGAACATGACGCCGAAGCGGTCCAGGTCGTACCGCGCGGCGCCGGCGTGCATCATCTCCACCGCGCAACAGGCGAGCCCGAAGGTCATGGGCCACATGGAGCCGGTGCGCGCCCAGTTGATCAGCGCGTCCACCGTCGTGGTCAGGAAACCGCGCTCGGCGAGCGGATCCCCCTGCTCGCCGCGAAGGATGTGATCAAGGTTCCGCTCGTTCACTCCCATTCCAGCGCTCCCTTCTTCCATTCATACCAGAAGCCGATCACCAGGATGCCCAGGAACACGGTCATGGAGACCAGACCAAAAACGCCGATCACATTGAGCACTATCGCCCAGGGAAACAGGAAAGCTATTTCCAGATCGAAAATGATGAACAGGATCGCCACCAGGTAGTAACGCACGTCGAACTGCATGCGCGTGTCCTCGAATGCCTCGAAACCGCATTCGTAGGGGGACAGCTTTTCCGGATTGGCGCGCTTGGGTCCCAGCACCGCGCCGATGAAGATCAACGCGATGCCCATGCCGCCGGAGACGGTCAGGAAGATGAGTATTGGCAAATACTGTTCGAGCATGAATTCGTCCAGTATGCGGCCGCCGTCTGTATCGGGCTTTGACAAAGGTCATGGCGCCCGTGTTCACGGAGCCCGCGGCAGCGGGCGATTCAGTCGCTATCGCACCCTGAAGGGTGCTCCCACAATTCGATTGGTGCCGAAGGCCGGACTCGAACCGGCACGGCCGTAAGGCCACTGCCCCCTCAAGACAGCGTGTCTACCAGTTCCACCACTTCGGCGCGATTCCTGAAAACGGGACGGCTGCGCAACACTTCAGTTGCCGCCGTCGCTCGACTGCCCGGCCTGGTCGCCGCCATCGCCGTTGTCCTTCGATTCCTGCCTGGCGGGCGGCGCCTGGGGCACGTCGCTGTTCGTGTCGGCGGCGCCCGCCTGCGGCGGCGCGGTGGGCACGTCACCGGCGGCCGGGGGTTGCGCCGGCTGCGGCTGCGCCTGCTCGGCGGGCTGTTGTTCACCCTGCTGGGCGGCGGATTGCATGATGCCCAGGTCCTGGGCCGCTTCCGCGTAGCCGCCCCGGCTGACCAGCACCGCCAGACCCAGGCTGATGAGGAAGAACCCGGTGGCGAGCACCGCGGTGGTGCGCGTCAGGAAGGAGCCGGCGCCGCGGGAACCAAACACGGTGCTGGAGGCGCCGCTGCCAAACGCCGCCCCGGCGGTAGCGCCGGGACCGCGCTGCACCAGGACCATGCCGATCATGGCAATGGCGAGCAGCACGTGAATCACGATCAGGACTGTATGCATCGGTCAGTAATCTAGAAGTCTCGGGAAACCAGCGCGCAACCAAGCGTCTCCGGTGCTCAACCGGCCGCCCTGACGATGGCCAGGAAGTCTTCGGCCTCGAGCGACGCGCCGCCCACGAGGCCGCCGTCGATGTCCGGCATGGAGAACAGTTCCGCCGCGTTGTCCGGCTTGACGCTGCCCCCATAGAGGATGCGCAGTTCGCCCGCCATTCTATCATCCGAACCCTTGAGTTTGTCACGCACGAAGGCGTGCACCGCCTGCGCCTGGTCCGGCGTGGCCGTGCGTCCCGTGCCTATGGCCCACACCGGTTCATAGGCGAGCACCGCGCCGTGAAAACCGCTGGCGCCGACGAGCTTGAGCACGGCGTCGATCTGGCGGCCCACCACGGTCTCCGTCTCGCCGGCTTCGCGTTCCTGCAGCGCCTCGCCGACGCACAGCACGGGGGCCAGGCCATGCTCGAGGGCCGCCTTGAACTTGGCCGCGACCTGCTCGTCCGTCTCGCGGTACAGCGAGCGGCGCTCGGAGTGGCCCACCAGGACGTAGCGGCAATCGAAGTCCCGCAGCATGGCGCCGGATACCTCGCCGGTGAAGGCGCCGTGACCGTGTTCGCTCAGGTCCTGGGCACCAAGGGCCAGCCGCTCGCCGATCCTGCCGAGCACTTCCGGCAGGTAAACGAAAGGGGGGAACACGGCCACCTCGACGCTGGACACGCCGGAAAGCCCTTTCAGAATGCCGTCGGACAGCTTGCGCACGGAGGCAAGGCTGCCGTTCATCTTCCAGTTGCCAGCGACCAGCGGTTTGCGCACCTTGGGTTCCCAGTGCTCTCGGCGAAGGCGCGGTAGCTTAACGACCGGCCGGGGGGAACGCAAACCCGCCCGCGAGCAGTGACGGGCGTTTCAGGCCGAATCCGGGGAGGTGCTGCCGGCGCTTTCGGCCACCGCGTCCGCCAGCCTGCGGGCCAGCGCCCGGGCCTCGTCGGCATCCGGGCTCTCCACCGTGACCCGTACCACCGGTTCGGTGCCGGAGGGGCGCAGAATCACGCGCCCGCGGCCGGCGAGATCCGCCTCCACGGCGGCCAGCGCCCGGCCCACCGCCGGATTCCCGTCCGGATCGAAGCACTTCCGCACCGGCACGTTGATCATGCACTGGGGGAACCGGGTCATGCCGTCCGCCAACTCGCGCAGGGAGCGCCCGCTGACCACCGCCTCGCCCAGCACCTGCAGCGCGCTGACGACACCGTCGCCGGTACTGGTCAGGTCGCGGCAAAGAATGTGGCCCGAGGCCTCGCCACCAAGCTGCCAACCGCATTCCACCAGCATGCGGTGCACGTGACGGTCACCCACGCTGGCGCGCCGGAACTCGATGCCCTCGCGCTCCAGCGCCACGGCCAACCCCACGTTGCTCATCACCGTGCCCACCACGCCACCGCCGAGCCGGCCAGCGCGGTGGCGGGCGGCGGCGATGATGTAGAGGAGCTCGTCGCCGTCCACCACGTGGCCCTGGTTGTCCGCGAAGATCACCCGGTCGCCGTCACCGTCGAAGGCGATGCCCAGGTCGGCGCCCGTCTCGATCACCTTCTCGCACATCGCCCCTGGGTGCGTGGACCCCACGTCGCGGTTGATGTTGAAGCCGTCGGGCTGCACGCCGATGGCGGTCACCCGTGCCCCCAGTTCCGAGAAAACCCGGGGCGCCACGTGATAGGTCGCCCCGTTGGCGCAATCCACCACCAATTTGAGGCCGTGCAACGTCAGATCCGCGGGGAAGCTGTTCTTGCAGAACTCGATGTAGCGACCCGGCGCGTCGGCCACCCGCTCGGCCTTTCCAAGCCGCTCCGGGCTCACGGTGCGGAACTCCTCGTCGACCATCCGCTCGATGGCGTCTTCGAGTTCGTCGGGGAGCTTTTCGCCGCGACCGGAGAAGAACTTGATGCCGTTGTCCTGAAACGGGTTGTGGGATGCGCTGATGACGATGCCCGCGGCCGCCTTCAGGGTACGGGTCAGGTAGGCGACCGCCGGCGTGGGCATGGGCCCGAGCAGGCGGATATCGGCGCCGGCGGAGGCCAGCCCCGCCTCCAGGGCCGACTCGAAGAGGTAGCCGGACACCCGGGTGTCCTTGCCGATGACCACGGCGCGGCGCTCGCCGCCGGCGAGCACCCTGCCCGCCGCCCAGCCCAGCTTGAGGACGAAGTCCGCCGACACCGGGTATTCACCGACCCGCCCGCGTATTCCGTCAGTACCAAAGTAGCGGCGAGTCACCATGTCCTCCTTCGAGCTCGCGGCGCCCCGTTTCGGGATTGTGGCGAGCCTATCGTACCCGCAGTGCGGCGGGACCCGGTACCCGGGACACGCCATGCAATGCCGGCCGGAGGCTTCACTCCCGCCCGTGTCCCGTGTCCCGGGTCCCCGGTCCCGGCCTGATGACCGCCTCACAGACCCGAAGCGCCTCGACGGTGGGCCTGACGTCGTGGGTGCGCACCATGGAAGCGCCCTGCCACACCGCGATCACCGCCGCGGCCAGGCTGCCCGGCAGTCTTCGATCCGCGGGCACGCCGTCCAGGAGCTTGCCGAGCATGGACTTGCGGGACATCCCCACCAGCAGCGGCCGGCCCAGGTCCAGGAATTCGTTCAGACGCCGGAGCAGCTCCAGATTGTGCGCCAGGGTCTTGCCGAAACCGAACCCGGGGTCGAGCACCAGGTTCTCCTCCCGGATGCCCGCGGCCAGGCAGGCCTCGATACGTTGCTCGAAGAATCGGTGAATGTCGCCCACCACGTCGTCGTAGTGGGGATGCTTCTGCATGGTGCGCGGCTCGCCCTGCATGTGCATCAGGCAAACGGGCACGCCCAAGCTGGCCGCGGCCTCAAGGGCCCCCGGCGCACGCAATGCCAATACGTCGTTGATGAAGCCGGCGCCGGCGGCCACCGCGCTCTCCATCACCTCGGGCTTGCTGGTATCCACGGAGACGGGCACGCCGGCATCCACGACCGCCTCGATGACCGGCGATACGCGCTCGAGCTCCGCGGCGGCGCCAACCGGCTCGGCGCCGGGACGCGTGGACTCGCCGCCCACGTCGATGAGCGCCGCGCCCTCCGCGACCATTTCGCGGGCATGGGCGATCGCCCGCTCCGCCTCCAGGAACTCCCCGCCGTCGGAAAAGGAATCCGGCGTGACGTTGAGGATGCCCATGACGGCGGACGTGGAAAGATCAACCGTTTGGCGGCCGCAGGTGAGAACTTGCATGGGGAAATTGTATCGGTAGGGCGCCTTGCTCGCCACGCGGAGGCGCTACCGCGCCTCCGCACTGCGGTGAGCGGACGAGTTCCCGAGTGAATCGACCCGGTCGCGTCAGCGGTCCGGGCCTCGACTACGAATGGTCTTGCTGTTGCGATTTCCGCGCGCAGCGCGGAAGAAGCGACACCTCAGACATCAAAATGGCCCGGTCGCGTCAGCGGTCCGGGCCTCGACTACGAATGGTCTTGCCGTTGCGGTTTCCGCGCGCAGC
>Ga0209918_1000112_pt1 | contig 61530 bp, 76 predicted proteins | sample SalPonD_shore_MG_FD_185712 | JGI IMG/M metagenome (GOLD analysis project Ga0209918, IMG submission 185712) | Salt pond soil microbial communities from South San Francisco under conditions of wetland restoration - Salt Pond MetaG... | ecosystem: Environmental > Aquatic > Marine > Intertidal zone... | reverse complement strand
GGTGCCGTAGCGGGTGGAGCCCGTCAGCTGGATGTCGGGCGCCGTGTCCCCCACGGCCAGGAAGCTCTGCTGCGCGGCCTGCGCGTGCCCCGGCGCGGGCGCCAGGGCCAGGGCGCCGGCCACGAGCGCGGTTCCGACCACGGACTTCATGTGGACTCCTCGGTCAGGGTGAGGTGCGACGATCCAAGGTGGTCGCCGACCACCGGGTGACGCAACGGCCCCGCAGGGGCGTCGGGTTCCCGGCGCCGTCCCCGGAGGGGCGCTCGACCGCCCGCCGCGGCTGCCGGAGCGGCGCCGCCCGGGCCCGGCGAAGGCGAGGACCGACCGCCCTCAGGCGTGCAGCCCCGTCCCGCCCACGGGCCCGGTGACGAACCGCTCGCCGAAGCCGGCGATGAGGGGCTTTCCCTTTCCGATGGCCTCCCGGACCGACGGGAGCTCGAGCGAGGCCGCGTGGCGCTCCTCGCTCTCCCACACTTCGGTCACCCACAGCGCGTTCTCGTCCCCGACGTCCCTGGCCACGATGTAGCTCAGGCAGCCGGGCATGTCGGCGCTGCCCTCCAGGAGGATCCCCGCCAGCTCGTCCCGGCTCCCCTCCGTCGCGATCAGCTTTCCGATGAGTCCGTACATGTGCATCGTCCTCGTGGCTTAACGTGAAGGGTCAGCCGCTCGTCCGGCCCGCCCCCGGCTTCCCCCTCTCCGCCACCGGGATCACGAACCTGAGCCCCGACCATGTCTCGTCGACCGCGCACACCTTGACGTCCACCAGGCCGGCCGTCTTCCCCGCCGCCATGACCTCCGCCCTGCCGATCTCGCTGGGAAGGTCCGACGACTTCTTGGGCCAGGAGGCCCACACCATCCCGTCCTCCGCCATGGTACGCCGCGCTCGCTCGAACCCCTCGGCCAGCGCCGCGGGCTCCACGGCGAACAGGTGCGTGAAGTCGGCCTCGCCCGGATCGTCGGGCGCCAGGACCTCGACCTCGAGCGAGCCCGGGCTCCCGCCCAGCAGGGACCAGTAGCCCTCGGGCGCGTCCAGGAGCCGGACGCGCATGCCCGGCTTCAGCCCGAGCTTCCGGACGAGGGGTGTGCCGGAGTAGCCGGAGCCGGCCGTCACGGGGGCGGCCTTCCAGCGCGCGCCGCCGCCCGCGCGCACCGGGGGCGCCCCGTCATCGGCTCCCCGCCGAGTCCGGCTCGGCCCCCTTCCGGGTCCACACGAGCACGACGCCGCATCCGCCGATCCCCGCACCCCCGTACTGTGGCGGGACGTTCGAAGCCTCGTGCACCTCGATCCCCTCCACGGCTTCGGGCGGGAGGCTCTGGATGAAGTCCGAGAAGGACTGCTTCGTCATCGGGTTGCCGTCCACGTAGTACGAGGCCGTGCAGCTCCGTCCCCCGGTCGAGTTCTGCCCCTGCGCCCTGCCGACCGCGATGTTGACGCAGCCGACGACGGTCATCCCCCCGGCGTCCCGGCACATGTTGACGTGGACCTGGGGCATGCGCCTAAGCGACCCGAGCACGCCGTGGTCCTCGATCTGGTCGCGCATCACGAACTCGCCCGAGCCCGCTCGGGAGCGCTCGTAGAAGCCCCGCGTCTGGGGGTTCCGGATGGAGCGCTGCACCTCCACCGTGAGCTCCGCGACCGGGACGGCCTGCGTGGTGAGGCGGAAGCGGGTGACCGTGAGCGCCCCGGGCTGGACCGTCACCCGGATGGTGTCGGAGGCGTAGCCCAGATAATGGGCCGTCACGGCCACCTGTCCGCTCGGCACGGCCCTCAGCCGGAACTGGCCCGTCTCGCTGGTCACGGCCGCCAGGTCGGTGCCCACGACCTCGAGGCTCGCTCCGGAGAGCGGCTTCCCGGAGTCGGCGGCCCGGACGGTGCCGATCAGCTCCCCGTGGCCGGCCGGGATGGCCTCGGCGCCGGCCGACGCCTCCGACCGACTGGCGGCCTCCACCATCGAGTCGACCGCGGCCACGCCGGTCTTCCCGACGCCGTTCTCGTGCGCGCCGCCCTCGGCGGCTCCGGCCGCCTCGGCCGCGCCGCGCTCGCCTGCCCCCGCGTCCTCCCGTTCGCCGGCCTTGGCCACCTTCTCCTGGGCGCCGGGTCCCGCGAGCTGGACGAGCTGAACGCCGTCCTCGGCGACCCGGACGTCGGCGGACGCGGTCACGTCCCGGTCCCCGACGTCGTCGGCCACCACGGTGTAACGCCCCGCCGGAACGCCGGTGAACAGGAAGTAGCCGTTCCGGTCGGTGCGGGTCGTGCGCCCGGTCCCCTCGATCCGGACCACGGCGTGGCCCACCGGCCGGCCGCCGGCCGAGTCGTAGAGCGTGCCCCCGATCTGGCCGTCGTGGGAGGTGTCGACCGTGCGCTCGGCCATCCTGACCTTCACCAGGTCGCCCCCCATCTCCTGCCAGCTCGTCACGGTCCACTCGGTCTGCGTGCCCCGCACCAGGTTCTGCCCGGCGGCCGGGGTCGGGAGGTTCCGCTTCTGCACGACCGCCGGCACCCGGATCCACCAGCGGTCGACCACCCACTCGCCGTCGGGCAGGGCCCGGTACCTCACGCGCCCGTGGGCAAGGGAGTCGGGGTAGGGCTCGCCCACGTTCGTGTAGCGGTAGTCGAGCGCCCTCAGGCGGGCGGTGGCGGTGTCCACCCAGAGCGCGCCCTCGATCTCGGGGACGCGGCGGTCTCGCGTGGGCCGGAAGGCCAGGCCGACCTCGCCCTTCACCGAGTCGGGGCCGGCCACCAGCCGGAAGCAGTGCGAGCGCCCGAAGGCGTCCGAGAGGAGGAGCGGGGCGTCCGGCGCGTGGAACTCGAGGCCGCCTCCCGACGCCTGCGTCACGAAGCCGCTGTCCACCAGCGCCTCGACCGAGGTGCTCCGATAGGTGGCCCGCCCCACCTTGGTCCCCGCGCTCGCCGTTTCCTTCTGTACGCGGAGCTCGCGGTCCAGGAGCCGGTCGTAGCGCCGCAGGCGGAAGCGGTCGCCGGGCTGATCGGCCGTGCGGGCGGTGAGCACGAGGGCCTTGCGGACCTCGCTCCACACGGCGGCCAGGGAGGCCCCGCCGGCGTCACGGCTCCGGCATTCCCCCCGCGCCTGGCCCTGCACCCGGATCCCGCTCAGCTCGACCGGGCGGACGGGCACCTCGAACGTCCGGCGCAGCGCCCCCGACGCGGGGACCGTGACCGGGTCCGACCGCCAGGTCTCGAATCCGATCCTCTCGACCTCGATCCGATAGCTGCCGGCCTCGACCGCGGCAAAGTGGAAGCCGCCGTCCTCTCCGGTTAGCGTCCATTCCCGCTCGGACGAGTCCGGGCCGAGGAGGCGGACCAGCGCGCCGCCGATGGGAGAGCGGTCGCCCCGCTGGACCAGTCTTCCGGCCAGGCCCTGGGCGCGGAGCGCGCACGGGAGGGTCAGGACGAGCAGGAGGGCGGTCACGACCGCCGTACCCGGGAGGCCCGGCCGGGCAGTCCTGGGGAGAGTCGACATTCCGAGCTCGCCGTGGAGATCCAGACGGTGCAAAGCTTCAAAAACCAAGATAACGCCGTCGCCTCGCTACATCATGACCGGCGCAACCTACGGGTTCCGGTCGGGGCCCGCGCCCCGGTCCTCATCGGCCGGCGATCAGCGTGGCCGCGGTGATCGAGTCCACGATGGCCGCGTAGGTCATGCGTGCAGCTCCTCGATGAACTCTGCCGGCACCGCCTCGACGTCGATCCGGATGCGGACCTCGCTCCCGACCACGACGCCGCCCCGGTCGAGCGTGGAGTTCCAGCTCACGCCGAAGTCGTGGCGGTCGATGGTCGTCTCGGCCACGAACCCGATGCGGCGGACGGGCCCGTGGTCGACGCCGCCCTCCCACCACGAGGTCTCCCAGCTCCCCAGGTAGCGGGCGTGGAGGCTCGCGGGCCTGGTCGTGCCGCGGATCGCGAGCTTCCCGTCCACCCGCATCTCGGTCGAGCCGAGCGCGGCCACCTCCCGACCCCGGAAAGTGATCTCCGGGTGGTTCGCCACATCCAGGAAGTCCTCGCTCTTCAGGTGCGCGTCGCGCGCCTCCTCGCCCGACCACAGCTTGCGGGCGTCCAGCGTGGCCTCCACGGATCCTCGCGTGGGGTCGTCGGGATCGAATTCGAGGGTCCCGTGCACGTCCTTGATGTGTCCGCGGACGTGGGTGACCATCATGTGCCGCGCGCAGAACTCCGCGGCGGAGTGGCCCGGCTCGAACACCCAGCGCGTCATGTCGCCTCCTTCGTGATCACTCAGCCCGCGGACAGGCTGCCCGCGGTGACGATCTCCCTGAGGGCCGGGGCCACCGACACCAGCATCGCGACGCCCACAAGGAACGAGTAGGCGTAGTCCCAGCCGCTCACGCGCCGCTCGGCGTCGGGCTCGGAGAAGAGCCGGCTCGCTCCGGACGTTCGGACCGAGGCATGGTACGTGAGGACGGGCTCGCCTCCCTTCACGGCGGCGAAGAGTCGGCGGAGGCCCGCGTGGGGGAGGAGGAAGGCGAGGGGTCCGGCGGCCGCTCATGGCTCGTCTCCCTGCTCGGCGTCGTTCTCATCCGTCCGGCTCTGGAGGAGCTCCACCGGAGCGCCGTTCTCCACGATGAAGGCGACCCGGACGCCGGGCGAGGGGGACGTCGGCGGGATGAGAACCTCGCGACCCTCCAGGGCGGCCTCGAGGTCGGGGACCTCGAAGGCCGCGTGGGACACCCTTCGCACGAGCTCGGGCACCGGACTGTCCGGCTCGAAGCGCATCCACTCGATTCCGAACTCGCTGGTCTCGTAGCCCGAGACCCACATCCCGAGCTCGGGAAGGTGGCGCTCGCCCTCCCGCCTCTCGGAGGTCGGGATCCCGAGGTGGTGGTACTTCATCGATGCGCCGGGCGGACGCGGCTGCGGCTCACGCGGTCTTCCCGGCTGCACGCCCCGACCGCCGGCTCACGTGGATCGTCTTCTCCACCGTGGCGTGCGCCACCCCGTCCTCCGAGGCCAGGTCGACCGTGTAGACGCGGTCGACCGACGGCGCCTCGCGCAGCACGGCGCGGATCGCCCCGAGCTCTTCCTCGTCCAGCCGGAAGCGAGCGCGGAGCGTGCTCCGTCCCGGAGCCCTGAAGCGGATCGACGCCGCCTTGTCCCACACGCCGTAGTCGGGGCCCAGGCTCTTGCTCGGCATGAGCATGTACACCGGGTCGACCGCACCGTACATGCTCCCCCCGAAGATCGTGCCCACGTAGTTCCGCGTGCGCCAGCTGAGCGGGACCTTCACCCGCACCTCCCTCCAGTCCGAAGCAATGTACGTGATGCGGGCGCCCGTTCCCCGATAGGCGGGAAACAGGTTGAGGCCCCACCGCTGGAGACGGGTGCGGCGGGATTCGGGCATGGGCTCACGCCGGCCACGACCAGCCGCGCAGCTCGTAGTACCGGCGCCGGGGCGTGGCTCTCAGGGGATGGATGCCGTTCCGGCGGCACCAGATGACGTGGAAGGTCCCGCCGCCGACCGCCGGGATGATCACCACGAGGAGCGCCCAGTGGCCGGCGAGCCGGTACGCGAGCCCGGTGAGCGCGATGACCACCGACCACTTGAGGACGAGTCTCCACCACGGGGTCTCCGCCTCGAAGCGGCCGAAGACCGAGGTTCCGATGACGTGCACGACCAGCAGGACGAACCACTCCAACTCGATGCCCATGCGCCCTCTCCTTCCCGGGGACGGAAACTGGCGGTGTCGGAGAGGATGCGCACGCGGTCGTCAGCTCCCGTTCGATGACGTTCCGCCGGTGTGGGATGAACCCGCCCGGACGCCTGCGTCCGGGTCCAGGGCATGATCACGCCGCAGCCGCCGATGGAGAAGCCCGAGTACTGGGCGGGGACGTTCGAGGTCTCGTGCATTTCCAGGCCCTCCACGTCATCGGGGGAGAGGCTCATGAGGAGCTCCATGAACGCGTCCTTGGAGAAGCTGCTGCCGTCTACGTAGAAGGTCGGCGTGCCGCTAGAATTGCCGAAGTGGAGGCTCGTCTGGTGGGCAGCTCGGCCCAGGCTCACGTTCCAGCAGCCCACGGAGTTGAGCTTGACCTTGGCCTCCGCGGTGCCCACCTGGCAGCGGTCGATGTGGACGCTGGGCATGCGTTTTACCTCGACGCTGAGCTCCGCCACCGGGACGGCCTGCACGCCGAGCCGGAAGTCGGCCACGATGAGGGTGCCGGGCTGGACGTCCACTCGGGTGGTATCCGACGCGCACCCCAGATTGTGGGCTGTGACACGAACCGGGCCCGCTCGTCGATGGCGCCGACGAGCGCTCCGGGGATCGGCGTCCCGCTCCCCGCCTCGAGCTCAGACCGCGGGCGGCTCCCAGAGCTCGAAGCGGTTCCCCTCGGGGTCCCGGCCCCAGCCGAAACGCCCGTATTCGTACTCCTGGACCTCGTCCTCGACCTCGGCGCCCGCCTCCCTGAGCTGCGCCAGCATCGCGTCCAGGTCGGACACCCGGTAGTTCACCATCAGGGGCGGCGAGCCCGGGCCGAAGTAGTCCGCGTCCTCCGGGAAGGCCGACCAGATCGTCCGCTCGCCCGCGTCCCGGGACTCGAACGTCGCATACGTGTGCTCCGGCTCCACGGGGACGCCGAGATGCTCCCGATACCAGGCGGCGAGCGCCTTCGGGTCCCGGGCCCTGAAGAAGATCCCGCCGATGCCTGTCACTCGCTCCATGCCTCTCTCCCGTGCCGGGGTTCCCGGCCTTGGGGGGGACTCCTCGCGGGGCCGTCCCGATATCACCGATCGGGACCCCGGTGCCTATCACCCGTCGGCGTGCCGCTCCCGCCTCAGCGCGACAGGTAGAGGCGCTGGTTCGCGTAGTCGAGCTCGACGCGGAATCGCTTCAGGACGTTCCCGCCCAGGGCGCCGATGATCGGCGAGGTCATCATGCGGCTCATGCGGTGCTCGAAGACGCCTTCCGGCTGGGAGGTGACCCCCATGGCCTCGATCGCCTGGCCGTCCCAGCGTGCGCTCGGGACGGTCACGGTCTCGAGCGTCCGTCCTCCGAGCGTCGACGCGTCGCCGGCCGCCCCCTCCTGCCGGGGCCAGTCCGGGTGCGCGCCGCCCCACCTCTTCAGGATGGCCTCGGACACGATCGTGAATGAGGCTCCCGTGTCGAGGAGGAAGCCGTAGGTCTGCCCGTCCACGCGGACCTCGGTACGCGGGAAGCCGAGGGGGTCCGAGACGGGCATCGGCGACGGCTCGCCCTTCGGATGGAGCACGCCCGGCCGGGCCAGGGTGAACGTGCCGCCCGGGTAGTCGAACACCACGTGGTAGTGGCGGAGGACGTGGCCCGGCAGGAGGCCGTCCGCGTGACCGGGCGCGGCCTCGGGAACGAGGTTCTCCGCGCCGACCATCACGAACACGCGGTCTTCGTCGAGCTGCAGCGGGAGGTCGCCCAGGGAGGCTTCGGGCGCCTCGCGCACCCTGGCGAGCTTGCGGCCCTGCGATCCGGCCGGCTTCCCCCACTCGAGCCCCAGGTCGGAGGCCAGCTTCTCGCTGAGGAGGAACCCCCCGCCGCCGGTGTCGATCCAGAACCTGGCCGTCCGCTCGGAGCCGTCGGCCGCCCGCAGCGTGAGGTCGACGTACGCGCGGTTCCCCACCACGTGCATGGGCACCGTGACCGAGTCCGGGGGCGCGGCCTGCGCGGCCGCGGGAGTCCAGGGAAAGAGGGCGAGTGCCGAAATTGCTAACACTATACCGTACATGGACGTGCCTCCTCGTCCCATGCGGGATTCCCTACGCATCTGGATGCGAGGATGATGCGAATCGGCGCCGCGCCGACGCTCGGCGCGAGGGGGGCGGGTCGGCCGGGGCGCCGGGCTAGGGCTCCCGGTACAGGTCGGTCGACAGGTACTTGAGGCCCGAGTCGCAGGCGAGCGTCACGACGGTGGCGTCGGGGCCGAGGCGCTTCGCCACGTCGAGCGCGGCGACCACGTTGGCCCCGGTGGACGTCCCGGCGAACAGCGCCTCCTCCCGCGCCAGCCGCCGGGCCATCCCCTTCGCCTCCCGCGTCGACACCCGCCGGATCTCGCTGGCGAGCTCCTCGTCCCACAGGGGCGGGACGAAGCCCGGACCCACGCCCTCGATCTGGTGCGCTCCCGGGGCCCCGCCGGAGAGGACGGGAGACTCGGCGGGCTCGACCGCGACGACCTCCACGTCCGGGTCGTGGGACCGGAGGACGCGGCCCACGCCGTTGATGCACTGGGCCGTGCCGACGGACTGCACGAACGCGCCGGGGGAGCCCCCGACCGCTTCCAGGATCTCCTCGGCCAGCGCCGCGTAGCCCCCGGCTGCGTCCGGATTCTCGAACTGGTTCGCGTAGAACGTCCCCGGCTCCTCGGCCAGCTCTTCGGCCCGGGCGATCATCGCCCGGATCAGCACCTTCGTCGTCCGCCCCCCGTCGCTCTGGATCTCGAGGACCGTGGCGCCGAACGCCCGCATGTGGTCCCGCTTCTCGCGGCTGAACGCATCGGAGGTGACCAGCGTGACCGGGATGCGGCGCGCCGCGCACGCGAAGGCCAGGGACGTCCCGGTGCTCCCGCCCGTGTACTCGACGACGCGACCGGAGCGCGAGAGCCGGCCGGACGAGAGGGCCCCGTCCACGACCGCGAGGGCCATGCGGTCCTTCATGCTGCCGGTCGGGTTGTGGCTCTCGAGCTTCACCAGTACGCGGGCCGATCCGTCGGGGACGACCTCCCGCAGCTCGACCAGAGGCGTGCCCCCGATCGCTCCGATCATGCCGGCGTCCCCCCGCTCGCTCACGCGACCCCCGACTCGCTCGCGCCTGTCCTCCGACCGCTGGGCACGGTGCGCCGTTCCGGTGTCCGTCCCGCGAATCCACGGCCGACCTCACCCGAATCCAGCCTTCGGGAAGGCCCGCGCACGACAGCCCCCTGCGGCGCCGCGGCCTCAGGCCCCGACCGTCTCGGCCATGCCCACCCCCTCGGCGATCCGGTCTCCGACGTCCTGGTCGATCTTCCGCCAGTAGTCGAGGGCGCGCTCCAGGACCGGTTCGGAGACGCCGGCCGACAGGTGACCGACCACGTTCGACACCAGCCGGTCGCGGGCCGCGTCGTCCATGACCTTTCGGACCAGCGTGCCCGCCTGCACGAAGTCGTCGTCGTCCTCGCGCGGCGTGTAGGCGGCGTGGATGAACTCGCCGCTCGCCGCCCACTTCTCCATGTAGGGGAACTGCTCCGGATCGGCCTCGGGGCCGCCCTTGGAGTTCGGCGCGTACACGGGGTCCGACACGTTCTCGACCCGCATCGCCCCGTCCTTGCTGTAGCTGTGCACCGGGCAGCGGGGCTTGTTCACGGGGATCTGCTTGTAGTTGACCCCCATCCGCGCGCGGTGCGCGTCGGCGTAGGCGAACACGCGGGCCAGGAGCATCTTGTCCGGGCTCACGCCGATCCCGGGCACGAGGTTGTTCGGCTCGAAGGCCGCCTGCTCGATCTGCGCGTGGAAGTCGGTGGGGTTCCGGTCCAGCGTGAGTCGGCCGACCTCGTGCAGCGGGTAGTCCGCGTGCGGCCACACCTTGGTGAGGTCGAAGGGGTTGAACCGGTAGGTCTCGGCCTCTTCGAAGGGCATGATCTGGACCTTGAGCGTCCAGCTCGGGTGGTCCCCCCGCTCGATGGCCTCGAACAGATCGCGCCGGTGGAAGTCGGCGTCCTGGCCGGCGATCCGGTCCGCCTCCTCCTGCGTGAGGCACTCGATGCCCTGGTCCGTCTTGAAGTGGTACTTGACCCAGAAGCGCCGGCCCTCGGCGTTCACCCACATGTAGGTGTGGCTCGAGTAGCCGTTCATGTGGCGCCACGTCCTGGGGATCCCGCGGTCGCCCATGAGCCAGGCCACCTGGTGCGCCGACTCGGGCGAGAGCGTCCAGAAGTCCCACTGCATGTCGTGGTCGCGGAGCCCGTTGTCGGCCCGCCGCTTCTGCGAGCGGATGAAGTGCTGGAACTTCATCGGATCGCGGATGAAGAAGACCGGCGTGTTGTTGCCGACCATGTCGTAGTTGCCCTGGGGCGTGTAGAACTTGAGCGCGAAGCCGCGCGGGTCGCGCCACGTGTCGGGGCTCCCCCGCTCGCCGGCCACCGTGGAGAAGCGGATCACGGTGTCGGTCGTGGTGTCCGGCTGGAAGACCGCGGCCTTCGTGTAGTCGCTCACGTCCTTGGTCACCTGGAAGTGCCCGAACGCCCCCGAGCCCTTGGCGTGCGGCTGGCGCTCCGGTATCCGCTCCCGGTTGAAGTTGGCCATCTGCTCGATCAGGTAGTGGTCGTGGAGCAGGATGGGTCCGTCGGGTCCGACGGTGAGGGAGTGTTCGTCGCTGGGAACCGGGGCTCCCGAGTCGGTGGTGGTCGGGTGTCGGTCGTCCTTGGCCATGGCTCGCTTCCTTTTCGCTGGATCGTCAGGGGTTCGGGGTCGTGTCGATTCGGTCCTCGGTCCTTCCTTGCCCGGTCGGGGTCCGCATCGCGCCGCTCGCCCGCCTCCGGGGCGGCCGGCGGCGCCGGCGGCTCAGGCGGGGGCGGTCTGGCAGTCGGGGCAGAGGCCCCAGAAGGTGATCTCCGCCTCGTCGAGCACGAAGCCTCCCGTGTCGGATGCCTGCAGACACGGTGCCGCGCCGACCACGCAGTCGATGTCCTCGACCGTGCCGCACACGCGGCACACCACGTGGTGGTGGTTGTCCGCCACGCGGCCCTCGAACAGGGCGGGGCTTCCCGCCGGCTCGATCCGCCGCGCCAGGCCCTTCGACGTGAGCGCATCCAGGATGTCGTAGACGGCCTGCGTCGACACGGTGCCCAGGAGGGAGCGGACCTCCTCGGCCACGCGGTCGGCCGAGAGGTGCCCTTCGGACTCGCGCAGCACGCGCAGCACGGCGGCGCGCTGGGCGGTGGCCCTGAGGCCCGCCTCGTGGAGGGTGTCCCGGATGTCCTCTGGAGCGGCGTTCACGCTATGTAGAATAGCACAAAGAATGGACTGAGTCCAGAAAGACGACGACACGGACACCCGGCGGTCCGCGAGGGTCGAGGGTCACGACCCGGGATGTCGCGCCCGCCGGGCCTCGCTCAGCCCCAGCCCAGCTGCTGCAGGCTGATCACGTCGTTCCAGATCTTGGTCATGTGGCGGATCCGGCCGTCCTCGAAGTCCATGACGTAGACGTAGTCCGCCTCCACTTCTTGCCCGGTCGGCGGGACCGGGCCGCCCTCGCCGGTGTGGGTCGCGCGGAAGATCCCGTAGGCGGAGACGTTATTCCGGTCGGGGTCGACGGCGAACGAGCGCACCTCGTAGCTCGCGTCGGGCATCGGGCCGTACATGCCCTTCATCCACTCCGTGTAGCCCTCGAGCGTGTCGATCCCGTCCAGGACCATGGTCTGCGAGGAGAAGGTGGCGTCCGGGTGGCAGAACTCGCTGCACCCGTCCCAGCCCTCGCCGGACTCGCACGCGTCGAAGAAGCTCCGGGCGGTCTCGCGGATGTCGGACATGGATCGGCTCCTGTCAGGAGTGAGCGAGAAATCGCGCGCGCCGGGCGCTCCCCCGCGCGTCGGACGTGATGGTCGAGTACCTTCGGGGAGCCCATGGCGCCGGCGTGAAGACCCGGGCTCCGTCCTCATGAACGAAGCTCGGGGTCTCTCGCGCAAGGTCGCACCCGCTCATCCCGAGGAGTCACGACCATGACGCACGGCCTCCGTCCGTCCGCCGCGCTCCCCGCCCTCCTCGCCGCGGCTCTCGTCGCCGTGGCCGCGCCGTCCCTCAGCGCCCAGGACGCCGCGCCCTCCCCCGGGAAGCTCACCCTCGACCGGATCTTCGCGTCGGGGGAGTTCGCCACGGAGCGCTTCGGACCGGCCCGGTGGCTGGAGGACGGGGGCTACACGACGGTCGAGCCGTCGGAGGGCGGGCAGGGCCGGGACATCGTGCGCTACGACCCGTCCACCGGGAAGCGCGAGGTCCTCGTGAGCGCGAGCCGGCTCGTCCCGGAGGGCCGGAGCGCCCCGCTCGTCCTCGAGGACTACGAGTGGTCGGAGGACGGCTCGAAGCTCCTCGTCTACACGAACTCGAAGCGGGTGTGGCGCTACCACACGCGCGGCGACTACTGGGTGCTCGACCTCGACAGCGGGAAGCTGGAGCAGATCGGGGGCGACGCGCCGCCCTCCACCCTGATGTTCGCCAAGTTCAGCCCTCAGGGCGACCGGGTGGCGTACGTGCAGGGCCACGACCTGTACGTGCAGCGCCTCTCCGACGGCCGCATCACCCGCCTCACCCGGGGCGGCTCGCTCACCCTCATCAACGGCACCTTCGACTGGGTGTACGAGGAGGAGTTCAGCGACCGGGACGGCTTCCGCTGGAGCCCGGACGGGACGCACATCGCCTACTGGCAGATCGACGCCTCGGGCGAGCGCGACTTCCTCCTCATCGACGACACCGACTCGCTGTATCCGGAGATCACGAAGATCCCGTATCCGAAGGTGGGGACGACCCTTCCTTCGGCGAGGGTCGGGGTCATCCCGGCCGGCGGCGGGGAGACCGTGTGGGCGGACATCCCGGGGGACCCGCGCCAGAACTACATCCCGCGCATGGAGTGGGCGGCGAGCTCCCGCGAGCTGGTCGTCCAGCACATGCCCCGGCGGCAGGGGACCGACGACGTCATGCTCGTCGACGCCGCCACCGGGAAGGCCCGCACGATCTACTCGGACCACGACTCGGCCTGGGTGGACGTCGTGGACGACATGTACTGGCTCGACGGCGGGAAGCGCTTCACGTGGGTGAGCCAGAAGGACGGCTGGCGCCACGTCTACCTGGTCTCGCGCGACGGGAAGGACGAGACGCTCGCGACCCCGTGGCCGTTCGACGTGGTGAGCGTCGAGAGGATCGACGATGAGCGCGGGTGGCTCTACTACATAGCCTCCCCCGAGAACGCCGCGCGCCGCTACCTGTACCGCTCGAAGCTGGACGGGAGCGGCCGGCCGCAGCGCCTCACCCCCGCCGCGGACTCGGGCTGGAACGCCTACCAGATCTCCCGGGACGCGCGCTGGGCGTTCCAGACCCACTCCTCGTTCGGGAGCCCGCCCGTGGTGAGGCTCGTGTCGCTCCCCCACCACGTGGTGCGGACGATGGAGGCGAACGAGAAGGTGGCGGACGCCGTGCGCTCGCTGGACCGCGGCCCCGCGAGCTTCTTCCAGGTCGACATCGGCGGAGGGGTCGCCCTCAACGGTTACCTCATGAAGCCCCCGCACTTCGACCCGGAGAAGAAGTACCCGCTCCTCTACTACGTGTACGGCGAGCCGGCCGGGCAGACGGTCACGGACAGCTGGTTCGGGAGGAACTACCTGTGGTTCGTCTACCTGACCCAGCAGGGCTACCTGGTGGCGAGCATCGACAACCAGGGACAGCCCGAGCCGCGCGGCAGGGAGTGGAGGAAGATCGTGTACGCGAACATCGGCCCCCTGGCGTCCGAGCAGCAGGCGGCGGCCAACCGCGAGATGCGGACGTGGCCCTACGTGGACTCGACCCGGATCGGGATCTGGGGGTGGAGCGGCGGCGGCTCGATGACGCTCAACATGATGTTCCGCTACCCGAAGCTCTACCGGATGGGGATGTCGGTGGCGCCCGTTCCCGACCAGCGGCTGTACGACGCGGTCTACCAGGAGCGCTATTCGGGCCTCATCACCGAGCACCCCGAGAGCTACCAGCGCGGCTCACCGATCCACTTCGCCGAGGGCCTCGAGGGCGACCTCCTCCTCGTGCACGGGAGCGGGGACGACAACGTGCACTTCCAGGGCTCGGAGAAGCTGATCAACCGGCTCGTGGAGCTCGGCAAGCCCTTCCAGTTCATGGACTACCCCAACCGCTCCCACTGCATCTGCGAGGGCGAGGGGACCACCCTCCACCTGTACTCGCTCCTCACCCGCTACCTGGAGGAGCACCTGCCGGCGGGGGGACGGGAGAGGTAGGAGGCGGGCTCAGGGGGACGGCGCGACGGCGAAGGCTCACCCGTCCCGAGCACCGGGGCGAAGGCGCCCCCGGACGATCGTCTCGACGTCCATGGAATCCTCGAGGACGCCCCAGACGTGGCCGGAGTCGGCCGCCAGCAGGCGGAACCCCGGAGGGGCCGCGAGCCGCCCTTCGACGTGGCCCAGCGAGTCGACGACGAGCCACGCCGCCCGTCGAGCGTCGGGGCGGCCTTCGCGCAGCCACAGCCGTCCGTCCGTACCTGCCAGCGCGTCCGCGATGGGAGGGAAGTAAGCGGGGAAGGACGCCGCCTCGCGGCACGCGGCCTCCGCCTTCCCGGAGGGGACGCCCGGGAGGCCGGCCGCGGACGCGGTCCGGTCCCGGCACCAGGCATCCTTCCAAGCGTCCGTGACGGCGATGGGCTCGTAGCGGATCGTGGCGGACCGCACCGTGTCGCCGGTCCGGTCGATGCGGTGGAGGCGGAAGGAGGCGGGCCCGGCGCTCTTCGCGGACTGGCGATCGACGACCCAGAGGCCCGGACCCGACCGGACGAGGAGCGGCCTCTGCGCCAGGGGGCCGAGCCCCTCGATGTGCCACCGTCCCACGGGCATGTCGATGAAGTCGGCTCTCGGAAGCGGCTGCTGGAAGACCGTGTCCCGGACGACTCCATCCGCGACGCGCACGTAGATCCTGGCGGTGGTGAGCCCGGTCAGAACGCACGTGATGCACAGGCCCGCCCGGGACGCGAGCCACGAGCCGTCCTCCAGGCGCCCGATCGGGCCTGCGGTCGAGCCTCCCTCCGCGGCGGCGGGCGCGCTCACGCGCCCGCCTCCGAGGAAGGCGCCAGAGAGCTCGAAGAAGAGAGCCCGAGAGCTTCGGGCGTCGGCCACCCACAGGGTGTCGCCTGCGAACCCGAGGCCGGTCACGGATCGGTATTCGGAGGGTCCATCGCCCCGGGACCCGGAGGCCACGCTCGTGCCGTCCGGCCCGATGAGGAGGACCCGCGTCGGAGGTCCATCGACCTCGGCGATGAACCCCTTCGGACCGACAGCCAGACGGAAGACGTGCGAGAGCGCCATGTCTTCACCCCCGATGCGGCGCTCGATCACGAGGTCGAGGCGAGGGGCGTCGGAGCGCGCGCCCGGGCCCGTTCGGCCGCAGCCGGAGACCGTCGCCGTGGCCGCCGCCAGCATCGCCCCGAGACGGGCCACTCTCCGTGCGGCGCGGCGGTCCGGTCCGGGACCGGGGCGACGGCTCCTCACAGCCGCCATCGCACCACGGCCTCGTCCGCCGATGGCCGCACCGCCCCGGTCGACGCGTACAGCGCCATGGCGGCCCGGTTGCCTTCCTCGGTGATCGCGAACATCGAGATGGCTTCGCGCCCGCGGGCGAGGTCCCGCAGCGCCTCGACGAGGGCGCGCGCCACGCCCCGGCGCCGGAACCGCGGCGCCGTGCCGATCTCGTAGAGCAGGAGCTTGATCCCCGGCCCGTCCAGCCGGGGCAGCTCGTGGGCGAGCGCGAAGCCCGCGGCCTCCCCCTCCAGGTAGGCGATGAGGAGGTGGTGGCCCTCGCGACCCAGGAAGTCGCGGACCGCCTGCCGCTGTGGCGGACGGTCAAACAACCCGGCGGCCTCGAGCACCCGGTTCTCGGCGCCCGGCGGGATCCGGTCCACCCGGAGGTCCGTCTCCAAGGTCATTCGGAGCCGGGCCCGGGACCCGGTTCGCGCAGGGACTTCCGGAAGCACTGGACCGCCGACGCCTCCTCGAAGCCGCAGGCCAGGTGGGCCCGCACGCCCGCCCTGTTGCCGACCTGCGTGTCGGAGGCGAACTCCGTGCACCCCTGTTCGCGCGCCCAGCGCTCGCCGGCTTCGACCAGGGCCCGGCCCACGCCGCGGCGGCGGTGATCCTCGTCCACGTACCAGCCTTCCAGGTATCCGACCCTGTCGGAGACGCATCCCTCGGCGAAGAGGCGTACGGCGAGCTCGGCGAAGCCCACGACCCGGTCCCCGTCCGCCGCGACCAGCACGGCGTGAGGGTGCTCCGCCCCGCCCGCCAGGAAGCGGTCCACCTCGGCGGCGTGCGTCGCGGCGCCACCGGGCCACAGCTCCCGCCGCAGGCGGAGCCAGCCGTCCCGATCTTTCTCGGTGACCGGGTGGATCTCGATCATGCTCACCTCCACCGTTCAGGGATCGAGCTCCACCACCTCGGGCTTCCGCGGAGTGGCCGACTCGTGGAAGATCTCCGACAGGTAGCGCGCGAGATCCTCCCCGGGAACCGCCGCCGGGATCACGACGTCCCGTGCCTCCCGGCGTGTGCCGTCGGCCCCGAGATAGAACGCGGCCCACTGCTCGCCCCTGCGCTCGACTCCGAGGATCCGGCCGAAGACGTCGAACCTGCGCATGGAGCCCGACCCCTCCCGGGTTCACGGAGGCCGCCCCCGATGTGAGACGGCCGCTCCCCTTCTCGATACGCACGGCGAGGCGGAGGGCGCAACGCCCCGGCGTGACGGCCGTCGGGATCGGGCGCCCTGGGCACGCGCGGCCGCGACCGTCAGGGGCGGCCCGCTCCGGCCGCCCACACGGCCGACGATCCGCCCCTTGACATACCTAATGCCATCATGCATAGTGCTCCAAGGCATAGAAGCATTAGGTATAATCCGGACGCGGACCCATCCGCGCCGCACGACGCGAGAGATCGAGACACCATGGAGATCAACAAGGACCTCATCGCCGCCTCCTCGACGCCGATCGTCCTGGCCATGCTGGCCGAGGAGGACAGCTACGGCTACGCCATCCTGCAGCGGGTCCAGGAGCTGTCGGGGGGGCGCATGGAGTGGACGGACGGAATGCTCTACCCGGTCCTGCACCGCCTGGAGCGGCACGGGTTCGTGGAGGCCCGGTGGGAGACGGCGGAGAACGGCCGGCGCCGGAAGTACTACTCGATCACGCCCGCGGGCCGGGAGCAGCTGGCCGAGGAGCACCGTCAGTGGGAGGCGGTGGACGCCACGCTCCGGAGCCTGTGGTCGGCGCTCCGCGACTCGCTGCCGGCCCCCGACGCGGGGGCGGCGGGGCGCGCGGCCGGGTCCGGCCCCCTGCCGCAGGGGGCCTGAGCGATGACGACCCCCGATCCCGCGGCGCGTCTCGAGGAGCAGATCGACCGGTGGCGGAGCTTCCTCCGCCGCCGGCGGGCCATCCACGCCACCGACGTGGCCGAGCTGGAGGACCACCTGCGCGAGCAGGTGGCGGGCCTCACCGGCGCCGGGCTCGACGCCGAGGAGGCCTTCCTCGTGGCGGTGAAGCGCATGGGCGCGCTGGACGACCTTTCGCGCGAGTTCGCCGTCGAGCACTCCGACCGCCTGTGGAAGCAGCTCGTGGTCTCCTCCGGCGACGGGGCGGAGGCGGCGGGGGCGAGGAAGGACGCGATCGTGGCCTTCTGCCTGGCGGCGGCTGCGGCGGTGGCCATCAAGGTCCCCGCGCTCTTCGGGCTCGACCTGGGCCGGGACGCCGCCTTCTACCTCAGGAACGCGAGCCTCTTCGTGCTGCCGCTCCTGACCGGCTACTTCGCCTGGAAGCGCGGGGTCGACGCCCGCACGATCGGGTGGCTGGCCGCGGCGTTCGTGGCGGCCGCGGTGTTCGCGAACGTCTACCCGTTCCAGGCGCAGGTGCCGGGCTCGGCCGCGCACGACCCGGGCTACACGGAGCTCCTCACGGCCCTCCACCTCCCGATCGCGCTCCTCCTCGTGGTGGGGATCGCCTACGCGGGCGGCCGCTGGGGGGAGGTGGCCGGGCGCATGGACTTCATCCGCTTCTCGGGCGAGCTGTTCATCTACTACGTCCTCATCGCCCTGGGCGGCGCGGTCCTCACCGGGCTCATGGCCATGACCTTCCAGTCGATCGGGGTCGACGTCGAGGCCTTCTTCCAGTACTGGCTGGCGCCGTGCGGCGCGGCCGGGGCGGTCGTGGTCGCCTCGTGGCTGGTCGAGGCCAAGCAGAGCGTGATCGAGAACATGGCGCCGGTCCTCACCCGCCTGTTCACGCCCCTGTTCGCGGCCGTGTTGGTGACGTTTCTGGCGACGCTGGTGCTCACCGGCCGCGGCGTCCAGATCGAGCGGAACGTGCTGATCGCCTTCGACCTCCTCCTGGTCGTGGTCCTGGGCCTCCTCCTCTACTCGGTCTCCGCGCGGGAGCCCGGCGCGCCTCCCGGCCTCTTCGACTGGATGCAGGTGGTGCTGGTGGTGAGCGCGCTCCTGGCCGACGCGGTCGCGCTGTGGGCCATCGCGGCCAGGATCTCCGAGCTCGGCTTCACCCCGAACCGGGTGGCCGCGCTGGGCGAGAACGTCGTGCTCCTGGTGAACCTGGCGTGGTCGGCGGTCCTCTACCTGCGCTTCCTGGGCGGGCGCGGAGGGTTCGCGAGGCTGGAGAAGTGGCAGACCGACTACCTTCCGGTGTACGCGGCGTGGGCGGCGGTCGTCGTGATCGTGTTCCCGCCGGCGTTCGGGTACGTTTGAGCGGCGGCCCGAGCGCGCGAGGAGCGGCCGCCCACCCCCGACGCCCACGGGAGACCCGCCCATGGCCGAGATGATCGTGCACGCCGACGAGATCGACCTCTCCACCCGCGGAGACGGCCACATCCTCGACCTCACCGACGCGCTCCAGCGCATCGTGGCCGAGAGCGGCGTCGGGACGGGCCAGGCCACGGCCATGGTCGTCGGGTCCACGGCCGCCCTCTCCACCCTGGAGTACGAGCCGGGCCTCGTGGAGCACGACATCGTGGCCGCGATGGAGAGGATCGCCCCCGAGGAGGGGACCTACCGGCACGAGGAGACCTGGCACGACGACAACGGGCACAGCCACGTGCGGGCCACCCTCACCGGTCCCTCCCTGGCCCTTCCCGTGGTGGACGGCGCGGTGCCGTTCGGGACCTGGCAGCAGCCGGTCCTCATCGACTACGACACGCGTCCGCGCGAGCGCCGGGTGGTCGTCACGGTGGTGGGCGAGGGGTAGGGCGAATCGGGCGCGCCGCGCGCGGCCCTCCATCGGGCGCGTTCGGGCAGGTCCTCGGCTAGGGTCGCCACGCCACCGACACGACGGCGTAGTGGAGCCAGGCGAAGGTGTACACCTCGGTGACGTCGGCCCCGCCTTCCACCATCCGGTAGCCGGCGTGGACCGACCAGTGGGGGCTCAGGTCCCGCCCCAGCTTCAGGGCCACGTCCTCGGCCCGGCCGGGCCCCCCGGCCAGGGCGTCCGCGTCAAGTCCCAGCCGCCAGCGGGGCGCGAAGCGCCATTCGCCGGCCACGTGGAGGAGGGGCACCAACCCCAGGTCGGTCTTCTCGCTGGCGGTGCCGCCCTGCTCCAGGCGAATGACGGCGTCGCGGATCTTGGCGGTGACCCCGATCCACGCCGTGGTCCTGGCCCCCCGATGGATCCGGTAGCGATAGGTGAGCCGGTAGGAGTTGAACGTGTAGGTCGCGTCGGTGGGCCGGCCGGCAGCGTACGTCGCGCCGGCGAAGTCCACGGGCTCGCCGGGCGCGCCGGTGCCGGTGAGGGTCAGGGGCGCCAGCAGGAGCCGGAGTCCGTTTCGGTTGCCCAGGTTCCAGGTCACGTAGATCCGGCCCGCCGGCCAGGGCCCCGCGCCGGCCAGGTCGTGGAGGGAGAAGCGGGTGGCCGTCCCATCGTTGGGGATCTCCACGTCGTTGTAGCTCTGCCACACGGGCCCGCCCTCCGCCTCGACGATCCAGCGGGCGTCCGGCGTCGGGGCGGCCTCCTGGGCCGTGAGCGGAGCCGCGGCGGCCAGGGCCACGGCCAGGACGAGAACGAGGTGGCGGATCATGCTCGGGGGTCTCCGTGAGGGGGAAGAGGGAGCGCCTCTCCGTGCCCGCGCGTCAGCGGGGCCCACGGGCTGGCTCGGGATCGGAGCCGTGCGGACGCGCGCCCGGCATGGCTCACCTCCCCTGCGCCGGCGGCCCAGGCTCCCCGGTCTCCACGTACCGGCGGAGGCGCTCCATCTGGCCCGACAGGACGGCCTCCACGGCGGGCGCGATGCCCTCGAAGCCGCCCTCCATGTAGCCGCCGACGGCGTACGTCATCTCCAGGCCGGTGCCCCCGTCCGCCTCGGTCAGCGTCCAGGTGAGCGTCCCGACGACGGCCGAGGCCTGCAGCGGACCCAGCGCCCCGGTGAGGCGGATCTGGCGCGGCGGGTCGACGTACACGACGCGGAGGTGCTCGACCCCGCCGCCGCCCGGGAGCTCCTCGCACAGGCAGCCCCCCGGACGGTCGTCCAGGAGGAGGTTCCGGGCGTCACCGGAGAAGGTGTGCTCGGGGTCCCACCACGCGCCGATCTCCGCGACCAGCGCGTCGTACACGCGATCGGGCGGAGCGGCGATGCGCTCCTCGTGGCGGACGGTGAACCCGTCCGGGGCGGACTGCGCCGCCGCAGGCACAACGGGGGCGGCGAGGAGGAGCGCGGCGACCAGCCACAGGGCTCCGCGCAGGCGCTTCCACCCTGGCGGGCGCCGCCGGCGTGTGAGCATCTCCGGCCTCCGGGTCCACGGGGTCGGGGGGCGCCGGGCCGCGGCGCGGCGATCGTGCGGCTGCCGCGGACCACGCCGTCGTTCGGAGTACCGAAAGGGACGTTGCGGACCGGAACGGTCGGCGCGCAAGGGGTGTGCGCGCCGCGCCCGCGAACTAGCCGCGGGCCGCCGCCTCGTTGAGGGCCACGGCCGCCCGGACGAGCGCCTTCAGCGCCTCCTCGTCCGGCATCTCCCCCTCGTGGACGTCGATGGCGCGCCGGACCCTGCCGCCGAGGCTGGCGTTGAAGAGCCCGGAGGGATCCTCCAGGGAGGCTCCCTTCGCGAAGGTCATCTTCACCTTGCCCCGGTAGGTCTCCCCGGTGCAGACGATCCCCTCGTGCGACCACACCGGGCCGTCCCACTTCCACTCCTCGACCACGTCCGGATCCGCCGCGTGGATCAGGGCCCGGAGCCGGGCGAGGGTCTCGCCCCGCCAGTCGCCCAGCTCCTCGATGCGGGCGTCGATGAGCTCGGAGGGGGACCGCGCGTCTTCCGGTCGGCTCTTCCTCATGGCGTCTCCTCCCCGCCGATCGTGTCGGGGCCCGAGCGGCCCTCGCGGAGCAGCGTGACGGCCAGCGTCACGAACCACGCCTGGTAAACGTACCACCAGACACGCTCGATGACGCCGAGCCACGGCGTGGGCAGGCCGGCGGCGATCCGCGGTCCGGCGGCCACCCCGGTCCAGGCCCCGAAGACGAGGACCAGGGCGATCGTGGCCAGGGTGTACAGGCGAAACCACCTCCCGAGGGCGGTCGCGGCGAACCCCATCGCCGTGAACAGGACGAGCATGGCGACTCCTCCCTCCACCAGGTGCAGGGTGCCGCTGAGCCCCTGGGCCGTCCCCCGCGGGCGCATCGGCACGAACTGCCCGACGGCCAGCGCCAGGATCCCCAGGGCGATCAGGAGGGTGCTGGCCCACCGCACCCCGCGCCGGCCTCCCGCGGACCTCCGGACCCCCACGCCAAACGCCACGAGGAGAAGATAGGTGGGGATCAGCAGCATCGAGAACAGGGGCCTCGACGGAGCTCCGATCGCCCCCAGCTCGCTGATGGTCTGGTCGCGGAAGCTGTATCCCGCGCTCGTCAGCCCCGCGAGCCCGTCGGCCAGCGCGTACAGGAGAGGCGAGAGGATGCCGCAGCCGAGAAGGGCTCTTCGGACCCTCATCGCCACGTCCCCGTCACCCCGCGTCCGGCCGTTGGCGCGCCGGTCCCCGGTCGCTGACTCGCGCCGTGAACAGCCCGCGCCCGATGAGCCCCTCCGGGTCGTAGTCCACGGCCGCGAAGCCCGCCGCCGCGAACCGGGCCTCCAGCTCCTCGCGCGTGAACAGCCCCAGCTCGTGGGTCTCCGTGGCGTCCTCGATCCCCGCCTCGCGGCCGATCAGGTAGTGGAAGTCCAGGGTCGAGAGCCGGCCGTGGCGCCCCAGGTCGAAGTCGGTCATGTCGGCGGCCACGAACCGCCCCTCCGGGTTCTTCCGCTGCGCGAGCCGGACGAACTCCGGCTCGAGGTCCAGCCCGTCGACGCGGAGACCGTGATCCCGCGAGAGAAGGCGGGCGTGCTCCCCCGTACCGCAGGCGACATCCAGGACGGTCTCGGCCCCCGGGCGGATGCGCTTGAGCAGCTCGGCGATCCGCCGGCACTCGTCCGCGTAGTCCTTGAACTGACCGTAGATCAGGTCGTACAGGGCGGCCGACTTCGAGAACATCGCTCTCTCCCGCGTTCGTGGCGACGGGTGCGGCCGGGAGCTCGGCCCCCGATCGGCGCTCCCGAGTGCAAGGCGCCAGCGGCGCGCGGCGTTCCCGGCGTCTCAGCCGATGGCGCCGCCCGGATAGACCTCGACCTCGCTCCCCTCGGCCACGTGACAGCTGAGCGGCGGCTTCGAGAGCACCTCGGCGAGCTCCCTCCCGTAGAGCCCGGATCCCGGAGCGGCGTGGTACGCGGCCTCGAGGCCGGGCCACACCTTCCACGTGGGGTGCGTCACCCGGTACTCGAGCGTGCTTCCGTCACGCTGCCGGCTGTAGCCCCAGTAGTGCTCCGTGATGAACTCGGCCTCCGAGCCCGCCGCGGGCGGGGCCGCCGCGCCCGCGGCCCGCGCCTCCATCGCGTGCGTCTCGCCGTCCACGGACCAGCCGTAGCGAACGACGCCCCCCGTGTCGGGATCGAGCCGCACGTCGTGCGACATGGATGCCGTGACGTACGGCTCGTTGTACGCCAGCCTCGCGGTCCAGGCGATCGCGCGGCGGGGGACGACCTCCCGGACGAACACGACGCCGCGGCGCGGCTCGCCTCCGGGACGGGGCCGCCGGACGTAGAAGCGGAGGTTCACCTCCGTGAAGTCGCGGTGGCCGGGGACGGCGACGCCCCTGATCCGGGTGCCGAGAAAGCGGAATCCGACGAGACTGAGGACGTGCCTGCCCCGCCAGGGGTCCAGCTCGGTCCCCGCCGGGACGAGAGGCCGGAGCGACTCCGGCGGGCAGTCGAAGTTCAGGAGGAGGAGATCTTCCCATCGGGCCGTCAGGAAGGGCCCCGCGGTCACGCGCAGCAGCCGTCCTGCCGGCCGCCGGCCTCCGCGGCCGAGGGGCACCGTCGATCCCCGTACGAGCAGAACACGCAGCAGTCGCCCTTCTCGGGACGGAGCAGCGTGTGGCAGCCCCGGCACTCGTAGAAGAAGAGGCACGCGTCCGTCGGGATCTCCTCGCTCTCCCGGTGCCCGCACTCGGGACAGGTGATGACCGATCTCATGGCTGGCGTCCCTCCGGTGGATCTCTCGGTCCGGCCCGGCTAGTCGGCCTCGCGGTAGGTGCCCACGCTGCCTTCGATGAACCGGGCGGCCAGGCCGATGCCGAGCACGACGAGGAGCAGAGCCCCCGGCACGAGCGGCACGGCGCTCAGCGAGGCCAGGACGAGGTATCCCGCCGCCGCGAGGTACAGAGGTCCCGTCACGTAGCAGTGCGTGCGGTGACAGCGGGCCGCGTTGACGACGCAGCCTCCGCCCATCACGACGAACGCCGGAATCCAGAGCGCGTACACGAGCCGGGTCCAGGCCAGGCCCGCGACGACGAGGACCCAGGGAGCGCGCCAGAGCAGCCACCCGGTCCGCCCGGCCGTCAGGTCGGTCTCGCGGCACGAGTCTCCCGTCATGGTCGGTCTCCGATCCGCCGGACCGTCGGATCCTCCGCCCCAGCGGCCGGCGGAAGCGAAGCGCTGCCGCTCCGGCCCGAGGGGGCTCCCCTGTCGGTTCGCAGGACCGAGGTAGGTGAGCGGCGGCACGACAGCAAGCCTTCCGGCGGGCCCGGCCGCGGTTCGCGAACCACTCCACCCGCTCTACGGAGAGCCAGCGATGCGCCGGCGTCGGCGTCCCGACGCCGGGTCGCTAGGGATTCAGCACCTCGTCCGCGGCCGCGACGTCGGACGTCAGCTTCGAGACGCCCGCGTCCGCGTCCTGTATGTAGCCGTCGGCCACCTTCACCATGGCGGGCGTGGGCGGCACGAGGGCGAGCTCGACCTGGCTGGCGATCGAGGTCAGCCAGGAGCGCAGCCGGCCGGGATAGACCAGGGCGCCCTCGCCCGACTGGATCTTGAGGTCCACGAGGCCGTCGATGTCGTGGCTCAGGCGGTCCAGCGCCGGGCGGGCCGCCGTGGCGGACAGGCTCTTCTCGTCGACCTCCTGCTGGAGCGAGTCGCGCGCGGCGATGGCCCGGTTCAGGGTCGTGTCGAGCTCGTTCACCGCGTCGTGGATCTTCATCAGCAGGTCGAAGCGCCGCTGAAGCTCCGCCTGCGTGGTCTCCAGGTTCGGATCCAGCTCGACCTCGAACGATTGTGTCTGCGTGCTGTCTCCGTAGGCCAGCGTCACCCGGTATGTGCCCGGCACCACCTCCGGACCGACGGGCACGGCGGCCGAGAAGAAGGAGTTGTAGATGCCCTTCACGTCCACCGCGTCCGGGTAGCGCAGGTTCCACTGGAAGCGGTTCATGCCGGGCTCGATGGCCGTCGCCCTCTCCTCGCGCTGCTTCCGCGCCTCGGCCGGGTCGTCCGAACGCGGCTTCGGCTTTCCCTTCGCCTTCGGGTGCAGGTCGAAGCTGCGGATCGTGTCGCCGCTCGTGGTGCTGAAGGTGAGCCTGGCCGGCGTCGAGCCGTCGTAGTCGGCGGGCACGTGGAAGAAGACCGCGATGCCCGGCGCGAGCCGTCCCCCGCCCCCGCCGAAGCCGCGGCCGCCGCCCGAGGTCAGCCAGCCCTGCTGCGGCCTGAACAGGTGGGCCGACCCGCTGTCCACCCGCGCGGTCCCGAGCTGCTCCAGGAACTGCAGGTCGTCCAGCACCCAGAAGCCGCGCCCGAACGTGGCGAGCACCACGGCGTGCTGGTCGGGCTGGATCTCCACGTCGCTGACCCGCACCGGCGGCAGATCGAGGGTCAGCGGCCGCCAGTGTCCACCCCCGTCCAGGCTGAGGTACGCCGTCCGGCTGGTGCCCGCGAACAGCAGGCTGGGCCGGTCCGGGTCCTCCCGCACGCTCTCGACGTACTGGCCGTCCGGCAGCCCGGTGGTGATCTCGGTCCAGTGCTTCCCGTAGTCGGTGGTCCTGTAGACGTACGGGTGGAAGTCGTCCCAGTCGTACCGGCTCGCCGACACGTAGGCGGTGCCTCGGTCGGTGTGCGAAGGCTCGATGCAGGTGATCGTGGACCACGTGGGCAGCGACGGGGGCCGGACCTGGCTCCAGTGCCCGCCCGCGTCGGTGCTCACGTGCACCAGGCCGTCATCCGAGCCCGTCCAGATCACGCTGTCCGCGAGGGGCGAGACGGCGATCGAGGAGATCGTGCCGAACATCTCCTCGCCGGTCACGTCCGCGCTGATCGGGCCGCCCGGCCGCTGCATCCTGGTCGTGTCGTGTCGCGTCAGGTCCGGGCTGATGACCTTCCAGTGGGTGCCCTCGTCGTGCGTCTCGAACAGGACGTTGGCGCCCATGAGGAGCTCACTGGAGTCGCCGGGGGCGAACACCACGGGATGGTGGATCCAGCCGTAGCGGTACTTCTCCCTGGCTCCCGCGAGGCCGAACTTGTAGGAAGGCCAGGGGCTCACGTTGGTGACCAGCCCCGTCCTCCGGTTCTCCCTCCACTCCTTGCTGTCGTACCCGCTGCCGTAGGTGATCCACGGCTTGCCGGGCGTCGGCACCACCCAGCTCATCTCCCCGCCCCGGACGTTCGTCCACACCCGGGGAGGCGCGGCGCTCGACGCCTCCACCGAGCCGCGGTCCTGCTGCGCGCCGTAGATGTGGAAGGGGAACTGGTCGTCCAGGTTGGCGTGGTAGAACTGTCCGGTGGGCTGGTTGTCCTCCGGGCTCCACGCCTTTCCACCGTTCTGGGTGACGGTGGCGCCGCCGTCGTTGCCTTCGACGAAGATCCGCGGGTCGTTCGGGTTGATCCACAGGACGTGGTTGTCGCCGTGCGGCGGATGGAGCGGGCTCAGCGTCCTGCCTCCGTCGTGCGACACGTACAGGCCGGCGTTGGGCAGGTAGATGGAGTTGGCGTCCTGGGGATCCACGAACACGGTGTTGTAGTAGAAAGCGCGCTGCGTGATGTCCATGTCGTTGTTCACGAGCTTCCAGGTCCGACCGGCGTCCTCGGACCTGAACAGGCCGCCCGCCTGACCCTCGTAGCTCGCCTGGATCAGCGCGTACACCACGTAGGGACGGCTCGGCGCCACCGCGAGGCCGACCTTTCCGAAGACGCCGCTCGGCAGCCCCGGCCGGTGCGAGATGTCGGTCCAGGTCGCGCCGCCGTCGGTCGTCTCGTAGATGCCGCTGCCCGGCCCGCCGCTCGAGAACGTCCAGTGCCTCCGGGACATCTGCCACATCGCCGCGTACAGCACGTGCGGGTTGTCGGGATCGATCGCCAGGCTGATGGCGCCGGTGCTGTCGTTCACGAACAGGATCTTCTTCCACGTCTTCCCGCCGTCGGTGGTCTCGAACACCCCGCGCTCGGGATTGGGCCCGAACAGATGGCCCAGCGCCGCCACGTACACGACGTCGGGGTCCCGGGGATCCACGACGATCTGGCTGATGATGTGCGTGTCGGCGAGCCCGATGAACGTCCAGGTCGCTCCGCCGTCGACGGACTTGTACATCCCGCCTTCGTCGGTCAGGACCGTGTTCCGGGGGCCGGAGTCGCCGGTGCCCACGTAGATGACGCTCGGGGCCGAGGGCGCGACCGCCATCGCGCCGATGTTGCTGGTCACGAAGTCGTCGTCGGAGACGTTCTTCCAGGTGTGGCCGTAGTCCTCGGTTTTCCACACTCCGCCGCCCGCCGTGCCCTGGAAGAAGACGTTGGGCTCGGACGGGATGCCGGCCACCGTCGTGGCGCGTCCCCCCGTGTAGGGCCCCACGCTGCGCCATTTCAGGGCGCTTGTGAGCTTGCCCGGCGGGACCTGCGCCGCGCTCGCGGCCGGGAAGGCCAGGGGCAGACAGGCGAGCAGGACGGCGCAGCGTGACTCGAGCATGGCCAGGCACCTCTCTCTCAGTGCGTTCCGGATGTGTCGACGACCGGACCCGACATGCGAACGCCTCACGGACGGCGCAAGCGAACCGGGGCTCGCGCGTCGACGGCGGACCGGATGGTGCACTTCGTAAGAAGGGTGGCCGCAGCTACTTGACGGGCCCCATGCCCGCGACCGGGGCCCGAGCGTGAGCGGACCGTGCGAAACCGCCGCCGGGCTCGTCGGTGTGGGCGCACCCGCCGTGAGCCGGTTCGGCTGGCGGAGGCTAAGCTCGCCGAACGATGTCGACCGAGATCTCGACCGCCGGCGTCGCTCCCCGGTTCTCGAGCCAGTGCAGGGTGTTCCTGTCCTCGGGCCAGCCCACGCCGGGGCCGTAATCCGTGGCCGCCCCGTCTCGATGGTCGGTGATGGTCCCCTGCAGGATGAACACGATTCCCGGTCGGTCCTTGTGGTCGTGAAGCGGGCCGAAGACCGCACCGGGCTCCATGGTCACCCTGCGCAACCTGAGCTGTCGCCCCTCCATGCCCTCGATCTCGGGGCCGAGGTCGACCGCGGCGAGCAGCTCCACCGTCACGCCCTTCGTCTCGGGTGCCGCCTGTTCGTCGCGCATCATGGTCTACTCTCCGGATCCGGCACGCCGGTCGATCCCACGGTCCGCTGCCCGTTCTCCCGTCGGAGCATCACGTGTGCCGCCCGGTCGGAGGCCGCGAACCGAACGCAGCGGTAGCCGAGGGCCGGCAGGTCGAGGTCGTCGAACAGCGGCTCCCCGCTGCCCAGGAGCACCGGCGCGACGGCCAGCTGCAGCTCGTCGATGAGTCCGGCGCGAAGGTACTGCCGGATGACGTTGGGACCGCCGCCTATGCGCACGTCCATCCCCGCGGCGGCCTCCCGCGCCCGGTCCAGCGCCTCGTGGATACCGCCGGTGACGAAGTGGAACGTCGTGTCGCCCTGCATCGGGAGGGATGGCCGCGGGTGGTGGGTGAGGACGAACACCGGAACGTGGTAGGGCGGCTCTTCCCCCCACCAGCCCTTCCACTCCACGTCCGGCCAGGGGCCGCGAATCGGGCCGAACATGTTCCGCCCCATGATCCAGGCGCCGATGTTCTCGAACCCCCGCGCGGCGAATTCGTCGTCGATGCCCGTCGTGCCGTCCTCGGCGCCGGAATGAGCCCGCCGGAAGGTGCGGGTCGGATAGACCCACTCGTGCAGCGCCGGTCCCCCCACACCGAGCGGATGGTCCAGGTCCTGGTTCGGACCCGCTCCGTAGCCATCCAGGGAAACCGAGAAGCTCCCGACGCGGACTCGTGTCATCCATTCTCTCCTGTTGTGCGTGGGGCCGCGATGGCCCGCTCGTTCATGGGACCCCTCGAGCCCGCTGTCGTCACCGCTCCAGGGCTCCGGCCGCCCCCTATCCCACCGTGCCGTAGAAGCGCAGGGCCCACGTCAGCTGCTGCAGCACGTTGGCGACAGCGAACGCGCCGTGAAAGGCCTCGCTCTCGGTTCGGATGGCGACGACACACAGGGCGATCTTCACGACTCTCACGATGACGTACTCGGGCCCCAGGCCGACGAAGTAGGCTCGGCCTTTGAGGAGCGTGTCGCCCACGTCGATCAGCTGGAAGACGATGAAGAGTCCGAAGAACCAGCCCCGGCGCGAGTAGTAATAGTCCCTGAACCCGTCGTAGCGGTCGAGCCCCGGGGGGAAGAGCATCGCGCACAGGAGGTACAGGGCGACCGCGAACAGGACGACGAACGCGTAGACCGGGAAGGTCCATACCTCGAGGTCCTTCAGGCGGAACTCCCACCACCACCAGAAGACCGCCGTCATGAACATGTAGAACACCCAGACGAGGTGGACCCAGTAGGGTCGACCCGCGTCCGGGTCCTGGATGAGGCGCGCCGTTCCCCGGAGGAGGTGGGCGATGGCCAGCCCCAGGATGATCGACGTGAGGACCGCGACGTACGCGAACATGCTCATGTTCGGGGACCCGCTGTGGCCGTCGCCGGGCTGATCGGCATCGCATGTCCTGATGCAGGCGGATTGGAGCGAGACAGACGAAGACGGACCCGGTTCCGATCGGGCCCGTCACACCGACCCCTCGTCCATACCCATGCCGAGGAGGACCCGGAAAGCGACGCCCACACGACCCCGGCGAACCCGACCACGGCGATGATTGGCCGCGCCAGGGTTCCCATGGGGTCCGGGAGCGTCACGACGGCGCCTGGTCGATCGACTCCGCCATCCAGAGCGTTCCCGAGGTGACCCGGTGCGCGGGCGGGGACAGTTGGTCCACGAACGCGCGGAAGTCGGGCGAATAGAGGTCGGAACGAACGGCGAAGTACGCCTTCCACCCCGGCGCGGTAAAGTAGTGGCGCGCCGCCGCGTGCCAGCCGGCCCAGGTGCCATCATCCATGATGCCGGCGGTGTGGTACAGGTGGGCGCTCTCGACGAGCTTGCCGAACTGGGTGGCCAGATGGAGGAACCGGCTGCGCTCGGACGGGCTGAGCTCGCCTCCGCCCTCGATGCCGACGTTCCAGATCCGGTTGAGCTCGGCGTCCCGGGCCAGGGGTTGGCTGAAGCCCCGGAGATTGGCCGCCAGGACCTCGCCGCCCGTGACCCGGGCCACACGACTTCCGTGCCGGACCTGGCCGGCCAGGTAGAGCAGGGACCCCACGACGGCCACTGCGGCCACCAGCTGACCGATCGCGCCGACCGCATTCCAGTTCATGCTTCCCTCCACGGCCATGCGTTCCCTCCGCTGCGAAGTCCTGCCGCCGGATCACGGAGCGAATCGGACATGACCTCGGACGCCTCGTGTCTCCGAAGATCAGCCGAGAACCCGGCTCCCCGGGCACTCCACCAGTCGGGGTGCCACGACATCTCATCCATGGCCGAAAGCGCCCGGCAGGAAGCGCAGGACGAACGACGAGACGATCAGTATGCCGAGGAGGCCCACGGCTTCCCCGACCTGGCGAACCCATTGTCCGAGCATGGAGCTCATTTCGTACCCATCGCCTCGTTCACGTGGGCTCGGAACGGTGCTTCTGGAAAGTCCTCTCGAATCCCGACCCACACGTCGGCGGGCCTTCGCTTCGCCGCGGACGTGAAGTACTCATCCAGATCGGCCCACGTCGGACCGTCCAGGATACCGTTGGCATGGTACAGCCAGGCGGCTTCCCACGTATTGAAGAATTCTTTTTCGAAGGTCCGGTATCTCAGACGGTCGGCCTCCGACAGGTCGGTCGATCCCGCCCGCCCGGCCAGGACGATCTCCGCCAGCCCCGGACTCTCGATGAGCAACCTGTTCGCCTCCCGGAAGCGTTCGTTGAGGACGCTGACCGCATCGTTGCTGGTTATGGTCGTCGACCGCCGCAACTGGTATCCGGCGTACAGCAGCGAGATGATGAGGGCGAACGCCGAGACGATCTGGGCGACCGATGCGTAGGTGTGAACTCGATTTCGATCCATGTCGTGCCTCCGATCCGTGGCGACCGCTGGTGCGAGCGTGGCGGCTCGTTCGATGACCTGCTCGCGTCGGAGAGCCGCCCGGTGAGGCTGCCTCGATGTCACTCGAGGTGGTACTCCGCCTCGAACGCGGCCACGAATCGAGGATCGAACCGGTCGCGGACGCCGTGCCAGAACGCGGCGAACTGCGGGGTCTGGAAGTTGTTGTTGTCGTGGAAGCCGTACCCGGTGAGGGAGGACTCCGGAAGCACGCCTTCCTGGACCTGCAGGTACGCGTGCTCGACGAACCGCAGCATGCCCCACATCGCCCACCGCGCCTGGGTGGAGTCGACCATCGTCAGGACCTGGGCGGCGGCGAGCGTGTCGCGCTGCCACATCAAGGTCCAGGCCCGGGCCAGTTCGGGGTTGTCGGCCACGGAGTAGATGACCTGGGCGTCCCGGTCGGCGAGGCCCTGCCGCGTCTGGGCGCGGAGTGCCTCCGTGTTCTGTCTGACCTGCAGTCCCACGAACACGAGCGACACGATCACGCCCAGCGCAGACAGGAGCCGCCCCACACGAGAGGTCGTCGACGCTGGATCGTTCAGAATTCGCTTCCAGTGGGACGAGGCGTTCACCGTCATCGGCTCTCCGTCGGGCGGGGGTCGTGCGTTCCACGGTCACCCGGCTCACGCGCTGTCTGATAACGCCCCGGCGCACGGGCCGCTACCCATCTCGCTAGCGGCCGGTGCCTCGAGATGCCGGCGGCCCCACCTGACCACCGTACGCCTCGTCCATCCGGGGGGCTCCCAGCTCGATGACCTGGTCCACCTCGGCCTGGAAGTCCGGCGAGAACCACGAGCGTCGGGACGCCCAGTAGTGCTGCATCCCCGGGAACGCCATCAGGGAGCCCATCGTCGCCCGGAGCCCACTGGACCCCCACGCATGGACGCCTCGCTCGAGGGAATAGTGGTACGAGGCCTCCCATGCCTTCATCGCCGGGTAGATCGACGAGTAGAGTCGGAAGACCTCGCCGGGCTCGAGGCTCGAGGGGTCTCTCAGTCCGCGGAACATGATGTCCGACAGGGTATCGTTGATCGACCAGTCCCTCGAGATGCCCGTGACGCTGGTGTTCAGCTCGTTGTAACGAGACCGCTGCCCCTCGAGGGAGGCGGCCCGCACCTGCGAGGCCAGGTACAGGAGGCTCGCCAGGACTCCGAACGCCGCCACGAGCCCGGCGACGGCCTGTATCGCATTCCAGTTCACGAGCCATGCCTCGCGCTGTCGAATGGAGACTCGAATCACGTCGCCGAATCTATGCTGTCGGACCGGGCCTCTCCGCTACGGCGATCCCCACGTCGTCCATCCTCTCGACGGTCATCGACGGTCCCGACGTGCACTCGATGCGTCGCGAGATTCCGCGGGAACGTAGCTCAGCCTGATCACGTCCTCCCCCATCCGGTCGTGAGCCACGAGGCGGAGCGGCGGCCGGGGCCCCGCGAAATACGGCTTGCCGCCGCCGAGCACGACGGGGTGCAGGTACATCCGGTACTCGTCGATCAGGCCGAGCTCGGTGAGGCTGTGCGCCAGGACCGGGCCGGCGACCTCGATCTCCCCGTCGCGCCCGGCCTTCAGCTCGCGGATCGTGCCCTCGACATCGTCGCCGACGAGCGTGGCGTTGGGGCCGACCGACGTCAACGTGCGCGAGACGACCCATTTGGGCTGGCTCCGCCACGCCGCGGCGAACGCGTGCTCGTCCTCGTCCCATTCGGGATGATCGTCGTCCCGGTAACGCATGATCTCGTAGATGCGGCGACCGTACACGCTGCCCGCCTGCTCCCGAGCCTCCTCGATGAAGTGGCGGAAGAGCGTGGGGCCCGGTGCGAACGCCGTGTGGTCGACGTAGCCGTCCAGGGACTGGTTCATCCCGAACACGAGCCTGGCCATGTTCACGTCCTTTCTCTCACGCGGCACGTCCGTGCGGTCGAGCGCTTCCTGCCCGAGACGCGCTCCCTCCCGGTCCGCACGTACGTTGCGCGGCCGCGGACCGGGGTCCGAGTCTTCACCGCGCCACGGCCGTCGCTTCCGGCCAGACGAGCGAGAGGGCGACGTGCCGAGCTCCGATGGCGGGCGGGAGCTCCGCAGCCACCGCGGTGTGGAGGCAGAACTCCCATCCGGGCCCGAGCACCATCTGCCGCATCCAGAGGGCCCCTCCAGGCGACGCGGAGGCGAGCGAGAGGACCTCGCTGAACAGCTCCCCGTATGCCACCCCATCGGGCTTGCTGAACCAGTACGCGTGGGCCGGGGATCCCAGCGTCTCCCCGGCTCGCAGGGCGTACACGCCTCCGCTGCCCCCTGCGACCATGGCGGCGACCGCGTCGTGCGGCCCGCGGCGGCTTCCCGAGACCGCACCCGAGTTCAACGCCCCCAGTGCCGCGAACCCATCCAGTACGTACCAGTCCTCGTACGCTTCCCCGCCGCCGGCTGCCCACGGCAGCCCCGTCACGCGGGCACTGGCCGAACCGCGAAATCCGTCCGGAGGCTCCTCCCGGAGCGCCCGATGGAACCGTGCCTGGCGGTCCTCGTACACGGCCGCGTCGAACTCCATCTGTCGCCAGTGCCAGAACACGTAGGCCAGGGGCTCCGCTCCGACCACTCCCTCCCCCATCGCCTCTCCTCCTCCCGGTGTCGTTGGACTCGATGCGATGCCGCGCCGACGCCGGCGGCGTCGCGTCATTCCTTCGTTCGTCGGCGCCGCGGAAGCAGCAGCAGGACGCCCACTCCCAGCGTGGCCAATCCCACCGTCAGCCAGGTCGGCGAACCGCCGACCAGCGGCGTACAGTCCGCGACACAGAGAATCGGCCGCATGCGTACGAGATCCGCTCCCTGCAGGGCCCACAGTCCGCCGAGCGCTGCGAGGACGATTCCGGCGATGATCCTGGCGATTCTGAGCATCCACGCGCCTTCCGGTCCGATGGTCGAGTAGCGCAGTATCGCATCTCCGGAAGGGGGGCGATACTTGTCGAGCGCGGTCGACCCTTCGTCATCACCGGACGCTCCGACTCCGGACGGGGCCGGTCCCCGCGAGTCAGCGACCGACGGCGGTGTCCTCGCCGGACGTTCCGGACCACGCGTTCGGGTGCCTTCGAGGCTCCCGCCTCGATCGACCCTGCCAGCCGCGATCACAGCCGTGACGGCCGAGAGTCGAAGCCTATCCTTCGATCCCCGGGGGCGTCGCTCCAGCTGCGACCGTGTGGTGCTCGACGAGCTCCGGGCGCTCGAGGAGATACCGGTCGTCCTCCGGGTAGTAGCGTGCGAGGTCCGGCTCGGGTCCCGCGAACGCGCGGATCGCATCCATCGAGTCCCACCAGCTCAATGTCGTGATCTGGGTCGTGGCGTCGTCCAGATCCCGGAGAAGGATCTGGTAGCCCAGGTTGCCATCCGTCTCCGCGTACTCGCCCGCGCCCGTCCGCAGAACGTAGTCCACGTATGTCTCCCGGTCGGCGGTTCGGATGGTCGCCGACCATCTCCGCAGGATCACGTTGTCGCTCGCCATGATTCGATGTCCGTTCGTGAGAGAATTCGCGCCCCGTGCTTCACGAGAGGCGCTCCCGCCGGTGGAGAGGTCCCGTAGCGCTGCGCCCGGCTTCATGGTCGCCGCTTCCGAATCGGTGGGGCGGCGAGTGTCCCGTCCGGCCCCCCGACCGACAGGCGCAGCCGCTGACCCGGCGCGGGCAGGCGCAGGCGGTCCGCGAGGCCGGCCCTCTCGAAGGCCTCCTGGAGGGTGTCGCGGCCATCGCTGAAATGGGCCCACCCCTCGAAGTGGAGCGGCACCACATGGGGGGCTCCCAGGACCGCCGCGGCTTCCGCCGCTCGCTCGCTCGTGAGGGTGAGAGGTGCATGGTCCAGCAGGGGCGTCCGGGCAGCGCCGGCGAACAGCAGGGCGACATCGATCGGGGGACCGTGGTCGGCCAGCGAGCGCACGATCTCCAGCGAGGCGTTGTCCCCGCTGACGTACACCGTCGGGATCTCGTCACCGCTCAGCACGAACCCCGTCACCTCGCCCACCAGCGGCTCCGAGCCCGCCGGACCGTGGCGCGCGGGCACGGCGGTCACGCGAAGGCCTTCGCCCACGTCCACGGCCTGCCACGGCTCGAGCGCGGTGACCCCATCACCGAGGCGAGCCGTCGCGGCGGGCGTCGACAGGACGAGCGGTGCTCGCGCGAGGGCGTCTCGTCCCAGGCGGTCGAGATTGTCGGGGTGCTGGTCGTGGGAGAGCAGGACCGCGTCGATCGGGCCGAGAGCGTCCGGGGGGCGGGCGGGGCCGGCCGTCTTGGCCAGGACCCGCTCGCCGATGGGATACTCGCCGGGTGGATCGAAGGTCGGGTCGGTGAGGAACCGCATTCCTCCGATCTCGATCACGGCCGTGGGGCCGCCGATGTATTCGATCACGACCGATCCGCCGCCCACGTCAGGAAGCCCGCTCCGTCACGGTTCGCTCCAGTCTCTCGAGGAATCGGGGCCAGCCGCGCCCCATGTCTTCGAAGCCGTCCGCTTCGATCGGCCGGAATCCCGACTGCTCGATCCGTTCCAGCGTGCCGGCCGAATCCTCGGGCCCGATCTCCCTCGCCAGCCCGGCGAGACCTCCGGGGTCACGCCAGAAGCTCGGCTTCATCTCGTGGCCCCCGTCCGCGAGCGGCCTCGCGATGCCGAAGCCAGGCCGGGTCCGGCACGGCCGCTCGTCGGAGGTCGAACGTGTGCCTCACCGGCTCGGGTCGCGGCACGCGACGGGCGGCGGAAGGTGATGATGACGATGACCGACCCGACGATGACGGCGGCGGCGATGAGCATGCGGCCGGTGACGATCTCTCCGGCCAGCAGCCAGCCCAGGAAGACGGCTACGATCGGGTTCACATAGGCGTACGTGCTCACCACCGACACACGTGCGTGCCGGAGGAGCCACATGTAGGTGGTGTATCCCACCAGGGCACCGACGACGACCAGGTAGGCGAGACCCAGCAGGGACGCCGGCGAGGGTCCCCGGTCCGGGAGAGCCGCTCCCTCGCCCAGCGCCAGGGCCACGACGAGCTGCGCGATGCCCCCCAGCAGCATCTGAGTCGCCGGGCCCACGTGAGGCGCCTCGGGCATCTCGAGGCGGCGCGACAGGAGCGACCCGATCGCCCAGCACAGGGAGCCGACCACCACGACGAGGCTGCCGACGAGCTCGGCAGAACCCGGCCCCGCACGACCCGGGGACAGGAGCAGGAAGACGCCCGTGAATCCCGCCACGAGACCCGCGAGGACGACCGGGCGCGGCCGCTCGCCGCCGAACGCGGACCACTCGAGCACCACCATCCACATCGGCGTGGTCGTCACGAACAGCGCCGCGTGGCTCGACGGGATCCTGACCTCCGACCACGTCAGCAGTCCGTTGCCGATCGTGACGAGGAGCACGCCGATGACGAGCGAGGAAGCCCACTGCCTGCCCGAGAGGGGAGGCGCGCCACGGAGCCGAAGCACGGCGTACAGGATGCCGCCCGCCAGGATGAAGCGAACGCCAGCCATGAGGGACGGGGGGATGGTCTCGACGGCCACCCGGATGCCGAGGAACGTCGATCCCCAGACCAGGTAGACCGTCGCGAGCGCCAGGCCGACCCGCCGTCCTCTCGCCTCCGTCACGTGCACGATCCTCCGATCTCCTCGCGGTCGCTCCTCGACGACCCGCCCGTATCCGCCAGCGTCGGGTGTAGGACGGTGTGAGCTCGACCGGCGTGAAACGGCGGGCCCGGACGTCGCGGAGGCCACACGAGCCGGCCGCGGGTCGGCCGCGGTGCGGCGAGCGGCGCCCGCACGAAGGATCGATCCGCGACCCGCCGGGCTACTTGCAGTAGCGCTCGATGAGGGCCGATTCGGTGCCGCGCCGCCGCGCGCGCCGCGCCAACCAGTGGAGGAGAGGGGTGGCGAGGGCGAAGATCACGCCGGGCATGCGCATGTCACCCATCCTCCATGAGAAGGGCGACGTGCGAGAGCCTGTTCGGATACCCTTTCTCGTTCACGTGCCCGTCCGCGGCCAACCCGTACGCGATCTCGATGAAGCGCTCCATCCCCGATCTTCCCGGCCTGACCTCGCCCTTGAAGCGCACGGGTCGGTCAGAAGGGTTGTAGAAACGGTGCACCGTGCCGGGCGGAACCGTCGCGGATTCTGCGGGACCGGCTTCGACGCTCGTGCGACGCGGGTGGCCGCGGCCGCCGTCGGCGCTGTCGCGCGATGCCCGCGGCACATCCGACCGTCAGACCGAATCGCCTCCCGGCGCTTCCGGTCTCCGCTGCTTCGCGTGGACCAGGCGTCGGAAGTCGTCGGCCAGGGACCCGGTGGTCTCCGGCATCCTCGCCTTCAGGAACTCACGAAACTCCTCGCCGAACCAGTCCGCTCGTATGCCCCACCACTGCTGGAATCCGGGCGCCTGCATGAAGTGGTCGATCGGGGCTCTGGCGTGGACCCACGCCCAGTCCTCGATCAACCCGGCCTGTCGGTAATGATACACCTCCTCGTAGGCCCAGAACGCCTGCAGGAGCATCGAGGAGAAGCGCACGACCTCTTCATCGTCGGTCAGTGCCTCCAGGCCAGAGAGTCCCCGGGTCCAGACGTCTCCAGCGCCGGAAGTGAATGCGAGCTGACCGATCAACCCGTTGAGCTTGTCCAGAACCGCCTGCGCGGCAGCGTGACGGATTTGCCTCGAGTTGAACCGGACCTGCCCCGCGAGGTAGAGCAACGAGACGACGACGGCCGCGGCACCGACGATCTCGCCGATCGCACCCAGGGCACCCCAGTTCATGTCTCGTTCAAGCCGTCGTCATGAGACTGCCTGCGCTCGATCGCGGCTGGCGTCATGTCACGGAATCGGCTGAGGTCAGCGTCGGAGCTCGTCCAGGATCTTACCAGCCTGGATGCGAGCTTCGGTAGCCTCGAGGCTGTCCCCCAGAAGGATGCGAGCGGATCGAGTCACAGGATGGGGACCTGCTGTTCCAGGATCCGGTCCCGAAGCTGGGGATGAAGTGAGGCGGGGGTGGCGACGTCGACCTCGCGGTCAAGCACCTCCTGAAGGTCCAGGCGGAGGCCCGCGAGATCGAGCAGAGTCCGTCCCTCCTCGAGCTCTACGAGAAAGTCCACGTCACTGGCAGGCTGATCCTCTCCACGAGCGACCGAGCCAAACACACTGGCGCGCACGACGCCCCGCTTGCGCATGACGTCCCGCACCTGCTCCCGAATCTCAGCTACGGCTGGAGTCATGATAGAAATCTAGGCTGGTAGGCCGATCGGGCGCCATCTCACATGGCGGCCTCGCGGTCGCCGACGCCCTCCGGAGGCGCGGCGCTCTGCCCCACCCACGACGGCCATCACCCTGCCGGCCCGGGCCGCCGCCACGCCCGGCTTCGGCGAGCCGCGTGACCGAAAGGGCTACGTCGGGCCCAGCACCTGTCGCACGAGGCAGGGGATGTCACGCACCGGAAAGGGGTTCGCCGTCATGAGCCGACGGTAGAAAATCGGTCCGGAGAGCGCCAGCGCTGCCAACTCCGGATCCAGATGCGCCGGGAACTCCCCCTCCTCCATGCCCTTCCTGACAGCTGCGGTCAAGGTCGACCGCCGCCGGTCACTGTACTCGTGCAGGAACTCGGCGACCTCGCGATGGTGCTCCGCCGCCTCGATCAGGGCCGGAATGCACGCGCCGACAGTCGAATCGGAGAGTGCGGCCACGAGGTGCTCCAGCAGCCGTTCGACCTGTGCTCGGGCCGGTCTCCCCTCGAGTTCGACGTTCGGCTGGCGGTTCAGCTCTTCGAGGGCGTCTCGTAGTAGGGAGAGCCTGGTCGGCCAATGTCGGTAGAGGGTGCTCTTCGAAACGCCCGTCGCTTCTGCGACACCCTCCATCGTGAAGCCCGCGAAGCCGCGATCCGCCAGCAACGACATGGTCGCTGGGAGCACGGTGTCCCGGGTGCGCTGAATCCGCGGGTCCATGGACTCCAAGCTAGTGGGAGGCGGCGGACTTGTAAAACGGTACCGTACTACAAATCCCACACCGTGGAGGGACGGATGGTGGCCATCCGCTACATCGTCGATGACGTGGAGCGAGCGGTTTCGTTCTACCGTGATCTCTTGGGCTTCGAGGTGCAGGCCCACCCGGCGCCAGGCTTCGCAGCGCTGTCGCGTGGTGAGCTGTGGCTCTACCTGAATGCGTCGGGTGCTGGGGGCGGGGGACGCGCCGGGGGTTCGCCGGGGCCTGGCGGCTGGAACCGCTTCCAGCTGCAGGTCGAAGACCTCGAGGCCGCGGTGAAGCGGTTGACGGGCGAAGGGGCCACCTTCCGGAGCTGGATCACCACCGGAAAGGGCGGGCAGCAGATCCTCCTCGAAGACCCTTCGGGCAACCCGATCGAGCTCTTCGAGCTCGCCGGCTCCTGAACACTGGTCTTCGAACCCAGAGTGTGGAAGGAGCCGGACCGATGCCAACCGTGCCGAACCTCCGCACCAACGTCCTGCTGCGCAGCGAGCAGACGGACGGCCACGTGTCCGTGACCGAGATCGTGGTCCCACCACACAGCGCCGGTCCGCCGCTACACAGGCACGACTTCGACGAGGCTTTCTACATTCTCGAGGGCGAGCTCATCTTCCGGTTCGAGGACGGGCTCCACACCCGAGGCGCGGGCGAACTCGTCTTCGCCCCGCGCAATGCGGTCCACACGCTGGCCAATCACACCGACGCGCCCGCGCGCTATGTGCTCGTCTGCACACCTGCTGGATTCGAGCGCCACTGGGCGCGCACCGGCGCCGAGGCGGCCGGCGTCGAGCCACCGCAGTGGGCGCTGCAGCCGATCCCCGACGTCACGGTCGTCGGACCCCGGATCGTGGCCCCGGAGTGAGGGCGCGGAGTCGGGGCGCCCGTCAGGTGGACGCGAGCCAGTGCCCGCCAGGAATTCAGTCTGAACGATTTCACACAACGTCTCCTGGTGGCCGACTCGCCGAAGCGAAGCGTAGGCGTGTCCCCCGGAGCGCGCGAAGCCCGCGCACGCGGCCACCTGTTGTCATCGGACGCTGCACCACGGACCGGCCGAGGGCCACGGCCTGTCGGACCGCTATTCCGACCGGAGGATCTTTTCCATCTTCCGGCCCTTAGCCAGTTCATCGACCAGCTTGTCGAGGTACCGGACCCTCTGTGTCAGCGGGGTCTCGATCTCTTCGACGCGGTATCCGCAAATCACGCCCTTGATCAACTGGGCGTTCGGGTTGACCGTCGCCTCCGAGAAGAACTGCTGGAAATTCGATTTCCTGTCGATGTGATCTTGGATCTGTGCGTCGGTGAAGCCAGTTAGCCAACGCATGACCTCGTGGAGCTCTTCCTTCGTACGCCCCTTCTTCTCGACCTTGGCGACGTAATGAGGATAGACTGACGAGAAGGTCATCTCCGCGATGCGTTTGTCGTGCTCGGGCGTCGTATTGGGCATGGGTGGCGCTCCGTCTGACGCGGGTAACGTTGAGGCGTTCTCCGGCCTGCCATGACGCGTGCTGTCGACACGGTGTCCGATAACTCGTTCGTTCGCGATGCAGCTTGTTGGGGATGATGCCTTAGGCGGGTGGAACTGCGATGCCTTTGAACGATGTCGCTCATGGGAGTCTCCAACACCGTCACCCTGTCACTCCATCACGCCATTTCCCAATCTCGCCCCGGCGGTGATGGGGTTCGACCGAGGCCTGGGAGCCGCTCCACCCGCCGCTCCGGCCGCCGACTCAGCCCCCGTCGTCCTCCAGGGGCTCGCCCGCATCCGGGCTCACGCCGTCCGGCCGCAGGTCCCGGGCCCTCTCCATCGTCGGATCGCGGTTGTAGGCCTCGGTGCCGCCGGGAGGGATGGTGAGGAACTCCCAATCCTCGCCCCGCGCCATCCGGCCCAGGAGCACCATCTGGCCCACATGGTAGGCCAGGTGGGCCAGCGACCGGTGGAGGGCCTCGGCCACCGTGAGCTCGACGCCCCGGATCCTGACCGTCCGCTCGAGGTCGTCATCGTCGAGCGGGGCGAGCGCCCCGGACAGCACGGCCCAGCCGGCTTCCCACTCCTGCAGGATCGCCTCCCGGTCGCCCGGCCGCGGGTCGAACTCCGCCTCCCGGTCGCGCCACGGCTTCTCGCCGTCGGTGGTGAGGAAGTCGGTGAACCGGGATCTCAGGTTGCCCGCGATGTGCCAGGCCAGGGTGGCGACCGAGTTTCCCCCGCCCGGCGGCCGGCGCGCCAGCTCGTCGGGGGCGAGCTGGGAGAAGACCCGCTCGGCCATCGCCCGGTAGCGACCGTACTCCCCCCGCACCGAGTCGATCACGCCCGTAGCTGTCCCGTCGCCGCCTTTCACCATCGCATCAACCTTCGCTCCGAGTCGTGTCATCGCCCGCCACCCGCCTCGCGCAGAAGAACCCCGAGGGATGGGGCGGTCCCCAGAACGCCGTCGACCACGTCCCGCGGAAGCCGTCCTCGGCCGTCTCGAGCACCCGGAGGTCCACGCCCCGCAGCGGCTGGAGCCCGCCGTCCTCGACCGACCCCTGCACGAGCGCGATCGACCGGCCGCGCGGGTCCCAGAAGCCCACCACTTCGCGCGGGGAGGACTCGGACGAGGAGAGCACGGCGGGGGAGGCGCTGTCGGCGGCGGCGTCGGAGGGGGAGAGGACCAGCGTGGTGCGGCCCTCGACGATCCACGGGAGCTGGCGCCTCGGATCGGTTCCGGGGCTCGTCCAGGGCTTCAGGACCAGCCGCGCCTCCACCACCGAGTCCTCCTGGACGCCGGCGGTCACGTGCATGGAGAGCGCGAACGCGCCGCTCAGCCGTCCGGGATCGACGCGGGCGGCAGCGGCCGTGTCCGGGGGTGAGCAGGCGGCGCCCTGCGTCCCGCCGCCCTCGCCGCCGCAGGCGATCAGGACGGCCGCCGACAGGGTGAGCGTCGCGCTCGCGAGCCGCCGCATGGGGTCTCTCCGGTCGGGGGGAGTCGAAGTGGATCTCGGGGCGCACCATAGCGCCGCGCCCCGGCGCGCCGACAGGGTTCCGCGGCGCCGCCCGTCCGCCCGTCCCGCTTGCCCGCCCCGCCCTCCGCCGGCCATCCTGGAGGGGCAGGACCGGGGACGGTGCCGGCGCCCCGCCGCTCCTCCCCGCGAGGCCGTCTCCCAGCGCTGGAGGCCCGATGGCCCGCTACACGCTCCGCGTCAACGGCACGTCCCACCAGGTCGAGGCGCCCCCCGACATGCCGCTCCTCTGGGTCCTCCGCGACCTTGTCGGGCTCACGGGGACCAAGTACGGCTGCGGGGTCTCGCAGTGCGGCGCCTGCACGGTCCACCTGGGCGGGAGCGCGGTCCGCTCGTGCGTGACCCCCGTCTCGGCGGTGGGCCGGGCCGAGGTGACCACGATCGAGGGGCTCTCGGACGACGGGTCGCACCCGGTCCAGCGCGCCTGGGTGGCCGAGGAGGTGCCCCAGTGCGGCTTCTGCCAGTCGGGGCAGATCATGTCGGCCGCGGCGCTCCTCGAGCGCACGCCCGACCCCACCGACGAGGACATCGACCAGGCCATGTCCGGCAACCTCTGCCGGTGCGGGACCTACGACCGGGTCCGGAAGGCCATCCACCGCGCGGCCTCGGAGGCGAAGGACGCGGGCGCCGCGGCGGGCGCCGGCGCGGCGGGCGCGGCTTCCCGCGCCGGGAAGGAGGGCTGAGATGACGCGCATCGACCCCGACCTCGTGCTCTCCGACGGCTCGCCGGACCTGGCGGCGCCGGAGTCCGGGACCCCGTCCGCCGGCCGGGTCTTCAGGATCGACCGGCGGGACTTCGTGAAGATCGGCGCGCTCGCGGGCGGCGGGCTCGTCCTCGGCGTCGCGTTCCCGGGACGGCTGCGGGCGTGGGAGACGGCGGCGGGCGCCGCGGGGGCGGCAGGAGACGGAGCCGGCGGCGCGGCCGCCGAGCTCGCCTCGCTCAACGCCTTCGTGCAGGTGACGCCGGGCGGCGCGGTCCGGATCCTGATGGCCCGGGCCGAGATGGGGCAGGGCGTGAGGACGGCCCTCCCGATGCTGGTGGCCGAGGAGCTCGACGCCGACTGGGACGCGGTCGAGATCGTCCAGGCGGGCGCGGATCCGGACAGGTACGGCCGGCAGATGACGGTCGGGAGCTCGAGCGTCCGGAACGGCGCGTGGCTCGCCCTCCGGAACGCGGGCGCCACCGCCCGCGCCATGCTCGTGGCGGCGGCCGCCGGGGCGTGGGGCGTTCCCGCCTCCGAGTGCCGCACGGCCGGGGGCCGCGTGAGCCACGAGGGCTCGGGCCGCTCGGCGGCCTACGGCGAGCTGGCCGAGGCCGCGGCCGCCCTCGGGGTGCCGGCCGACCCGGAGCTCAAGGACCCCTCCGAGTTCACGCTCATCGGGACGAGCCCGCCGCGGCTCGACACGCCCGCCAAGGTGACCGGGAAGGCCGTCTACGGGGCCGACGTGCGGCTGGACGGGATGCTCCAGGCCACGGTCGTCCACCCGCCGCGCGTCGGGGACGCGGTCGGAAGCTTGGACGACGCGGACGCCCTCCGCGTGCCCGGCGTTCGGAAAGTCGTCCGGCTCTCGGCGGGGATCGCGGTCGTGGCCGACCACACGTGGGCGGCGTTCCAGGGCGCAAAGGCGCTGAAGGCGTCCTGGAAGGACGGCGGCTTCCACATGGGGTCGGACGAGATCGCCAGGACCCTGGACGGGCTCCTCGACGGAGAGGAAGCGGCGGTGGCCGTGGACGACGGCGACGCGGCCTCGGCGCTCTCCGCGGCCGCGCACCGGGCCGAGGGCCGCTACGTGACCCCGTACCTGGCGCACGCCACCATGGAGCCGATGGTCAGCACGGCCCGCGTGGGCGAAGGGGAGTGCGAGGTGTGGGCGTCGACCCAGAACCCGCAGGGCGCCCAGCGCCTGGCCGCCGACCTCTGCGGCCTGGACGTCTCCCACGTCGCGGTCCACATCACGTACGTCGGCTGCGGCTGGGGGCGTCGCGGGAGCGTGGACTACGTGCGGGACGCCGTCGAGACCGCTAAGGCCCTGGCCGGCACGCCGGTCCAGGTCGTGTGGACCCGCGAGGAGGACATGCGCCACGACGAGTACCGGCCCATCAGCCACTACGCCCTCCGGGGCGCGGTGGACGGGAAGGGCCGCCTCTCGGCGGTCGACGCCCGCGTGGCCGCGCCGCCGATCGGCGTGCAGGAGGGCCGCGGCTCGAGCGGCCGGGTGAACCGGAGCGCCGTGGACGGGATCGCGAACTCCGCCTACACGATCCCGAACCTCCGCGTCGACTACCGCTACGCGGGGATCCCCGTCCCGACCGGTTACTGGCGCTCGGTCGGCCCCTCGCAGAACACGTGGGTCATGGAGAGCTTCATCGACGAGCTGGCCCACGCCGCCGGGCGCGACCCCCTGGAGTTCCGGCTCGAGCTCCTGGGCGGCGACCCGCGCGTGAAGCACGTGCTCGAGGTGGCCGCCGGGCGGGCGGGCTGGGGGAAGCCGCTCCCGGAGGGCCGGGCGCTCGGCATCGGCCTCGTCCGCGACAAGGGCGGGCGGGTGGCCGAGATCGCCGAGGTCTCGGAGGCCGACGGCCGCCCGCGGGTCCATCGCGTGACCTGCGTGGCGGACTGCGGGCAGGTGGTCCATCCCGACATCGTGCGCCAGCAGATGTCCGGCGCGGTGATGGCCGGGATCGGCGCGGCCCTGCACGGGAGGATCACCCTCGAGGACGGCCGCGTGGTGCCCGGGAACTTCGGCGCCTACCCGCTCCTCCGCATCGAGGAGGCGCCCGAGGTCGACGTCCACCTCGTCGACAGCCGCGAGGAGCCGGGAGGCGTCGGCGAGCCGGGCCTGCCGCCCGCCGCCCCCGCCCTCGCCAACGCGTGGTTCGCGCTCACGGGCGAGAGGGTGCGCGAGCTGCCGATGATCCGGGAGGGGTGAGGGGGACGCCTCCGTCGCGGGCGCTCCGCCGCCGGACCCGTTCGGCCCGGCCCCCGCGGCGCGGAGGCCGCCGCCGGGAGCCCGGCCCTTCCATGGTATCTAGTGGATGCGGAGGCCCAGGAGGAGGCCGAGGGCTCCCGAGGGCAGGTCGTAGTACCTCGGGCCGTTCTGGATCCAGCCCTCGTAGCGAAGCTCCGCGAACAGGCTCGGGCGGGCCAGGTCGGCGCCGAGCACGGCCCCCACCGCCGTGAGGTCGTCGGCCTCGCGCACGTCCACGCCCCACGCCAGGGTCGCGAGCCCGTACACCCGGAGCCCCGCCGGCGACTAGGGCCCGACCAGCCCGGCCGCGATGCCCCCTTCGATCACCCGGGCCGAGCCCTGCTGGGCGACGCCCTGGGGCGTGACGTCCGAGCCGGCCAGGACCGTCCGGGCCTCCGCGCGCACGACGAAGCGCGAGATCGTGAGCTGGGGGGCCACGAGGCCCGTGAACCCGTTGGTGCTCGCGTGCACGATGCCGGCGCCCAGGCGCATGTCGAAGCCGAGGCTCTGGGCGGCGGCCGGCGCGGGGAGGAGCGCGCCGCTGGGGAGCGCTGCGCCGAGTACGGCGGCGGCGAGGACCGACAGCGGGAGCCGCCCGAAGGCGCGGCGTGCGACGGGATGGGACGGGACGGGACGGGACGCGATCGAGCGATGCATGGGCGGCCTCGGGTCGTCTCGAAGAGGTTCCGGGGAGGGGCCGTCACTTCCGGCCATCACCCAAGATAACGTTCGGCTCGCCCGAAAGTGACGCCGGGCGGGGAGGGCCGCTCCCCTCAGTCCGTCCGGAGCGCCGCCATCGGATCACTGCGGGCGGCGCGCCGGGCGGGGAGCCAGGCCGAGCCGGCGGCCACCGCCAGCAGGGCGGCGGCCAGGGCGCCGTAGGTGAGCGGGTCGGTGGGGCTCACGCCGTACAGGAGGGAGCCCAGCCAGCGCGAGGCGAGGAGCGCGCCCACGAGGCCGGCGCCCACCCCGACCGCCGCCAGCGTCATCCCCTGGCCCAGCACCATGCGCACGAGGCCGCGAGGCTCGGCGCCGATGGCCAGGCGCACGCCGAACTCCCGGCGCCGGTCGGTGACGTACAGCGACATGACGCCGTAGATGCCCACGCTCGCCAGGAGCGCCGCCAGGAGGGCGAACGCCCCCAGGAGGAGCTCGATGATCCGCTGCGTGTCGAGCGAGCGGCCGACCCAGTCGGTGAGCGGGCGGACGTCGTCCAGGGGGATGCCGGGCTCGACCGCGGACACGGCGCGGCGGACGGCGGCCAGGACCGGTCCCGGCTTCCCCTCCGTGCGCACCGTGAGCATGGCCCTCCGGGTGGGCGCCAGCGCGAACGGGAAGTAGGCGTGGGGCATGGGCGCCACCGCCGGGCTCTCGTCGCGCACGCTCCCCACGACCCCGACGATGGTGAACCACGTGGTGGTGTCGCCGGTGAGCTGGATCCGCTGCCCCAGCGCGTCGGCGCCCTTCCAGTAGCGCGACGCCAGGGCCCGGTCGACGATCGTGACCGGCGCCGCGCCCGGTCGGTCGCGGCCGTCGAAGTCGCGGCCGTACAGGAGCGGGATCCCGAGCGTGCGGAAGTAGCCGGGGCCCACGGCCAGCTGGGCGGTCTGCGTCTCCACGCCCGTGCCCGAGGGGGGTGGCCGGCCCTCCACCACGTACCCGTCCGTGTTGTAGTTGCCGCCGAACGGGAGCCTCCAGGAGATCGCCGCCTCGCTCACCCCGGGCACCGCGCGCACGCGGCGCGCGATCTCGGACGTCGTGCGGACCACGGACGTGTCGTCGTCGTAGCGGGCGGCGGGGAGGGGGAGGGCGACCATGGAGACGCCCTCCGGCTCGAAGCCGAGCCGGGTCCCGGTGAGGTTCCGGAAGCTGCGCAGCGCGAGCCCGGCGGAGATGAGGAGGACGGCCGCGAGCGCGAGCTGGGTCGCGATCAGCGCGCCGTTCAGGCGGCGGGTCGCCGCGCCCGCCTCGTCCCGGCCCGCGCCGGCCAGGCTCGCCGTCGGGCGCCGACGCAGGAGCGTCGCCACCGGCGCGAGGCCGAAGCCGAGCCCGGCGGCCACCGAGGTCGCGAACGTGAACGCCACGACCCTCCAGCTCACGCCGACGTCCGAGAGGCGCGGGAGGGAGACGGCGGCCGTGTGCGTGGCCACGTGCACCAGCCCGAAGGCCAGGACGATCCCGAGCCCGCCTCCGGCCAGCGCGAGCACGAGGCTCTCGGTGAGGAGCTGGCGGGCGATGCGTCCGCCCGTCGCGCCAAGCGCGCGCTGCATGGCCATCTCGCGGCCTCGGCGCGCCGCGCGGTTCGCGAACAGGAGCGCGATGTCCGCCACCGCGATGAGGAGGATGAGGAGGACGGCGGCCTGCAGGACCTCGAGCGGACGCTTCGCGTCGCCGGTGATCGCGTCCCGGACCGGCGTCACCAGGGTCGTGATCCCCGCGTCGGCCGGCTTCACCCCGTGGAAGAGCCCCGGCATCGTCTTCGTCCAGCGCCACATGGCCGCGCGCGAGTCGCGGCGGACCTCGTCCAGCGTCGCGCCGGGGGCCAGCCGTCCGACGCCGGTCAGGTACCATCCGTAGCGGTCGGTCGGGTCCAGCCCGAGCGGGACCCAGGCCTGCGTCTCCGGGCCCGGGTAGGCGAAGCCGGGGGGCATGACGCCGAGGACGCGGGTGGGCCGCCCGTCCAGGTCGATCGTCGACCCCACCACCGAGGCGCGCCCTCCGAACTCGCTCTTCCACAGCCCGCTCGAGAGCACCGCCACCCTCGCCGGCTGCCCGGGCGTGTCCTCGCTCCGGCCGAACGCGCGGCCGAGAGCGGGATCGACCCCGAGGACGCGGAAGAAGTCGCCCGTGACCCGGGCCACCTCGAGCCGCCGGGGGCGTCCGTCCCGCTCGAGCGTCATGCCCCTCCGGCCCCATGCCGCGAAGGACGCCAGGCCGCGCACCTCGTCACGGTACATCGCCACGTTCTGGTCGGAGAGCGCCCACGTGTCCAGGCCGATCGCCGGATACGCCTGCCGGAGCCGGACGAGCCGGTCCGGCCGGGGGTAGGGGAGCGGCCGGAGGAGGATCCCGTCCACCAGGCTGAAGATGCCCGAGGTGGCCCCGATGCCGAGGGCCAGGATGGCCACGACCAGCGCCGCGAACGCGGGCCGGGACCTCCAGCGCCTGGCCGCGACCCGGACGTCCCGGACGACGCTCTCCAGGAAGGCCGTCCCGCGCGCGGCTCGAGCCGCCTCCTTGGCCCGGCTCACCCGGCCGAACGCGCGCCGGGCCCGGCGGCGGGCCTCCTCGGGCGGCACGCCCTCGCGCTCGTACTTCTCCGCCTCCCGCTCCAGGTGGTGGCGGAGCTCGGCGTCCAGCTCCCGCTCCATCTCGCCGCGGCGGAAGAGCGCCCGCGCCCGGTACCGGACCTCGCTCCACAGCTCGCTCAGCATGCCGCCTCCCGCCGGGCCCTCAGCCCATCTCGAGCACGAGCCGCACGGCGCCCGTGAGCCGCTCCCACTGCTCGGTCTCGCGGGCCAGCTGCTTCCGGCCCGCCGCCGTCAGCTCGTAGAAGCGCGCGCGCCGGTTGTTCTCGGAGGTGCCCCAGCGCGCCTCCACCCAACCCTTCCGCTCCAGGCGGTGGAGGGCCGGGTAGAGCGAGCCCTGCGGGATCTCCAGTGTCTCGCGCGAGACGGCGTGGAGGCGCTCGGAGATCCCCCACCCGTGCATGGGCTCCAGGGAGAGCGCCTTCAGGATGAGCAGGTCCAGCGTCCCCTGCGGCAGGTCCAGTCGTCCACCCGTCATCGCGTTCCTCCGCGGCGGTGCGCGTCGGGTCCCCGCGCTCCGGGAGGCCCGGCGCGCGTTCCCCTCGTGCTTCTACAGGAGTCTCCCCACGGTACGACGGCTCCTGTAGAAGGTCAAGGGGTGGGGAGCTCGGCACCGCATCGGGTCCGCGGCCCGGGACCGCCACCGCAGAGCCCGGGACCGCCCGCTCCGGCTCAGGGTATCGAAATCCGATGCGCATCACCGAGATCTTCCACTCGATCCAGGGCGAGTCGAGCTACGCGGGCCGGCCGTGCGTCTTCGTCCGGACCACGGGCTGCAACCTGCGCTGCGTCTGGTGCGACACGGCCTACGCCTTCCACGGGGGCGAGGACCTCTCGGTCGACGAGATCGTGGACGAGGTCCGTCGGCTGGGCGGGGACTGCCGCCTGGTCGAGCTCACGGGCGGCGAGCCCCTCCTCCAGCACGACATCGGGGAGCTGGCGGAGAGGCTCCTGGCCGGGGGCTACACGGTCCTGTGCGAGACGAGCGGGAGCGTCCCGGTCGACCGCGTGCCGCAGGACGTGGTCAGGATCATGGACGTGAAGTGCCCGGGGAGCGGGGAGGCGGAGTCGGTCGACTGGACGAACCTCGAGCGCCTCGATCCCGCGCGCGACGAGCTCAAGTTCGTGATCCGGGACCGCGCCGACTACGAGTGGGCCTCCCGCCAGCTCGCCGAGCGAGGGCTCGCCCGCTTCGTCGTCCACTTCTCGCCCTCCTTCGGGGAGATGGACGCGCGGGAGCTGTCGGAGTGGATCCTGGAGGACGGGCTCCCGGTCCGCGTGAACCTCCAGATCCACAAGTTCATCTGGGACCCGGCCGCCAGGGGGGTCTAGGTGGACGCGCCGGCTCGACTTGCCCGAACACCGCGCGGGACCCCCATCTTCGGAGACCATGAGTCCTGAGTTCCAGCTGTTCCTCGTCATCCTCGGCATGGTCCTGGCCCTGGCCCTCGGCATCTGGGTCGGGCTCGGCTACCCGGGGCTGTACGAGAAGCACGAGGCGACGGGCTTCATCAACCGCCGCCGGCGCACGCCCTTCGAGGCGATAACGGATTGGATCGTCGAGAAGATCGACCAGCGAGGGAAGAAGAAGGACCGGGCCGGGTGAAGCCCGCGGTCGACCGCGGCTGGAAGCGTCCGGGCATGGCCGCGGTCCGGCCGGGCCCCGGGGCCAGCCACCCGCGCGACCGGCGGGGAACGGTGAACCGCGTCCTGGGGTGGGTGCTGGTCGCCAACCTGGCGGTCGTCGCGGCCCGGCTGGTGGTCGGGGCCCGATCGGGGGCCACGGCGGTCCTCGGAATCGCGGCCGACTCGGGCGTGGACGCCCTCAACAACGTCGTGGCCCTCCTGGCCATCTGGGTGGCGGCCCGGCCGCCCGACGCGGAGCACCCCTACGGCCACGGCAAGTTCGAGACGCTCGGCGCCCTGGCCATCGTGAGCTTCCTCTCCATCACCGCCTTCGAGCTCACGCGCCGTGCCATCTCCCGGCTGGTGGGCGGCGGCCCCGCGCCGGCGCTGGAGCCGGCCACCTTCTGGGTGCTGGGCGCTACGCTCGTCGTGAACGTGGGCGTCGCGCTCTCGGAGGCGCGCATGGGCCGGAATCTGGAGAGCGAGATCCTCCGCGCCGACGCGCGCCACACCACGGCCGACGTCCTCATCACGGCCGCGGTCATGGGCGGCGAGGGGCTCGTGGCCGCCGGCTGGGGCGCGGGCGACGCGTGGCTCGGCCTCCTCGTCGTCGGGGTCATCATCCACTCGGGCTGGCAGATCCTCAGGGAGACGGTACCGGTCCTCGTGGACCGGCGGGCCATCGACCCGGCGTGGATCCGGGAGATGGTGGCGGAGGACCCGGGGGTGCGGCGCGCGGTCGAGATCCGCTCGCGCGGGCGGCCGGGGGAGGCGTTCGCCGAGCTCACGATCCACGTGGACCCGGAGTCGGGGGTGCGCGAGGCGCACGAGGTGGCCGACCGGATCGAGCGGCTGCTGGAGCGGGAGGGCGGCTTCTCGGCGGTGACCGTGCACATCGAGCCCGACGGCTTCACGCCCGTTCCGGACCCCTCGGTGCGCCCGGACGCCGGCGAGGCCGGTGGGCGCCACGGACCGGCCGGAGCGGCGGGTGCGGGCGGCGAGCGTCCCGGCCGCGCCGGAGCGGCCGACGCGGCCGGCGCCGGCGTGGATGACGCCTAGCTCAGCCCACCGTGCGCCAGATGCAGCAGGCGTCGCCGCGCGACTCGCACATGGGGTGCGCCGCCGGCGAGCGGGTGTCGTCCTCGTCCACCAGCCGGTAAGCCTGGAGCGTCTCGGCGAAGGCGGCGGTCACGATGTGGCAGCCCGTCGAGCTGCCGCAGGCGTAGGCGGGCAGCGAGCCCTCGACCACCAGGGCCAGCGGACCCCGCTCGGTGCGCGTGCGGCCGCTCGGGCTCACCATCCCGGCCAGCGAGGCGGCCGCGCGCAGCGCCATCCGGCGGCGGATCGGGGCGGGCATGACCATCTTGACCGCGCCGGCCCGCTCCTTCCCGCCCGTCACCTCGTGGTGGACCAGCCAGCGGCCCGCGCGGGAGAACACCACCGGGGCGTCGTCCCGCCGGTCGACCAGCGCGAACAGGTCGGCCAGCTGGCGCGCCGTGGCCGGCTGCTTCTTGTCGACGAGCTGCCGGAAGCGGCGGATCTGCCCCTCGACGACGTCCGAGAGGCCCAGGCGGCGGGGCAGGCTGTGACGCAGCACCTCGTCCTCCAGCGTCTCGAGCGGCGTGTCCGCCGAGCGCATGGCTTCGAGCAGCGCCAGCGCCACCACCGGGGAGGCGCGGACGTCGCTGAGCTGGGGTTCGGATCTCGAAGAGGAAGGGGCCATGTCGCCGCGAACGCTACGCCCGGACCTCCGGGGCGGCAAGCGTGAGTCCCTCGGACGCCGCCGCGCTCGCGGCCGCCGCGGCCACTCTGGCGCTGGCCTGGCGGCGGAGCTGGCTGGCCCCGGGGGCGGTGATCGCGGGCGCCGTCCTGGGCCTGGCCCTGTGGTGGGGCGCGGGCCCGGTCGGGGCCGGCCTCCTCCTCTTCTTCTTCGTCACGGCGTCGGTGCTCACGCGCGTGACGAGGGGGCGGCGGACGGGCGGACGCCGGGAGGCGCCGCCCTCCCCGCGGCGCTCTTCAACTCCAGTTGAAGAGGGTCTCTCAGGGGGGGAGGCCGCCGACGAGGCCGCCGGCGGGACCCGGCGCGGGACGCGGCAGGTCCTCGCCAACGGCGGCGTGGCCGCCGCGGCGGCGCTCCTGGGCGCGTGGGGATGGCTCCCCGGCGCCGGGGCGGCCGTGGCCGGGGCGCTAGCCGCCGCCACCGCGGACACCTGGGCCTCCGAGCTCGGGCGGTGGGCGGCGGGGCCGACGCGGCTCGTGACGACCTGGGAGCGGGTCGAGCCGGGCCGCTCGGGCGGCGTCTCCGGGGCGGGGACGCTGGCGGGCCTGGTGGGCGCGGCGCTCCTCGGCGTCGTCCACGGCCTCCTGCTCGGATCCCCTCCGTTCGGCCGCGCCCTCGGCCCCGCGCTCGCCGCCGGCGCGGCGGGGATGGGCCTCGACTCCCTGCTCGGCGCTTCGGCCGAGGGCCGGATCCGCCGGGTCGACAACGATGTCGTGAACCTGGCCGGGACGCTCCTCGGCGCCGCCGTCGGATGGCTCGTGGCCCGGGGCGCGGGGTAGGGCCGGAACGGCGGCGCGGGACGGCCCGGCCGCACGCGGCACGGAGCCCCCCGGCCCCCACGCGGCACGGAGCCGCCGCCCCCCACGCCCCGAACGGCCCGGATCTCCGGGCCTTCCCGCTTGCAGGGCGCGGGGGCGGTCGTAAGGTTGCGCGGTCCCGACGCGCGATCTTCGGAGTCTCCCGCACGGGAACTCCGGCGGTCCGTGCGCGGGGCCGCCGGGACTCGCACGACAGGATGCCGAGAGGTGACAGGTTGAGCCACACGTCCGACAGAGAGCCGCGCCCCGAGGGCGCCGGCGGGTCCGTCCCCCCTGGGGGCAGCTCCGGCTCGCCGGAGGACCGCGAGTGGGGCTTCCGCACGCGCTCGATCCACGCCGGCGCGCGGCCCGACCCGACCACCGGCGCGCGCAACGTGCCCATCTACCAGACCACGAGCTTCGTTTTCGAGGACACGAAGGACGCGGCGGATCTGTTCGCGCTGCAGAAATACGGCCACATCTATACGCGCATCTCGAACCCGACGGTCTCGGCGTTCGAGGAGCGCATGGCGAGCCTCGAGTCGGGGATCGGCGCCGTGGCCTCGGCCAGCGGCCAGTCCTCGGAGTTCCTCACCGTGGCCGCGCTGGCCGACTCGGGCGACCACATCCTGGCCAGCTCGGCCCTGTACGGCGGGACCTACAACCAGTTCAACATCACGCTCCGCCGCCTCGGGATCGACGCGACCTTCGTGGATGGGCGGGAACCGGACGCGTTCGCGAAAGAGGTCCGTCCGGAGACGAAGCTCGTCTACACCGAGATCATCGGGAACCCGTCCGGCGCGGTGGCCGACATCTCCGCGCTCGCCGAGATGGCGCACGCCCACGACCTCCCGCTGGTCGTCGACAACACCTTCGCCACGCCCTACCTGTGCCGTCCGATCGAGCACGGGGCGGACATCGTCGTCCACTCGGCCACCAAGTACATCGCCGGGAACGGGACCACGATCGGCGGGGTGACGGTCGAGTCGGGGACCTTCCCGTGGGACTCGGGCCGGTTCCCGCACATGACCGAGGAGATCCCGAGCTACAAGGACCTCCGCTGGTGGGGGAACTTCGGCGAGTACGCCTTCTGCACGAAGCTCCGGGCCGAGCAGCTCCGCGACATCGGAGCCTGCCTGGCTCCGTTCAACGCCTTCATGTTCCTCCAGGGGCTCGAGACGCTCCCCGTCCGCATGGACGCGCACGTCCGCGCGGCGAGGGAGGTGGCCGCGTGGCTCTCCGAGCACCCCGGCGTGGACTGGGTGCGCTACGCCGGGCTCCCCGACTCGCCCCACCACGAGATGGCGAAGCGCTACATGCCGCGGGGGCCGGGCGGGGCGGTGTTCACGTTCGGGGTGGCCGGCGGCCGCGAGGCGGGCGCGCGCTTCATCGAGTCGCTGTCGATGATCAGCCACCTGGCCAACGTCGGGGACGTCCGCACCCTGGTCATCCACCCGGCCTCGACCACCCACCAGCAGCTCTCCGACCGGGAGCTCGTGGCCACGGGCGTCACGCCCGACATGGTGCGGATCTCGATCGGGCTCGAGGACGTCGACGACATCCTCTGGGACCTGGACCGCGCGCTCGGGATGGCGAGCCCGTGAGGCGGGCCGCCGCACGCCGGTTCGCGCGACGTCCCGTCGCGAGCCGTCCCTCCGCCGCGGGGACGCCGTGACGATGATCGCGCACACCCCGGTCGAGGGCTGGAGCGAGCCCACCGCGCGCGGCCGCCTCCGCATCATCCAGGACGCGGACACGGTGGCCATGGTGGGCGTCTCCTCGAAGCCCGAGCGGGCGAGTCACTTCGTGGCGACCTACCTCACCAGCTCGGCCGCGGCGGACCTCGAGGTGTATTTCGTGAACCCGACCGAGGAGGAGGTCCTGGGGCGGACGGTGTACCCGTCCCTGGAGGCGCTCCCCGTGGCGCCGGACATCGTGGACGTCTTCCGGCGCGCCGAGGCGTGCCCGGAGGTGGCGCGCGAGGCGGCGGCGGTGGGCGCCGGCACGCTGTGGCTCCAGCTCGGGATCTGGAGTCCCGAGGCCTGCCGGATCGCGGCGGGCGCCGGGATGCGCGTCGTCATGGACCGCTGCCTAAAGATCGAGCACGCCCGCTTCCACGGCGGGCTCCACATGGCCGGCTTCGACACCGGCGTGATCAGCTCGCGCCGGCAGCCCCTATGAGCGAACGGGAAGCGATGTACGATCCGCAGAAGATCGAGGAGAAGTGGCAGCGGCGCTGGGACGCGGAGAGGGCCAACGAGCCCGACCTCGACGCGCCCGAGCGGCCTTTCTACAACCTGATGATGTACCCGTACCCCTCGGCCGAGGGGCTCCACGTCGGGAACCTCTACGCCTTCACGGGGGCCGACCTGTACGGGCGCTACCGCCGACTGCGCGGCGACGAGGTCTTCCAGCCGATCGGGTTCGACGCGTTCGGGATCCACTCGGAGAACTACGCCCTGAAGGTGGACACCCACCCGATGGAGCTGATCCCGGCCAACATCGCCAACTTCACCCGGCAGCTCCGGCGGGCCGGGATCATGTACGACTGGTCGCACACGGTCGACACGACCGACCCGGGCTACTACCGCTGGACGCAGTGGATCTTCCTCCGCCTGTACGAGGCGGGGCTGGCCGAGAAGAAGGAGGCGCCGGTCAACTGGTGCCCCTCGTGCAAGACCGTGCTCGCCAACGAGCAGGTGATCGCGGGCGAGTGCGAGCGCTGCGGGACCCCCGTCGGCACGCGCACGCTCAGCCAGTGGTTCTTCAGGATCACCGAGTACGCCGACCGGCTCCTCGAGAACCTGGAGTGGATCGACTGGTCGGAGACGACCAAGACCGCCCAGCGGAACTGGATCGGCCGCTCGAAGGGCGCGCTGCTGCGGTTTCCGGTGGTCGTCTCGGGCGGGATGGAGCCCGCCGCGGGGTCGGCGGCGGTGTCCGGGAAGGCCGCCTCCGCGGCGTCGGACCGACCCACGGCCTCCACGGACGCGTCCGCCCCGACGATCGACGTCTTCACCACCCGCCCCGACACGATCTTCGGCGCCAGCTTCATGGTGCTCGCCCCCGAGCACCCGCTCGTCGAGCGGGTGACCACGGAGGAGCGGCGCGGGGCCGTCGAGGCCTACCGGGAGAAGGTGGCCGCCACCGACCTGGTGCAGCGGAAGAAGGCCGACCGCTCCAAGTCCGGCGTCGACACGGGCGCCCGCGCCCGGAACCCGGCCACGGGCCAGGAGATCCCGATCTGGATCGCCGACTACGTGCTCATGGAGTACGGCACGGGCGCGATCATGGCCGTCCCGGCCCACGACCAGCGCGACTTCGAGTTCGCGCGCGAGTTCGATCTCCCGATCCCGGTCGTGGTCGCCCCGCGCCAGGCGGCCGAGGCGGCCGACGACCCCGCCGATGTCGCGATCGAGGCCGGGGAGGAGGCGGTGGCCGACACCGGTGACGTCCTCCTCGTGAACTCGGGCCGCTTCAGCGGCACGGAGGCCGAGGAGGGCGGCCGCGCCATCGTGGAGTGGCTGGCCGGGGACGGCCTGGCCGAGCCGCGCGTCCAGTACCGGCTCCACGACTGGTGCATCTCGCGCCAGCGCTACTGGGGCCCGCCGATCCCGATCGTCTACTGCGACGCGTGCGGCGCCGTGCCGGTCCCCGACGAGGACCTCCCGGTGGAGCTCCCGTACGTCGAGGACTTCCGCCCGGAGGAGGGCGGGGTCTCGCCCCTCGCCCGCGTGGCGTCGTTCTACGAGACCACCTGCCCCGAGTGCGGCGGCCCCGCGCGCCGGGAGACCGACGTCTCGGACACGTTCCTGGACAGCGGGTGGTACTTCCTCCGCTACCCGAGCACGGACGCCGACGACCGGCCCATCGACGACGCGAGGACGGAGACCTGGCTCCCCGTCGACATGTACATCGGGGGCGAGGAGCACGCGGTCCTCCACCTCCTCTACTCGCGCTTCATCACCATGGTGCTCCACGACCTGGACTACCTGGAGTTCGAGGAGCCCTACGACCGCTTCCGGAAGCACGGCCTCCTCATCAAGGAGGGCGCCAAGATGTCCAAGTCGAGGGGCAACATCGTGGTCCCCGACGAATACATGGACCGCTACGGCGCCGACGTCTTCCGGGCTTATCTCATGTTCCTGGGGCCCTACCAGGAGGGCGGCGACTTCCGCGACCGCGGCATCGTCGGCGTCGAGCGCTTCCTCACGCGCCTGTGGGACAGCGTGTCGCAGGCGGCCGAGGAAGGGCGGGAGGGCTTCCCGGACGAGGCGGTCGAGCGCAAGCTCCACCGCACCATCCGCCAGGTCACCGGGGACTTCGAGGGGCTCTCCTACAACACGGCCATCGCGGCGCTCATGGAGTATCTGAACGAGGCGCGCTCGGCGGGGCGGACGCCCACGCTGGACGAGGTCCGGCCCCTCGTCGTCATGCTCGCACCGGTGGCGCCCCATGCGGCCGAGGAGCTGTGGGAGGAGCTGGGCGGGGAGGAGCCGCTGTTCGCCTCGGCGCCCGGCGGCGGCGAGCGCTCGCGGAACGTGTGGCCGGAGTGGGAGGAGGAGCTCCTCCACGCCGACGAGGTCGAGATCCCCGTGCAGGTGAACGGGAAGGTCCGGGCCACGATCCGGGTCGAGCGCGGAGCCGACCGGGAGACGGTCCGCGAGGCCGCGCTGGCCGACGAGAACGTGCGGAGGCACCTGGAGGGCGCGGAGCCCCTGAAGGTGATCCACGTCCCCGACAGGCTGCTGAACCTCGTGATCGAATGATCACGAGGTCGCTCTGTCGATCTGGCCGTCGAACGACGACCGGGTCGCCTCGGCGATCTCGTGGTGGAGTGACGGGCCGCGGCCGGCGCCCGTCTTCCCGGCGCGGGAGGCTACCGGGGCGCTACCAGGAGACGTCCCCCTCCTCCGAGGTGTCGATCTCGGCGCCGTCGGGTCCCTCGCCGAACAGGAAGGAGCGGAGGTTGGCGAGGAGGAACTCGCGTGCCTCGGGGTCCTGGAGGTTCAGGCCGTAGTGGTTGATGAGGAGCATCTGACGCTGCTTCCACTCCTCCCAGCACGTCCGGCAGATCTCCTCCTGGACGCGCCGTCCCAGCTCGTCGGGGAAGGGGCGCTTGGGGAGCGGGAGCGCATCCTCGCGTCCGCAGCGCGAGCACTGGATTCGATCGGCCTCGACCATCTATCTTTCGTTTCGAGAATCCGGGGAATGTCGCCGTTCGAGAAGGGGTCGGGCCGGCCCGGGCCGCGGCCCCTCCGGCGTCCCCGGAGGCAAATGAAAGGTTGCCGGCTGCCGTGGCAAGCCGCGGGGCCGGGAGAGGGAGGACGGGCATGAGTCGTGAGAGCTTCGGATTCGCCGCCTCGGTGATCGGCGCGGCCCTGGTGGGGCTGGGCATCTACGGCTACGTGCCGGGATGGGTCACGCTCGTCGGCGGCCTGGCCGTCACGGCGTGCGGCTTGCTCACCCTCAGAGGATGGAGCGGCGGCCTCCTGCTCCTGATGGGCGCGTGGGTCACCCTGTCCACGTGGATCGGGTGGGCGGGCCGGCCCTGGAACCTCCTGGTCTCCGGCATCGCGATCGTGGCCCTCGGCTTCCAGGTCGGGGCCCTGGCCACCCACGGCCCCGTCTACGCCGAGGCCGGCGAGGAGGGAAGCGCCGGCTGAGCCTCCGGGCGCCGGCACGGGTGGACCGTCAGCCGTCTTTTTTCCATGAACTCCAGAAGGAGACGAGAGCATCTCTAGCGAGCACAGAGTGAACGAGGAGATCCGGGTGAGCCCCGTCCGTCTCGTGGACGAGGACGGCGAGCAGCTCGGCGTGGTCTCGATCGACGAGGCCCGCGAGGCCGCCGAGGAGCGCAACCTGGACATGGTGGAGGTGGCGCCCAACGCCAAGCCTCCCGTGGTGCGCCTGATGGACTACGGCCGCTTCAAGTACGAGAAGGCCAAGGCCGAGAAGGAGGCCAAGAAGCGGCAGCACACGGTCGAGGTCAAGGAAGTCAAGTTCCGGCCCAAGATCGAGGAGCACGATTTCGACTTCAAGACGCGCCACGCCCGCGAGTTCATCGAAGAGGGCAACAAGGTCAAGGTGACCATCATGTTCCGCTACCGGGAGCTGCGCCGCCCGGAGCTGGGCTCGGAGCTCCTGGACCGCATCGTCGAGGAGCTCTCCGACATCGCCAAGGTCCAGTCCCGCTCGGGGCTGGAGGGTCGGAACATGACCATGATGCTCGTCCCGCAGGACTGGGACGTGTAGACCCCCTCCCGAACGCCGGCTCCGAGCCGGTGTATCCATGAGCGTCGCCCGGCCCCGGGCGCGCGACCCTTCGCAGGCGGAGGATGGATCCGTGAGGGACGACGAGACCGGCCACGACGCCGAGGCCCAGCCCGACGAGGAGAAGGTCCGCCGGGCGCTCATGGCGTTCGCGGAGCTGATCCAGAGGCTGGAGCGCGAGGGCCGGCTCGAGCGCGCCACGCCCCTCCTCCTGGGCCGGCTCGGAGACCTCCGGCGGCTCCTGTTCGAGTTCGAGGTGCGCTACACCGAGCGGCTCCTCCCCATCGAGGACCCCCTCGAGCGGGAGTCGCGGCGCATCGTCCGCGAGGCCCTCGAGCGCCAGCGCGAGTTGCTCGAGGAGTGGGAGCGCGGGGACGAGGACGACGAGCCGGAGGGCCCCGCGGCCTGACCGGGGGGCGCGGCCGCTCCGGGCGCGCGCGGCGCCGCCCGTGCCCGCCTCCCTTCAGCTCGCCCGCACGTAGTGCAGCCGCTCGCGCACCCTGTCGCGGGCGTAGGTCCGGTTGGGGCCGTCCCCGTCGCTCCGGTAGCGGCGGTAGGGCCGCCCGAAGCACCGGTAGCTGTCCGGGTCGCCCCACGCCCTGAGCGCCGCCTCGATCCGGTCGGCCGGAATCAGCCCCTCGTCGTTGTAGCTCATGAGGAGGTGGCCGGCGTCGGCGGCCCCGAGGACGGCCTCCAGGGCCTCCTCGCACCGGGCCCTCCGGCACCAGTCCGAGCGCCGGTCGTCGTCGGGGATGAGGCCCGTCTTCCCCCGCAGCTCGGGCGGCTCCCACCACCCCTGGGCCAGGAGCTCGGGCAGGTGGTAGTAGGCCGGGTACTGCCGCTCGTTGTAGGGCGGGTCCAGGTACAGGAGGTCCACGGTCCCCACCTCCCGCAGGCGTCGGCCGGCCGGGCCTCGGTAGGCGGTCGAGCCCGCCGCCCCGTTCGGTCCCGTCACGGGCGAGAGGGGGCGGAGCTCGAGGTCCTTGAGCGCGTTCGGCTGCCAGCTCTTCACGAACGAGCAGTAGACCCCGGTCGTGTTGGCGACCCGGTCGGCGGCCTCGATCAGGGTGGCCAGGAGGAGCTGCTCGCCCGCCCGGTCCAGGTGCCCGGCCCGCGACCAGGCCTCGATGCGCTCGCGCACGGCGTCGATGCGGCGGGCGTTCTCGGGCGTGAAGTACATGCGGCCGTGGCGCTCGCCGGCCTCGCCGGCGGGCGTGTAGTGCTCGGTGACGAAGCCGTGGCGCGGGGGCAGGCCGGCCAGCCGCTCGAGCACGGTGGCGTAGGGGAGCCCCTCTCCCCCATCCTCGGGCGGGAGGTCGAAGCGGGGGACGCGGTCCAGCTCCACGCGGACCACCTGCAGCGCGAAGGAGGAGGCCAGGAGGTCGCCGGCGTGCACGCGCCACCCGAGCGCCTTGAGCGCCGAGGCCACGCTGGCCGTGCCCGCGAACGGGTCGCAGGCCACCCCCGGCTCGACGCCCAGCCCGTCCACGTGTCCGAGCAGGAAGTCGAGGAGCCGCGTCTTGTTGCCGAGGAACCGCATCGCCCACTCCCCTCGCCGCCGGGCCGCCCGAGCGTCCGGCCTAGAATACGGGGCGGCCGCGTGAGGTCCAAGCCGTGACGGCGCCGGAGGCCGGCCGGGGTGGCGCGTCCGCGCGCGGAGCGGAGACCGGGGTGGGGCCCGGAGCGGAGCCCGGGCGGAGAGCCGGGCCGGGCGCCGGCCCCACGCCCGCCGAGCGGCTGTGGAGCCTCACCGTGGCGGCGGCCCGGCCCCTCCTGCCGCTGGCCGGCCTCCTCTCCGAGAAGGTGGCCCGCGGGGTGGACGCGCGCCGCCGCGCGGTGGCGGAGCTGGAGACGTGGGCCGCGTCCGGCCGGGACCCCGACCTCCCGCTCCTGTGGGTGCACGGCGCCTCGGCGGGCGAGCTCCTCGCGGCCGTCCCGGCGCTGGAGGCGCTCCGCGCCCGGCGGGACCTCCAGCTCCTCGTCACGCACTTTTCCCCGTCGGGCGCCGCCGCCGTTCCGGCGCTCTCCCCGGACGCCGCCTCGCCGCTTCCGCTCGACACCCTGGGCCAGACCGGCCGGGCCCTGGACGCCGTCCGGCCCGCCGCCCTGGCCTTCTCCAAGCTCGACGTGTGGCCGGCCCTCACCGCCTCCGCGGCCGGGCGCGGGGTGCCGCTCGGCCTCGTGAACGGCACCGTACGGCCCGACAGCTCCCGGCTCCGGTGGCCGTCGCGTCCGCTCCTCCACGACGCCTACGCGCGGATCGGACGCGCCGGCGCGGTGTCAGGGGAGGACGCGGCCCGCCTCGAGCGGATCGGGGTGCGGCCGGAGGCGCTCCAGGTGACCGGGGACGCGGCCTTCGATCGGGCCTCCGCCCGGATCGAGGAGGCCCGCCGGCCCGGCTCGGCCGCCGAGCGCCTCCGCGCCGCGCTCCCGGCCGACGCGCCCGTCCTCCTGGGAGGCTCCACCTGGCGCCGGGACGAGACGCTGCTGATCGGCGCGGCCGCCGACCTGGCCGCCGCCGGGCGCCCCGTGTCCCTCGTCCTCGCGCCCCACGAGCCCGACCGCGGCGCCGTCGAGCGGGTCACGGCCCTCAGCCGACGGCTCCTGGGGTGCGAGCCGCGGCTGTGGTCGGAGGTCGGGGGGGCGGCCGCGCGGCGGGCCGACGAGGGGCCACACGCCCCGGCGCTCCTCGCGCCCCTCCTCGTCGACTCGGTCGGGCTCCTGGCGGGCCTGTACGCCGTGGCCGACCTGGCCTACGTCGGCGGCGGCCTCGGGCGCGGCGGCCTCCACTCGGTCGTCGAGCCGGCGGCGGCCGGGATCCCGGTGCTGTTCGGGCCGCGCCACGCCCGCCGCGAGGCCGACGACCTGCTGGAGCGGGGCGGGGCGCTGGAGGTGGACCCCGACTCGGCGGCCCAGGTCCTGGGCCGGCTCCTGGCCGACGGGGAGGAGCGCGTCCGCATGGGCCGCGCGGCGGGCGCGTACGTGGAGGAGGGGAGGGGCGCGGCCGAGCGCACGGCCGACCTGCTGGAGGCGCTGCTGGAGGACGCGGTGCCGTGAGGGCCCCCCTCCGCGGCCAGGAGCCGTCGGGGGCGCCGCCGCCCGCCGGCCGCCCGCGCCGCGGGCTCCCGCCTGGCGTCTCGGGTCGTCCGCCTGACGCCGCCGGCTCCCGCCTACCGCCTCGGGTCGTCCGCCTGGACCCGCTTCGGGTCCTCCTCGCCCTCCCCCCTCCGCGGCCAGGAGCCGTCGGGGGCGCCGCCGCCCCCGGCGA
>Ga0209918_1000109_pt1 | contig 62267 bp, 51 predicted proteins | sample SalPonD_shore_MG_FD_185712 | JGI IMG/M metagenome (GOLD analysis project Ga0209918, IMG submission 185712) | Salt pond soil microbial communities from South San Francisco under conditions of wetland restoration - Salt Pond MetaG... | ecosystem: Environmental > Aquatic > Marine > Intertidal zone... | reverse complement strand
CTTGACTGATTGACCAATTCTGACAGTTCAAACATCTAAAGGAACATCCTATTGAAGCTATGGAATAAGCAGTATGTCCTGGCCAAAAATTATATAGAGGCTTTTTCTCTATTGGATCTAAACTTCCTTGGGAGATCATCGAACCGTAAATCAAAGTATATAAATCACCATCGATGTTTTTTCTCGTTCTACAAATTCCAACTTTTCCAGGATTAATTATACATTCATTTGCACACACATGACACTTCACTTTATCATCTTCTAATTTTTCCCATAATCGCGCTTTCACTTTCATTTTGATGACCTCGTAATTATAAATTGTATTTTCAATTTTTTAAGAATTAATAATATAAATTATAAATTTAGAATTGTTTCATTTATTGATTTAAAATTCGTTAGAGAGATGATCAGACATTACTTTTAATGTTCAAGATGATGAGGAAATTTCTAAGGAAGATATTGAAAATATGATAAAAAATAAGAAAAATAATCTCCAGAATTTAGAAAAAGGTTCAGAATTTATCAAAGAGTTGAGTGATATTGCTTTATTACAGTTAGAAATAAACCAATATGAGAAGTCTGAAAAAAATTTGCTAACCTGTCTGGAACATTTCGAAAAACAAAAGGACAGATTAGGTCAAGCTTCTGTATTTGGGATTTTGGGAACATTAAATTATAAGAAAGGTGATTACATTCATTCTATAGAAACTTATAATAAAGGATTAGAAATTTATAAGGAACTAAATCAGACTGAAGAATATATTATGTGCTTAAAGGGTATTGGTAATTCCTATATAAAAATGAATAGATTTGATGAAGCATCTGATGTTTTTTTTGAATGTGCTGAGATCTCTTCTAAAAATAAGGCAATTTATGATTTTTTAGATTGTTTAGGTAACTTAATTTTTATATTTAAAAAAAAAGAAGATTGGGATGTAGTTTTTGAATTGTATAAAAAATCTCTAAAGGCTTTTAAAAAAATAAATGATGAAAGAGGGATTATAACTTCATATTTTAATCTTGGAATCATTGAAAAAAACCATGAGCAAAAATTTGAAAAGGCATTAAAATTTTTTAAAAAGGGTACTAATAAAGCGATTGATGCTAATTATTCCGAGTTAATATTAAAAGGGTTATCTTTTATTGGGGAATCTTTGTATTATCTTGGCAGAATTAAAGATGCGAAAAATGAATTCCTCAAAGCTTTAGATTTAGCTGAAAAAATCAATGCTAAAAATGCTATTCAACAATTAAAAATTCTTTTAAACTCATTTGGGATGAATGAGCAAGAAATTCAAGAAGATTTAGAAAAATATAGAAATAATTAGAATAAAACTTCAAAATTATGAATTTAAGAGCACTTTTTGATAATCAAGAATATTTTTATATACCAAAATTTTTTTCTTATCTTTAGAAAACATATCAAATTCTGATAAATAATGAAATTATGTCCATACTGTCAAAGACCAATAGATGAGAAATGGCGTTTTTGTCATCATTGTAATAAGCCATTATTAACAAGCTATACAAATGAATTACCAATATCATCTACCTATCAATATCAGAGAAATATCAATGATCAATCTTATAATTTTGAAGAGAGTAGAGATTTTGATATAAACATAATTGAAGACGATAAAATAGATAAAAAAATCCTTGAAATTGATGATCAAATTAATCAAAAACCCTATGGGGATGGCGTAGGGGATTTATTTCTTGAAAAAGCCAGTCTTTATTTTAAAAAGCGTGATTTATCCCAATCTTTAAAAGAATTAGAACGAGCCCTGAGTAGTTTTGAGAATGAAAATAATCTCAATAAAATGGCTATCACACATAATGAGATTGGGTTACTCAAAGAAGAGATCGGATATTTTGAAGATTCTATCTATCATTTCAAAAGAGCTATAAATATTTTCAAAAATCTAAAAGATAATGTAAAACTAATCCAAGTTTACAATAACATAGGAAATGCTTATTATCAATTGAAAGATATTGAAAATGCCTATATATGTTATCAAAAAGCAATTGAATTAGCTGAAAACGAAAACATGAAGTATGAAGAGGTGAAATCCTCCAGTAATATGGTAGAGATTCTATTTATATTGCAAGATTATGAGAGAATTAAAAAAATTCTAAAAAATAATCATCAATTTTTCAACGAAAAAAATGATATCTATGGAATAATTACAACTTATTCAAAATATGGAAAATTAAATTTTTATTTAGGTGAAAATTACTATGAAAAATCCTATAATTATCTAATAAATACTTTAGAATTAATTGAGAAAGTTGAAGAGCAATTATCAATTTACTTAAAGGCTCGTATGCGATGGGAAATATATCTATTTTTAGGAAAAATAAATCTTTTATGGAATAATTTTGAAAAAGCAGAGACTTTTTTATTAAATAGTTTGGAATCTGTTAGAACTTTTGAAATAGAAGATGATAATATCAAAGAAAGTTCAATTCTTGAAGCTTTAGGAAATCTTTATGAAATTATGAAAAAGTATGATAAAGCTATCGAATATTTTAAGTTATCAAGCGAAATATATTATAAATTTGGAGAAGATTCTAAAACAGGGGAGCTAAAAACTAAAATTGCTCATATTTATTATGATTATTTAAAAAATAATATAGACGCTATCGATTATTATGAGCAGGCATTAGAAATCTTTATGAATATAGATTATTACAAGGAAATCGCGAAGATTCATAATAAACTAGGTGATCTCTATCTTGAGGGAAACATAACAGAAATTGCGATAAATCATTTTGAAATTGCCAGGAAATATTATCATGAACTACACGATAATTATCATATAGAACTTTTAGATGAAAAAATCAATTCGTTAATAAAATAGAACTAAGAGATTTATTTTTATAGATTAATCCAGAAGAAAGTCATCTTTCTTATAAGTGACTTTGTCATATTCTTGAAATCCCAATGACTTTATAAAGCCATAAGAGACCTCATTATTTTCATAAACTTCACAGCGCAATTCTGAAACGTCTTTTTCTTTAAAGTAATTCCAAGCAGCCATACTCAATACCGTCCCTAATCCTTTCCTTTGGTATCTTGGCAATACTCCTAATCCAGCTATCACTCCAATCTCATCGTTATCACCTTCGCGATCAAGGATTATAAATCCTCCATCCATGCCATAGACTTTAGCAATTAGAATTTCCGTCTCTGGGTATTCATGAATCCTTTTTAAGGATTCTAATTCAATGGGGCGGAAGGGCTCATTCGCGGTCATCCAAGCCCGATTGTGAATCTGCATAACGGTTTCTAAATCCTCCTCTTTCGCTTCCCGTATTTTAGCACCTAAAAAATTCTTTTCTACTTTTTTTTTTATTTCATTTTCAAATTCTTCTGTAATTTTCTCAACAGGTAATTTCATCTGAATATATGTTAATCCTTCTTTTTCCGCTTTTTCATGGACATTTTCCTCGGTACAAGCAGCATCAAAGCTCAAGAAAAAATTTCTTATCCGTTTTTGTTTTAAGTTATCTCGAGATTCTGGCATTATTAGAAATCCTCTCTTATATAGTAAGAAAAATGAATAGTCGAATAAAAAATTAGGTTAAAATAATTTAATCTTCATGCTCAAAATCTTCTTTTTTATATCGTTTAGTTCCAAATTCCTCAAATCCAAGTCCTGTGATGAACCCATAGGATACTTTATTACTTTTATACACTTCTGCTCGTAATTCTTTTACATTAGGATGGTTTTTTTTAATGAAATTCCAACAAGCCATTCCTATTATTGTGCCTAATCCTTTCCTTTGATACCTTGGGATAACGCCGAGCCCTGCGATTTGCGCGTATTCCTTATTATCCCCCTCAAAATCTAAGATCGCAAAGGCAGCATCCTTTCCATACAATCTTCCAATAAGAAAAATCGTGTCAGGATCTTTAAAAATCTTATCCAAAGTATCTACATCGATTTGTCGAAAGGGTGTATTACTCGTTAACCAAGCTTTATTATAAATTTCTTTTATAATATCTAAATCTTCTTCTTTAGCTTCCCGTATATTTGCCCGAATAACTTTATTTTCAATCTTTTGTTTCAAATCCGTTTCAAATGTATCAGTAATCCTTTCAACAGGTAATCTTAATTGAATGTATTCCATGCCCTCTTTTTCGACTTTTTGAAGCTCTTCAGAGATTTCCCCCTTCTCTTTCCTCTCTATTTCCAGAGTATGAAAGAAGGCACGAATTCTATTCTTTTTAAGTTCGATTTTTGATTTAGGATTCATATTCAGATAAAATAAGTTTTAATCTCGAATATAATTTTCTATCATCCATCTAATTTTTTGATCAATTTCTTCATCAATTACATTTTTAGTTCGAAGCAATGATAATCCTTTTTGTAATTTTTTTTTTACAGTCGGATCATTAATAAGGTTTTTATTTTCAACTGTGAACTCGAAATTTGATCTGATTCGCATATTATCTTCAATTTTTTCATTAATTAGATCCCTTAGACTTCCCAATGCCTCTGTTGCTTCATTATATAATCTATTTTTATCATTTAAAACATAGCCTGGAAGTATTATTTTCATATACTCTTCCATTATTTCATTATCTTCAACAAACATCGCATAAAAAGGCATATAAATCCATCGAATTGGTTTAGCAAAAAATTTTTTATCATTATCATTTAAAGACCATTTTTTAAGTTCTTCTACTTCATTCAAACAGTCTTGCTTCTTCTGGTATATTATTCTCTTAACTTCCTGAAACAGAATCTCGATCCTATCTCGCCTTTCATTAATCTCCTCAATCTTATATTGCTGTTCTGACTGATATTCTGAAATTCTCTGATCTCTTGTCAATAATTTCTCATCCAAAGTAGTTTTAGTCTGGTCTAATTTTATTTCTGCTTCATTGTCAATTTTGGCAACTTCTTGTTTAATTTCCTCAAACTTTTCTTGTAAATCGATAATATCCGAACTTATATGGGTTAAATTCTCATCTAAAAAAGAAAAATGACGATCAATACTTGGAATCAAATCTTCAAAAGATTTTCTCTTCAAAATATCACTATTGCTATAAAATTTATTTTTTTTCAGAATATCTTCAAGATGGCGATCTAAGGTGCTGAATTGATTTGCTAAATTATCAATAAGGCGTTTTTTCTCATTAATCTTCCATTGCTCTATTTTATCTTGTTCCAAATTGATTTTTTCATTTATTTGTTGGTTATCAATAGTTGAAGAAGTTTTTTTGATTTTAGATTGATAGCGTGATTCTATGTCTTTAAAATCCACATTCAATTCGTTTAACCACTTATCTACTTTATCCCCAATCAATTCAATTTGTGTTTCCCATCGATGAGCATTTCCTTTCAAAGTTTCAATAATATTGCGGTATTTTTCAGAAATATTTAGTGCCTCTTCAGTCGATAGTGGAGAATCTAATGGCATATAATCTTCAATAGGGCTATACTGCAATTGAGGAATTAATATATCAAGCGTATTCAAGAATCTAGGATTTATCAAAGATGGAATTTCAAAGGCTTGATACTCTGACTCCTCTCCTTTTCCTAATTCTTCTGCTTCTTGATCCTCATAACTTAAAACGTTTTTAATTCTTTCTAATTGTCCAGTTTTAGATAAATTATCTACATTTCTCAGAATATGACCGATTAAAGGTTGACGTGGAGGATTTGTAAATTTTCCCTTTTTTGAAAAGATTTTCACTCCATCTAAGAAAATATGAGTAGAAATTGTTCCTGGAATGGACAATAATGGCCACAATAATCTAGAAAATGATAAAACTTTATGGTTCTTATTTAAGTCTTTCAATAATAAATAAAACGCCAATGTTAATTCATCATCATCTTGTAGAAAAGGAACTTGAGTTCCCTCCTTCATAAATAAGGGTAGTAGGAATTGTTTTCCGTGAATTGACATGATTTTTCCCTAATCTTATTTCAATATTTATAAAATAGGAACTCATATTTTAAACTCTTTCTATCGAAAAATATTAAAAAAGAATAAGTTAGAGAAGCTTCCTTAAAAAGAATCTTTTATCTTAAAGCCTCAAAACTATTTGCTATAACTATTAGTAGTAATGATAATAAAATTAAAAGGGGAGGGACAAAAGATTGAACATTTGGCCAATTAATAACTTCAAATAAACCTCTGATGATTCTCCCAACATAATAAATTAGAAATCCAATTCCATTAAGAAGATAGGATCTTCTAAGAACGCCATATGTTTTCCACGCTAGATAAAGAAAAATAAACGGAATAATTGCGACGAATAAGGGTTGAAATATAAAATTAAATACGAACCGCCCAACTGGATATTCCCATCCAGCAATATTAATATAAATTGGTGTAATTGAGGTGGAATAATTATCGACTATTGATTTTTCGATAAAAACTCCGTCTGGTAAAGTAAATGCTAAAATGCTTAAAATAATTGGACACAACATTAATAAGAATCTTATTAAATATTTCACATATCTTATATTTTCATAAAAAAAACTAAGGATTTTATTATCAGTTTCTTTAATAGGATTTTTTTCAAATTTGGTGTCTGGGGGTAATAACAAAATGCCTAACATACCCATCAAACACGTTGTTGCCATCCATGTAGAAAATGTAGCAAACCTGAAGATAATCATGAATGTTGCTACTACAAATTCATCATCAGTCGTTATTAATGGATTATCAATTTCTGGAATATAAAAATCATATATAATGAAAAAGACTCTAGAGGCTGCTAATGCGATGAAAAGTAAGGAGAAAAAGAACCAATATGATTTTTTTGAAATTCGAAATCTCATTATTAGAAAGTAAGCAAAAATTAAGAAGAAATAACCAACTATGACCATATAAAGGCCCAGTTCTATACTATCGTAAAATCCAAAATTAGTGAAGGGATCTCCTTGAAATAAAGTAAACACCATTCGATTCAACTCTTAAATATCGATAAATTGCGATTAAATTTTTAATTATCTAATTTAATTAATCCTATTTATATATATTCTTATTTCTTTTACTATTATTTAATCTTTATTAAAATTAATTGTGAAGTATATTTTGATCTTTTTTCTATCAAAAATTTCTTAATCTTTACTGTGTTTTAAAAATATATATTAAATTATACCAATTAAACGTCTAATAATATAAGTTTATAGATACAAGAAGTTTTTACAATGAAGATTAAAGATAATATAGATACTTTCAACAGTTTAATTAAACGTAGAGGATTTATTTGGGGCCCATCTCCCGAGATATATGGTGGATTGGCAGGATTTTATTCAATGGGTCCAGCCGGAATGGCTCTTAAAAATAATATCTTATCAATTTTTAGAAAAGAATTGAGATCTTTTGGTTTTGGTGAGGTAGAGTGCCCTACAATCATGCCTGAGATCGTATGGGAAGCTTCTGGCCATTTAGAACGCTTTATCGATCCTGTTATGAGATGCCATAAATGTAATTCCGTTTACAGGGCTGATAAATTTCTTAAAGAAGCATTACCTGATTTGATGATTGATGGTCTTTCCTTTAAGGAAATGGAAGTTCTTATTGAAAAAAATAATTTAACTTGTCCGGAATGTGATACCAATTTCGAAAAAATTGAGGAGTATAATTTAATGCTTAAGACAAAAGTAGGTACTGATACAATCGCATATTTACGACCAGAAACAGCGACTACAACGTATCTTCTTTTCAATCGATTGGATCAGGTTATGAGACGTCGGTATCCCATAAAAATATTTCAATTTGGAAAAGCTTACAGAAATGAAATCTCTCCAAGACAAGGAGTCTTACGAATGCGCTCATTTGATCAATTTGAATTGCAAATGTTCATAAGCAAGGAGCAAGAATATGAATTTGATGAATTTGATGACGTCAAAGATGAGGAATTACCATTATTAGACTGGAAATTGCAAGGGAAAAATAGCGAAGATCCCAAGTTAATAAGCTTAGGAAAAGCAATAAAAAATCATGTATTGAAAAAACCTGCGTATGCTTATTGTCTATTCCTTGCTCATCATCTTACAAAAAAATTAGGATATCCTGATGATGTGATTCGCTATAGGCAGCATAGCCCGAGTGAACGAGCCCATTATGCAGATGACGCATGGGATTTAGAAATAAAAACGGAACAGTATGGATGGGTTGAAATATGTGGGATCCATGACAGAACGGATTATGATCTAAAACGACATGGTGCTTTTTCTAACCGTAATTTTGAAATAGCAATGGGTTCAGATCCTAATAAAAAAGAGATTCCTCAAATTCTTGAGGTGGCATTTGGGATAGATCGTATCATTTATACATTACTCGAAACTAATTTTACAGTAGAAGATGAGAGAATTAATTTACAATTAAAAACGTATTTAGCCCCTAATTTAGTAGCGGTATTTCCCTTAGTTAAAAATAAAGAAGAAATACGAACTCTTGCTCTAGAAATTCATCAAGATCTTCAAGATAATTTAATAACCTCATTTTATGATGAATCTGGTTCTATTGGGAAGCGTTATAGAAGACAAGATGAATTAGGAACTAAATTTTGTATTACTGTAGATTATGATACTCTAGAGGATAATTCAGCAACTATAAGAGATAGAGATTCTATGGAACAAATAAGGGTTAAAATCCCCAAAATTCCAGATATTATCAGAGAAAAATTACTTGAAAGTAAATTATAGTTTTTTCAATATTATTTTCTATATATTATAATATTTTCTGGGTGTTTGCGGAAAAAATTTTAATAAATATGGAATTTTTAAGAATATAATATCTATTATTTAATTTATTAAATCGTGATTATTACTTATTGATGAAACTTAAAAAGCTATCCTTATTTCCAAGGAACCAGATTCAAAAAAAACGGTTGAATATTTTTACTATATTCTTAATTTCAACAATCATTTTGAACTTTACATTATTTGGTTTCTTCAATTCTGCATTGCCAAACTCAACGGAAACTTTTAATAATAAGGAAAATGAATTTGATGATTTTGACCAGTACCCAATAAAAACTCAAAACGGTGCTCCTTATTCAGTTTTGCAAGATCCATATACCATAAATTTTGATAAGATATGGAATTTTTTTGAATCAAATTATCTTTCTAATTTCAGTCAATTCATTATAAATACGTATTATAGGGAAGGAGATTCCGATGGAGATATCACAGATCATAGAGTTTATTCACTTGATAATCTATTGTTGTATAATACACTCAAAAATTATGTTGATGATCTTAATTCTTCTGAAATTTATGATGCCTATTTAGATTTAAAGTCAACACCACTCTGGTATAACGGAAAAGGCGAATATGATTATGGTTTTATAGAATCCTTCGATACTGGCTCAGGAAGCAAGAATTTTAAAAGAAATTTAATTGATAATTTAATGCCAATTATCCTTTTGCTTGAAAATATACCAGAAAGTCCGTCTACAGAATATAAAAATAACGTGAATCAAATGCTCCAATTAATTAATTCTCCTCAATTTTGGAACTCCACAAACGAAATCTTTTTAGATTATAACTCATCCACTGAAGATATTTATGCAGAAAGCAATTTATATGCTGTATTAACCTTATCAAAGTTAGCTCGGAATAATAAGTTTAATAGTTCAGTTCGAGGGATGGCTCAGGATTTAGCAAATAAAACAATGATAACTCTTACAGAAAAATTCTGGGATAAGACTAATTATGGTTATTACTATAGTTCAGATACATCTTTAACAATTTCCGATACAGATAAATATTTACAAACTAATGCTATTGGTATTCTTGCGTTAATTGAGTTTTGGTTATTAACGGATGAAAATGAGTATTTAACAAATGCGACTCTTATTTTTGATAAGATAATTGAATCTGATTTACGATTTGGTAATCCATTTTATGATAGTGTAAGTGCTAATTGGGTAACTGCAACTTTTAATGAACTACTTCAAGATAATGCTTTTATGATGAAAGCGTGTTTAAAATTATTCGATATATCTGCCAATATTTCTTATTATAATAACGCTACTGCAATATATGAGACATTTGAGAGCAATTTTTATAATAATAGTGCTAATGCATATGATATAGAAAATTCTGATACGGATAAAAATCTTTTATCTAATTTGAAATTGACTGAGACCTATTTGTATGCATTTGAACTTTATAAAAAAACCTCACTAAATTCAGAGTTTAACAAATCGGGAATAGCTCCCGAATTTATTTTTGATCAAGAACAATTGGTTATAAAAACAAATTATACTTTCACTTCTAATACTTTTGACTATAATATTCCTGATGCAAGTATCACTTATCAATTAAGATATCCAAATAATACCGTATTTTTTGAAAACAGTTATACAACTAATGAAAATGGAAGCTATATTTTTTCCTATACACTAGACGAGTCATTACCTATAGGAGATAATTATTTAGTATATATATGGGCTAATACCACCTATTTCAGCCTTGCAAATACTACTATGCAGTTCACAGTAGCTTCTGGTATAAGTTATATCTCTGGTTTGGAAGATTTGAGTTATCTCTTTCAAGGGGAGAGAAGAAATATTACCTTGATTTTGAATAATTCCAGAAATAATGATATGAATCTAACGTTTTCTCTTAAAACAAAATTAGATATTTCTATAAATACACCTCGAGAAATCTTTCTAAATTCTTCAGAATTAAATAATGTTTGGATAAATTTTTCAATAATCAATAGTGCTGAATTAGGTCTGACCGATTTTTATTTTCTCTTAAAAAATGGTACCACCGTCTTCATGAATCATACAATAGAAGTGGAAATTAGAAATTCCTTATATTTATCTCAGATTGCCTATGATAGCGAAGTTGTTGAGGGAGATATCCTATTTATCTCAATAAACTTGGAAAATTTTCTTTTAAATGAAACTCAATCCTTTAATTTAAGTTTTCTGGGCTCTTATATTCAAGATTATCATAAAGAGTATACTTTATCTGAAGGAGAGGCTATTACTATTACAAAAAATTTAAACCTTTCTAGCTCAATTAAAGTTAATTCCATAGAATTAGTGATGGAAATTAGCAAATCTAATATCATATTTTATAATCGATCATTTACAGTTGATGTGGTTGATAAACTAGAAGTCCTTGAAGCTTCTTTCCCGTCAAGGGTAGCACAATGGTCTCGAGCTTATTTTGTATTAGAACTTAAAAATAATAAAAGAGCTTCTGAATCCTTTTCCCTATATATTAATGGAAAATTAATCCAGTCAAATGAATTAATTCCTGGAGATAACAGAATAGAAGCAAGTTTCGTGCCTACTTACAATCCTTATGACTTTAGTGTAAAAAAATATCACATTGTTTTAAAAGATAGTACGGGAAATGAACAATTAAGCTTCTATTATGAGGTTCAAACACTAATTTCAGTAATGAATTTAGTTCTTTTCTATATTTTACCAATTATAATACCAATCGCAATCCTTTTATATTTTAAAAATAAAGAAATGAAAACTAAACTTTTAAGGAGATAAAGATGAAAATAGATAAAAAATGCTTAATCTGTTCCATAATCCTTTTTACAATGATTTGTGGATCTATATTGTGCCAACCTATGGCTTTAGATCAGCCTTTATCTGATTCTGATGGAATAAAAAGTTCAGATAATAATGGTTCTATCAGTCCACAATATATTTATTTTAATGATACAAATATTATCTCTCTATTTGAATCTATATTTATTGAAATTAATACAACTGAGTTTTCTAATGTAAATTATACAAGAGTTCAATTTTTATACCCTGGGGGATCAACCGATATTTATGACATGGAGTATGATACTGGAGCAAATTTTACATACACTTACACTGCCCCTTATTATGCTCCAAATGGAACCACAATTGTTACTTTCCAACTATATGATGAATTTGATGTTTTATTGAATATTAATAACACGGAAACTCAAATATTTATTAATTCTAATTATTATGCTGCTGATTTTCCTCCAAATTATAATAATGAGGGTTATATAAACGATAGCTTGAATATAAAAATTCTTATAAAAAATATATCTATCTATGAATTTACCTATCAAATTTCAATTGTAAATAGCACTGATTTCGATAATCAAGGCACACTTTTGTATATATCTGGAAAAAACATAGAAGGATTTGATTTATTTCTTGATCATTCCATTTTTACAAAATTGAATAAGTTTTATTATGTTAAAGTCAATTTAACAGATCAAAGTGATAAAACGAGACCCATCTATTTCCGATTCAAAGTCCTAAATCATAACCCAACTATTATTCCCTCAAGTCTAATCATTCCGGATGATGTTTATAGGACTATAGATTTTGATATTTCGGTTAATGTTTCCGATATTGAGTCCACTACAGAAAATATCAATATATCTCTGCAACTAACAACTCCTATGGGAATTAAACTTGATCCTGAAACTCAAGCGGGGAGTATTAACAATACGTTTACCATTACATCAAATATCCCAGCTGGAAGACCTATTGGACAGTATTTGCTTAATATTAGTGCAATCGATCCTGATGGTGGATTGAATTCATTCATATCATATCTCACAATAAAAAATATTCTACCCGATATTAAAAGCTACGAAATAAATGGTATACCGCAAACAGAAGCGATATCCATATTTTATGGGGATGACATCATATTCACAGTTAATGTTACAGATGATGATGGTACTATTGAATATATTACGGTTTCTCTTCTCAATGAAGAAAATGAATGGTTTAATATTACTAGATTATATCATGAGGATCTCGAAATATTAATACGTTCCGTGGATTTAATCAGTGGTAAATGGTTAGTTTATATTTCCGCAACTGATTCTGATGGTGGAACCATAACGATTACTTCTGATTATGGACAAGCTCCTCAACAGATAAGTATCATTCCAGATGCTCTGGGACTAATTATGCCATGGTTAACTCTAATTTTTGGTCTAATTATTGGAATATTAGTTGGTCTTTTTCTTGGATATAGATTACTCTCTTCTCGAATCGAAAAACAAGAAAAACCTACAATTGAAACTAGTAAAAAACCCCCATCAAAAAAACCGGTTAAAAAACAAATTAGTCCTCAAAAAGGGCAACCAGAAGAAAAGGAAGAAGAAAAACCAACAAAGAAAAAAATAAAAAGAAGATTGTAGAAAAAATTATAAGGAAATAAAAAATTTTTAAAAAATTTTTAAATTTCTTGTTTATTATTATTTTTAACTCAATATATCATGCAATTGGTATTGGAATTTCCCAAGTTTTCCGCCATAATTCCCTGCAGAGATTCTCATTACCCCAGGGACTTTTACAGCAGCATTAATTCCCAACTTCATCGCAGTTTTGATTGAAGATTCTTTCGCTCCATTAATGATTACTTCATAGACACAATTTTCCCCTTCTTTTAAGAGGGAATTGTCTATTTTATCCTTTAAGGTAGGACAAAGTGGATCATTAGTAGAAGCGCCCAGAAAGTCATATTTAGATCCGACTTTAGAACCAGATCGAGCAACTCCTCCTGGGAATGGTGCAATTACATTGGGGACATCTTTCATTGCTTTTACTGATTTTTCCGCTGCGGTTAGAGTTGATGATTGATCCTTTCCAATAATTAGAAAATTCCCTCCCGCAATCCCTTTTCCAGCTTTAAAAACACTTTGAACAATGAATTCTCCATCCATTACCGGAATTTTCCAAGCTTCAAAATTAAAATTTCCTTCTAGTTTCTCTTCAAATTTATCACCAAAAAATTTCAATTTATATCCCGTTTTTACTTCGAATTCTTTTTCAGGATCTAAGGATTCCTCCATTCCATCAAAACATGATGAAGTAGGACATGTTAAAATGCATTGTCCAATACGTCCTAATAATACGGAATCAACCTTTTTCTTATCATTAATAAAAAACATCAAAGCAGCTCCAGGACGGTTATCAGGGGTTTCTTCTGGTGAAATATAAACATCCAATGCGGCTTCTGAATCACAATGGATTGTTGAAGTTCCATATCCAGTCGCTTCCTTTGCACATATATCTAACCATGTTTTATTTATTGCTGTGATAATTATTCGGGCAAAATATCCTCCAAATGCTTCACAATAGGTATCTTCTATTTCGACTCCATTTAATTCCATTTTATATCCTCTCAATTCTTTTTTTAAAAATAAGGTACTTACTCCTAATTCATAATTGATATTAAGTTTTTATGAATACTATTAATAAGATTTTGATCAATTTAAAAATAAAGTCTAAAAATGTTATTTAATAATATAAAATTATTATATTCTAATTTATCAAGCAAAATTGATATGGTGTAAAAAATGAATGGAAAATTAAACATCGGTGTGTTAAAAAATGGAACCATTGGATCTTCTGTACTCTTATCATTTCTGATAGATGAACGTGCTGAAGGAGAACGAGTTATATTTCGAGAGGTGACTTCCGGACCTAAAATGCATCCTCCAGAAGAATGTGTTGAAACTATGAAAAAATTATTAGAATTTAATCCTGATCTTATTTTGATGTCTTCCCCAAACGCAGCATTAAAAGGACCTAAAGCTGCACGAGAATTAGTTGGAAACATCCCTGCGATTGTTATTTCTGATGCTCCAGCTAAAAAAGCTATTGAAGAATTCAAGGAGAAAGGAATCGGTTATATCATCGTTGAATGTGATAGTATGATTGGAGCACGAAGACCTTTTTTAGATCCAATTGAAATGAGTTTATTCAATGCAAACCTATTAAAAGTGCTGGCGATTACTGGTGTTTTCAATATCATTGTAGATGAATTAAACACAGTGATTATGGATATGCTTGAAAGAAAAACTCCAACTCTCCCACAAATTGAGATTGATGCAAAAGTTGCAGCACAAGCAGCACGCTTTTCTAATCCCTATGCCGAGGCTAAAGCTATTGCAGCATTTGAAATCGCAACAAAGGTGTCAAAAATCACAGGAAAAGCTTGTTTTGTTCTAAAAGACCGAGAAGAATATATGCCTCAATTAGCAGCAGCACATGAAATGATGAAAAACGCAGCAGATTTATGTCAAGTTGCAAGAGAAATAGAAAAATCTAATGATACAGTGCTAAGGACACCTCATAGATCTTCCCAAGAACTTCTTGAGAAACGTGCTCTACACGAGAAAGAAAAATAAATCTAACTTAAAATTTTAAATTCTTATAAATCTATTATTTTCTTTTACCTTTTTTTCTCAAATAAACCAATTTTATTAAATAGGTTAATTATTTCTAAAAGAACATATAAATGAAAGAAATTATTGTTCCATGAAATAGGATTTTAAATCACGAAATTTCTCTCCCGATAACATCTTCATTACATCAAAGAAAGCAGCTTGATCTTTTGTTTTGGTAACCGCCATTAAAATTGCCTCATTCGCCACCTCTTTAACTAAAATGTACGAACTTTCGCTTTCATATACAACAATTGATAATTCTAGAGGGGAGATAGTTGTTTTATTCATCATTTCCATGATCTTTTTATAAATTTGATACAAGTTTGAATCTAAAGTACCTATTTCAAACTTCATGAACTGAAACGGTTTAGATTCGAATCGTCCGAAAGTAGATGCAATAAGAAGCCCATCTGGGCGATTAAATAAAAGATATTCTGAGAGAGTATTAATTTTAAATTGATCTAATAAATGTCTGACCTTTCCTAATCGTTGAAGACTTAAGGTTGATTTTTGGATTTCATAATCTAAAATTTCTATAAGTCTATGTTGCGCACTTCCCCATTTTACCGAGACAGGCGTAAATTTGATCTTTCTTTCAGTTTCCTCATCAAGATTATCTGAGAGCATCTCATAGACTTCATCTTCTTGTGATTCATCTAAATCAATTTTATTCAATAATACATAAATTTCTTCGATATGAGGACTAAATTCAAATATATTCATTAAAAATTTATCAAAAGTTTCTTTTATTTTCGGATCTGTGACTGTAGCGTCTACCATAAACACTGTGGTGGTTACCTCTGAAAATATAAATTCTCTCTGTTTGTCTGAAAAATATCTCTCCATATATACCTCTTGGCCGCCTGCATCCCATACATTTAGTTCCATAATGCCTCGAAATATAAAATTCTCTCTCGAGATGCCTTTCGTAGGCTTTAAATTGACCACTTTCATAAAATTATAGCCAAGACAGACAGTTCTGAGGAGACTTGTCTTCCCTGCCCCAGCTGGCCCAAATACGAGCACTTTCACGAGATATCTCTCCGAATTTCTTCTACTAATAGTATGATGTTAAATATTTATAAATGTAATAAGTTCATCCGTATTTAATATTTTAGATTTAGTAAATGACATAATTTACCATGCAAGTTTTGTTACTAATAATTAAATAATTCCTAAAATTATCTAAAATAGAATTTATTAAAGTAGAAATAACTACATGAGAAATAACGAAAGTTGAAGTAAATGGTTAAACTTTTAGATTATATTCGGAATGTACCTGATTGGCCTGTAAAAGGAGTTCAATTCAAAGATATTACTACACTCTGTGTAGAACCAATTCCATTTAAGGAATCAATAGATAGAATTGTTGATCATTACAAAGGAAAGGGAATTGACAAAATTGCAGCCATTGAAGCAAGAGGGTATGTATTTGGAGGAGCAATTGCATACCTTCTTGATGCAGGATTCGTTTTAATTCGAAAAGAGGGAAAACTACCTTGGAAACTTCATAAAGAGACGTATGAACTTGAATACGGAACAGATACGATAGAGATGCATCTGGATGCTATTAAAGAAGGAGAAAACGTATTGTTATTTGATGATCTCTTAGCAACTGGTGGAACAGCGAAAGCAGCAGCAAGATTGATAGAAAAAGCAGGAGGTAAAGTTGCGGGCATCTCATTTATCATTGAATTAACTGGAAGCCTCCATGGTAGAGAATTAATTAAGGATTATGATATCTTATCCTTAGTCGAAATTCCCGTTGAGGAATAAAATCAAACGAGAAATAGACCTATAGAATTTAGAAGAAAATTAAAAAAAATTATTTTTATTAAATCTTATTTTTTATAGAATTGCTCCCCTTAAAGAATGGTGGCATTCGCAATCTCTTTCTGAATCTATTTTTGGAATTGTTAATTCTAACATTTTCTTTAAGTATTCTGCGTTATGAGCCATTGTTTCCAAAATCTCCTCAACATCTACAGCTAAGGGTTTCACTGGTCCACCACAGTTTTCACAAGCGGGACCGAACTCTACAATTCCGCAATTTTCACATTCCCCTGCCCACACATCTAGATCAGTAACGGTCGCAATACAACAATAACATAATTCTTTTTCAGCAGCTAGTACAACTTCGGGATAAGTGGTCATTCCTATTATATCTCCCCCCCATTGACGAAACATTATTGATTCTGCTCTTGTTGAAAATCGGGGTCCTTCAATACATACATAAGTTCCACCCTTTTGAATATTTAGACCTTCTATATTATTTGCTGTATCATAAAATAAGTCATTTAGATACGAGCAATAGGGATCTGGTTGGCCAATGTGACAAACTTCTCCTCCTTCATAGAATGTATCAAGTCTTTTTTTGGTTCTATCAATATATTGATCCACAAGTATAAATTTTCCTTTTTCGTGTTCTTTTCTTAATGACCCTACAGCAGACGGAGAAATTATAACCTTTACGCCCAATTCTTTGAGTGCCCAAATATTTGCTCTGAAATTCAATTTATGAGGGGGAATGGTATGACCAGTTCCATGTCGTGATATAAAAGCCACTTTCTTACCTTTAAAATTACCCATTTTAATCAAACCCGAAGGCCTTCCATAGGGTGTATACACTTTTATATCTTCAGCATTTTCCAATTCAATATCAGAACCAGTACCTCCAATAATTCCGATACTGGCTTTGTCTTCATCACTCTTTAGTCTCATTTTTGAATCCTTCTTAAGCTATGATTTATAATTCTTGATTATATCAAAAGAATTAAAAATTTTTTCATATTTGATATTAGATCCTTATGTAGTTTACAATTCTAATTCTCAAATTAATTTTTCAATAAATCTTTTTAAGGTTTTTCCAAAATAAATAAAAAATAACCTAAAAGATTTTTTTCATTGTCATATTTATTGTTATAGAATTAAATAATTATTAATAGATACAGATCACCGATGGCTAAAATAACATTTCTCGGTAGTTGCAGAGAAGTTGGAAGATCTGCAATACTTGTTGAATCGAAAGCAGGAAATCAATTCTTATTAGATTATGGTATCCGGTTTGGAGAAGAGGAACGATTACCCCATAAATCAGACCTCACAAAATTAAAGGGTGTCGCAGTAACTCATTGTCACGTAGATCATTCTGGCGCTTTACCCTTTCTATATTTGCATAATAAAAACCCCCCTCTTTTTACGAATGGTTTAACTTTAGATGTCTCAGATAAACTGATAAAAGACTCTTTAAAAATTTCAAAATATCCTTATCCTTTTGGATTTAAAGAAATCGATAATATGAAACGTAATGCGTATTTTTTACCAAAAGGAACCAGAAGAAAAGTCTCAAAGGACTTTTACATAACTTTTTATGACGCTGGGCACGTCCCTGGGAGTGTATCAATTGTATTAGAGGTTGATGGTAAAAAAATTCTATATTCTGGAGATATTAATACAAAAAAAACAAATCTTGTTGATTCAGCAAATCCTTCAGAAATACCTGAGATAGATGTTGCAATTGTTGAATCCACTTATGCATTGCGAGAACATCCTCCCCGAGAAGAATTAGAAAAACAATTCGTTAATGACGTAATAGAAGTGACTCAAAATGGAGGTACGGTATTAGTCCCTGCCTTCGCAGTAGCCCGCTCTCAAGAAGCTATCATGATATTAAATAAACATAGATATAATGATAAATTATTCCTCGATGGGATGGGTAAATTAATCTCAAAAATTTATTTCGATTATCCCGAGGCATTAAAAAATAGACATCTCTACAGAAAAGCGTTAAGAAATGTCGATTTTGTCAATCGAAAAAGAAAACGCTCGGTAGCGAGAAAATCTAGCGGTGTAATTGTTTCAACTTCAGGGATGCTTAAAGGAGGGGCTGCTTTAGAATATATTGAGACTATTCTAAACGATCCTTATTCTGCTGTCTTTTTGGTTGGGTATCAAGTAGAAGGAACACCCGGAAGACATCTTTTAGATACAAATATCTTTAAATTTAGAGAAAATAACAGAGATGGACATAAAAATTACGAAATAAATATTAAAGCTAAATGTGAACTAGATTATTATGATTTTTCATCTCATGCTGATATTAATGGATTGCATTATTATGTGGATAATTTGAAATTTGCTAATAGCTCAAGAGAAATCTTCACAGTTCATGGAGATAATGAAGCTACAACAAATTTTGCCAGTGAATTAGTAAAGAAAGGATATAATTCAGTTTCTCCTGAAACGGGAGAAACTTATATAATCTAGTTATTATTTAATTGTTCTTCTATTACTTTATCACAATTTTCTAAGAAAATATCTATTTTATCAGTAGGTATTTTGGTACCCGCTGCGGGCGGATGTCCACCTCCTAAAGCGATTAAATTTGTTAATTCTAATGCCTTACGAATCGCATCAGACAAATTTACTCCTTTTTTCACGATAGATTTATGCGCTCTTGCAGAAATTTTGTATACATCCTCATCTATTCTTTTCGCATACCCAAAAATAGGTTTATCTCTATCAATTATTTCACTTTCGTCAAAAATTAACATAGAAGAAACAGTTCCTATTATGCTTTCAGGAATCATATCATCCCCATAAAAATACTGAATATTATCCATTTCAATAATAACTTTATTTTCTCTTATCCACGTCAAGGCATTCACGAGAGATTTTTTATAATCCTGTAAATTCTGTTTTGCCTGTTTATATGCTTCATTTCTGTCCCCCATCGCTATTGAAATTCCAATAGATGCGTTATTTGTTCTTCCACATGCATTTAATAAATTAGAAAATTCATTGATATCTTGTAAATCTGAACCCTCTTCTTCTGAAGTGAGTAAATACCTATTCACTATTAATTTATTGATTATTTGATAAGGCTCTATATCAAGTTTTATAGATATATACTCTATTATTGCAGATGTTATTTTTTGTTTCTCTTCTTGATTTAAATCCATTAAATTTTTTATAGTTCCATCAGAATGTTTCATTAGGATTCCTAATTGTTTTAAGAATTTCAAAGTTTTGTTAGCATCACCACTCAAACCAGGCAAGGTAATTTCTGATGAGTAAGCTATAGCTTTATTTAATGGTTTTATTGGAGAAAAATTAATATCATCCACCACCGCAATTAAATCATTACTTTTTGCTTCTTCAGCGATTTTTGCATTAATGCCCACGAATAATTTATTTTTTCCTTGATTTTGGACATCACCACTGGCTCCAATAAGTGCAACAACTGAGAGATCAGAATTTTTTTCATCTAATTTTTTTGCAAATAAATAACTCATTCCTGAACCGGATATTTCTTCACTCCCATCAATTCCATAAAAATAGGGATTAATATGCCATTCCTTGGTACTCTTATAAATTTCTTTTAAAAGATCAATTTTATCTTTGTCAGAAACTCTATAAGGTAGATGATGATCTAATATAATAAATGGATTAGTTATATTCTCCTCTATAAATTTATATTGACCACTTCCAAAATCAGAAAAAATAATAAAGTTTCCAGATTCCTTACTCTCTTCACTAATCTTTAAAATCTCTTCTCTTTCTAACTGTTTTAATACCGTAATTTTAAAAGGAATATCTTTCCTAAAAAGAGCTTTTCCTAATATTGCTCCAGCAGATAACCCATCAGAGTCAAGGTGTGTATAAATTTGAATTGGACCATTTATTTCTTTGATATTTTCAAGGAAATAATCTTTAAGTGTATCTAGATCCGAATCAAGATGATTATATTTTTCTATGAAATTGGTCATTTTTAAAAATAATAATTAGGATAATCATTACTAAATCTTTTTATCTTAACTTTAATAACACTGCTAAAAATTTTAACTTTATAATTATCTTAGAATGCGAATGGTGACTAGATACGAAAATATAATAAGGATCAAATCTAAAAAATTATAAAAAGTTAAAGAGTGTGAGAAAAATGCATCATATAAAAATTAATGAATTAGCTCGAAATATTGTCCAAGAGATTATCAATCATAAAGACTTCTATAAAGCAGAGGTCATAATATTAGAAAACGGAGCAAAAGTCTTAGATATGAAAAATGCCTCATGGGAAGGAGGACGCTTAGTTGGAGAGATCTGTATGGGAGGGTTAGGAAATGTAAGATTTTCAAATGTTACTCTTGAAGGTCACTATCTGCCAATAGTAAACGTCTATACTTCTCACCCAGTAATATCATGTATGGCATCTCAACTTGCAGGATGGAATGTGAAATTGAAAAGAGAAGTAGAAAAAAATGGGGAGATTAAGAAAAAGAAAGTTTTTGAATCTTTAGGATCTGGACCCGCTCGTGCGAAAAGTAAAGTCGAGAAAAAATTATTCGAAGAAATTAACTATGAAGATGAATCTAATTGTGCGATTATCGTTTTTGAGACCAGCAAATTACCAAATGAAGAAGTAATGGAAATTGTTGCTAATAAATGTGGAGTTGATATAAAAGAAACATATGCGGTTTGTGCACCCACTGCTTGCCTTACAGGTTCTATCCAGGTAGCAGCGCGGATTGTGGAAACGGGTCTTCATAAATTCCATGAAATTAAATTTCCTCTAGACATAATTCAAGATGGATTTGGAACCACAACAATCGCACCTATAGCGAAAGATGATTTTGCTGCGATGGGACGAACAAATGATTCCTTGATTGCGGGAGGCAAAACTTATTATACAATTAAAATTGATAAAGACAGAGAAGCTGAAATATTTGATCTCGTAAAAAAGGCACCAGCAAATACTTCTACTAGTTATGGAAAACCGTTTATGGATGTTTTCAAAGAAATGGATTATAAATTTTATGATATTGATCCTGGTCTTTTCGCTCCCGCGTTTTATACAGTCACAAATATAAAAACAGGGCATTCAATCTCTGCAGGTTCAATCAATAATAACTTATTAAAAGAGTCTTATGGTTTAAGTTAAGATTTTTTCTATTGAATCTTTTTCTTTTTATTTCATTTTTAAATTATTATCTGATATTACTTGATCTTTTTAATCCCTATTATTAATAATTAATCTATAAGTCTTTCTAATGGTACCTATATAGAATGATTATTGAGGAAATCCTTCGATAATCTCTTATTTGATAAAAATTCCAAAAAGCTTATGTCAAACCATTCTTTAAATAGGATAATGGTAAGAAGGAAAAGAAAAAAGCGAGGTTTTCCTGTCGGAGTTCTAGTAGGTTTTGATGAGCAAGTAATTCATATTTGGAAAATATTTAGTGAATCTGTAAGAAAGTTTGATCGCTTGCCTTTGAAAAGAAAATGGAAAAATACGACTGATAAAGATCTTTATCATTACTTTCAAGATTTATTAGAACTTTTAAGACCTCTTATAGACATCGGTCTTAGAAGCATACTTCTCGTTGCACCAAAAGGAAAAGAATGGCCAAAAGCGTTTTTGTCTCATATTGAAAAACATCATCGATGGCTAATTAGTCCAAAAGGGAATAATCAAGTTTGTTTTGGGCAAATTACGGGAAATGCGAGAAATACTATTGAAGTTAAATATTTACTTGAAAAAAAAGAGACTAAAGAAGTAATAAAGAACCTTACCTCACAAGAAGCCTATTTTATCATTAAGAAATTGGAGAAATGCATTAATATACAGAATCCAAAAGCTACAGTAATTTACGGATTAAAAGAGATTGAGGACCTTATATATGAAGGCGGGAAAAAAGATGATTCTATATCTCAAAATGCAGATTATCTTCTTTTAACTGATGAATTCCTTGAAAACCATAAACAAAAGAATCGAATTTATAGATTAAAACAGATTGCCAAAAATAAAGGGCTCATCACTAAAGTGATAAGAGAAGAAAGCCCCGTTGGTGACCGCATAAGTCAATTTGGGGGGATTTTGTGTTTTAAAACTTGCAATTATTAATAAATCGTATTTAAAAGAATTTTATGATTTGATTTTATATATTTGTTAATTCTTCTTGATATTTTATTACTTCAGCATCTGAAATATCTCTATCGAATTTAATTTCCTTCTGAATGCCTAAATATGCACAAGCAAGTTTAGCTGCTGCGGCGATTTCAGCCTTTTTAAGAGTGATTGAATATTCATCTCCAGGATAATCATCTCCGCTAAAAGAAGGTTTTTGAAATTTTTTTTCCTGAAGCTGAAATGTTCTTTCAGATTTCATTTTATGAAGTAGTGACGCCATCTTATCAGCCACGATAAATGCTAAATTATTTTTTATAACCAAACGCGTTATATTATTCACATCAAAATAATTTAGACTTTCAAACTTTGCCCTTAGATAACTTTTTAAATTCTCAGAATCTCGTTCACATTCGATTTCCGTCCAATCGTGAATAGCTAAACGTCTTCTGAAAAATATCAACTCCCAATCTATTTCAAGTTCCTTTAATAATTCTAGTAACTTATCATCGTTAGGTATTTTAGATTCTATTGTGAGGTAGAGTTGTAATCCATAATACTTGTGTTCTTGTTGAAGGAAAAACCCTCGCTGTTGCATAGAGGCGAGAATTTTTAATTTTATCGTAAAAATATTTTCAGATAAGTTTTTCTTGCCACAACTAAGATATATCACATTTCCTTCTTCATTGATGTAATCACAATCGAGAAATCCTAATATGCTCTCTTGGTTTTCTTGTATAAAGTTCATCAATCCAGTAAGTGTTGGTTTGACATCAAATTTTATTAGATCAGTTTGGTCAATCGTGACATAATCAGATTTACTTCCACCTATTGCTAATTTTATTGAGTTCAACTGAAGATCTTTAGAATCACCGAAAACTTTTTTAATCGCATCATTAATAGGAAAAACTTCTTCTTCTAATATCTTGATTTCAGCCATTGAACTCTCATATGGGTCGGGATCGCTTAAAACTTTATTTAAAACTGGAGCTTCAGAAGCGTCTACTTCAATATCATAATTCTTTGCTAAATCTTTACGAACGACACAATAGGATCGATTTTTTTTATTGTACATTGAGAGAGACGTATGCGTATCAATAACGGCCCTGAATTTTTCACTTGCCTTGCTTTCTGTTCTATCGGATCGAGCTCTTCTTCTCATTGTGATCAATCATTTTTATTTTTTTATTTCTATATTTAGTAAGATACTTCGATCTTAAAATCTTTCCTAGAATAATTTATTAAAAAAAAATTGAAAACTATTCATTATAGTTTGATTTTTTAGTAAGTAATTTAAGTACTAGAATTTGCTGGTTTTTCAATTTATTCAAAAGAAATAGCTCTATTCTAGTTCTTCTTCTAAATAATATGTATCTCCCTTTTTAATATAAGTAATTTCACTGCCAAAATTGTTAATGACTTTATAATTATCGTTATTCACTTCTACCACTTCGATAGAATAAGGTAAACGTCTTTCTCGAACAATCTCTTGAGCGATAACTCTCTTCTCTTCGGGATCCATATTAATCATAATATTTTTTCCAAAAAAAAATTTATGGTTTCTGATTTAGATGTTAATTATTCCAAATTATTAGTACAAATCTTATTCATTGAAAATCAAAAATAAAAGAAATATTAAATAAATTGAATATATAAGCTAAAATTGTAATTAACTTATTCTTCTTGTTCATAGAATTAGAAGGGCTTCCAGAGTTATTAAAATTAGGTCAAATATTTATTAAAACACAAAAGTATTAAGTTAAATAAAAATTTAATTAAATATTGATTTTGTTAATGCCTTAGTGGGATTTTAATTATGGTACGAGAGAGACTGCAAATCGGAATGTTTAGCTGTATGTACAGCCAAATGAATGGTTCTGCGCATGCTGTTCGGTTTCTAAGTGAATCCTTAGCAGAATTAGGGCATGATGTTCATGTTTTTGCCCCAAAAGTCGAGAATGGTCAAGACAAACCTGATCATATTCATTTTCATGATTTGGGAGGAGCTAGAGTTGCAAAAAAAACCGGGTTTGTCCTTAGTGTTCCCATACATAAAATATTTAACTGTGATTGTAGTGATTTAGATATTGCGCATATTCAAACTCATGCTACAATTGGGGCTTTAGGGGTAAATTGGTCAAAATCTTTAGGTCTTCCTAGAGTAGGCTCTCATCATAGTCCAATGGCTTTTTATGCTGCTCAATATGTACCTATAATTGGCAACATCCTCTCGAAAAATGATTTTCTCTGGAGATATGAACGTATGTTGTTAGAGAAATATGACATTTGCCATGTCCCCACTAAAAGCAAGAAAGAATTATTACTTAAATATCGATTTAAGGAACCTATTTTTGCCTTAAGCAATGGGATTCGAGAGTTTTATTTTAAGGATCTTAAAGAGAATGGAATCCGTGAAAAATATAATATTGAAGATAAAAAGGTACTTTTATATGCTTCTCGATTATCCCCTGAAAAACATCCAATCCAAATCATTAAAACGTTTTCGAAAATCCATAAACGAGTGCCTAATTCACATCTACTACTTGTAGGGAGTGAAGGACCCTCAACTGATAAAGTCGAAAAGATAGTCAAGAAAAGAAAATTTAGAGATTGTGTATCCTACGCTGGTAGAGTTCCTTTTAACGATCTTTTAAGACTATATAATATATCGGATGTATCGTGTTTATGGTCGTGGGTGGAGGCAGAAGGATTAGTTTTATTAGAAGCAATGGCTCAAGGGACCCCTAATGTAGGCGCAAATGGAAGTGGTATCGCAAATGTAATTAGACATGGAAAAACGGGCTATCTCGCCAATAGTTTAAAAGAATTTGAAGATTATGTAGTGAAACTATTAGAAGATGATGATTTGAGGGAAGAATTTGGAAAAAATGCGAGAAAAGCAGCAGAAGAGCACAGAATAGAAAAAGTTGCGGAAAATTGGGTTAAAATATATAAATTTACAAAGGAAGAATTATTTCCTTTACGTTATTATAGAAAAGAGAGGAGCAAAAGAGTAGAACTAACTAAGGAATTCATAAAAGGATTAGATAATGTCTATTTTTAGTTTGAAATTTAAAAATTGAATTTTTCTTTAATGGTTTTTAGCTCTTTTTGGCAATTTTTGCATAAATATAAAGATTTTTCATCAATTTCTCGGATAGTATCGGAATAACTCATAACACATGATGGATTTTCGCAGTGATCTGGACCTAAAATTAAATGCCCCACTTCGTGTATTATTTCTTTGTTTAATCTAATCTGAAATAAAATATCATTGTGTTCTCGATCATAAAACGTTTCCATCAATTTAAGAGTAGAAACAATACATGATTGATGTGGGATATGTGCCTCTCCCACTAAAAAAATTATACTATTGTTGCTACTTGAATATAAAGGTAAATCGGTAACGGCCACTATCATATCCAAACTAAATTCCTTCTTTTTGTCTATTATTAATTGATGAAATTTGTTTGTTGGATGAAGATTTAAAATTTCCTTTGGTTTTTCATTATCTTTTAATTCCTTTTTAATTCCTTTCGAGAAAATCTCTGAGGAAAAATCATATAATCCTAAATTAGATATAGAAAAGAAAAATAATGGATATATGGTTTCTAAATTTTGTTTCATTTCTGCAAATAAATTATTGGTAAATTCCCCAACAAAAATTAATCCTAAATGTCCTGGAAATAAAATGGGCTTAGATAAGCTTTTAAGAGTAAAATCTTCTGTTGAAGAGATACCGATTCTATAAATAAAATCTTTAAAATCAATTAATTTACTTTTAACTTTTGATTTCTGCTTTTTAAGTTTCTTTTGGTATTTTTTAATTTTTCTTTGATACTTTGTATAACGATTCATAAAGAGAATTTTAAATTTAGTCTATTTTCTACTTTTTATAATAAAAACCATTTATTTAGTTTTAATGTTTTATAAAAATTTAATTTATTAATATGATTTATCTTATCAAAATAAAGTTTAATTCTTTAAATGTTACATACTTTTCATACTAAAAATGTCAGAAGATCAAAATAATGAAAATATTGAGGGATCACAAGCTTTTGATGAAGTGGAAGTTGATGATTCTGAAAAAGAGATAATTGAAAAAGAAGCCGTTCCTCATTTTTTTCCAACATTTAGAATAAAGCGGAATTTTTATCCCCTTCCAATTATATTAGCTGTAATTTTTGCGGGCATTCTCGCTTTTTTCTATATTTTCGCTGGACGTGATTATGAGGGGGGATACTTCTCTGAAGTTGAATATGGAGCGCTTGCTGGACTTTTAAATGGTTTAATATTTACTGGAATCGCGATAGCTTCAGCATTTGTAATAATTTTTTTTATAAAAAGAAAGGGTATTGATATTTTAAAATACATTTTTGGATTTAGTATATCATTTCTTACTTTTTTTCAAACCTGGTTTTTTGGAGAGATCATTTTCATTGTTTTTTTTACCATTTTTCCATTATCAGAAACCCTGCAAATAATTATTTATTTTATTATGGTTGGATTGATTGGAATATTTAGTATTTTTTTAATGTATAAATATTTCACAGCTGAAAGCATCCGCATTAAGAATTTTGTTATTTTATATGTAAGCTTTCTAACAGGTGCATTAATGGGAGTAATTATGCCTCTCTGGACAACTCTAACTATACTTATAGGGATTTCCATATGGGATTTATTTGCTGTATTGTATAAAAAAGGCCCTATCAAACAAATGATCGAGTTAGCCTCAGAAGAACCAGATGAAGAATTGAAAGAGAAATTAGAAAGAGGTGAAGTTGAATATGATACCTCTAAATTAGAAATAGGAATCGGAGACTTAGCTTTTTATAGTATGTTAACCTCAGCTGCTTTAATTATTACGGGAAATATTATAATTACAATATTAGTGGCATCAGCAATAATTATTGGAACGGGTATTACTATTCAAGGTCTAAAAAGGAATAAATTACTTCCTGGATTACCAATTTCAATTTTTCTGGGAATTACAACTATGCTAATCTCATGGGGAATTGCAATTTTCTACTTCTAAATCCTTTTTATTTTTGAATCTGAATTTAAAAGATTTAAATTATTTTAATAATAGAAACTAAATAATAAAAAAGATATTTCCAAAATAATGAATGAGATCAACATGATCAAGAACGTATCTGTTATTGGGGCTGGAACAATGGGACGGGAAATTGCCCAAGTTATCCTCATGGGGGAATATGATCTTACTTTTTATGATATCGATGAAGAAAGTCTTAGAAAAGCAGAATTATTTATTAAAGAAAATCTCTTGAAACTAGAACGAAAGGAAAAATTATCATCTCAGTTAACTGCCAAACAATTACTTAAAAATCTGAAAAAGGAATCCACTTTAGAAAATGCTGTAAAAAATTCTGATATTGTTATTGAAGCGATTCCGGAAATTATGGAATTAAAACAAGATCTTTTCAATAAATTGGGAGAATTGACCTCTGAACATACGATTTTAGCTTCCAACACTTCAAATATGAGAATTACGGATATAGCATCCAAATCTCAAAAACCCGAAAAAATCGTTGGAATGCACTTTTTTACACCTATTGTGGTCTTACCTGCGATTGAGCTTGTAAAAGGAGAGCAAACTTCAGAGGATACTATGAAAATTGCCGAGGAGTTTGCTAAAAGTTTGCCTTGTATTAGAGGAAAACGAAAGATTATTAAGATTGAAAAAGAAACTCCTGGATTTGTAGTGAATAGAATAACCGGCGTTAGTAGCGTTTATTTAATGTGGTTATTAGAACAAGCTGAAGAGCGAAATATTCCACATGAACAAATAGATGCTGATGTTATTAAAATGCAAGGTGGTGGTTTAGGACCATTCGCAAAGTGGGATTTTCTTGGTCTTGACGTAATTTTACATAGTTTTGAATATTATAAAAAAACACTTTCAGAAGAACTTGACCCACCAGATTATTTTAAAAATTTGGTTAAACAAGGAAAATTGGGGAGGAAAACTGGTGAAGGATTTTATGAATGGACGGACAAAAATATACCAAAAGCTGATTTTTCAAAAACGGCAAATATGTTCAATCCTGAGCTTTATATGGCAATTCAATTAAATGAGGGATGCAGGCTCTTAGAAGAAGAAGTGTTAGATAGTTATAAGGATGTCGATAATGCAATTGTCGCAGCAATGAATATGCCAGGACCTTTCAGTGCCGGAAAAAGACATTATAAAAAATGGGTTGAGCTTTTAGAAGATTTCGTGAAAAAATCTGGATTAACATATTTTAAACCATGTAAATTATTGGTATCTGGGGAATTTTTAAATATGAAATAAGAAAACTATAATTATCTCGAAAAAATTTAATCTTAAATAGATCAAATGATTCAAATGTATATAGTTCTGAATAATGAAATTAAATGGTGATTTTTTATATCCAAAAAGAATGAAGATACTTCTCCTATACCAGGATTTCAAAAGATCTTAAATTTTATAAATGAAAAATTGAAAGTGAATAAACCAGTCGACATCGCTGAAGTAGAGAAAAAAACAGATTTGTCTTGGACCTATGTGAAACGTATGCTTGAAAAACTCAAAAAGGAGGAATATGTGGGTTTTCACTTCGAAAAACTTGGAAATAGTTGGATTATTTGGAAAGATAGAGATCATGTGATCAAAAAGATGGATGATACCTGTGGACGATTCTTAGAGGATTAAATCTCTCATTATTATTCAAATCTAAATCTTATTAAAAAAAAGAGTCCATTTTCTTGTTATAAAAGTATAATTAAAATATCTTACTTAAATAGATTTCTAGAGATTTATGATTAGTTTTCAAAAAAATTGAACTGGATAATTCTTGAGAGAAACCTAAATAAAAAAGAGATATTATTGGAAAAAGTTAAAAATTAAAAAAAGAATATCTTCGAAATACAAACAATATTTCTAAATATTACAAAAGAATTAAAAATTCTATTCCAAAAAAAATATTTTTTATAAATTCTTTTCTACATCCTTTACACGACTCCTCAATGTGACCTCGGTAATACCTGCGATTTCTGAAATTTCTGCTTGTGTTTTACGATCCTCTGTAGATTTAGCCGCCATATATAGAACTGATGCAGCGAATCCCTTAGGATCCTTCCCAATCCTATTCATTCCACCTCTGGTTGATTTTCTCAATAAAATCATCGCATCCTTTTGCGTATTTAACGATATATTCAAATCGTTTCCAAATCTGAAGATCAATTGTTCCGCGGTGATTGGTCGATATTTCAAATTCAAGTCAGGCAAAATTTCTTTGATAATCATTCCAAGAGATCGAATGATGGTATGTCGAGAAGTCATTGAAGCATCACTGACCTCTTCAAGTAATCGTGGAAATTCATGTACTCGAATCGCTGCATATAATGATGCGCCGATAAATCCATCAATTGATCTACCCATAGTAAGCTTTCTTTTTGCGACTTCTGCATAGATTCTCCATGCTGTTTCTTCGATATATTCGGGGATATTCAACTTAGATACTAACATTTTTAATTTGGGTTTAGCTTCCCAAAAGTTTCGTTCTATGCTTGAGACTAATGATTGTTGTATCTTAGATAAACGTGAAAATAATGTTTTTTCTTTCGCTCCCATTCTATTTCCCTTTGAATCAACTTTATCATTGGGTAAAATTGTCCGTGGGCCAAACCCTCTCCATCGGGGTTCTGTACGTCGTCTTTTTTCAACCTCCTCTGCTGTATATGCTCGTCTTTCATTACCTACAATATCTCGACCACAAACCATACCACAGTTTATACAGACTGCATTCCCATCTCGATTTTCTATACAAGGGTTTTCACAACAGCTCTGATCTGCATGAAATTCTTCATCATGGTCTTTACTTTGGAGTCTTTTCTTATAGTTCATAGACATATTATTCTACCAATTTTTATTATTATATTTTAAATATATATCATTCATTTCTTTTAAACAATTTGAAAGACTAGGGAATTTAAAAAATTTTTAATTCCCCCGACACCCCTCAAATCATTGTCAATAAACTTGATATAGTATTACTCTATACAAGTTATATTCAATATATTAGTAAAAATTATTTTATTTATTTTTTGCGCTTATAGATTATAAATATTTTTGATACTGAGAATAAAGTTTGGGGGGACAATGTTCCCACAAATTATATAGTGAAATTACAGATTAAAATTTTTTTGTCTATTATCTTAGAAATAAAATTGAATTATTCAAAAAAATGTATTAAAAATGGAATAAAAGGCATTCGAATTCAAATTTTCATAGGTTCAATGAGTCTTACTGCGTATCTTTACTATTCTTTCTAAGTTCTTTTTTGTCAATCTTTCCTACTAATGTAAATGGTAATTCTTGGGTGAATTCTATGATTTTTGGGACTTCGAAAGGAGCTAAAACTGACTTGGCATATTCTATAATCTCTTGATTTAAAAGATCTTCGTTTTCATAATCATAATTCGAATCAATCTGGATGAAGGCTTTCACTAATTCAGAACCTGGTCTATCGGGATTCTCGATTCCAATTAATGCGATCATATCTATAGCAGGATGTTTTACTAATAAATCTTCCACTTTATTTGAATAAACCTTAAACCCGCCAACGATTATCATATCTTTTGTACGATCTACAATACGAATATAACCATCCTCATCCATTATTCCAACATCTCCAGTGTGCATGAATCCTTCTGAGTCTATTGCTTTTTTTGTCTCATCAGGTCTTTGATGATACCCTTTCATTACCATATCTCCCCTAATACAAATTTCGCCGGGTTCCTCTAAGCGGACTAATTCCCCAGTTGTAGGATCAATTAATTTTAATTCGATATTGGGCATTGGTAATCCAACCGTTCCTAATTTTTTTAGCCCTTTTGAGGGATTCATGGTAGTTAAGGCAGTTGTCTCCGTGCAACCATAACATTCTATTAACTTTCCCTTTCCTACGACGCTTTCTAATTCTTCTTGAGATTTTTTTGGAAATGGTGATGCTGCAGAGATACATCCACTGATATTTGAATGATCTAGATTGCGAAAATCTGAGTTTTTTAACATTAATTGAAACAAAGCAGGTACATTAACTAGAGCGCTAGGTCTATATTTTTTTATTTGTTTGACTATGTAATCAATGTCTCGGGGATTAGGAATTAAGCTTTGCCCCCATGCTAAATATAAGCAATGTTCTAAGAAATATAGTCCTCCCATATGGAAAAAAGGAAAACCACTTACAGCAAAACCCTCTCCTCTTTCCCATCCCAACCATGTAGATACGATAATTACATCACAAACCACATTTCTATGAGTTAAAATTACTCCTTTTGGTTGCCCAGTTGTCCCACCGGTAAAAAGAATTAGGGAAATATCATCTGGGGATAAATCAATTTCTGGTGGAGTTGTTGATTTATTTTCTATCGCATCAATAAAATTTAAAGTTTTCACATAAGAAAGAGGTTCAACTTTCGCTGAGGGAATTTTTTTTAATAACTTTCCAAGAAACCTTTTAATTTTAGGGAGAAATTGTCCTATATTTGTTGTGATAATCAATTCCAGTTGAGGAAGGTTTTGAGCTATTTTAACTACTCTTGCTTGATAAATAACATCAAGAGTTACCAATCCAACTTTTTTCCCTCCATCTCCTAAATTTTTTAATTGATATTCCATTTGGACATCAGAAAGAAGCGGAGATGTACCTGAGGCAACACATCCCGCTCTAAATGTTCCAATATAGGCGATAACACATTCAGGGATATTTGGTAAATTAATTCCTATGATATCACCCTTTTTAAATCCATGTTCTATTAACATATTCGCGAACTGATTGGAATAATCATCTAATTCGCCAAATGTTATTTCAACTCCTAAGTAAGTTAAGGCTATTTTTTCTGGAAAATCTTTGAAACTTGGAGCGATAGCTTCCACGAATGTTTTTTCCCAGTTTTTTGAATCTAAATCTTTCATATCCTCATCCCAATTTTTCATCCAAAATCTTTTGCTATACATAGTAAACTGATTCCTCCAATTATTCTCTTAAATTAAAATAAATAATTAAATATATTTTGATACAATACAATAATTTTGTTTAATTTGTATATAAATCTTAAATAAAATTAGAACAAATTATACAATCAACAAATTAAAAATTATTATTATATCAAGATTCTGATATTATAAAATAAGAGTTTAAAATGGATAAGGAAACTATAAAACGTAATGCAGAATTTTTACAAGAGATTTTACCTGGTATGAAAATTCCCGGTAAAGTAAAATTTCATTGTAAATATAAGCACATGGTGGAATTTGCTAAATGTTTTGATTTAACAGATCCTAAATATATCGGTTCTGATGGAGATAAAATTATTGCATGTCCCGCATTCGCAAATGCATTTTCTGCTAAATTATATGTGAATATGGCAACGATCCAATTCGAACAAAATGGCAAAATTAGAGGGTTTCTCCTTGATTTTAAAAAATTACTGCATGCGGCTAATGAATATGATTGGGAGGATTGTGTAAAAATTAGAGCAGGAGATAAATTAACAATGGAAGGAGAAATCGGAGATATTTGGGTAAATGAAAAAATGAGATTATTTGGAGAGATTTTCCAAAGAGTTAAAAATCAGAATGGAGAACTCGTTTGTAAAGTCAAAACTATTGCAACAATTGCTCCTGGAGGATACTAAAATGGTCAAAGTTTCAGAATTAAAAAAAGGGCAAACAATTAAAGGAGAATTTAATAATATTACCAGAGATCTGATTAAAAGATATTCAAAATTGGGGGGATTTGCCAAATTAGCCTCAAATCCCATACACGATGATGATAAGACTGCTAAAGAAGCGGGACATAAAGGGGTAATTGCCCATGGATTATTTAGTTTCGGATTTATCACAAAATTACTTGATGATTTTATTGAAAGAGAAAAGTATGGAAAGATCATTAAAGTTGGTGTTGAAATGAGATATCCTGTAAGATGCGGAGATAAACTAATCACGGAAGCTATAATTAACAAAATAGAAGAAAAGCGGGTTTTTTTTGACATTAAACAAAAAACCATAACAAAAATTCGAATAGAACGAGAGGGAAAGATAATTAAACGATTTGAAGCGGATATGAGAAATTATATTTCTAAAAAAGATTATGAAAATGGACATATCAAAACGAAAGATACTGAGAAAGGGATATTATATTATAGAGAAAGAGTTAATAGTCCGGGATATGCTGTAATTGAGTTATTTGGATGAAGAGTTTTTCAATTTTAATAGCTCTCTTATTTCATTTTCCTTCATATAAAATCTAAGATGTCCGGATTTTCTTTTGATAATAAAAAAAATTCAAAAAAAAGGAAAAAGGAAATATTATAGCCTTCTTATGTAATATCTTTCGAAATTTATTGATTATTCTTCATTTTTGATCCTATATAAGAAATATAAATAACATTATCTTATCATTTAATATGAAGGACGAAGATGATAATTATCATTCTACTTTTATTGGAGATCATGATATTTTAGAGAAATGTATACTAGACGAAGAGGAAATGAACAAATACTTAAAGGGAACGGAGCATATCGATCCTAAGGAAGAACATGATCATCTTTATTCAGTAATGACAAATCAAACCAGAAGGGAGCTTCTAAAATTTATAGATACGAATGCTAGGTCGTTTAATGAGATAAAGGAAAACTTTCAATTAGATGATGACCAATTGCAATATCATTTATCGATGCTGGAGCAATTATTTTTTCTCATTAACATGGAAAGCGGTTGGAAAGCAACACCAAGAGGATTAGGATTTTTATATTATACTATTTTGAGATAATAATCAATGTGAACAGATGATTCCCATAAAAGAAAAGATATTATATTTAATCTTTTTTTTTATTTATTTTAATTTTTCAAATTTATCCATAGTGTGAAAAATCACACTTATATTTTACAAAACATTTACATAATTACGAACTCAAAATTGTGAAATTATGAAAGTAGAAAAATCAAGTCAAGATCTCGAAAACGAGGTAATTTACGCTGGATTGTGTGTACATTGCGGTTGCTGTAATAGCTTCTGTCCGCACATGGATTTTAATCATGAAACCGGACAAGCTTATGTGGTGGATGAATGTGCTGAAACTATAGGATTATGTTATAATGCATGTCCACGCTCCTTTTTACCAATAAATGAAATCGAGGAAAAATTATTTGGAACCACAAGAGTAGATCTAGAAGTAGGAGTCTATAAAGATATCATTCAAGTGGAATCAGGTAATAAAGATGATATTTTAAGTAATCTTGTAAAAGCTGCATTTGATGAGGGCGTTGTTGAACATATGGTATTGGGTGAGCAAAAAAGTAAAAAACCACCTGTCGCGTTTCCCGTTGTTGTTGATAGCGCTAAAGATGCAAAAAAATATATCCCATCAAGTACTATGGAAAATGCGGGACCTTTAATTACGGGAATTGGTCAGGCATACTTGGATCGGAAAACGAACGTGGGGATTATCGCAAATCCTTGCCACCTTCAAGGATTAGCAAAATTATTGACGAACGATTTTAATACTGGAGCTCGAGAGACAGTATCTCTTAAAATAGCATATGCATGTTCTTCTGGTGGAATGGCAGGATGTAAGTATTGTACAGACTTTTCAGGTGAATTTTCTGATATTTCTTATTCACCTTGGGGTGCTCCAAAGAACCAAGCATTGCTGATTATTAGAACGGATTTAGGTCAAAAAGTGATAGATGCCGCAATAAAGAATAAATTAATCAAGATTACAGAGAAAAACCCAAATTTGAGTGAGATGAAGAAATTCTTAAATAAAAAACGGAAGAAAAATTTCAAAACACTCATTGGCGATTCAGTTATTGCAGCTAAGTATTTGGAACTTAACTTAGAGCAATTAAAAGGATATTTTGAGGAATAAAAACTCTCTTTTTCTTTTATTTTTTCAATATTTTTTGAACAATTTTACTTTTCTTTTCAGTTTTAAAAATAAATTTTAACCTAAAAAATATTAATAAATTAACTGAAACTAGGTAATATAAGCAAGAAAACTAAGCTTTAAAGTTCAATTTCTTCATTCTTAATGACTTCATTCGTTAAATCGTTAAAAACTTTATTTATATTATAGCCCGTTTTTGAGGAAGTCTCATAGAATAAGCTAATATCATATTCTTCTTGAAATTCTTTGGCATCTTCACGACTAATGACACGTTTTTTGTCTGCGAGATCATATTTTGTTCCAACTAATAGAAACACAGGATTAGAATTTTGATCGATAATTTTATACCATTCTTTAAGACTATTAAAAGTGGATCTTCTAGCAATATCATAACATAGCAAAATTGCTTTTGCTCCTCTTGAGTAATTAGGTAAGAAAAATCTAAAGCGTTTCTCTCCCGCAAAATCCCACAATTGTAGAATTATTTTATTATTGCCTATGTTTATAGTATATTTCGCTAAATCCGTCCCTATGGTAATCTTCTGCTCAATATATCTTCCAGTGAGTAATCGCTTAACCATAGTTGTTTTCCCAACCCCTCCATCTCCAACTATGCAAACTTTGAAAAGCAACTTTCTAGAATAAGAATTATTTTTTTGCTCCTGATTTTTCATATTAGAGTAATTCACTTATTTTTGCTTTTTAACATTAACCTATTTATATAATAATTATTATAAAAATTTTTTTAGCTTTATGTCTAAAAACACTAAAATTATCTATATACTATTATAATAAGGTTATAAATAATCTTATTCTCTATCTAAATCTTGTATTAACTTATTGTTAAGTATTTTTATTTGTTCCAAAAGTATCAAACGTAATTTCTCGGGAATCGTATTAATAACTTCCTTCAATTTATCGATATCAATTCTATTAATATCTTTATATACCATCACAAGCAATAAAACGCTAATTATAGGGGGTATAATTAAAAGAATATACACAAAAAAGTGCAATCTAAGAGGTTCTGAACCTTCTAAACCGGTCCCTGGTAAAGGAAAATTAAATCCAGGCATAATTCCATTATATAAAAATAAAGTGAGTATCAAATTTAATATATTCAATGCAAGAAAAGTGAAAAGACTAAAATAAATTATTCTTTTGAAAACGTTCACTCTTAAAACTTGGAATAAGTGGCTATATTGTTCAATATTTTTAACTTCTGGTCCAATTTCTTTTTTAACTTCAATTTTAATCCGACAATATCTCCATAGATCAATAAAAATCCAAAAATATGTAAAAGTATAGATGAAAAAAAACAATAACAAGAAAAAGAGACTATAATTGTCAATTAATTGAGGATGATACATTGATTCTGCTCCAAACCAAAAGAGAAATATAGAAAGCAAAAGTGCTGAAAATATAAACCGGTTTGCATGTTTGCGTTCTGACCCCAATGGACTGTAAACTATTGGACTATTATGAAATTTAGTTCGCCATTTATTCTCATCCAATAGTCTAAAAAATACGGAATATGAGAATGTGAATAATGGAAATAATAAAAGTAAAATACTCTCCCATTCTTGTGATATAATGAATACGACTAAGCTCAGGAATAGGATTAAATCTCTTAATAATCTTTCTGAAAATAATTCTCTAATTGATAAATATTCATAATCTTCTACGTCATCACTCATATTCTAATAACCATTGTTTAGTTATACTTCTAATTGATTATTATCTAATTCAAGTATTCATATAAAATAAAAATATTTTTAATTATCAAATAATCTAAAAAACTTTAAAAATCTCATAGACAAGATTAATAAATAAATTTTAAACACTTTGAGAATTATAAAGTATATATTATTCTAAGATTAATATAGATTACTTGGTGTAGAAATATACAATATCCTCAATTTTTTCCCTATGATGAGTTCAGAATTTCTCAAGAACACATAATAAAGCAGATAGAACATAGTATCCGAAAAAAAAAGAATATCTTATTACTTGCTCCAAATGGAACTGGAAAAACGGTTATTGCTTTAAGTGCACTCTTACCTGTTGCTATTGAGAATGATTTGAAAATTTTATATCTCTGCCGCACACACTCTCAAAATACAAGAGTCATTAAGGAATTGATAAAAATCTCAGACTTTCTATCACAAGAAAAAAGCTCTGTAAAAATTAATGGCTTATCGATTAGAGGGAGAAATGAAATGTGCTTAAACGAAACACTTCTATCCCTTAACGCCGATCCCCGGGAATCTATGTCAGTATGTAGCGATTTGAGGAAAAATAAAAATTGTATACATTTTTTAAATCTTCTTAATAAGAAGGATAAAGTCGATAATCCAATTCTTATCGCACCGGAAAAATTTAATAGTCCTTTTGATGCTGATGTTCTTATCGATATTTGTAAGGAAAAAAAGTTATGTCCCTATTTTTTAAGTAAATTCCTTCTCCAAGATATGAGAGTCATCATCTGTAATTATCAATGGATTTTCAACCCATTTATACGACAATCTTTCTTAAAATTTATCGGTAAAGAACTAAAAGATTGTATTTTAGTAATTGATGAATGCCATAATGTGATTGATGTTGCCACTGAAATGAATTCATTTAGGATCACTCCCTATTCATTACGATTATGTCTTCGGGACTTGGAGTTATATAGGGCTCGTTCAATAATGCAAAGATTCGTCAATATTCTGCTTACTCATTTAGATAAAAAGAAAAAATCTTTGATTGTAAATGAAAAAGCAATTAATCCTCAAAAATTACTCAATGAAATTATTATCAAAATGGGATTAAATGATGTAGCAGAATTTAAAAGTTTTTTAACGGATATGTATGATTTGAGCACTTCCATTCATGAGGAGAGAGTAGCAAATGGAGAGATTTCCAGAGATTATTTGGGGAGTTTAGCAGATTTTTGGTATAAATGGATCGAATCACTCACTCTGGAAAGTTATTTCTTTTCCTATAATATTTCGAGCAAAAATGAAAAGAGAAACATTTCTATGGAAATTATAGCATTAGATCCAAGAGAAATTTCAATTCCTATATTAAAGTCTTGTTATGCTAGTCTCCATCTTTCTGGAACGGTCAATCCTTATGTATTATATAATTTATTAGGATTAAACCAAAGTGGAAAATTATATAAAGCGATTATTGCTAAATCTCCCTTTTTGAAAAAGAATATTAAAGTACTGATAACAGAGGGAATAGATACAAGAAGAGAAAATAGAACTACTTCAATGTATAAAAAAATTATAAAAAAAATCGATGAGGTCCTTTACTGTACTCCAGCAAACGTAGGAATTTTTTGCGCATCATATAAAGTATTAAATGCTCTTCTAAACGATGATATAAAGGCTATTGTTAAACGCAATAATAAAAAACTATTTTTTGAAGAACCCGGATTTTCTGCTTCTGAAAACTCACTAATGATCGAAGATTTCAAATCAATGTCAAAATCTAAAGATAAAGGTGGTGTTCTTTTGGGAGTTTGTGGAGGCAGGAATTCCGAAGGAGAAGATTATCCGGGAGAAACTATGAATGGGGTAATAATTGTAGGAGTTCCATACCACCTTCCCACACCTCGAATTAATGCGAAAATATCTTATTATGATAAAGTTTTTGACAAACAAGGATGGAATTTCGCTTATCTTTATCCTGCAATGCAGAGAGCTAATCAAGCGTCAGGAAGACCGATACGAAAACTTACAGATAAAGGATCTATAATTTTTATGGACTCTCGATTTAAACAAAAATATCAATGGATCTCCGATTGGATAAAAACATCAGTTGAGATCATCACTGATAAAAAAAATGCGATAATTCAAAATTTATATCCATTTTGGCATAAATAAAGACATCTTAATTAATCAATAGATTCCTCGAACGCTCAATTTTTACCTTAAAATTGTAAATATTAATATAACTTTTTGTTTAAATTATTATTTAATAATATAATAAAAATTAAAATAAGAACAGATGTGAACCTTTTTGAGTAATGAAGCTATAATTATCGAAGAAAATGAACAAAAAACTGTCACAACGATTAAATTGAACCGTTTGGATAAGAAAAATGCGATGAATTATGAAATCATGCAGGGTTTAAAAGATGCTATTGATAAAGTTGAAAGAACAAAAGCTCGAGTAGTTATTATTACTGGTGGAGATGATCTTTTTAGTTCTGGTATTGATTTAAACTTTCTCACTGGTAGTGGCAATGCTCCCGAAGGAGTATTACCAGACTTAAAAATTCCAAGAAATTTCCGCTATTTTGCAAATACCTGGATACATCCCATTTTTACGAAAATAGAAAAGATGGAAAAACCGGTAATCGCTCGAATTAATGGTGTTTGTTTTGGTATGGCATTTGAATTAGCAATGGCCTGTGATTTTAGATTCTGTACAGAATCAGCACTCTTTAGCATGCTTGAGACAAAGATTGGTATGAATCCAGATGTGGGTGGTACAATTCGAACAGTTAGAATTTGCGGTATTCAGAGTGCTAAGGATATTATTCTTACAGGCAGGCGATTTGATGGGAATGAAGCATATCGTTTAGGTGTCGTGAATCGTGTCGCGAAAAATATTAATGATTTAGATTCCATTATAAATGATTATGTTGAGGAACTTGTAGATAGTGGTCCACTTGCGGTCGGTCTTGCAAAGAAATTGATTGATGATTGTTATGGGAAGGATATAGCTTTAGGTTTAGAGCTTGAAACTTTAGTAAGCTCACAATTGCTCCAAACTAAAGACGCAACTGCAGGAGCAATGGCAAGAATGACAAAACAAAAACCAAAACCAAAATGGAAGTGGAAATAAACGGTTTATCAATTTTCTTTTTTCTCTTTTTTTAATACTCAGCTTTTTAACTATTCTTAAATCTTATACTAATTATTAAAGCAGAAATTATTGGGAATATTATTAACGGAATCATCGCGATATAATAATCAGGAAAAATTGCTAAAACACCACTAAAAAATAATCCTCCTATAAAACTTCCTAGATAAAAGCTTGAATTCGCAAGACTGACAAATTGCCCTTTATTCTTTGGTGTAGTATGTTGTGCGATATAAAAATGTGTGGCAGACCAAAACATCGAATAACTAAAGGAAACAAGAAGTTGGAAAATCAAATAATGGAAGAAATTCACTGAAAGAATATAGCCCAAGATAACTATTCCGCTCAATATATAACCAATTATCATAAAAGATTTTTGATTCTTTTTTGAGATTATTTTACCCATAAGAATCATCAGAAAGAATTGGATCAATGGATTAAAACCAACTAAAAACCCAATTTCTAAATCACTTGATAAATAAAAGGCCATAATAATCGTAAGAATAGACATTATTGGTCTAATGCCGAAATTTCGAAAGAATAAAGCATAATATATAGATTTACTAATTGAAAGCTCAATTTCTTGATCAAAAAGTTTTAGATTCGATTTTGTATGATATTTATCAAAACCTTCAAGAATAAGTTCTCTTTCCTCTTTTAGAAATAATGTTAATCCTAATTCCAAAAACGAAATTATAAGGAGAAAAAGAAATAAATTATTAATCCCAAACATATCAATAAAGATTCCACATAGCTGAGCTCCAAAAAACCAACCTAAGACAATCATCGAATTATAGTATGAAATATATTTTTGATCATTAAAGACGACTTCCTGAAATAATATAAAATTCAATCCTATTAAAGAACTACATATACCATATAATAGGACCAAAATGATAATTAAAATTAAATTTTTAATAAATAAAAATAAAATAAATATTATGGGCAAACTCAAAACCCCAATTATAATGAATATTCTACGATTTTGAAATTTATCTGATAATTTACCAAAAATAGGAGGAAAAATAAAAGATGAGAACGGAAGCAATGTGACAATGACTTGTATTATAATTTTTTCCGTTCCTAAAAATAAAAGATAACGTCCTATGTAAGAATAAATTGCCATACCAATGATATTAAAAACCAGAACTATGCTTAAAATGAGATAAGCAAGCTTATTTGAATACACCAAGGTCTTAACCCGTTTTTAAGGATTATTATGAAAATTTATTATTTGCTCATATAACATTCTTAATCTTTTCGAAACTTCTGTCCATCGAAATTTATCTTTAACTCTTTTATGGCAGTTCTCTTTCATTTTAGTATAATAACTTGGATTTTCTTTTGCAAATTTTCTAATTTCTTTATCTGGAATTCTTTTAATCAACTCTGAATCAATTTCATTACTCTTTTTGAATGTTTCATTTATATTTGATAATTGAAAAATTGACATCACAGCAGCAATAAAATCCTCTTTATCATCTTTATTAATTAATATCCCTGTGCCTTTCTCTGAATCTTTCCTGATATCTATGATAGATTCTTGTAATCCTCCAACCTTCGTCGCAATTACTGGTAATTTCGATGCCATTGCCTCTAATGCGATAATACCAAAAGGTTCCCAACGAGATAATGCACAATACACATCTGCACTTAAATGAGCTAAATTAAATATATCAGATGCGACCCCGAAAATTATTCTTAAATTTTTTTGATATTTTTTAACATATTGAGAATATTCTTCAATTTTGTCAATACTATATTCTGTTGGTAAAATGAGAAATAGAAATTTTGCGTCGGGAATTACTTTAATAATCTTTGGAATTGACTCTAAAATGACTTCGAACCCTTTTTGCTTGGATATACGACCTGTTGTTATAGCTAACGGTCCAGATTCATTAAATGCTTTAATCCTCCCATTCTTTACAAATTGATTTCCATTGGAGATTTGATTGATTTTATGTAATATTTTTTTGGAATTTATCAATGGACTTTGATCTAAATTACCTATTTTATAAGTTAAAAGAAAATCTTTCATATGATACCTTGTTATCTCTTGGTCTGGTGGAATATGTAAATAATCTCTTATATCTTTCTCTAAATCTTTAAGAACTTCTTTTTTCATCTCATAATAATCCCAATCAGAACCATTCCAAACAAAATCTGTTTTATACTTGATTAAATTATCTCCTAAATTTGGGATTATTTCCGATTCTAAATAAGATTTACTAACTGAAATAACTAAATCGCATATAAATGCGCCGATCTTTTCCATAGTAGGAGGTTTTTTATCCTTAGTTTCTTCTGAAGTATTCAATAGATGAAAGATCTCTTCAATTGTCATCTCTTCCATTCCTCCTTCACGTCTTATCTTTATTGGAGTATCATCTATTCCACATTTTCTTAAAAATTCTAAATCATACCTCGGCCAAGTTAAAAGGTGTATTGTGATGATTGAAGGTATTTCAAGATTATTTCTAAAAAGTTCTTGTTTCATTGAAATATATGGAATTACAGCATGGAAATCATGAAGATGAAAGAGATCAGGTACTTTTTCATTATTATTACATATTAAAGAACTTAAATAACACTGCATCCCTTTAGTATAAAGGGCTAATTTACCTTCAAATGTATCTGGATTATATACTCCATTATCATCAAGAAATTGTTCTGTAAATTCATTCTCTCCCTTTAATAATATAATTTCAATGCCGTTTAATTTGAATTTATAGAATCCGATTTTATAATTGCCCTTTTTATTATAATTCCCTTGAGATCTAAGCTGAATTTCACCAACACATTCAATAGGTAATTTTTTAATTAAGTGTTCTTTTTCTATTCTTTCCAATTGTCCGTGGGATGGGATAAATACTTGAAAATTATAATAATCTTTTAAGCTTAATGCTTGATTTGCTGGAACCTCCCCTAATCCACCAACTTTCGCTATTCCTTTATATTCAAATGTTAAAATCCAAACTTTATCTTTTTTATTACTCAAATTCAATCAGTCTGTAAATTAATATTTATCCCTTTCAATTATTCCTAAAAGAGTAAATATTTTATATTATTTTAAACCAATTTTTTAAAAATATAATTCTATTAAAGAGAAATTAATTCTATAGTTTAAAAAATAAGTAAAGTCCATATTAACATATTTTTTAGGATAATAAAAGTTTCTTAAAACCAATTTCAATAATTAAAAAAACTGCGGTAGGATCATTTCCATCTTTTTTAAAGCATATTCAATATCATCTTGATCTATTCCAAAATGAGTTACTAATCTAATCTTTTGCTTATCAATAGGTAAAGCTAATACTCCTTCATTTCCTAGTAATCTTATTATTTTTCCAATTCGTAGATCTTTTGGAATAGAAACTATAACCATATTGGTATCTGGTTTATTGATGTTTATGGGGAGATTCAAATTTTTCATTCCATTAGCTAAATAAGTTGCATTTTTATGGTCCTCTTCCAATCTTTGTATCCATTCTACTTCTAACGCATCTAATCCAAATGAAGCAATTATCCCTGCTTGCCTCATCCCTCCTCCTGCCATTTTCCTATATTTCCTCGCTCTAGAAATAAAGCTTTTTGACCCTGCTACAAGAGATCCAACAGGGCAAGAAAGACCTTTAGATAAGCAAAACATTATGCTGTCAGCATGTTTTGTTAATTCGGTTACTTTTATATCAAGACCGACAGCGGCATTAAATATTCTTGCTCCATCTAAATGCAATTTTAATTCAAATTTTTTAACTAAATTATGGAGATCTTTTAGTATTTTTGGTTCAATTATTGCTCCTCCATGATAATTATGAGTATTTTCTGAAGAAATGACTTTCAAAGGAGAGGGATTTTTTTTAGTTTTTTCAATAATATTTGAAAGAGTTTTGAGATTTGGAACCCCTTTATTTGATGGATATGTTCTAACTTTTAATCGTGCAATTTGTGTAGCACTAGTTATCTCATTTTGATAAATATGACTTAATTCTTCGACTAAGATTGTATCATCAGGATTCGTATGTGCCATGAGAGAAACTAAATTACCTTGGGTTCCAGAAGTGACATATAAAGCGGCCTCTTTCCCAATGATCTTTGCTGCTTTTTCTTCGAAGGCATTCACCGTTGGATCTTCCCCATACACATCATCTCCAATTTTTGAATTATCTAACGATTTTAATCTTTTCCACATTTGTTCATTTGGTTTTGTGAAGGTATCAGATCTGAGATCAATTATTTTCATAGTATTATTCACACTTTTATACTTATTAGTAGTGAATTAATCAAAAATTATAAATCATTTCAAGAGGAGATCTTTTAAAAAAGCTATTATATTAAAATTAAATTGAAAATTTTTGAATTTATTTTATTCCAATATGTAAAAAGATTATCTAGAATTTTTATCAATAATTTTAATTATAAATTTAGATTTTATCAAAATATACTAATAGATTTTAAGAAAAAAGGTAATAGAAATTGGAAACTTGGAAAGAAAAAATTCCCACTCCTGCTTTAGTGTTAGATTACGATAAAATGGAAAAAAATTTGAAATACATGGCAGAGTTTGTCAAAGAAACGGGAGTCAATTTGCGACAACATGTAAAAACCGCGAAAATCCCTTTGGTTGCTCATATTCAAATGAAAATCGCAGGATCAGCCGCGAAGGGGATTGCTGTTGCGAAAGTAGGAGAGGCAGAAGTTTACGCTCAAGCTGGATTTGATGATATTTTAATTGCTAATCAAGTGATTGTTCCAAATCATATTGAACGCTTGATGAAACTCAATAAATATACCTTAACTCGTTGCGTTGTTGATTCAAAAAAGAATATATCAGATCTAAGCGAATGGGCAGAAAAATTAAATGTCGAGTTGGAAGTGTTAATAGATATTGATTTGGGAATGGGAAGAACAGGTGTGAAACCAGGAGATGCTGCGTTAGAATTAGCAAACTTTATTAAAAGTCAACCAGGATTAAACCTCGTAGGACTTCAAGGATATGAGGGACATCTTACCCCCCAAACTGACTATGAATTGAGGAAAGAACAAACTCAAGAAGCTATGCATGAACTCATCGCCACAAGAGATTTAATTAATAATAATGGGTTTAGCATAGATTATTTAAGTGTCTCAGGGTCGGGTACTTTTATGTTTTCTGCTAAAGTAGACGGAATAACTGAAATCCAACCTGGAACCTATGTATTTGGAGACGAGCACATTAAAAGAGTAGTTCCAGAATTTAAAACAGCCGTGACGGTCTTAGGAACAGTACAAAGTAGCACTGGGAAACGACTTTTTACTCTAGATGCTGGTACAAAAGCATTTCCGACTGGAGATGGTAGACCCGAATTTAAAGGATTGCACAGAGCTAATTTTAGGGTAATAACTGAAGAACATAGTCAAATTAAAACAAGTCCTAAAGATCAATTGAATATTGGTGACAAAGTAGAACTTATTCCTGCACATGTTTGCCCTACCGTAAATATTTACGACTATATTCATGTTGTCAAAAATGGAGAACACATAGGAAAATGGCCGATACTAGCTCGAGGTAAAAATTATTAAATAAAAAAAGTGATATATAAATATGGTAGAAAAAGAAATAATAGATCCTGGCACTCCTAAAGCCGGTCCATATAACCCAGGAATAAAAGTGGGTAATTTAATTTTTGTTTCAGGTCAAGGACCGCAACCAGGAGCAGAAAGTATTAAGGATCAAACATTATCAACTTTCGAGAATATCAGAACCATTCTCGAAGCTGCAGGTGCGAAAGTTGCAGATATTGTTAAGGTTACAGTATATCTTAATGACATGGGTGATTTTGGCAAGATGAATCGAACATATAAGAAATTCTTCAATGATAATGGGGTAGAAGATGATTATCCCGCTCGTACCACTATAGAAGTTGCGAATTTACCTGTAGCAATTATGAAACTAGAAATTGATGTAATTGCTTCTCTTTAAATTTTAACATTTATTTTTTTTATATTTCTTAAATTTGGGAATAAGTATAAATGTAAAAATAAAAAAAAAGATGGAAATTTTATTATAATATTTTTTGTTCTAACAATTCTCTATTTTCTGCTACGCAAGCCATATCTAATTCATAGACCTTCCACATGAGGAGAAATCCAATGAAATAGAAAATTTGTGGTATCAATGAAAACAAGATTCTGAGCCCAATAAACGCACTTGCAGGTTGGGGATCAGTTGGATTAAGAACGTATGGATTGAAGCCAGTTGCCCACAGAATCAAGGAGAAGAATAGTGCTTGGAGTACAAAGGAAAATCTTCCGAAAAACGTTCGAATTCCAGTATATGCTCCTTCCTTCCTTTCCTCAGACCGGACGACAATATTATCCATCACATCCGAAAAACAAGGATACATTAATGTCCAGATGGCTCCTATTCCAAAACCTATTGAAGCAAGTACAGTAGCAGTAAAAAACAATGCAATATCTCCAACAAGAGGTCCAACTCCAACGAACCATAAGGGGATAAATAACCAAGTTGTAGTGAATGTCCCTAATATAAACGCTTTTCTATTTCCAACCTTTCTGCCAACATAACTCCAAAATGGTGTCCCTATGAGTACGGCAATTAAAAAGAAGATACCCATCACAATCTCGTTATCAGGATCATCCGAACCAATAACTACTGTATTCCAGAAGGGTAAGAGTCCTAATAAAAATACTGTCATTACTTGATGGCCCAAATATGTCAGAACGTAAGCCAAAAAGTTCTTATCTGCTAAACAAGATTTCAAAATCTGAATAAACGATTCTTTTTCCTTCTCTTCTTTTCTCTCTAAAATCTCAAGTTGTCTGTCGATTAATTCTTGATCTTCACGCATTCCATGGATGGATGCGACAGCTGCTACCAAGGTCACAATTGCTACCACCACAGCGGAGAGGAAATAATCATTCCAGTTTTTATACTCACTCATTACTAGTGGAGGAATAAGTACTCCTAAAACTATTCCGATGACCCCCCACACAGTAGTCCATACCCCAATTCTATTTCTTTCTCTGGTTGTTCGGTATTTATCTGGAAAGATCGAAAGCCAATTTATTTGCCACAAGGAAAATAAGAATTCAAATACGATTAAAGTAAGTAGACACCAGAAGAATTTTCCAAGTTGTTGAGTAGCGCCAGCGCTAAAAGGAGCAGCAAATAATGCCCAATAAGATACCGCGTACGTCAGAATCCCGAATGTAAACCATGGAAATCGTCTTCCCCATTTGCTAGTCCATTTATATTTCCTGTCGGACAAATTGCCGAGTACCACATCGTTGACCATATTCCATAATCCAAAGATAGCATAGGCAATACCCAAATAAAGGAAATTAAGATTTAGCACTACCAAATAATAGTAGAATAATCTTGTGGTAAACGCTGCTTGAATAAAGTTGTCCAAGAAGCCTCCTAATCCATAACTTGCATGAGTCCCAAACGAGTATTTAAATTCTTGAGTTTCTTTTACATCATTCATAATATCTAAACCAATTTTTTTTTATTATAAATTAAATTATATAAGAAATTTAATTTAGAAATATATTAAATTTTTCTAATAAATTGATCTATTTATAATAATAAAATTTCAAAAATTCAGAGTATAAGGATTCTCCAAACAATATTTTGAAAATTTATATAAAAAAAAATATCATTATTCATATTTGAAGGCAACTTTCACCGCTTCGTACTGACTCTTATTATTTGCTATCTCTAAAGCCTCCTTATAGTTTTCTAAACTTAATGTATGCGTGACAAACGGATCTACATTTACTCTATGAGAGGAAATAAGATCTAAGGCGATCTCCATAGTACGCTTCCTTTCCCCTTCAAAAGTATCATGACTAAAAATATTCGAGGAAATAACAGATACTTCCTTGGAAATTAACGGGGTCCAATCAACTTCAATATAACTGGGGTAACCGATCAATATAATAATCCCCTTCATTTTAACTAATCTTAGGGAATCTCTGATGGAACTGGCATTTCCAACGGAATCATAAACTATATCAGCTCCTCCTCCGATTGGATAAGCAGATTCCAGTGGCGGTGATAAAATTCTCGAGTCTAATTTTCGTGCAAGTTTCTTAATATGTATATCTTTTTTCGTAATAAAAACTTCGTCCGCACCAAGTTTTTTAGCAAGTTCCCCTTGAAAATCATATCGGGCAGTCGCATATATTTTATAGGCACCTAAAGCTTTTAATGTTGTTATCACTGACAATCCAATTGTTCCACACCCCACTACTATACAAATATCATTTTCTTTTGGTTCATGTTTTAAAACTCCATGAAGAGCACAAGCAATTGGCTCACCAATTAATGATTGTTCCCATGTTAGGTTTTCAGGTATTTTATAAACATAATTATGGTGTGCAACGACATATTCTCCCCATCCGCCTCCCGTATCCTTACAATAACCGAAAGTTATTCCCGGAGAAATATTTCCTTTATCTAAGTTTGAACATAGATTATAATCTCCAGTAAGACATTGAGGACATTGATCTAATCCTCTAACCTCACAACATAGATTCGTATCGCAAATTACTCTATCCCCAATCTGAAGATTATTGACATTTTTTCCAATCTCTACAACCTCTCCAATAATTTCATGACCAGGTACTGCAGGAAATGAAGAAAAAGGTGAAAGTACCATTGATTGTTGGATGTTCATAGTATGCATATCTGTTCCACAAATTCCCCCCAGTTTTACTTGTATTTTAATCCAATTCTCATTTATTAACTCTGGTTCTGTATAATTTTCTGCATAATTTACCAAATCATATGGTTTCAATTTGAAATTTGGATCCTGAATTATTTTTTGTTTAAGTTCTAAATATCTGGGAATTTCAAAATATAATGCTTTCATATTATTCACTGTTTTTGATAGAGAATAAGATGTTTATTAACTATTTAAAAATTTCAATTCTGATTAACTGCTTCATCTGAATATAAGATTTATGTTTTATTATGTTTAAGAATTATTCCAGGATAATTTCCTAAATATTCTCCTTGCTTAATGGTTAATTCTCCGTTTATAATCACATAATTTATACCCTTTGGGAATTGCTTTCCATTTTCCATAGTCCCTTGGTCTTGAATTTCATTGTAATCAAAAATTACGATATCCGCTTTATACCCCTTTTTGATAAATCCTCTATCGTTTAATCCCAATATCGAGGCAGGTAACGAAGTCATTTTTCTTATAGCTTCCTCTAATTCGATATACGTTTTTTCCTTAACCCATCTTGCTATAACACGAGGAAACGCATTATATGTTCTTGGGTGTGTGTTTCCCTCATTCAATGGAATTGCGTCGGAAGAAGGTGCGACATATTCTTGTTTGAAAATGGGGATAATACTGTTTTCTTCGTCTTTACTTAGGATCCTTATCATTATTCCTCCATCTTGGTCTTTAATGAAATCTAATAAAGCATCTTCTAAACTTTTCGAGGGATAACGAGAAGAGAGAATATCATATACCGTCTGTCCCACAACCTCTTGATTTTTAAATGCATTCAAGACCCATACATTCTTAGCCATTTTGGAAAAGAAAATTCTCTTTAATATGAATTTTGGAATCAATTTGATGTAAAAAGGAGCTTGAGCGATAAACATAGAATAAAGTTTATCAAATACTTCTTTTTGTATCTTTTTTCGAATTGTAGGATCTGTGAGATTTTCCTCAAAATTATTGAAAACCCATGTGGGTAGGAGAACAAGTGATAAGCTCGTAAATCCATCATCGTATACTGTAGTGTCCGCTGTGATTTTCAACCCTTCGGATCGAGCTTGATTCATATATTTGATTGCTTGGGCCGTCAATTCTTTTATATTATAATTACTTATCACACTCCAATGTGAGATATGGGCTTTCACATTTGCTTCTCGTGCAATTGTTATTAACTCTTTCATTCCGATATCAATTACGCCAGCACCTTCATTTCTCATATGTGAGTTGTAAATTCCGTTATATTTTGCAACTACTTTTGATAATTCAATCAATTCTTCTGTGTTACTCTCTGAACCTGGGGGATATACTAAGCCGGTTGACATTCCAAACGCTCCTGCTTTCATATTTTCCTCAACAATTTGTTTCATCTTTTCTAATTCGTTTTCAGTAGGGTCTCTGCTTTCCGTCCCTAACGCACATGCTCTAATATTTCCTTGAGGGATAAAAAAACAGAGATTAATTCCGACTCCCTTTTTTTCTAAATCCTCAAATAACAATCCATAATTATCATATAGTTTTGGATTTGAGCAGAATGCTCTACTAGCGAAATTATAATAATAGTCCTTCACTTTATCATTCGCTGGGGCTATTCCTATCCCACACATTCCCGCAGTTATCGTAGTTAATCCCTGTTTTATGAAGGGAAGTGCCTCATTTGCCTCAACTACATTTAAATCTGCGTGGTTATGCATATCAATAAATCCTGGAGCAACGATCAAGCCTTCAGCATTTATTATTTCTGCTTGTACATCAGTGATCTGAGGACTCATTTCAACTATTTCATCATTTTCTATTAGTATATCGCTATTATATCCTTCCGAACCAGTACCATCAACAATTAATCCGTTCTTAATTAAAATTTTCATAATTTAATTTCCTATTATATATCTAAATTAAAAATTCATTTAATGGAATAACAAAGATAATATTATTATATCAATAAATTTTAACTAAAATAATAATTAAAAGAATTATATCAAAAATAAATATAATTTTTTTATATATATGAATCATTCTATAGTAAAAGTAAATTAATATTAATGAAAAAGGAGATACAAAATGCGAAGAGTTATAGATATGATTTGTGATACTGTATATGATGCTGGGATTGAATACATATTTGGACTACCAGGAGGAGTTTCAAATTTCTTATTAGAAGAGTTCTATAAAAGAAATGATCAATTCACAACCATCATCGCCCATCATGAAGCATCTGCATCAATTATGGCTGATATGCATGGTCGACTTACCCGAAAGCCTGCTATCGTAATCGGACAGGGGGTTTTTATGGCAACAAATGGAGGGTTAGGAATAGTGGAAGCTTACCATGCTGGTGTTCCGATGATAATTTTAACGGAAATGTCGGATTATCATGGAAATAGTCTTCAAGCGTGCTATCAGAGTGGAACTGGTGAATACGGAACAGTTGATTTACTAAATATGTATAGGTCTATGACAAAATATACTGCTTTCGCAAACGCACCGCAAGAATTACCATATGCGGTGCAATTGGCTATTAAACACGCAACTACCGGACGTCCAGGACCTGCTTGCGTGATTACACGATGGAATATTATGACATCTGTTCTGGAAGAAGATGAAATGGAAGTGCCATTATATTCTATTCAAGGTCATCTTGATGTGAGTCCACCAAGCATATCAAATTTGGATGCAGAGAAAATAGCAAATGTACTAATTGCTGCTGAAAATCCTGTTATGATTTGTGGGAGAGGGACGCACGCTTCTAGTGCCTATCAAGAAGTGAAGGAGCTAGCGGAACTAATAGGAATACCTGTTGCAACCTCCTATATGGGAAAAGCAATTATTCCAGAAACTCATGACCTTGCATTAGGAGTGATGGCGAGTTTTGGTCAAGAATTAGCGGATAATCAAATAAAAAATGCAGATGTAATTTTAGCAGTTGGAACCTGTTTGGCACCAGATAACACAAATAATTGTAGTCCTGAATTTATCAATGTGAAAAAACAGAAACTAGTTCATATAGATATTGAACCGCGGAATGCTGCGTGGACTTATCCGGCAAATATCGCAGTGACCTCTGATGCAAAAATAGCATTAAAAAGGATCATTGACAAAATAAAGTCTAAAATTAACTATTTTCCTTATAATGTAAATGAGAGAATATCAGAACTGAAAGAATTGAAACAAGATCCAAAATTTGAATTTTTTACAAGTGAGCATTATAATGATACAGAAAATCCAATCCAACCAGAAAGCATAGTAAAATTGTTTAATGAGTTGACAACAGATGAACATATATTAGTTCTTGATGCGGGTAATAATCGTATGTGGTTTACTAAATTATTTCAATCAAAATATCCTGGTCAAATTTATGGAGCTGGTGGAGTCGCTGGAATGGGATATGGTCCCAATGCAAGTCTGGCAGCACAATTATTAAAACAAGATAAAAAGGTTATAAATATAGTTGGCGATAGCAGTTTCTTGATGGTTCTTTACGCTTTAGATACCGTTAAAGAACATGATTTACCTATTTCATTCTTTGTATTCAATGATAGAAATTTGGGAAACGTACAAGACGTTCTCTCACGTAAAGGCAGAGATCTAGCAAAGTTTTATGATACTAATTTTGCAAATATTGCTAACGGAATGGATATTAAATCATTAAGAATAGAAAAATATGAAGATTTGAAATCTGGAATAGAAAAAGGACTTAATTCAAAAGAAGCAATGGTTATTGACTTGGTTATAGACCCAAAAGCTTCACATTTGAGAATAAGACGCTCCTAAAAGATAAATAATTTAAAATATGAAATGGATGATTAAACAAAATAAATAATAATAGAGGTTATTTGAAAAATGGAATATGAAGAAATTAGAAAACATTTGAAGATTATAACTGAAAATCCTTGTAAAGGGATACCCGAAGGAGAAATGGCAAAAATCAGGAAAAAGATATCTGAAAAAGCTCCTAAATCCAGAGAGATTTATGAAAAGATTAAAGAATTAATCCCTGGGGGAACCCAACATCAATTAGTCATTAAAGACCCATTCGCTATAACGATAAAGAAGAATTTAGGGACAAGAATGTGGGACGTGGATGATAATGAATATATTGATTATTTGATGAGTGCTGGTGCGTGTATTTTGGGACATTCGTATCCCCCATTAAGGGAGGAAATGCAGAAACTTTTGGATGAGCTTGATCCAAATACTTATTGGAATACTGAAATAGAACTTAAGGCCTTAGAACTTCTTACAAAACATGTCCCTTCTGTAGAAAAAGTGACTTATTTTCAATCAGGAACCGAAGCGGATATGGCAGCCATAAGACTTGCTAGAGTCTACACAGGAAAGGATAAAATAATTAAATTTAGTGGATCTTATCACGGATGGAGCGATCAGCTTATGACTGATATCCATATTCCTTATTCGGGAACGATGGAAGCGGACGGAATACCACGGGGATGCTATAAGGATACTGTTAGTATTCCACCAGCGGATATAGAAGCATTAAAAGAAGCGTTAGAAAAATATAGTCAAAAACGAGCAGGAGTAGCGGCAGTTTTAGTAGAACCACTTGGAGCAGAATCAGGATCAGTTCCAATACCACCTGATTTTAATAAACAAATAAGGGAATTATGTGATGAGTACGATGTCTTATTAATCTTCGACGAGGTAGTGACTGGGTTTAGAATGGCATTAGGTGGAGCACAAGAATATTTTGGAGTTACACCTGATATTACAGTGTTTGGGAAGATTCTGACACATGGCTATCCCTCAACAGGGGCTATCGGAGCAAGAAAAGAAATAATGGACTTGTTTACAGGGAATGTAGAAACGGGAGGAAAACATGCGTTTATCGGGGGAACCATTAGAGGGAATCCTCTTTCTGTAGCAGCTACATACTGGACGATCAAATTAATTGAGGAAACTAATGCGATAGAGAAAGCAGCTAAAGCTGGTGATGACTTAGTAAAGAAACTTAATAAATTATTCGAAGAACATGAACGACCATATTTCGCTTATAATTATAAATCATGTGTTCATTATGAAACATATTCTCCTGTGGCCATGGACATTCGAGACGCAAATAACATTCCGAAAGCTGTCTTCCGCAAAAAGTGTGTGGATGATATCGCAACAGTTCTTTTATCTGACGGAATAATCACTAAATATGGAAATAGAGCTTTCACTAGTATGCAACACACACCAGAAGAAAATGATAAATTCGTAGAAGCGTTTGATAAAATACTAAATCTAATACCAAAATACTAAATTTTTTCATTTTACTACTTTTATTTTAAAATATCTAGAAATAGAGAACATAAATTAGGATTCAATTAATAATACTCAAAATAAAATAAATAAAAAAATAAAAAAAATATATTTAATAGAGTGTATCAATTACAAAATCAAGATTTAAATCTTGAAGAGTTTCTTTTAAGGGATATCCATTTTCAGGATTCCAACCTAATTCTTGGCATAAACGCTCATATTCGTTCTTATAGTTAATCCCCACAGCTCTTTTTGGTATTTCATTATCTGCAATCTCTACTCCTTCTCTCAGTGTGAATGCTTCTCTTAAATTCTGAATTCTTAAACCCGTTTTTATTAATTCTTCAACAGTTATATCCCAGCCCGTGACTCCTTTGATGAATTCTAGTAAAGGATATTTTTGAAAGTAGAGAGTAAATTGACATACTCCTAAACAACTTATAGACTGAGCAAGTCCAACAATCATTTTAAACGCTTCTGCTCGTGGTTTGGGTTTTCGTTTATATTTCCTTGGAAGTTCAAATCCTTCAATATATCCATTAGAACGCGATAAAGGTCCAGATAAGAACATATCAAGTCCTGCTGCTGTATGTCTTCCAGGAGTAGGATCAAATGCATACGTGGTACCCATAGAATCATAATATTTTGGAGAATGCATAGCCAATTCTTGACCTAAGGAATGGATAGCATATTTTATACTATCTTTCCCAATTCGTTCCGAGGCTTTTTTACTTCCATCTGCTAAAATATCACCAATACCTTCACGAGTGATCATTTTTTTCAATAATTCAATATATGCATCTGAATTTCCCCATTTTAACATGAGACCTTCTGTATCATTCAAACCAATAATACCATTTTCAAAACACTCAACTGCAAATGCTATTGTACCACCTGCTGAGATTGTGTCCATTCCAGCTCTATTACATAGATCATTTAATTTAAATATAGATATTAAGTCATTATTCAAAAGCATATGACCAAATGCTCCACATGTTTCATATTCCGGAAGATGACTTTCTTCAATATCTGCTTCTGGCACTTTTACAATCCCTCCACAACGCACAGGGCACGCAAAACATCCATATTCTTTTTCTTTATATTTATTAATTTCTGGTCCTGTGATAGGTTCTACATACTCTAAAGGAAAATGATCAGCTGAATTCCCACCCCAATTTTTAATTGGTGTATCTCCTAATTTTGTATTTACATCGTTTTGCCACGGAGTTCCCAAAGATTTCCATAAAAATATCGCACCAGCCTCCGCTTCTTGTACTCCTTTGTTATACTCTTTTGCATTTTCAAGAATTAAATCATTGTGTGCAACTTGGATTTTTTTGTCTCCTTTAAGAACAATTGCTTTGACCTTTTTTGATCCCATAACCGCGCCTAAGCCTGATCTTGCAGCAATTCTTCCTTTATCAGTAATAATTCCAGAAATTAACGATAAGTTTTCACCTGCTTGACCAATGCTCGCAATTTTAGATTTCGGATGTTTTTCTAACAATTTTTCTTCTGCTTCAACTCCATCTAATCCCCATAATTCTGATGCATCGACTATTTTGGTCTCACCATCAATGAGAGCAATATATTTTGGTGATGAAGCTTTTCCCCTCAAAATTATACCATCATATCCGCATTTCTTAATTTCGGGTCCAAAATAACCGCCACAATTGGCATCTCCCCATGTTCCTGTCAAAGGAGACTTTCCGGCAACCATAAATCTGCCTGTTAAGGAAGCTGAAGAACCAGTTAATAAACCAGGAAAAAAGCCTAACAATGCCTCTGGACTTAAAGGATCCAATTTAGGTTTCATGTTTTCATATAATAATTTAGCAGCAAGGCCATACCCTCCATAATATTCACGATATGTTTTCTCTGGTAACTCTTGTTCCTTAATAGTCTCATTTGATAAATCTACCCATAAAATTTTTCCCATATAACCAGACATTTTATTTATCCTATGAATTTTTTAAATTTTAGGCAAACCAAATTTAGAACTTCAATATTTTTATCATTCTTTTACTGATCCTTATTCAATTGAACTTTTTCAAATTCGGTGTCTAATTTATATAAAAATTTTATTTCAAATCTATATATTAAAATTTTCTATTAATTTTATCTATTTCTATTCTAAAAAAATTAGAATATACATTTTCAAGTCTTTAGATATAAATGATTTAAAACTAACAGTTTTTTAAAATCTACAAAATCCAAAAAATATTATAAAATCGATATAGAGAATTCTAAAATTTAAGAATCTTTTATTTATTCCAGTATCGTTTAAAACGGGCTTCCTGAACCTTTTTAAGTGGTAAAATTACATGGAAAGCTGCATATGGTTTCTTATTTATTTCTTTTCCCATTTGCTTTTTCCGTTTTGCTTTGTATTTTTCCATATCATCTAAAAATTCTTTGTATCTTTGAAAGTAATAATCAAACTCTTCCTCATCTAGAATTTCCACATAATAATTAACATGAGATCTTTCATAGAAATTTTTGAGGGCTTCATTAGTGAGCTCAGTTTCTTTTAATTTTCTCTCTAGTTCTTGGTGGTAAGGGATCAAATCATCAAATATTCTTTGTATTATTTCCAATGTGATTCCATCTGATTTAACATCCTCTAGCAAAATTTCTACCACATACTTGGGATCTAAATCTAAAAATTCAAATCCTAGCCGTGTATATTTGATTAAATCGGGGTTCGCAGAATATAATTTTTTATCTCTTGGTCCGGGTGATTTTACTTCTCGTAAGTCTAATAATCCTTCATTCTCTAATATTTCTAAGTGCTTATTTACTGTTGGCCAACTTTTACCTAATTTTTCACATAAATCATTCACACTTTGTTCTTTATATGCCCATAGCAATATAAGGATCCTAATGCGGATGAGAGAATTTAGAGCATTGACTACATCTGTTTTCTGTTTAATATTTTCCTTTAATCTATCTTTTTTTGACTCATTTAAGAGATTAGATTTCGAATCAACCATTTCTGTTATGATGAATTTAAGATTTTTACTTAATATAATATAATCTAAAATATAAAAAGATATTATAGGAAATTATACTAAGATTTAATATAAATCTAAAGGATAAATATAACATTTTAGAATGTAGAAATTAAATAAAAATCAATACAATTATACAAGTTGAACATAAATGCCGAATAAATTTATAATTATGCATAAGGGAGATAATTGTGCAACTTCCTTGGAAGAAATTGAACAAGGTGATTTACTAAAATTTAAGGATGATTCAATCACTATTAAACAAAAAATCCCCTTAGGCCATAAATTTGCTCTCAACAAAATAAAAAAAGGAGAAAAAATCATAAAATACGGGCAAATAATTGGTATTGCTACTGAAGATATCGCTATCGGAGACTGGATTCACACGCAAAATATAACAAGCCATTATTTAGAGGAGGTAGCACAATAATGGAAGAATTCATGGGATATGAGCGACCAAAAGGAGGAATTGGGATTAGGAATAAGATCGCAATAATTTCTTCTGTGGTTTGTGTGAATCATGTTGTTGAACAAATATCACGAAAGGTTGAGAATTCAGTCGCGATTACCCATCCGCTCGGGTGCGGACAATTTGGACCTGATTTTTCATATACATTAAGAACTTTAGTGGGATTAGGAAAAAATCCTAATGTGTTTGGAACGGTTGTAGTCGGACTTGGTTGTGAAAATATAACAAGTAAATTAATTGGAAAGCAAATTAAAAGATCTAAAAAACCTATAGAATATTTTGATGTTCAAGATGTCCAAGGAGGGACAAATGCGGCTATTCAGAAAGGTATTACACTTGGTCAGAAGATGGCTGAAGAAGCTAAAGAATTAAAACGAGAGCCATTTGATTTCTCTAATTTAATTTTGGGTCTTGAATGCGGAGGGTCTGATTCAATCTCAGGAATTACTGCAAATCCTGCTGTAGGAATAGTCTCAGACAAAGTCGTGGAGCTTGGAGGTACCTCAATCCTACCCGAATTCACCGAATGGGTTGGTACAGAGCATCTTCTTATGGAGCGAGCTAAGAGCGATAAGATTGCGGAGAAAATAAAAGAGACTATAGATACCTTTCTAAATAACACCATGAAAATCGGGATAGATTTTCGAGGAATTCAACCAACTCCTGGAAATATAGAAGGGGGGTTAACCACTATTGAGGAGAAATCATTAGGTACTATTGCAAAAGCGGGAACCGCACAAATTGAAGGGATATTAGAATATTCAGAAAAACCTAAGGGCAAAGGTCTCTGGCTGATGATAGAACCAGGTTTGGATGTTGAAAGCATGACTGGTTTAGCTGCCGCTGGGGCGCAGATTATTGTGATGACTACTGGAAGAGGAAGCCCGTGTGGAAATCCAGTTGCTCCCGTAATTAAAATTTGTGGAAATCCGAAGACTTGTGATTGGATGGCAAGCAATATTGATATTGATGCGAGCACAATAATCACAGAAGATAAAAAAGTTGAAGATGTTGCAATTAATTTATGGGAGAAAGTTAAAAAGACGTGTAATGGAGAAAAAACTTATGCAGAAATATTAGGATTTGAGGATATAGCAATCTGGAGATCCACAGCGGCACCTTTTTCAATTTTTCACGAAACCTTAAGATAAACTACATAGAAGCTTTCAAATATACTTCCTGAAAATCTTTGAAAAATGAATATAAATTACTCCATTTCATTTTCATTTATTTTAGACTCTCGATAAATAGAAAATAATCATTAATAATATATTATAGGAACTGTAATTCTAATTAAAAACAAATAATAGATAATTACCTACTACTAAAACTTCACGATGTGATAATTATGTGTGATACTTTAATATCCTTACCAAATGCTTCCTTGGATGACTATACGATGTTTGGGAAGAATAGTGATCGTCTGAGTGATGAAGTGCAATTAATAACGCATCAACCGCGCAAAACTCATGAGGAGGAAGAAGTAAAATGTACCTATATTTCTATACCTCAAGTAAAAGAAACCTATGCTGTACTTTTGAGCCAGCCTTGGTGGATGTGGGGGGCGGAGATGGGTACAAACGAATTTGGAGTAACCATCGGCAACGAGGCAGTGTATACTAAAGAGAAAATAAAAAAAACTGGATTACTTGGGATGGATCTTTTGCGATTGGGATTAGAACGCACTAAAACGGCAAAAGGTGCGCTTGACACAATCATTAATCTTCTTGAAAAATATAATCAAGGCGGCAATTGTGCATATAATGGAAAAATGCTTTATCATAATTCTTATATAATAGCGGATCATCAAGAAGCATATGTATTAGAAACAGCTGATAAATGGTGGATCGTCGAGGAAGTGAAGGATGTAAGAGCTATTTCTAATAGCTTATCTATTCGCGGTAAGGGAGATATGAGAAGAGAAGGGATTATTCAACATGCTATTGAGGAGGGATATTGCAAAGATGATGATGATTTTGATTTTGCTAAAACTTTTGCGAAATCGAAAGTTATCGGGGATGACGTCCCTTTGACTCCAAGAGCAGTAAAATCAACAGAATTATTGAATGATGCTGCGGGGTCCATTACAGTCGATATGATGATGGAATTTTTACGAGAGCACGAAGCTGGAATCTGTATGCATGGAGCCTTTGAATCCGTGGGGTCTCAAGTTTCGCATTTAAAACCTCCAAGGAAAAAATCAGTTCATTGGTTTACAGGCAGCAACCATCCTTGTTTGAGTATGTATAAACCTTATACTTTTCCTATACGAGATCAAAAAGTAAATTCTCCAGGCCCTTATGAGAAAAAAAATAATGATTGGTTTTGGATGAAACATGCAAAATTTATCGAACCTTTCAAAAAGCAAGTCAATGAAAAAGAAAAATTAACTTATATGAATGAATTTGATGCTCTGGAAAGAAAAATTTTTTTAAATGTCAGAGATCTTGTTAAACAAGAAGAGGATCTCAAGGAAGATGATTTCATGGAAAAATTTAATAAAATCAATAATGAAGCTTGGAAAAAAGCATATGAGTTAATAATGTAGCAATACATCTCAAAGATATTATAATGCTCTATCTTTTTCCCACTTTTTTTTATAATGTATCTAATAAAAACTAAAACATAGAAAAGATTTAACACTCCTATACTTTCTTCAAAATTATAGCATTAAAAGATAAAAAATGAAATTTAAAAGAGGATTTAGTGAAAAAATCGATAATAAATTTAGTATTCATATTGCTGAAGATAATAAAGAGCAGTTAGAAGAAATTATAAATTTAAATATGGAGGTTCATCATGAAGAGACCTTGGAAACCTATATTCGTCGTATATTTTTAGAACATCCTACAGGAAATGATATTATGTGGTTATATATCAAAGATAATGAAAAAAATAGAATGGTCTCTTCTCTATGTTTAGCTCCCTTAAAATGGCAGATTGAGAATATAGATTTAAATATATGTGAAATGGAGTTTGTTGGAACAATTGAAGGATATCGGGGAAGGGGGTTTATTAAGATTTTAAACCAATTATATGAAAAAATTATGCGTGAAAGAAGTTATATTTTTTCAGTTATAAGAGGAATCCCTTTTTATTATCGTAAATTAGGTTATGTATTCGTATCTTCTTTAGATGAACGAATTAGGATACCAATCTCAAAAATTCTTCAATCAAATTCTAAGAATGTTAAAATTAGAAAAGCTAAAATAAATGATCTAAATTTCATTCGATCGAAATATAATGAATTCTATACAGATTTCTATATTTTTTAATAAATTTGATTTAGAATGCTTTAAATTTAAATATTTAAATGATAATTTTAACTCAGAAATTCGTTCCACTTATATTGTAGAAGAAGGTGGTAAAAAAAGCAACTATTTCTCATTAGGAATGAGTTATGATAATCAGTGTTATGAAATAGTAGGTCCAGATTTAAATAAAACACAAATGAATCTTTTACTTCAATTTATAATTAAGATGGGAAATTATTCCAAAGAAGATCTGTTAATTTTGAGTGTTAGTGAAACCTCATCATTATTTAACCACATAAAATCCTTAGGTGGCATTCCTCTCTCTAGTTATGGGTGGCAAGTAAAAATTCCAGATCTGTCCAAATTCTTTCAAATAATGAAAGAAATACTAGAAAAGAGATTAGCAAATTCAGAATATAAATATTTAAATAAAAATGTAAGAATAAGTAATTATCAAGAAACTGTGTCTTTAATAATTAAAAACGGCATAATTGAACAAATTCTATTAATTAAAGGATATCCAGAACTTCAGAATATAGATCTTAGGATTCCAAATGGGTTTTTATATAAATTATTGTTAGGAGATCGAACTATTGAAGAAATAAATTATATCTTAAAGGATGTCATTGTAAAAGATTCATCAGAAT
>Ga0209918_1000108_pt1 | contig 62511 bp, 44 predicted proteins | sample SalPonD_shore_MG_FD_185712 | JGI IMG/M metagenome (GOLD analysis project Ga0209918, IMG submission 185712) | Salt pond soil microbial communities from South San Francisco under conditions of wetland restoration - Salt Pond MetaG... | ecosystem: Environmental > Aquatic > Marine > Intertidal zone... | reverse complement strand
ATCCAGAACCGCCTGGACAATGCCCAGGGAAGGGCGGACGTGCTGAACGCGTTGGGCATCGCATACAACCAAGTCGGCGACCTGGCGCAGTCGCAGGAGAATTACGAAAAGTCCCTCGAGCTCAGACGCCAGATTGGCGACCGCCGGGGCGTGGCGGCGACGCTGAGCAATCTGTCCAGAATCCAGTCCGTCAGGGGGGACTACGACGGAGCCGGAGAGCGGCTCGCGGAAGCGCTGAAGATCAAGGAGGACATTGGCGACAAGCAGGGAGTCGCCTATGCACACAACGAGTTCGGCGTGCTCGAGGAGGAGCAGGGTCATTACGCGAAGGCACTCGAGCACTATCGCGAGGCGCTCAAGGTTCGACAGGACCTGGGCGACAAGCGGGCGCTCGCGGAAAGCTACAACAACGTGGGCTATGCCTATTTCCTGCTGGGTGAATATGACAACGCGGCGGTGTACGCCCAGCAGGCACTGCGGCGCTACCAGGAGGACGAGAACAAGGAAGGCGCCATGCTCGCGCGCCAGACCCTGGCGCAGCTGGAAACCGCGCGGGGAAATTGGGAGTCTGCCCTGTCCGCCGCCCTGTCCTCGCTGAAAACCAGCCGGGAACTCGACTATTCCTGGGCTTCCGCGGTCTCGCTCGGCGTGCTGGCGCGGGTGGCCTTCTACCAGGGCCGTTACGGGGCGGCCCTGGATTCCTATAACCAGACCCTGGACCTGGTGAAGAAGCTCAACGATCCGCGCGGACAGGCTGAATACCTGCTGGGCCGGGCCGGGCTCCTGCTGGAGCTGGGTGCTGGCAGGGAGGCATCAACCGAGCTGGACCGGGCGGAGCAGCAATTGAGCCAGTCGGGGAATCGGGAGCAGCATGCGGAGCTGCTTCGCCTGCGCGGGCTCTGGCGACTGCAGGGAGAAGATCCGCGGCGGGGGTTGGCTTCGCTGCAAAAGGCGGTGCAGGAGGGGCAGGAAAGCGGCAGTGTCACGGCGGGCCTGGAGGCGCGGCTGGTTCTGGCGCGGGGGCTATCGGCAACGGGAGACGCGGATGGCGCTGTGCAGGAACTCGAGGAGGTGGCGGACGAGGCTGGCCGAATCGGGCACGTGCCGATACAGCTCGAGACTCTCGAGGAGCTGGCCCGGGTCCGGTTGGCCGCGGGCAACGCGGCAGCGGCGCTGAGGGCCGTTCGCCAGGGTCTGGACCTTGCCGCGTCCCACCAGCCCTATGGCCGTGGCTGGCGACTCAAGCTGTTGGCGGCCAGAGCCATGGCGCTCACGGGGGACGAAGGCAGGGAGGAGATGCTGTCATCCGCGTCCGAGGAGTTTCAGACGATTCGGGCGCAGGTGCCACCGGATTACGCCGGGGCATTCGAGGCCCAACCCGAAGTGGAGCAATTGCATGAGCGACTCTCGGCCGCATCCCGGTGACCCGCGGGGGTCCGTGTCGGACATCGCCAAGCAGGTCGAGGCCATTGGCCGGGAGAACCGCCTGCTGTTCAAGCGCCTGCTGGAGGGCGAGCGGCATTTCCGGGGATTGGCCAGGTCGGTCTGGCAGGTCCAGGAGGAAGAGCGGCGCCGGTTGGCGCGGGAGCTTCACGACAGCATCGGGCAGACCCTGGTGGGCCTGATCCACCAACTGGAGCGTCTGGCCTCCAGGGCCGCGGACGACGCCGACAGTCGCCTGCTGGAGGACGTACAGTCACTGGCCCACCAGGCGCTGGACGAGACCCGGGAACTTTCGCGGCTGCTGAGGCCGCCGGTCCTGGACGACCTGGGCCTTGCCGCGGCGCTGCGGTGGCTGGTTCGTACCCTGGGTGAGCGCACGGGACTCAAGGCCAACCTGGACTTTCGCCTGCCGGACGCGGAACTGGCGCCGGAACAGGAGACCCTGATTTTCCGCCTGGTACAGGAAGCCCTGAGCAACGTGATCAAGCACGCGCCGGGCGCAACGGCCGAGGTGAGCGTGAGCCGAGGCGCCGGGTCCATCGAGCTGTCCATCATCGACGATGGGCCCGGATTCGAGGTGGACGGCGTTCTGCGCCCGGCGGAGGCATCGGGATCGGGGCTCCGCGGAATGCGTGACCGGGTGGAACTGTTCGGGGGAACCATGCATATTGAAGCTGCTCCGGGGGAAGGCACGGCGTTGACCATCGGCCTGCCGATCGAAAACGCCTGATGACCACATGAATTCAGCCGCGCGCCTGTCGAACATACGCGTCCTGGTCGCCGACGATCACACCATCGTGCGCCAGGGCCTGGTAACCCTGCTCCAGGAAAGCGGGGACTGCACGGTGGTAGGCGAGGCTTCCGATGGCCTGGAGGCCGTGGAAAAGGCCAGCGAGACCCGGCCGGACGTCGTGGTACTCGACCTCACCATGCCCCGATTGGGCGGCCTCGAGGCGGTGCGCCGGATCCACGAGGCGTTGCCGGAAACCAGGATCCTGGTGCTCAGCGTTCACGAGGAACAGGAATACGTGGTGCCCATCGTGCAGGCGGGCGCCAGCGGTTACCTGGTCAAGGACAGCGCGATCGGGGATTTGCTGGCCGCTGTTCGCGCGCTTCACAACGGCCAGGGATATTTCGGCCCGCAAGCCGCGAGGGCCCTTGCCGAGCAGTCACGCAACCCCGGGCGAGAGGTGGTCGACCCCTACGGACGGCTCACGCCCAGGGAACGGGAGGTATTCCACCTGGTAGTGGAAGGCCGGACCACCAAGCAAATCGCGCGCGAGCTCGACATCAGTGTGAAGACCGCGGAAAACCACAGGTCGCGGGTACTGGACAAGCTTGATTGCCACAACACCGCGGAACTGGTGAGCTACGCCGCGAAAAAGGGATTGCTGAAATAGGCTGGAGCCGGGGTCTTCCACAAGCCGTCGGGACGCGCTTCGTACCGGCTTTCCAATCCGGCAAGAGAAACGGCCCGGGGTCGTTCGACCCCGGGCCGCATTCCCCCAATGGGCTTTCAGGCCTGCCTCATCGAGCGACCTTCTGCGTGGTGACGCTCCAAACCTGTACCGGCTTCAGGCCCAGGTTGACGAACTGCAGCTGGTAGGTGCCGCCGCCGTTGACCGGGATTTCCAGGCCGGCGATGGAATCCAGCGTGGAGCTGACCGAGCCCAGCAGATTGCCGTCGGGGTCGAGCACCATCATCTTGAACGGCACGTCGCCGGATGCCTCGGAGAGGACGGACAGGTTTTGGGCGTTGTCATTCACCCGGATCGCCTTGAACTCCTGTTCCGCCACGTCGAGCACGATCTCCCCGAACTCGTTGATCTCGGACTCCTGTTGCCCGCTCGAGTCGGAGCTCGCGCCGGAGATGCAGAAGCGGTCCACGTACGCGGAACCCTGGATGTTCGAGAGTTCCAGGGTATGGCTGCCCTGTCCGCTCACCGTGAACTGGGCCGAGGCCCCGAACACCGGATCATGCATGGAACCGGAGTCACCGCTGAAGTCCACGGTACCGACCAGCTCGCCGTCGATGTAGACGTCGGCGCTGCCGCCCTTGGTGCTGGTGGCGAAGCCGTACGTCAGCCTTTGCTGGTCCGAGCTCGTGTCGAACGAGAACGTCACGCCGTGATCGCCACCCTTGGCGCTGAGCAGGTGGAACGTGCCGCCGGAGGCATCGCCATTGCTTACCGTGTGCCAACCGTTCGAGTACGCAAGTCCCCGGTCGTCATCCTCGAAGCATTGGCTCACGTTGATCACCTGGAACGCCGCGTTTTCGCTCTCGGTGCTATGGCTGTCGGTCACGGTCAGCGTGGCCGGGTAACGCCCAGTGCTCGCGTAGGTGTGAGAGATGGTCGGAGAACCCTTGGTCACCGGTTCGCTGCCGTCTCCGAAGTCAAAGCGGTAGTTGATGATGGAGTCGCCGTCATCTGGGTCGGCGGATGCCGAGCCGTCGAAGTGAACCTCAAGCGGTGCGGTACCCGCAGTGGGGCTGGCGTCCAGCACCGCCACCGGCGGATGGTTCGGCGCGCAGGCCGAGTTGCTCTTGATGGTGACGTTGCCCTGGTAGGCGAGGCCATTGGGCATCTCGTCAATGGTCTGCCCGACACCGCCCGCCGGCGAGCTCGCCGACTGCACCACCGCCGAGTTGAAGCCGGTTATGGCATCGCCGGGCGCCAGTCCCAGGTCGGAGATCGGCACAACGATCATGATCGTGCCGTTCGCCGCGTCGTAGAAGCTGGACGAATCCGCGGGCTTCTCGCTGCCGTCCTCCACGAAACGTCCGTCGGTGGTGCCGCTGGAGTTCGGGGACGCCACGTAGGACTCGAACTGCGGCATCGCGGGAGAGGTAGAGTCCTGCGGATAGACCATCCGCACGCCGCGCACGGTACCGTCGGGTGCCTTGAACGACACGTACCAGTACGAGCCGGGCGCCTGTTCGGTCTGTCCCGGGTCGGTGTTGATGCGGAACTGCAACCTGATGTTGCCGTCCTCGGCATAGGGCTGGGCGAGCTGGAAGGACTTGAGATCCGTGCCCGCCGTGCCGGTAGTGCTGTCGCCGGCGGAGTCGGTAAGCACCGTCAGGCCCGGCGCCTCGCACAGGCTGGCCTGGGGCGGCAGCTCGGTGACGTCAAGCGCGACCTCGTTGCTGGCCGGGCTGTCGCCTTCCGCGTTGACCGCGACCAACTGGTAGAAATACTGCGCGACGCCGGAATCGACGTTGGCATCGATGTAGCTCGACTTGTCGCCGCCCACCGTGGCGATCTCGGACTCCGATCCGGAGCTGGTGCCGCGCAGGATGCGATAGGCGGAAATCTCGCTGCCGCCGTTGTCGGGTGCGTTCCAATTCAGGGTGGTCTGGGCGCTGGTGCGCAGGCCATCCAGGTACGGCGTCTTTGGCGCAACGGGTTCGACCGGGTCAAACTGTGCGTACAGGGGCTTGCCGCCGGTCTGCCGGGCCACGCGCTGGTAGGCCACGAAGTCGTTGACCTCGCCGCCACTGTCCAGGCAGGTGTCGCTCACGCAGCCATCGTCGTAACCGAACAGCACCCGCCCGCGGTCGTCGATCGTGACCTCGTTGAAGTCGAGCAGGTTGCGGTTGCCGCCACAGCCGAGGCCGCCGGTGCAGATGCCACCGGCGCCCTGCACCGGGTCGTTCGGAGTGGCGTTGACCGTGGTCCAGGTCTGGCCGCCGTCATAGGTGGTGGCGATGAACAGGAACCACATGCCGGGAAAATCCAGGCTCTGGTAGTCGCCCGCAATGTCCGTTCCCAGGAAGCCACAGGCGGCGCGCCCGGCATCACCGGCCACCGCCTCGGGGAACACGGCGTTCTTGACGCCCACGGAGGTGCCGATGTTGACGCTCTCGCTCCAGGTCTGGCCGTCGTCGTGGCTGATGGCCACCTTGGGCTGGCCATCGCCGTTCACGTAGCAGAAGTACGCCGTGCTATCCGCGTCCAGTGCGATGGACGGGTCGCTGTCCTTGGCCTGGCTGTCCGGGATCAGGAACTCGCTCCAGGTGAGCCCGGCGTCGGTGCTGCGGTTGCCGCCCTGCTGGGCGCCGCAGCCCTTGTTGGGTACGTAGACGGTGCCGTCCGGGGCAACCCGGGCGTGGCCGTGCAGGCCGCCGCAGTTGTCGATGACGCTGGTATTGATGGGCTCGCCGGGGCCGAAGCTCAGGCCGCCGTCGTCGCTACGCTGGCAGAAGTCGGGTGCCGAAGCCTGGGAGCAGTAGTACACCGCGTTTGGGTACACCGGGTTCACGCCGGCGAGGATGGACGGGTACGGCCCGACGCCAATGGTCTGGTGGTCGATGGCGCCGTTCGGGGGTGAAACCGTGACCTGGTTCCAGGTATCGCCGTCGTCGTCGGTAAAGGCGAACAGGGCCTCGGCGCCGGTGGTCTGGTTCGAAATGAACGTGCGGCCGGTGTCCTGGTCGGTGACCATGATCGGGTCCAGCGAAGTCACGCTGGCTATGGACGGCGAAACGTCGGTCCACTGGGCCGGGCCCGCCTCGGGCAGCGCGGGGTCGCGCAGCTCCGGCGGGGTCACGCGGAACACGGGAGCGCTGTTCATGGTCATGATGTTGCCGCTCATCGGGTTGTAGCCGATGTTGAATTCGCCCGAGCTGCCGTTGGCGCCCGAGCCTTGCGGTGCGGCGAGAATCTGGTAGCGCGGCGTGCCGGGGGCGATCGGGGTGGCGTCGCCGAAGGGAACGGTCGAGCCGCCGTCACCGCCAGTGGGATCGGTCGGGCCGTCCACGATCTCGATGGTGACGCTGACGGTTTCCGCGGTTGGCGTGTAGGGCACGACCTTGACCGTGAAGGTCTTGGTGCCGTTGAAGGTGCGCATGGAGGTGATTTCCGGGTTGCCGGAACTCGCCGCCTTGGCCGTCGGGCTCTCCGAACCGCTGGTGTTGGAGACCTCGCCGTTGTAGATCCAGAGGTCGTAGTCCGAGGCGCTCGTACCCGCGTCCTGCCAGTCCATGGTCAGCTTGATGACCTTGTTCGGATACGTGGACGTGAAGTCGCTGGGCAGGGACACCGTCAGCGCGAAATCATCGCAGGGCTGCTCTGGATTGCTGCACTCCGGACCGCTGTCCACCAGCGGCACGGGCGTGGGGTTGGCCACCGCGAAGGGTCCGGCGGTGTAGGAGACCGGTCCGGACGTCGCGGTGAGCGTGCCGCTCGATGGCGTCGCGGCATGTGCCTGGCCCAGGGCCAGCAATGCGGCGCACAGCGGCGTCAGAAGAAGTTTCCCGGTGATTCGAAACATTATTTTTCACCCTCCCTAGGGCAACTGGATGGATTTCGAAGCCGCCGCGGCAGGGGGCGGAGCACACCTGCCCGATGGCGGCTAACACCCTGAAGGTCGCGGAAATAAGTCAAAAGAGGACAAACCCCCGGTTCGGGGGTGGGGAAATCCCTCAGGGGGTCGGCGGCACCACCGGCCGTGGGCGGGTTCATGCCGTGACCGGGAGGCCGCCATCGCCTGGCTGCCCTCGGCCTACTTTTCCTCGAATTCCGTATTACGCGGGTCGAGTTCGTGAATGGCCGGGGTGGTCGCGTGCGCCACCACGTAGTGCTCCTGTTCGTCAGGCATCAGCCGGGGAGTCCACAGCAGGCGCAACAGAGCGACTCCGGCCAGGGCGGCGGGGGCAAGCGTGAGAAATACGAAAAGCCCGCGGGGACCCAGTAGCCACATCAGTCCCGATGCGAGCACCGGGCCCACCACCGATCCGGTACCGTGGCTGAACAAGAGCCCCGCGCTTGCACTGACCAGTTGCGAGGTATTCAGCCGATCGTTCATCAGCGCCACGCTCAGGGGATACAGGGTGGCGGCGAAGCCCATGAACAGGCCGCCGCGCAGGTAAACGCCGACTGTGCCCAGGGACGGCAGCACGAGCATCGACAGCGCCGCAGCCGCCGCTACGGAGGAAGACAGCAGCAACATGACGCGGCGGTCGAGCCTGTCCGAAAAATAACCGGCGGGGTAGGCCACCACCATGGCCGCCAGCACGGAGAGCGACATCAGCATGGCAACCTGCCGTACGCTCAGCCCGACGAGGGCCCCGTATGCCGGCATCATCATGTTGAATGCGCCGAGCACTGTACCGCTCAGGAACGCCGCGGTAAGGGCCACCGGCGATATCCGGAGCAGACGCCGCATGCCCAGGCGCTCTGCTTCTCCGATGTCGGGGGCCTGCCGTCGGGTCATGGCCAGGGGCACCAGGGCCAGCGTGATCAGGATGGCGGTGAGGCTGAAAGGCTCGTAGGAGGCCGGGTTCCCCGCGGCCACCATCGCCTGTCCGCCGAATGCGGCGAAATAGAAGATCACCTGGTACACGGAGAACAGCGTGCCCCGGTTGGCATTGGTGGCCCGCCCGCTGATCCAGCTTTCGGTCACTATGAGCATGCCGGAAATGCAGAACCCGACCACGGCTCGGAAAAGCGCCCAGATCCAGGGGTTGGCGGTCATCGGGTGCAGCAGCGCCGCCGAGCCGGCGCAGGCGGCGAATACCGCCGCCGCACGGATGTATCCCACGCGTCTGATGACGCGGCCGGCATGCAGCGTGCCAAACACGAAACCCAGCGCGTAGCAGGCCAGGATGGGGCCAATTGCCGCCGGGTTCAGGCCCTGCATGGTCAGGCGCAGGGACGACAGCGTTCCCAGCAACGTGTTGCCACTGGCAAACAGGGCAATGCTGGCGAACAGCGCGAGGATGGATGCGAGGACGCTGCGCATGTGCTGCTGTGACGATCCCGGTCGGACGTGGGTTCCCTTGACGACAGGGTAACAGCCACGCTGATCGGGGAAGTGTGACCCACTGCGCCGCCGGGCCGCGCCGGTCCTGGGTGTTTTCCCTCGCCGGGTCTGGGGGGTTCGCCCGATTCCTGGCGCCTGACCGGTCTGCAACACTGCTTGCCTGTCGGCCGAAGATACAGGGAATGATTCGAGGTTTGCGCGGGGTTGCAGGGACCCCGCGCGGGCGGAGACAGGGAGGTCCCGCCAATTCAATGGCGCTCGCCAGCGCTTGCCGGTACCCCCGGTGACGGCGGTTCGGGACCAGGGACGGTCCCGGCCGCCGTTTTTTGTTCATCGTGGAGATCCGGGGGTGGGGTTCCCTCCAGCCAGCCGTTACAATGGCGCGCTTTCCCGGCAATTCCCAGCGGAGCCCCGATGAGTCTCGACCCCGCCGATCTTTACGACGTTCGTTCCCAGCTCACCGACGAGGAGCGCATGGTGCAGGATTCCGTGGCGCGTTTCGTCGACGAGAAAGTGCTGCCCATCATTGGCGAGTGCTTCGACGAGGCGCGATTTCCCAGCGAGTTGATTCCCGAGATCGCCGGCCTCGGACTGCTGGGCGCCAGCCTGGAGGGCTACGGGTGCGCGGGCCTCAACGCGGTGTCATACGGGTTGATCTGCCAGGAGCTGGAGCGTGGCGATTCAGGCCTGCGCAGCTTCGCCTCGGTGCAGAGCTCGCTGGTCATGTGGCCCATCCACGCCTACGGCTCCGAGGATCAAAAGCAGCGCTGGTTGCCCGAGATGGCCAAGGGGGAGGCCATCGGCTGCTTCGGGCTCACCGAGCCCCAGGGCGGTTCGGACCCGTCCAACATGAAGACCCACGCCAGGCGCCAGGGCGGCGACTGGGTGCTTAACGGCGCCAAGATGTGGATCACCAACGGTTCCATTGCGGACGTGGCGCTGGTCTGGGCGAAGACCGACGACGGCATCAAGGGATTCCTCGTGGAAAAGGGCATGGACGGCTTCGAGGCGCCCGAAATCAAGCGCAAGATGTCACTGCGCGCCTCCATCACCTCCGAGCTCTACATGGACAACGTGAGGGTGCCCGACGGGAACGTGTTGCCCGGCGTCACGGGGCTCAAGGGGCCCCTTTCCTGCCTGACCCAGGCCCGTTACGGGATCTGCTGGGGGCCCATCGGCTCGGCAATCGCCTGTTACACGGAGGCGCTCGAGTATGCCAAGGAGCGGATCCTGTTCGGGCGCCCGGTCTCCGAGACCCAGGGCGTGCAGATCCGCCTGGCCGACATGGCGCGGCGCATCACCACGGCACAGTTCCTGGCCCTGCGGCTGGGACGCATCAAGGACGAGGGCAGAGTCCATCACACCCAGGTGAGCCTGGCCAAGTGGAATAATGTGCGCATGGGCCTGGACGTGGCGCGGGACGCACGGGACTTGCTGGGCGGCAGCGGCATCACTACCGAGTACTGCCCGATCCGGCACATGCTCAACCTGGAGTCGGTGATCACCTACGAGGGCACCGAGACGATCCATCAACTCGCCGTGGGCCGCGAGATCACGGGCGCAAGCGCATTCTGATCGCGTTCGCCGCGTCCGGGCCCCATACCTCCCGGCGGGGAGCTGGCTTGCCCGTGTGGTGGACAACCGGGTGTGGTGCCCATGGTTCCGGTTTAGGAAAATACATTAATAATCCTTTATAAGGCATTGTAATGTCGGATAAAGCGAGCAAGAAGCAATCGGCTGGAGCTCAGCTCAACCGTGCCGAGGTGGTGGATCGCAACTTCATCGAAGCGGTAGGTGCCATGTCCGCACCGGCGGGCGGGGCGCCCGCGGCGGGGGACCCGATCGTGCCGGGCAGCACCCTCACGGCGCGGGCGTTCGGAGAGCTTTTCGAATCCCAGATGAGAAGCCGTCACCTGGACCTGATGGCGCGGGTGATGCGCAAGCAGAACAAGGTTTTCTACACCATCGGTTCCTCCGGCCACGAGGGCAACGCGCTGGTGGGCCGGCTTACCCGTCACACGGATCCGGCATTCCTGCACTATCGCTCCGGCGCGTTCATGGCGGAGCGCACGCGGCAGGTCAAGAACATCGATTTCGTCCGCGACTCGGCGCTGAGTTTCGCCGCCTCCACCGAGGACCCGGCGTCCGGCGGCCGGCACAAGGTCTGGGGCTCGAAGCCGCTCTGGGTACTGCCGCAGACTTCGACCATCGCATCGCACCTCCCGAAGTCCTTGGGCACGGCGCTGGCCCTCGAACAGGCGCGCAGGATCGGCGCGGACTTGCCCGTGCCGGGGGACAGCATCATCGTTGCCAGCTTCGGCGACGCCGGCGCCAATCATTCCACTGCCCAGGGCGCCTTCAACGCCGCCCAGTGGGCCGCCTACCAGGGATTGCCGGTACCCATCCTGTTCGTCTGCGAGGACAACGACTGGGGCATTTCCGTGCGCACGCCCGCCGGCTGGATCGGGAAGCGTTTCGGCGACCAGCCGGGCCTGCACTACGTGGCCGCCGACGGCCTGGACCTGTGCTCGGGCTTCGATGCCGTTCGCCGGGCCGTAGACCATTGCCGGACGCGGCGTCAGCCCGTCTTTCTCCACCTTCGCACCCTGCGCCTGATGGGCCACGCGGGAACGGACTTCGAGATCGAATACCGGAGCCTGGCAGAGCTGGGGGCGGCGGAAGCGCGGGACCCACTGCTGGCCTCCGCCCGGGTGGCAGTGGAAAGCGGCCTGATGAAGCCGGACGCAGTCCTCGAGCGCTACGAGGCGGCCCGGCGGGAATGCCTGGAAGCCGCCGAGTGGGCGCACGGCCGGCCCAAGCTGGAGACGGCGGCGGCGGTGATGGCGCCCCAGGCGCCTTATCACCCCGGAGCGGTGAACGCGGAGGCGGTTCGCGACGACTACCACGAGGCCAGGGTCCGGGCCTTCGGCGGCGAGAAGCAGTTGCCGGAGAACCAGCCGCCCCGGCACCTGGCGGTGCAGATCAATCGTGCCCTGCTTGACCTGATGGCCAAGTACGACGACGCGCTGGTATTCGGCGAGGACGTGGCGCAGAAGGGCGGCGTTTACACGGTCACCAAGCAGCTCATGAAATCGTTTCCGGCCGGGCGGGTGTTCAATACCCTGCTGGACGAGCAGACCATCCTGGGGCTTGCCCAGGGTTACGGGTCGTTGGGCATGTTGCCGATCCCCGAGATCCAGTACTTGGCCTATTTCCACAATGCCTGCGACCAGTTGCGCGGAGAGGCCTGTTCGCTTCAGTTCTTCTCCAACGACCAGTACCGAAATCCCATGGTGGTGCGCATGGCGTCGCTGGGCTACCAAAAGGGATTCGGGGGCCACTTCCACAACGACAACTCCATCACCGCCCTTAGAGACATCCCCGGTCTCGTGGTGGCCTGTCCCTCGCGCGGCGACGACGCCGCCATGATGCTGCGGACCTGCGCGGCGCTGGCCCGCGTGGATGGCCGCGTAGTGGCATTCCTCGAACCCATCGCGCTTTACATGAGCAAGGATCTGCACGAGGAAAACGACGGCGCCTGGCTGACGAAATACCCGGAGCCCGGACGCTCGGTGCCGCTGGGGGAGGGCCGCGTCTACAACGCGGACGCCACCGACCTGCTGATCGTCACTTATGGCAACGGCGTGCCCATGTCCCTGCGCGCGGCGAAGCGCCTGGCCGATGAGACCGGCACCCGCGCCCGGGTGCTGGACCTGCGCTGGCTTCAGCCCCTGAACGCGGAACTGATCGCCCACCACGCCGGCGAGTGCGGCCGCGTGCTGGTGGTGGACGAGGGACGCCGCAGCGGCGGCGTCAGCGAGGGCGTGTTCACCGCGGTGGTCGAGACGCTGGAGCGTTCCGTCCCCATGCGTCGGGTGGTCGGAGAAGACAGTTACACGCCGCTGGGAACCGCCGCGTCCACCGTCCTGCCGTCGGACGATGCGGTGCTCGAGGCGGCCCGCGCCATGCTCGGCTGACTGCGGGCCGTCGGATCAGGGCTGCTTGCCCGAGTCCGCGGCCTTGGGCCGGGGGTGCGGTGCGTAGTAGCCCGGGTAGTAGGGATACGGCCAGAAGAAGGGATCGTAGAACAGCGGATCATAGGCCGGGTAGTACCGGTAGCGGTTCTCCTCAGGTGGCGGCCAGAGGTACACCGTGTTGGCGTCCAGAGTCGGGTAGCGGTACTGGTATTCCCCGATCTTGCCGGTCTGAACGCCCTTGATGCGTCCGATGACCGTGACGTCCCTGCCGGAATCGAAAGCTGCCGGATCGAGGAATCCGGCCTTGCAGGCGATGAACCGCCCCTCGTTGCCGTCCATGTCCTTGGGGCGGGCGCTCCCGTCCAGCGGACGGTGAAGTATCTCCAGGCAGGTTTGTTTCTCGTAGGGATTGACGGCAATGATGGAGCCGCCCCAGCGCACCGTCTGGCCCACGCCGGCATTCTGCTGCCGGACCATGGTGGGCGTGACCGGGCTGTAATCGCCGGTCAGCGGCGTGGGTATGGTGGCGCAGCCGGCGAGCAGGGTCGCGGGCAGCACGATGACAATGAGTCGCCTCAACATACGGGTTCCCTCGCCGTGTTTCCCTGACGTTGCCTTAGACATTCCGACCGGCGCCTCGTTCTCCCAATTTCAGGCGCTTCACTTCCCGCTTCAGCACGGGCAGCGTTTCCGGCGGCGCCGACCGCGCATAGCGTAACGCCACGAAGCAGTCGGTAATTTGAGCGATCCGGTCCGCGGCCCCCGGCCAGCGGCGGCGCGCCTGCCGGCCCAGGTCCACCGGCCCCGTCGCTTCGTCGGTGCGCAGACCATGGCGCGCGAGCTTGCGGCGGTAGCGGCGCCAGGCCAGCAGGGCCGGGTCGCGTTGCCCGCCCTGGCCGCCGGCCAGTGCCCAGAGCACACCCAGCGCCAGGGCCAGGCCGCCCGCGCCGGCGAGCCAGGCGGCGGTGGAACGCCAGGAAGTGTCGCCGGCATTGAGCCGGTCCAGCAGGTCCTGCTGGCGCTTGCTGTTGTAGCTCAGTACCCACCGGTTCCAGAGGTTGCGCAGGGCGTCCCAGCCCATGCCCAGGCCACCGAACCAGCCCCAACCTCGCGCGCCGCTTCCGGCGCCACCCGCGCCCGGCAGTTCGCGGCGCTCCGGCGCCACCGCGGCGGTGGGGTCCACCATGATCCAGCCGCGGTCCTCGATCCAGACCTCGGCCCAGGCGTGGGCGTCGGACTGGCGCACCAGCAGGTAGTCACCCAGCCGGTTACGGAGGCCGCCCTGGTAACCGGTCACCACTCTCGCGGGTACGCCGGCGGCGCGCATCAGGAGCACGAAGGCGGAGGCGTAGTGCTCGCAGTAGCCTTCGCGGGTGTCGAACAGGAAGTCGTCCATGCCGTCGCGGCCCAGCGGCGCCGGGTTGAGGGTATAGACATAGGGTTGCTGGCGGAAGCGCGCCAGCGCCCGGTCGACGATGGCCCGCGCGTCGTCCAGCTCGGAGCGCCAACTCCGGCCGAGATCCAGGGTCCTGGGATCGTAACCCTCGGGCCACTGCAGCGCGGCCTGCCGGAGGGCGGGCGCAAGGGGCACCCCGGCCCGGTAGTCGAGCGCCGATCTCATGCGATAGGTCATGAGCTCGTCCACCGGCCTCCGCCTGACCAGCTCGAAATCGCCGGTGAGCACGGCTCCCGACGGTGATTCCAGCGGCATCGAGAGCGCGAACAGCCAGTGCCTGTGGCTGGGCTCCAGGTTGACGCGGTAGCCGACGACGTTGCCCATGTCGGACAGCCCGGCGCCGCGCCGCCAGGGCAGGTTGCCGCGCGTCCACACCTCGCCGTCGTAGTGCCAGAGCACCGGTCCGCGCCAGTAGAGCTGCTGCTCCGGCGGAATCTGCCCATCGAATACCACCCGGAACGCCGCACTGTCATCAATGAACAGCTGGCTGATGGAACCCGGAGCCATTTCGTCGCTGACCCCCGTCTTGGCGCTGTCTGCGAGCTGGGGCACGCCCCACAACGGCGTGGCCAGGCGCGGGAAGAGCAGGAACATGACCGCCATCAGCGGCAGTGACTGGGCGAGCAGCAGCGATGAGCGCCGCGCCGTTCCGCTTATCGACAGGTTGCCGCGGGGATCCTGGAGCAGGGCGAGGCCCGTCGTGATGACCACCACATCCACCAGCATGAGGCCCGCGAGCGCCGGGTCCTGGCTGAACAGGAACTGCGTGGCCACCAGGAAGAAGCTGAGGGCGCCCACCAGGAAGGCGTCGCGCACGCGAGCGAGTTCCAGCAGCTTGAGCGAGAGCATCAACACCAGGAGCGCGGCACCGGCCTCACGGCCCAGAACGGTGCCATAGTGGGCCCAGGTTCCGGTCACGGCCGCCACGGTCAGGCCCAACCGCACGATGGCGCGCGGCGCGGGCCAGCCGCGCCATGCCATGGTCAGCCGCCAGCCGGCGCAAATCAGCGCCAGGACCGGTATCCATATGGGCAGGCGCGGAAAATGCGGCGCCATGGCCAGCAACAGGCCGACGCACAGCACCGTCAGGGCGCGGGGGGCGATGTAGTTGTCCGCGGGTTTCATGTCTCGGGGAAAAGCGCCAGGGCCTCCAGGCATTGCCGCCGGTGCGCGTCGCTGCGGGCCGGCGCGACGCGGCGCCCCGGGAGGCGCAATCCGTAACTCACGCCGGTGCGCTCGGCTTCCAGCACCCAGCGGGTCAAGCGGGAAAGCCGCGCCTCCCGGTCCAGGCCCGGCAGGCGGTCATAGTCCAGCCAGAGCGTTTCGCTGGCTTGCGAACTGAACATCTTGCTCAGCAACTTGTCCGTGCGTGCCAGGGCTTTCCAGGCGATCAGCCGCGACGGGTCGCCGCTCCGGTAGTCACGCAATCCGGTGAACTCCTCTTCCTCGTCCATGGCCCGCGAACCCCGGGCGGTTCCCGGCGCGCGCGGCAGGGGGACGCGCGAGGCCTCCGGCGCGGGGTAGACCAGGGTGCGGGAGTCGACTTCGAGCCAGGACCAGGCGCGGAAAAGCCCGAGGGGATAAATGGTGTGAATACGGATGCGCCCGGCATGCAGCCATCCGCGCCGTTCCGCCGCCCGCGCCAGATCGACCTGCGCATGGCCGGAGGCGGGCAGGTCGGCGTGACCCGCGTCGTCCACGCCGCCGGCGAGTATCGAGCACCGGGCGCGCGGCTCGGTACTGGACAGATGAAGCTCGAACCTGGCGGTGCCGCCCGCGAATACCGGCTCTGCGTGCAGGCCGTCGATGCGCAGGCCTGCCAGGTTACGGTAGGTGTGCACGGGGGCGATGAGCGTCACGCCGCCCAGCAGGAACGTGAGCATGAGTGCGAGATTGTTGTTGTAGTTCAGCGCGCCCAGCAGCATCACCACCAGCAGGACCCCGAAGAACAGGCCATAGCGGGTTGGCAGGATGTAAATGCGGTTCCGGTGGAGGACGATTGGCAGCTTTTCCGGCCTGCCCCCGGGCAACAGCCGCGGCAGGCGCCGGTCCAGCCACCGGCGTCCCAGTCCGGCCGGCCCGGCGTTTGCGGCGGCGCTTGCGGCGCCGGTGCGGGTCACGGGATGGCGACGGCGCCCAGCACTTCCTCGATGGCGCCGGCGGTGTCGTTGCGCCCCGCGGGGTTGAGACGGTGGCCCGCCAGCGCCGGGAAGAGCAGTTGCAGGTCCTCCGGCAGACAGTAGTCGCGCCCCTGGATCAGTGCCCAGGAACGCGCGCAGCGCAGCAGGGCGAGAGCGGCGCGTGGGGACAGCCCTGAGGTGAACAGTCCGCTTTGCCGGGTATGCGCCACCAGAGCCTGCAGATAATCCAGGAGCGCCTCGGAGGCATGAACGTGGCGCACGGCGGCTTGCAACGCCTTGATTTCATCGCCGGTAATGCGGGCCGGCAGGCCCGACAGCATGGTCTTGCGGTCTTCGCCGGCCAGCAGTTCCCGCTCGGCCCCGGCGTCCGGGTAGCCCAGCGACAATCTCATCAGAAACCGGTCGAGCTGGGAGTCGGGGAGCGGGAAAGTGCCCGCCATGTCCATGGGGTTCTGCGTGGCGATGACGAAAAAGGGCTCGGGCAGCATGTGGGTTTGCCCGTCCACCGTCACCTGTCGCTCGGCCATGGCCTCCAGGAGCGCGCTCTGGGTCTTCGGCGTGGCGCGGTTCACCTCGTCGGCGAGCAGAACCTCGGAAAATACCGGTCCCGGGTGGAACTCGAAGCCGTGGCTGTCGCGGTTGTAAATGGAAACGCCCAGGATGTCGGCCGGCAGCAGGTCGCTGGTGAACTGGATGCGCTGGAAACCCATGCCCAGGGTCAGTGCCAGGGCGTGTGCCAGTGTCGTCTTGCCGACGCCCGGCAGGTCCTCGATCAGGAGGTGACCGTCGGCGAGCACGCAGGCGAACGCCAGCTTGATCTGCTCGCGTTTCCCGACCACGACGCCGGCGACCTGGTCCACGGCGCCGGAGAGGCTGTCGTACAGTCCCGTGTCGAGCAGGGTTGCCGCGCTTGAATCGTTCATGCGCCAATGGTACCGCGTTTTCGCGGCCGGTCGCGCTGGACTCGACGGCCGGGGCCACCTATGCTGCGCCACCGGTCATTCCGCCCGACCCTCATGCCCGATCAGTCGCGTCTTCCGACTCGCCTGTCCGTCGCGGTCCTGCTGGGCCTGGCCGCGCTGGCGGCCGTCAAGATACTGATCGCGGCGCGCCTTCCCCTGCTGGGTGACGAGGCATTCTACTGGCTGGAGTCGCGGCACCCGGCGGCGGGATACAGCGATCTGCCCCTGATGACCGGCGCCCTGGTACGCCTCGGCACCGGCGTGGCGGGTCAAGGCTACCTGGGCGTGCGCCTGGCGTTCCTCGCACTGGGCGCGATGTTGCCGTGGCTCGTGTACCGGCTTGCACGGGAAATGGCCGGCCCACGCCAGGCGTTGTTGGCCGCCGGAGCGAGCGCGCTCCTGCCGCTCGCGGGCACGCTGGGTGTGCTGGCGGTACCGGACGTGCCCCTGGTGATCTTCGGCCTCGCCGGGCTGATCTGCATGATCCGCGCCGTCGAAAAGGCGGAGCTGCGCTGGTGGGCGGCCGCGGGCCTCTTCGCGTCGCTGGGGTTCTGCACTCATTACCGGTTCGTGGCACTTTTGGCGGGACCGGGCCTCTATCTGCTGCTCACGCGGCGCGGGCGGGCGCAATGGCGCGGAGCCGGCCCGTGGCTCGCGCTGGCGCTAGCGTTGACGGGCCTGGCGCCCATCCTCTGGTTCAATGTGCGCCACGGCTTCGCCGGGCTCGAATACCAGTTCGTGGAGCGGCACCCGTGGAGCTGGAACTGGAACGGCGCTCGCTACCTGCTGGTGCAGGCCGTGGTGGTGACGCCCCTGATGTTCGCGGTGTCGCTGAAATCGCTGGGCGACGCTATCGGCGATGCGCGGGGCGGTTCGGTGGCGGCTGGGATTGGCGCCTGGTTCTCCGGCACGATGTTGGCCGGCTTCGGCGCCGCGGCCTTCATCGCCGACACGGACCACATGTCCGCGCATTGGCCGCTGGCGGGCTGGGTGGTTATGTTGCCCTGGCTGGCCGGCGTCCTGCCACGCCTGTCGCCGAGGTTCATGCGCTGGCTGGTGCCGGCAAGCGGTCTTGCGGGCACCCTGTTGTTGCTGGCCTATCTCGCCGTGGCAATCTGGCCGTCGCGGCTCTGGTCGCTGACCAACGGCAAGGTCTTCCCCGATGACTTCACCGGCTGGCGGGAAGCCGCCGCGGAAGTCAGGGGCTTGCGCGCGGGCGCCAATGGCGGACCGGAACTGCTGGTGGCCGGAAACTTCATGCTGGCCGCCGAGCTGGCGTTCGAAACCGGAGGCAGGCAGCCGGTGTACTCGCTGGATCACCCTCTCAACCGCGCCCACGGGCGTGGTCTGCAGATGCGGCTTTGGGAACTCGGCGAACGCTCCCTGATGGTCCGGCACGCGGGTGAGCGCGCCATGGTGGTTATCGAGGACTCGCGGCTTGGGATCGGCGACAGGCCGGGTTGGGCGCGGCGCCTGTGCACCCTGTTCGATGGCCTTGACCTGATCGCCGAGACTTCCCTGTTCGCGGGTCGCAGGCAGTTTCTGGCTTTTACGGGGAGGGTGAGACCGGAGCACCGGCCGCTGCCCCCCGGGCCCCTGGCGAGCGGTGACTGCGACCTGCCGCCCTATGCCTACCTGGTCACGCCAGCGCCGGGCTCCGTGATCGGCGGCGACGGCGTGGACGTTTACGGGTGGGCCGTGGAGGACAATCAGGGCGTCGCCGGGGTGTCGTTGTTGCTCGACGGCAAGCCGGTTTACACCCCCCATTACGGCGGGATCTGGCCGGACGTGGGCCGGTTCCTGGGAGACTCCCGGGATCCCAGCCATCCACGCGTGGCGTTTTTCGGGCACTGGTCCCCGGATGCCGTGCCGGCCGGCAGGCACGAGCTGGCGGTGAAGGTTCGTACCGAGGATGGTAACGTCAGGATTCTCGAGGACAGGCCAGTGACGATTCAGGCGACGCCCAGCGAGTAGGGCCCGGCGATCACGCGGTTGCGGCCCTTCTGCTTCGCCTCGTAAAGGTACTGGTCGGCCGTTTCGATCATGGCGCGGGCAAGTTCTTCCACGCGACCCTCCGCGACTCCAACCGCCGCCAGTCCGACGGATACGTTGACCTTCACCATGACCCCGCTGTCGAGGGGAATACTGAGCATCTCGATGCCGGTTCGCATGTGCTCCGCCGCGATCCGCGCGCCTTCCAGGTCGGTGCTGGGAAGAACGGCGAGAAACTCCTCGCCCCCGTAGCGCCCCACCAGGTCGGTGGTGCGCAATTCGCTCTGCAGGGTGCGTGCGACCCGCTGGAGGATGAGGTCACCGGCGAGATGGCCGTGGTCGTCGTTGAAGGTCTTGAACTGGTCGATGTCGATCATCGCCACGGCGATGGGATCGTTGCATTGGATGGCGCGGCCGCATTCCCGTTCCAGGATGTCCAGGATCACCTCCCTGCGGTACAGGCCGGTAAGGCCCTCGTAGGTGGCGTGCTCCGTGAGTCGCGCATTCTCGAAGGCGGTGACCACGTGATGCGAAAGCAGGTTGAGCAGCTCGAGTTCCTCGGCGGGGAAGTCGCCGCCCGACTGCTTGCGTCCCAGGCACAGTGCGCCGATGAAGTTGTCATGTGAAATCAGTGGCGCGATGACCTCGACCCCCAGCAGCTTCAGGCGCCGGAACTGCGCCTCGTCCTGCTTGAGCCGGTTCACCGTGATCGGCTTTCGATTGTCGGTGAGCTTCCTTTCCAGGCGCGGATCAGTGCGCAGGATGCCGGCGAGGGCGTTCCCCGAGTCGGGTTCCATGCGCGCGGTGGCCAGCGTGTAGGGCAGCTGGCTGCGGGGATCCACCATTATGATGGCGCTCGACTGGACCCGGAATGCGAGGCACAGCTCGTCGGTGAGGTGCGACCCCATCAGCGGCAACTTGCCGCGCACGGGAAGGCTGGCGGCGAGCCGGATGAGGTGTCCGCGCAGCGCGTGCCGCTCGGGGAACACCCGGCGCTCGATGGCGTGCTCGAGCTCGGCGCGCATGCGGCTGGCCAGCACGCCCAGGCCCAGGGCCAGGCCGGTTACCGTCCACGCCGCGCCGGTGTCGCCGAACAACTCCGACGCCAGGGGCCAGGCGGCTGCCAGCATTGCATACAGCACACCGATCAGCAGCGCCATGATGCTGCCGAACACCAGGGTGCGGCGAACCACGAGTTCCAGGTCGAACAGGTGATAGCGGAAGATCGCGACGAAGACCGCGACCGGGAACACGGTGAGCGCCCAGTTGGTCAGGTTGAACCAGGTTTCCCCGAATTCGATTCCCATCATGGAGGCGCCGGTCTCCACCAGCGTGAAAATGACCCAGGGCGCCACGCCCACCAGCACCAGGCCCGCCTGCTGGCGGCCCCGGGGATTCGGGTAGCGAAACATCTGGTAGCTGAGCATGGCGCCGATGGCGACGGCCCAGACCGGCAATGCCCAGTCCACCACGTTATAACCCACTTCCGAAGGCCAGGGGACCGTTCGGCCGGGCGTAAGGAAATCGACGATGGTGCCAGTGGCCAGCACGGACGCCATTCCGAGCCCGATAAAGTAGAACAAGCCAACCAGCCACGGCCAGCGCTTCAACCATGGGGCGCGATCGGGAATCAGCGACACCAGGTGCAGTTCCACGCCGATCTGGATGCCGGTGAGCACGAAGTAAATGGCCTCGCCGGCTGCGGTAAGTGTCGGGTGCCCGATCGCGTAGATCGGCATCGCCAACTCGACGGCGATGGCCAGCACCAGAATCGCCAGGAGACGGGCGCGAATGTCCTGGCGCCAGTGCAACAGGCACAACAGCCCCAGTATCAGGTAGGCCAGAACCGGGCCGAAGGTGGATAAATAGCGGATCCAGGGAAAGCTGGCGCCCGGCATTAGATTCAGCGCCACCCGGTTGCCGTCGCGCTGGAGGGCGAAACGCATGCTGTGCCCGGGCTGGTAGTCCTTCATGACCCGGTCGTAGTCCCGGATGGACTCAACCGACGTGCCGTTCATGCCGACGATGACGTCGCCGGATTTCATCCCTGCCCTGTCCCCGGGCAGACCATCGTCGACGGAAGCGATCAGCAGCTCGCCACTGGAATCGTCCACCATGACGCCGACGCGCATGGCGGCGGAGCGATACTCCAATGTGGCGTCCATGACCAGGAGGGCGGCGATCACCGCCGTGATGGCGATGGCCGCGAACCACAGTTGCTGCGGTCGGCGGGTCAATTCCTCGCTGGCAGCCATCGCAATCCCCCAAGGCGGCGCCGCGAAATCAGGCGACGCTGTTTGCCGGTTGTCATTTGTTCATTCTTTCAGCAACTGGTCATATTTCGCGGCACAGATGAAGTCGTTCTCCGAAAGCCCGCCGATGGCATGGGTGGTGAGATGAACCAGGCAGTGGTTGTACCCGACCTCCAGGTCGGGGTGGTGGCCTTCCTGGTTTGCGATCCACGCCAGTGCATTGACAAAGGCGATGGTCTTGTAAAAGCCCTTGAACTTGAAATCTCGAAGGATCTCCTTTCCATCCCCGGAAAGCTCCCAGCCATCCTCAAGCTGCTCCAGCATCTTTTCGGCTTCGGCTCGGTCCAGTGGACTGGTACCACCCTCGCAGGGTACGCATCGCTTTTCGGCAAGCTCGCTCATCAGTCTCCCTTGGTGTTCATGAATTTGGTGCCGGGGGCGTCAGGCGCCCGCGGCCTTCTTCGACTCCGATTCCTTGGGCGGGAACGTGGGCTCGAATTCGCCCAGTTCCTGCGCCTTGCGAATCAGCTTGAAAAGATCCTTGTGCGCCAACTCGTAAAGCTGGTCCAGGCTGTCAAGCACGTAGTAGACGGTCTGGTAGATGTCGATGCGATAGGGCGTGCGCAGCGCGTCCACGGGGTCGAACGGCCGCCGGTCCGGCTTGTCACTCTCCAACGCGTAGATCGTCTCGCCGGGCGACGAGTTGATCCCACCGCCGCAGATGCGCAGGTCCCCGTTCTGTCGAACCAGCCCGAATTCCACCGTGAACCAGTAGAGCCGGGCCAGCATGACGCGGTCCCGCTTGCTGGCGTTGACGCCCGCCTTGCCGTAAGTCTCGGTGAATTCGCCGAAGGCCTCGTGCGTCAGCATCGTCGTGTGACCGAAAATCTCGTGAAAGATGTCCGGCTCCTGGAGATAGTCCATCTCCTCGCGGGTGCGGATGAACGAGGCGGCGGGGAAGCGCTTCTCCGAAAGCAGCTTGAAGAAGCGGTCGAAATTGATCAGCGCGGGAACCGGTGCTACTTCCCAGCCGGTGTGGCGACGCAAGACGCGGGAAACCTCTTCCGGCTGCGGGATGCGGTCCATCGGGAGTTGGAGGTAATCCAGGCCCTGGAGAAACTCGTCGCAGGCGCGGCCCTTGACGATGTCCATCTGCCGGTGGATGAGATCCCGCCACACCGAGTGCTCGTCGTCACTGTAGGGAATGACGCCGTTCTCGTCTGGTACCTTGGCTTCGTACTTGGTGCCCTTTCCCATATGATTAACCACCTCCCGAATCCGCCTCAGTATAACATTGGATGGCGGCCGACCCGGAACGCTAACTGGTTGAATTAATTGAGAGGAAGTCCCATGCCGCGAATCCGCAGCGCGATCGGCTGGCCCCGCGGGCGCGTCGTCCGTCTGAAGCATCGGTCCCGGGTGCTGGAGGGAAACCCCTGGGGTGACCCGGCCCGGCGCCAGCTGCCGGTTTACCTGCCCGCAGGCTACGACGAGGGCTCACGTCGCTTTCCAGTTCTCTGGGCGCTGGCGCCGTTCACCAACTCGGGACCCGGGCAGTTCAACTGGAAAAACTTCGGGGAGAACCTGCCGGCCAGGCTCGACCGGCTGATCGGCACCGAAGCCATGCCGCCGGTGATCGTCGCGGCCCCGGATTGCTTCACGTCGCTGGGCGGCAACCAGTATCTGAATTCGCAGGCATTGGGCCGCTACGCGGACTACCTGCTGGAAGAGCTGGTGCCCTTCGTGGAGTCGGAACTGCGGGTCATGACGGGGCGTGCGCACCGCGGCGCATTCGGCAAGTCCTCGGGCGGTTACGGCGCCCTCTACCATGCCATGCACTACCCGGAGCACTGGGGTGCCGTTGCCAGTCACGCCGGGGACTGCGGTTTCGAGCTTTGCTACCGGGGCGACTTCCCGGCGGTGGCGACCACGCTGGCGAGCCACGATGGCGACCCGCAACGGTTCCTGGAAGCCTTCTGGGAGCAGGGTAGGGTGGACGGCAGCCAGATAGGGGCGCTCATGACACTCGCCATGGCGGCCAGTTATGATCCCGATCCCGAGGAAGCGCTGGGATTCCGGCTCCCTTTCGACCTGGATACCTGCGAACTGGACCAGGTGCGCTGGGCGCACTGGCTGGCGCACGACCCGCTGCACATGGTGGAGGAACACGCTGACGCCCTGAAATCACTGCGCGGGCTCTACCTGGACTGCGGTCGCTTCGACCAGTTCCACATCCAGTACGGCACGCGGCGCTTGGCCCGGCGGCTGGCCGAGATGGGCATCGAGCACCGCTACGGGGAATTCGACGGCACCCATTCCGGCATCGACTGGCGATATGACGAGTCCTTGCCTTTCCTGGCCGAAAGGCTGGGATGAGGCAGCGGCCGGGCGCTCACACAACCGATGGCGAATCTCACGGCACCGCAGCAGCCCGCGTGCGCGGGCGATGGGCGTCATGTCGGTCCAGGGTTTCCCCAGAAAATTCAACCAGATAGGGATGGACCTGTGAGCCGTCAGCGCGTTATGATGTAGCTTTGCCGCAAAGCCGAAGTTCCTGTCATTCCGTGACCACCGAAATCGACATCCGACCGAACGCGCAGACGTACTTCCGCAAGCTCATCGAGCAACAGGACATGGACGGGCCCGGCCTGCGCATGTCCGTGCAGAACGGCGGGACGCCGGCGGCGGACTGCCAGTTGAGTTTCTGCGAGCAGGGTGACCAGGGTCCCGGAGACCTGGAACTGGAGTTCGACGGCTTCCGGTTCTACGTGGACGCCGCCAGCGCCGATTACCTGGACGGCGCGGTGATCGATTTCCGCCAGGAGGAAATGGGCGGGGAGCTGACCATCAAGGCGCCGAACCTCAAGGGCAGCGAGCCCGGGCCGGAGGCGCCGCTGGCGGAACGGGTGGCCTGGATCCTGGACGCCGAGATCAATCCCATGGTCGCCCAGCACGGCGGCATGGTGGCGCTGGAGTCAGTAACCGACGACGGCGTGGTGGTGCTGCGTTTTGGGGGCGGTTGCCACGGCTGCGGCATGGTGGACGTGACCCTGAAACAGGGCATCGAGAAAACGCTGCGCGAGCGGCTGCCCGAGATCGAGGCCGTTCGGGACGCCACGGATCATTCCACCGGCACCAATCCGTACTACTGACGCTGCCGGCCCGGCGCCGGCTGCCCGGCGTCAGATCCCCGTGCTCCAGGGATCCCGGCTGCCGGTGCGACGGTCACCGCCACTGCGACGGTCGCTGGTCCCGGCTCCGAACCTGACGGCTTCCCGCCGGTCGGCTTTTTCCCGGCGCACGCGCCTGCGTCGCTCCACGATGCCCTCGAAACGGCACAGGCACTGGTCCGCGCGGCAGCCCGGCAGCGGCAGCCGTGGTTGCTCGGCGCCCTGATAGACCCTGCCAGCCTGCTGGCGGGCCAGGCTGCAGGCACCGGGACCGGCTCGCAACTGCACCAGGCGGGGACCCCCGGGCGCGGATCGCTTGCGCGAGGCACCGCGCGGTTTCCCCGCTTCGGGACGGTTGCGCATCCATAGATAGAGCGCGACCACCAAGGCCGCGATCACCACCACTACGAGGAAAGTTTTCACGCCGTTCCCTCCTTGCCGGCGAGCCGCGTGAACAAGAGTTTGCCACAAGCGCCGGGCGGGCGCGGATAACTCCCGGTGAAACTCAGGCGCGCCCCTTCCACGGGTCGGTGCCACCGCGTCGGCGGTCCTTGCCCGAACGCCGGTCGGTCTTGCCCGGGTCGAATCTCACGCTTGTGCGGCGGTCCTGTCCCGAGCGCCGGTCCTTTCCCGAGCGGCGGCCTGGAACCGCGTAGTAACTGCAGTCGCACTGCTCCACGTGGCAACCGGGCAGGGGCAGGGGCGGGGCGTCGAAGGTGAGGTAGCTCTCGCCGGCGGCCTGCCTGGCCGCCCCACAGGCCTTGGTGCGATCCGGAACGGTAAGCACGAGCGCCCTGACGTCACCCATGCCTTCCATGTCGGCGGGCGTGCGGACCAGGCGCTTCTTGAGGCGTTCCTCTCTTTCCCGGGCCGCGCGACGGGGGTCGCCCTCGGCGCTGCGGTGCGGGCGGAACAGGTACCAGCCCAGGGCGATCAGGACCAGCACCGCGATGACAATGAGCCAGTGCATCGGCGTAGCCTTGCTTCACACGGCTGCAACAATACCCATTGCCCCGAAACCGCACAAGGAAGCAGCTCCGGGGCCGGGGCTCACTCGTCGGGGGTGTCCTCGACCCCGGGCTCCCGGGAGGCATACCACGCGGCCACGTTGCGCATGTCCTGCTCGCTCAGGTTGCCCACGATGCCGCCCATGATGGGGTTCTGCCGGGCACCGGACTGGTAGCCCTTGAGGGCGTGGACGATGTAGTCCGGGTACTGGCCGGCCAGCATCGGGTAGGCGGGGAAGTTCTCGCTCTTGCCGTCCACGCCGTGGCAGGCGCCGCATACGTTTTCGGCGATCTTCTTTCCGGCCTGGGGGTCCGCGGCGTTCGCCTGGAAGGCCGCGAGCACGGTGGCGGCGGCGAGGATCTTGAAAATGCTCTTCATGAACCGCTCCACTCAGTTCTTCGAATCGAGACCGGAGAAGTACGCCGCGATGTCGGCCATGTCCTGCTCGCTCAGGCTGCGCGCCTGTGCCTCCATGGTGGGAAAGCTCCGCTTGCCGTCCCGGTAGGCCTTGAGCGCGTCGATGATGTACTGCTCGTGCTGGCCGCCCAGCCGGGGCACGTGAAAAGTCGGATAGACCATCACGTAGCTGGGAATGCCGTGGCATCCGAGACAGGTGTAAGCCTTGATTTTGCCGGCCTGGGCGTCACCCTGGGGCTGGGCCGCGGCGGATGTCGAGATCACCGCCAGCGCAGAGGCCAGCAATAGTCCCGTGAACCGGTTCGAGCGGTGTGTCATTGGCTTCCTGGAGGTTGGCTGACTTGCAACGGCGGGCAAGTATACCCGGCGAAACCGCCGCCGCAAAGCCGGGCGCCACCACCAGTGCGACCAGTAATCCCTGCACCCGGGCCTGATGATTGCGTTCGGCCGCTTGTGGCGGATTCGGCGTTCCCCTAACATGGCCCTCAAATCGGAGGGAGCGCGGTGCCGGATCTCGTGACAGGGAGGGGACGGGTGCCGCGGCCGATTCACGCCCCTGGGGATAGTCATTCATGAATTCACGCGGCACTCGCTGGCGGGCCCATGCCCATCGCCCGGCATCGATTTTGTTGTTCATAGGTATCCTGATGGGCGTGTCACGGGGCGCATCCGCAACCCCGTTTGCCGACACATTCGACACGGATCCGACGGGCGGCATACCAGTCACGAGTTTTTCCAGCACCCTGGGCAGCGTTTCCTTCACCTTTACCTTTACGGGCCAGGGCAATGGCGGCGACATGGCCTGGGAAAACCAGTTTGGGGATGGCGATTCGGCTTCGATCAACCTGGCCTCTTCCAGTCTTGATACCGGCGCCATCGAAAGAGTGACGATCGTTCGCACGGACTCCAACGATTTCACGTTCAACAGCATCTTCATCAACAATACCGCCGGACAGACCATTACCGTTGGTGGCTACAACAACAACGTGCTTGTCGGCAGCACCCAGAGCGTGGCGAATGGATCGGCCGCCACCCTGGACTTCGGCGGAATCGCCGTGGACGAGGTGCGACTTTCCGGGTCCGATTTCTTCAACACCAATATGGACACGTTCACGGGCGACACGACCGTCAGCAACAGCCCGCCCACCAATGTCTCGCTGAGCTCGACATCGATTGCCCAAAGCAGTACCGGAAGCGGTGCCACGGTCGGCACCCTGAGCACCACCGATGCCGACGGCGGAGACACTCACACTTATGCGCTGGTGGCCAACGGCGCATCCGGCAGCGGTAGTTGCGGCGCCAGCGGCGACGCCGACAATGCCAGTTTCCAGACTTCAACAAATCAGCTGCAAACTGCGGGCAGCCTGAGCGCGGGCACCTACAACGTGTGTGTCCAGAGCGACGACGGTACCGATACCTTCCAGAAGACCTTCACTGTCACCGTCGTGGATGATGTGCCAGCGGTGTTCGAGAACGGCACCCCCACGGTCGGCGGCGTCACGTTCAGCGGCGCGACGGTTTCGGCGGACCTGGACGAGGAGGGCACGGTGTACTACGTGGTGGTTTCCGATGGCGCCGGCGCTCCGAGCTCCGTCCAGGTGAAATTCGGCCAGGACAGCGGCGGCGGCGCGGCTCTGGCGAGCGGCAATTTCAGCACCAGTGGCACTATCGGGAGCGATTCGCTTTCGGGTCTTTCGCCCGGAACTGCCTATGATCTCTACGTGGTGGCGGAGGATGACGAGGCCACGCCCAACCTTCAGGCAGCCGCCACGTTGGTGAACTTCACCACTCAGGCTCTGGACAGCGACGGCAACGTCACGGCCAGTTCCGGCGTGACCGAGCCGGTGCCAATCCCGACCACCGCGTCCACCTCGGGCGTGGCCGTGAATATCTTCGACTTCACCATCAGCGACGGCGGCGGCAGCGACGGGCAAGCACTGAGTGTGAGTCAGATCAAGGTGCACACCGGGGGCACGGTGGACCCGACCAAGTTGACTTATCGCCTGAACGGTCCGGACGCCAGCAACGTCACCGGCAGCTACAGCAGTGGCGTGGTCACCTTCTCAGGGCTGAGCATATCCGTGGCCGACGGGGGTTCCGAAACCTATACCGTCAACGGCTACTACAACGACAACACTGGTCTCGCGGAAAACCAGACGCTGATCCTGTCCACCGACGGCGACACCGACTTCACGGTCGGCTCCGGCGGCACCCGGATGGGTGCCGCCTCGGCGGTGACCAACGGCTCCGGCAGCACGGTGGCCGTGACGGCAACGAAGCTCGTCTTCACTACCGAGCCCGCCGGCTCCGTTTCCGGCAACGCGCTGACCACCCAGCCGGTGGTCATGGCCAAGGACGCGGCAGGCAACACCGACGTGGACTTCACCGGCAACGTTACGCTGACCGAGGCCAGCTCAGGCACTCTGTCGGGCACCACCACGCTGGCGGCGAGCGGTGGTGTTGCGACCTTCACCAACGTCGCCTACACGGCCACCGCCGACCAGGAATCGTTCACCCTAACGGCCTTCGCCAGCGGACTTGGCAACGCGACATCCAGCATCGTGACCAGCGATGTGGTGGCCACCAGGCTGATCTTCGCCACCCAGCCGGCGCCCACCAGCGTTCAGAGCGGGCAGTTCACGTCATTCACCACGGCACCCGTGGTGAATGCGGTGGATGCCAACAGCACCGTGGACACGGGCTACTCAACGGACTTCGTGCTGTCGGTCACCGACCCCAACGATGGGGTCCTGGACGGCACGGTGAACAGCCTGAGCGGAACCGGCGACGCGGATGCAAGCGCCACCACCGTCACCTTGACGCCCAGCTCCGGGTCGGCAACGTTCTCCGGCCTGGCGATCCAGTACACCAATGGCGGGGCCACCGATACCATTGCCCTGCGCGGCTCGTCGGGTGGTCTCGCTTCGGTCAACAGCAGCGCCATCACCTCCAGCTCGCTGCCCACGGTGACGGACGGCAACATTTCCATCAGCGGTGCGACTGGGACCGGCGGCGCCTTCCGGATCGGCGATACGGTCACCGCCACCTGGGACAACACCGCCAGCGGCGACAACAACAGCGGCATCACCGGGGTGACCGTGGACTTAGGACAATTCGGCGGCGGGGCGGCTCTTGCGGCTTCCAACAGCAGCGGCATCTGGACGGCCACCTACACCATCACCGCCGGAACCATCGACGCCATAAACCGCAACGTCAGCGTTTCCGCCACCAGCGGTGGTGGAACCGCCACCACGGCGGACACCAGCAATGCCACCGTGGACAACCAGGCGCCGGCGGTCACCGACGCCAGCATCTCCATTTCGGGCGCCAGCGGGGCCGGAAACGCCCTCAAGGCGGGCGACACGCTCACCGTGAGTTGGGACAACACCGCCGCGGGCGATAACAATCCCGACATCGACGCCGCCACGGTGGATTTCTCCGCATTCGGCGGCGGCTCCACCGTCGCGGCCGTCAACGCCTCGGGCATCTGGACGGCCACTCTCGCCGTCACCACTTCCGCCCCCAATGGCAGCGGCTTGAACGTCTCCTTAACTCCCACGGACGACGCCGGCAACAGCACCACGACCTCGGACAGCAGTGATGCCGTCGTGGACACGGTACCGCCGGGCGTGCAGTTCGTGGGGCTGCCGGCGGACGGGACCTACGGGGCAGGCGAACATCTGGATTTCCAGGTCAATTACGACGAGACGGTCACCGTGAACGGTGGCGGCGCGCCGCTGGCGGCGAAGCTCGCCGTGGCTGGCATGCCAAGGCTGCACCTGACCGTGGGCAGCGACACGCGTTACGCGAACTACCGGAGCGGCTCCGGCAGCGACACCCTGGTGTTTCGCTACACCGTCCAGTCGGGCGATCTTGACCGGGACGGCATTGACTTGGCCAACGGCCTGGATCTGAACGGCGGCTCCATAACCGACCCGGCCGGCAACCCCGCCGACACCGACCTGGCGCCCGTCGGCAATACCTCGGGCATACTGATCGCGGCCCTGGCCCTGCCCATTCCGGCCCAGGGACCGCTTCTGACCCTGCTGTTGCTCGCCACGATTCTCGGTACCGCCTGGAGGTCTCTCCGGGATCGGGGTGCCCGGGCCTGAGCAAGCATTGACGGCCCGCGGCGTTCGCTGCGGGCCGTGTTCTCCTGTTCGACCAGTTTTTGGCGAATCCCGCCAAAGTAACTTCCTGCCTTTTGAAGCGTCGTATTCCCGGGAGCCCGCGATTTCCGTCGCGAAACAGTGACTTTCGGCCGATGAATGGGTTGGCCCGCGTTCTGCATACTCCGTTGCGTGGACGCCTTATGTCGGGAGTGAACTCTTGAGGAGCAAGACAATGAACGTGGCAAAGCGTGGATGGTCCGCCGGCTGGCTGGCGCTGCCGGTGGCGCTCGCATTGGTGGCAGGCGGCTGCGGCGGCCCGGCCAACGGCGACGCCGCGAAGCCAGCCGCGGAGAAGGACAGGGAGGCGGTCCGGATTCCGGTTCAGGTGGCTTCGGTGGAACTGGGCCCGGTGAGCGCGGCCTACGAGGGCACCGCGACGCTCGAGGCCAGGCGCGAGGCCACGGTGGTGGCAAGGACTTCAGGCTTGCTGCTCGATTTAAAGGTTGAAGAGGGCGACCGGGTGGAAAAGGGCCAGGTGCTGGCGCGCCTGGACGCGGAGCAGCACCGGCTCGAGGTGGCCCAGGCGAAGGCCACGCTGGATCGCCTGCAGCGCGAGTTCAAGCGCACCAAGGAGCTGCACGAGAAGAAGCTGGTCAGCGCCGACGAGTTCGAGCGCGTGCGCTCGGAGCTGGAAGCCCAGCAGGCCGCCTATGACATGGCGAAGCTGCAACTGAGCTATACCGAGATCACCGCGCCGATCAAGGGCGTGATCTCCACCCGCCTGGTCAAGGAGGGCAACTGGATTCAGGAACAGCAACCGTTGTACCGGATCGATGACTTCCAGCCCCTGGAGGCCAAGCTGCACGTGCCCGAGAGGGAGTTGAGCCTGCTGGAATCCGGTTACCCGGTATCGGTCACGACCGATGCGGTTCCGGGCCAGTCGTTCCACGGGTCCGTGGCGAGAATCAGTCCCGTGGTGGACCCGGACACGGGCACCTTCGACGTGACCGTGAGCATGCCCAACGAGGACGGCTCGCTGAAGCCGGGACTGTTCGTGCGCGCGCGCATCGTCTATGACCAGCGCCAGGACGTGCCACTGATTCCGCGAACGGCGCTGCTCACGGAGGACGGCATGAGCAGCGTGTTCGTCGTCGAGGAAGGCGTGGCCCACAAGCGGGACATCCAGGTGGGCTACGACGATGGCCATTCCGTCGAGGTGGCTTCCGGGCTGGAAAAGGGCCAGCAGGTGGTCACCATCGGACAGAACAGCCTGCGCGACGGCACGCCCGTGGACGTGGTGGAAGGCTGAGGCCCCCGCCGTTTTCGACGGCGGGCCGAGAGAACAACAAACGGGCCCGTAATCCATGAGTTTCATCGAAACCGCAACGCGCCGCCGGGTCACCGTCTCCATGGCGGCGGTGGCATTATTGCTGTTCGGCTTCATCGCGCTGGGGCAGCTCAAGGTAAACCTGCTGCCGGAACTGTCCTACCCGACGCTGACCGTGCGCACCGAGTATCCCGGCGCCGCGCCCGCGGAGATCGAGACGCTGGTGACGCGCCCCGTGGAAGAAGCCCTGGGCGTGGTGAAGAACGTGGTGAACATCCACTCCGTGTCCCGGGCCAACCAGTCCGACGTGATCCTCGAATTCACCTGGGGCACGAACATGGACTACGCGGCACTGGACGTGCGCGAGAAGCTCGAGACGCAGCAATTGCCGCTGGAAGCCGATCGGCCGTTGCTGCTCCGCTTCAACCCCGCCACGGATCCGATCATGCGCATGGGGCTGGCGGCGAACACGGGAACGGAGTCCAGTGAGCTGGAGCTCAAGCGTCTCAGGCGCTACGCCGAAGAGGAACTGAAGAAATCCCTGGAGTCCGTACCGGGAGTAGCCGCGGTGAAGGTCAGCGGCGGCCTGGAAGACGAGATCCAGGTGGGTATCGACCAGGACAAGCTTTCCCAGCTGGGCCTGTCCATCGAGGACGTGGTTCAGCGCCTGGAAGCCGAAAATGTCAATCTCTCCGGCGGCCGGCTCGATACCGGCACGCAGCGCTTCCTGGTCCGCACGCTGAACCAGTTCGGCAGCGTCGAGGAGATGCGCAACATGGTGGTGGCGGTACAGGATCGCCGCCCCGTTTACCTGAAGGACGTGGCCACGGTGGAGCAGGGCTATCACGAGCGCCAGGCCATCATCAGGCTGAACGGCGAGGAAGCGGTGGAGGTGGCCCTTTACAAGGAAGGGGACGCCAACACGGTGACCGTGGCGCGTGCCGTTCGGGACCGCCTGCAGCAGGTGAAGAAGGAACTGCCGGGCGACATGCAATTGGTCACCGTGGACGACCAGTCCACGTTCATCTCCCAGGCCATCGGCAACGTGGTATCGGCCGCCATCATGGGCGGTCTGCTCGCCGTGCTGGTGTTGTACCTTTTCCTGGGCAACGCCTGGTCCACGATCATCATCGCGGTGTCCATTCCCCTGTCCATCGTGGCGACGTTTTTCCTGATGTACACAGCGGGAATCAGCCTGAACATCATGTCCCTGGGCGGCGTGGCGCTGGCGGCTGGCCTGCTCGTGGACAACGGCATTGTGGTGCTTGAGAACATCGCACGGCACCGGGAGCAGGGCCAGTCCGTCCGCGAAGCCGCGGTCAATGGCGCCGGCCAGGTCAGCCAGGCCGTGGTCGCCTCCACCTTGACCACGGTGGCGGTGTTCTTCCCGCTGGTGTTCGTGCAGGGCATCGGCGGCCAGTTGTTCCGCGACCAGGCGCTCACCGTGACCTTCGCGCTGCTGATGTCACTGGCGGTGGCGCTGACCCTGATTCCCATGATGGCGGCGCTGTCGGTGCGCGCACCCGGAGATTTCGCCCACGAGGATCTGCCGCCGCCAAGGCCGCCGCGAACGCGCATGGGGCGCTGGGCACGGGCGCTGCGGCGCGGAGCCTTCACCGTGGTGCCAGCCATGCTGGCGCGGGTCGTGAGCCTGTTCACGCGGACGTTCGCCTGGCTGATGCGCATGATCCTGAAGCCGCTGGTAGTGGCCGTGCAGGCTGGATTCAGGCGCATGAACGCGGGCTATTCGCGAATTCTGCCCTGGGCGTTGCGCAACCGGGCGCTGGTGCTGGGCATCGCCGGGGCGCTGTTCGCGCTGTCGCTGATGGTGATGCCGCGCCTGGGCATGGAGTTGATCCCGCAGTTGGCCCAGGGCCGCTTCAACGTGGAGCTGACGCTGCAACCGGGAACGCCCCTGGAGGGCACCGACGAGGTGGTCCGGTCGTTCCAGCAATTCGCCGGCAAGGTAAAGGGCGTGGAGACGGTTTACGCCGTGTCCGGCACCGGCAACCGGCTGGACGCCAGTCCCACGGAGTCTGGAGAGAACATCGGCCGGGCGCTGGTGGTGCTGGCGCCGGGAGCGCCCGAGGACGCGGTAACGAACCAGTTGCGCCAGTTCTCGGAGAACCGGCCGGGACTGGAAGCACGATTCAGCCGGCCGGAACTGTTCAGCCTGGACACGCCGCTGGCCGTGGAAGTCGTCGGCTATGACCTGGACCGGCTGCGCGAGACCAGTGAACGCGTGGTGCGGCAACTGGACAGCTCGGATCGATTCGCGGACATCGAGTCCAGCATGGAAGCCGGGCACCCGGAGGTGCGCATCCGCTTCAACCCGGAGCGGGCCGCCTCGCTCGGACTCACCGTGCGCCAGCTGGCCGACCAGGTGGTGTCCAAGGTGCGCGGCGACGTGGCCACGCGCTACGACTTTCGCGATCGCAAGATCGACGTGCTGGTGCGCGCACGCGAGTCCGACCGGGCCAGCCTGAAGGACCTGCGCAAGCTGATTGTGAATCCCAGGAGTGACCATCCCGTGCCGCTGGAGGCCGTGGCGGACGTGTCCGTGACGGAGGGGCCCTCCGAAATACGCCGCGCGGGACAGGAACGCGTGGCGCTGATTACAGCCAACCTGCGTTACGGCGACCTTGCAGCCGCGGCAGCGGAGGCGAACCGGCTGCTGGACCGGGTGCCGCTGCCGCCGAACTTCTCGGTAAACGTGGTGGGCCAGAACGAGGAAATGCAGCGCTCCTATCGCTCGCTGATGTTCGCGCTCGGACTCGCCATCTTCCTTGTCTACCTGGTGATGGCCTCCCAGTTCGAGTCCCTGACACACCCGTTCGTAATCCTGTTTTCCATCCCGCTGTCGCTGGTGGGCGTGGCGCTCGCACTCGTCGTGACCGGCACGGAACTTTCGGTGCTGGTATTCATCGGCGTGATCATGCTCGCGGGCATTGTGGTGAACAACGCCATCGTGCTGATCGACCTGATCAACCAGTTGCGCGCGCAGGGCATGGAACGGGAGGAGGCTATCGTGGAAGGCGGTCGCGCGCGCCTGCGCCCCATCCTGATGACCACGCTGACCACGGTGCTGGGGCTTTTGCCCATGGCCATCGGCTTCGGCTCCGGGGCGGAGGTGCGCGCACCCATGGCGATCACCGTGATCGGCGGCCTGCTGGTGTCCACCCTGCTCACCCTGGTGGTGATCCCGGTGGTCTACACGTTGCTGGACCGGGGCGAGCACCGAAGCGAGCCGGTGCCCGAACCCGAACCCGCGGAGTAGGGGAGCGAGCCAAGTGAAGGCATTCGCACAGTTTGCGCTGCGCCGCCCGGTGACCACCATCATGGTGTTCGTGTCCTTCGTGATGGTGGGGCTGGTCTCTTCGCGCCTGTTGCCCCTGGAGTTCCTGCCGGACGTGGACGGCCCCGTGGTGGTGGTGCAGATTCCCTATCCCAACTCCACGCCGGAGGAAGTGGAGCGCCAGATCACCCGGCCGGTGGAAGAGGCCGTGGCCACGCTGAGCGGCATCAAGCGGATGCACTCGGAGTCGTCCGATTCGCAGTCCAGCGTGGTGGTGTTCTTCGACTGGGGCCGGGACATCGCCATCAAGGCCGTGGAAGCCCGCGAGCGGGTGGAGGGGATCCGCAACCAGTTGCCGGACGACATCAAGCACATCAATGTGCTGAAGTTCTCGACATCCGACCAGCCGGTGTTGAACCTTCGCATTTCCTCGGATCGTGATCTTTCCGACGCCTACCAGTTGCTGGAGCGCAAGCTAAAGCGCCCGGTGGAACGCCTGCCCGGCGTGTCGCGCGTGACCCTGTACGGGGTGGCGCCGAAGGAAATCCGCGTGGACCTGGACCCGGACCGTGTTGCGGCCCACGGCATCGACCTGAACGATCTCCAGGAGCGCATCAAGCGGGCCAACTTCGCGCTATCCGCCGGCGACGTCACGGCCGAGGGACGGCGATTCCGGGTCACTCCGGTTTCACAGTTCAGCGGCATCGGCGACATCCGCAACCTGAGTCTCAATGACCGGGGCCTGAAGCTCTCCGACATCGCCGACGTTACTTACGAGCCACCGGACCGAGACTTCGGTCGCCACCTGGACCGCCATTACGCGGTGGGCATGGAGATCTTCAAGGAGCGCGGCGCCAACCTGGTAAACGTGGGGCGCGAGGTGCTCGCGACCATCGACAAAGTGCGCGGCGACCCGGACATGAAGGGCATCCAGCTTTTCTTCCTGGACAACCAGCCCGAGGGCGTGATCAGCTCCCTCAGGGAACTCGGAAAGTCCGGGTTGATCGGCGCGCTGCTGGCGCTGGCGGTGCTGTATCTGTTCCTGCGCGACCTGCCCACCACGCTGATGGTCACGCTTGCCGTGCCCATCTCCATGACCATCACGCTGGCGTGCATGTATTTCATGGGCATCTCGCTCAACATCCTCAGCATGATGGGCCTGCTGCTGGCCGTGGGCATGCTGGTGGACAACGCCGTGGTGGTGAGCGAGAGCATCTACCGGCAGCGCGAGCTGCACCCGGGTGAACCGAAGAAGGCCACGCTGATCGGCGTGGAACAAGTCAGCCTGGCGGTGACCGCCGGCACGCTGACCTCGATCATCGTATTCCTGCCCAACGTGTTCGGCGAGCAGACCCAGATCTCCATCTTCCTGTCCCACGTGGCGGTGGCCATCTGTATATCGCTGGCCGCCTCGCTGCTGATCTCGCAGACCATAATCCCGCTCATTGCCTCGCGGCTGAAGCCGCCCGTGGAGCGGCGCGCGGGCCTGATGGCGCATTTGCGCAATTGGTACGCGGGAACCCTTTCCTGGACCCTGCGGCACCGCTGGCTGAGCGCACTGATGATCGTGCTGGTGGTGGCGTCCGTGGCAATCCCCATGCCGCTGGTGAAGAAGGACATGTTCCCGCAGGGCGGCAACCGTCGGATCTCGCTGTTCTATAACCTGAACGGGGATTATCCGCTGGATACCGTTGAGGCGGCGGTCAACAAGATCGAGTCCTACCTTTACGCCCACAAGGAAGAGTTCGAGATCCGTTCCGTTTACAGCTATTTCGACGAGAATGGGCAGGCGCAGTCGCACCTGCTGCTCTACGACGACGAGCGTGCAAAGAAGACCACCGAGGAGATCCGCGACGAGGTACGCGAGGGGCTGCCAAAGATCGCCATCGGCAAGCCCGGCTTCGAGTGGGGCGGCGGCGCCGACGGCGAGGGCATGCGGGTATCTCTGCTGGGCAATGACAGCACCCGGCTGCGCGCCCTGGGCGAGGAACTGGAACGCGTGCTTTCGCGAGTGGACGGCATCGTGGACGTGCGCTCGGAGGCCGGCGCCGGCGACCGCGAGGTGCGTGTTCGCGTGGACCGGGAGCGGGCGGTGAGGCAGGGTTTCACGGCCAGGGAGGTGGGCAATGCCATCGCGGTGGCGCTGCGCGGCATCGAAGTCACCCAATTCCGCGGCCCGGACGGCGAGGTCGCGGTGCGGGTGGGCTTCGGCAAGGATGACCGCAAGACCCTGGAACAGTTGCGCACGATGACCCTGACCCGGCCGGACGGCAGCCCGGTAGCGCTTTCCTCGCTGGTCAACATGGAGGTGGCCGACGGTCCGGCGACCATTCAGCGGGAGAACCGCAAGACCGCGCTGAGCGTGAAATTCGGGCTCAAGGACCTGACTCCGGACAAGGCCAGGGAAAAGGTACGCAAGATGATGGATCAGTTCCCGCTGCCCTCCGGCTACGACTGGAATTTCGGGCAGTCCTTTTTCCAGGAACAGCAGGAGCAGGGCCGCATGGTGTTCAACATCCTGCTGGCCATCGCCGTGATCTACCTGGTGATGGCGGCGCTGTTCGAGTCATTGATCTACCCGGCGGCCATCATCACCACCATCCTGTTCTCCATCATCGGCGTGTTCTGGTTTTTCCTGGTCACCGGCACCACGTTTTCGTTCATGGCCATGATCGGGATCCTGATCCTGATCGGCGTGGTGGTGAACAACGGCATCGTGCTCGTGGACCACATCAACCAGCTGCGCGCCCGCGGGCTTCCACGGGAGAAGGCCGTGGTGGAGGGCGGCCGCGACCGGCTGCGACCGATCCTGATGACCGTGGCGACCACGGTGCTCGGCCTGGTGCCGCTTTGCATCACCAACACTCAGGTCGGCGGCGATGGGCCGCCCTACTACCCGATGGCCCGGGCCATCGTCGGCGGCCTGCTGTTCTCCACGGTGGTCAGCCTGCTGATGCTGCCCACCATCTACGTGTTCATGGACGATCTGCGCCACTGGGCGCGGGAAGTCTGGGCGCGGGGGCGCGGCCAGAAGCCGCTGCGGGGCGCGGCCGAACCCAGCGTGGTGGATTAGTTTCGCGTGGGGCTTCGCGGCGGGATGGTGGTCCTAGGACAGTTTCAGCGAACCACCGTGAAAGGCCTCCAGGGCTCTCGCCACGCGCTCTTCCAGATGTGACGCCTGCTCGTCCGGAGGCCCGGAGGAGGCTGCCGCCCAGTCCGCGAGCAGCACTTCCATTTCCTGCTCGGGGTCCAGGCGTTCCCGTTCGCCGCGCATGGACTGGTTGAGCCGAATCACCTTGAGCTCCATGCGTTCCTGTTCCAGTTTTTTCGGCGAATCGACGCCGGCGATCAGCTCCATGGTGAGCACCAGCCGTTCCGGGTTCGCCGCGTCGCGGCTTTCCCCGGCGTCATTCGCGCCGGCACGGTCCAGGCGATCCGCCATCCGTTGTTCCAGGGGCTCGGGCAGGGTTGTCAGCTCGTCCCAGTCCTTGCGTGCCTTGGCCGGTTCCAGGCCTCCGGTCTCGACCCGGCGGCAAAGCCGGGCTTTCAGGAACAGGGCGCGAACGGATTCCAGCCGTTGCTCGGCCCGGTGCTCGGCCAGGCGGTGACGGTAGTCGTCCAGGGCCCGGCGGAAGCGCGTTTCCAGGCCCCGCGGGCGCTGCCGGTGGGCCTGCCACTGCCCGCGGATCCGGTTGAGTTCGGTGGATGCCGCTTCCAGTTCCGGGCCCGGCAGGCCGGCCAGGCGCTCCACCTCGCGGCAAAATCCCTCCAGGGCGTCGCTCTCGGCGGCGCGTTCCCGCTTCACGTCGGCCTGGGCCGAGTCGCGGTTCTCGAATACCGGGTCCAGGTGGGTCCGGAACGCCGACCACATCTTGCGCTCGCGCCCGCGGGGCAGGGTGCCCAGTTCCTTCCAGCGGCGCATGAGCCGCTTGGCGTCGCGCACGGCACCGTCCAGATCGGCTGAGGGATCCAGCGAGGCGGCTTCGTCGACGAGTCCCTGCTTGGCCGTGGCGAGTCGTTCGCGCGCCTCGGAAAGGCGCTTGCCGTGCACGTTAAGCGCTTGGCGCAGTTTCCTGGCCACCGGTCCGCGTTCCGGCGGAGGCAATTCCTCCAGGCGTGCCAGGCTCCGGCGCGCGGCTGAGAGCTTCCCGGCCAGTTCCCGCGGGTCGCCGACTTCGTCGCTTTCCTCCTCGGCGGCGAGTTCCCCGATCAATAGGTGCACTTCCTCGAGCTTGTGCTGGCGAAGCTCGGAGCGTTTTTCCAGGAAGGGCTTGGCGTGCTGGAAGGCGCGCTTGCCCGCGGCCTGGAACCGTTTCCAGAGGCCCTGCCCGGAAGCGCGGTAGGCACGGGTCTCACCGGCCAGCTTTTCGCTGTCCTCCAGGTCCCGCCACTCCTTCTGGGCGGTCTTCAGGGCCTGCAGCACGGCATCGGGATGCAGGTCGCTTTGCGGCAGGGCTTCCACTTCCTCGCACAGGCGATGGCGGATTTTGTTGTTGGCCCAGTGCTGCCAGTCGCGCAGTTCGTGGAGGCGCCGGTGGGCGGCGGCCAGTCGCCGCGACTGGGCCGCCGTGGGCCGGGCTCCCTCGCGCTGCCTCGCCTTGATCTCGTGACCCGCTTCGCGGGCATGGTGCAGGTCGCCGGATTCCAGGCGCGCCTCGAGGTCATCGAGTGAAGACGACAGCGCGTCTTGCTCCTCGCGTACCTTGTCGGCGCTCAGCTCACGCTTGTGGCGTGCACGGTCCAGCGCGGCGGTGAAGCGCCGTTCCAGCTCGGCTGCCGGCCCGGCGCCCGTATCCACGCCCTTCGCGCGCCGCCCCCAGGCCCGGTGGAGCTTTTCCGCGGCGTCCCCGGAGGGCTGCTCCTGCTGGGCGAGAAGCTCGGCCTCGTGCGCGAGTTGCTCCAGCCCGGTGGGCGGCTCGGGTTCCCCGGAGGTTTCATGTTCCGTTTGCGGTTCCGGCATCGCCTGCGGAGCCGGTGCGGGGTCGGGCGGGTTGGCAGCCTGTTCGAGAATGCGCATGGCGCCGTCGAAGCGCGGCTGGAATGCCAGTCGCCCGGAATCGGGCAGCCGTGACCATTGCGCGGCCAACTCGTCGCGGCGTGAGGAGTCGATGTCCCCGGCACGCGCCATGGCTTCCAGCGCCTGGACCAGGGATTCGGCGCGCTTTGCCACGGCCGCCTCGTCGCCGGCCTCCACGCGCAGGTCCTCCAGGCGTTCGGCGGCCAGGCGATGCAGCTTGCGGCTCTTGCGTTTCAGTCCGCGCTCCAGGCGCTCGAGCTGCTCGATATCGCCCACGCGTTCCAGCGCTTCACGGCACAGGCCGGCGTCCTGATCCTTGAGCGCACGCTCGGCCAGCAGGGACTGGTCGGTGACGCCGGCCAGAAGCTCGCGCCGCAGGGCGGGATCGGTGGCTTCGCGGAGCAGGGTCAGGCGATCCTGGTCATTGCAGAGATCGAGCACGCGGCGCCGGTCTTCCTCACCCACCTCGGGCGATTCCGACGCCACCACGATTGTCCGGCTTCTTGCGGCCTCGCGCACGGACTCGTCCGGATCCGACCCGGCCAGCTTGGCGAGCAGGGGCAGGTCATCGAGGCGCACCACCGCGGCGCGTCTCACCGGCGCGGCGTCGTCGGTCTGCGCGATCTCGGGAAGCGCCTGGAGCAGGGCGGCATCGCGAATCTCGGCCACGGCCGAGGCCCGGCGTTCCGGGTCCCTGTGCTGCCAGGCAGGCTTGCGGCTCTTTCCTATTGGCGACATGGGCTCAGTATAAGGGCGTGGCGGACGGAATCGGCCGTACGTGGTCCCGATATCGATCATCCTTGCACACCACGAGTGTTGGCCGTGTCTCTACCCGCCCTCGTGAGGCGGCGGCGCGGCAGGACCTGTCGAGAACGCCGTGGATACATCCCTGTAGGCTCCGACGCCGCCATCCGTGGCGACGACGGTCTCTCCAGGTCGCGCCGCACCCCCGCCGTCGGTTCCGCGTTACCGAAGCGTGTGCGTGGCCCGGGTTCGGGACCGTCGGCGGCCTGGACGGCCGCCATCGAGCCCCCAGAGCCTGCCCCGGACTTGATCCGGGGGAGGGGTCCACGGCGTGTCCCGAAGACGGGCCTCGCGCACCCAGGTCAGGTCTGCCCGGACCGCACTAGAATAATCGCGAGGCGATGCTGGCGCCGGCCACCCAGGTGCCGATGGCCGAGCCCAGGGTGCTCAGGGCGAATATCAGCAGGGTGCGGGCCACCCGGTTGCGCCACCAGCCTTTCAGGTGGGCCGTGTCGTCGCGCAATTGCGCGAAATCGCCCATGCGCGGCTTGCGGATCAGCACCTCCACCGCGGCGGTGACCATGCCCGCGCCGATGGTGGGATTCAGCGAGGTGAGCGGGGCCGCCAGGAAACTGGACAGCACCGTGAGCGGGTGAGCGCCGGCCAGCGCCGCGCCGAGGGCGCTCAGGCCGCCATTGATCAGCACCCAGTCGGCGACCAACTGCCAGCCCAGCTGCGGGCTGCGGGCGAATCCCCAGGCAAAGCCGGCCACCACCAGCGCCACGATCGCCCAGGGGATCAGCCGCGGCCAGCGCGACCGCCGCGGTACCTGGTCCAGCGAAGCGATGGTCACGCCGGGCTCGGCCTGATCCTCTTCCAGCGCCCGGGCAAGTCCGTCCAGGTGGCCGGCGCCCACCACCGCCAGAACGCGCTGGCCGGGGCGCGACTGACGTCGCAACTGCGCCGCCATGAACCGGTCCCGCTCGCCGATCAACGCGCCGTACAGCTCCGGGGCGGCTTCCGCGAATTCGGTGAACGCGCTGGTCAGCATGTCGCCCTGCTTGAGGCGTTCCACCTCCTCCTCGGTGACCTGCTCGCGGGTGAACAGCCCGAAGAACAGGCCGTTCAGGAGCACCCAGCGGCGCCACCAGTTGAGAGATCGGCTGGCGCGCTTGAGGGTGACGCCCACGTCCCGGTCGATCAGCGCCAGCTTGGCGTCACGCTGCTCGGCGGCGCGGATGGCGGCGAGCATCTCCGCGCCCGGCTCGATGCCGAACTGCTCGGCGAGCCGGCGCTGATAGCCGCTCAGCGCGAGCTGTGCCAGCATCACCCCGGCTCGCCCCTGGCGGATCACCTGGAACAGGTCAAGCTGGAGCAAACGGTCCGGCTGCGTGAGCGCCTGGTAGCGGCTGTCGCAGAGCTCCACGGCAATCACCTGGTAATCGCCACCGCCCACCAGGCGTTCCACCGCCAGGGCGCTGGCCCGCGACACGTGCGCGGTGCCGAGCAGGGTGAAATGCACGCCGTCGCGCTCCACCTCCCGTGACGGCTCCTGGTCCAGCGGTGCTTCGTGCAGGGGAGCCTCCCGGGCGCCGTCCGTGTTCATCGAGTGTTGCTCCATTCAGTCCCGGTCCCGGAAGCGCCTGGTCAGGTCGCCGTAGGCGTCTATTCGACGATCGCGCAGGAATGGCCAGATGCGCCGGACCAGTTCACTGCGCCCCAGGGGTACGTCCGTGACGAGCACTTCGGGCCCGTCCTCGGCGGCCCGTGCCAGCAGTTCGCCCTGGGGGCCGGCCACGAAGCTTGAGCCCCAGAAGCGGATGCCGCCGTTGCCGTCCGGCGAGGGCTCGAAGCCCACCCGGTTGCAGCTCAGTACCGGCAGGGCATTGGCCACCGCGTGGGCGCGCTGGATGGTGATCCAGGCGTCGCGCTGACGATCGCGCTCGACCTCGTCGTCATTGTCGTCCCAGCCGATGGCCGTGGGATAGAGCAGCAATTGGCTGCCGGCCAGCGCCATGAGGCGCGCGGCTTCCGGGTACCACTGGTCCCAGCAGACCAGGACACCGAGCCGCCCCACGGCGGTGTCCACGGGCTCGAAGCCGGTGTCGCCCGGCGCAAAATAGAATTTCTCGAAATATCCCGGGTCGTCGGGAATGTGCATCTTCCGGTAAATGCCGGCGAGCCGGCCGTCGGCGTCCAGCACCGCGGCGGTGTTGTGATAGAGACCTGGGGCACGGCGCTCGAACAACGAGGCCACGATGACCACGCCCAGTTCCTTAGCCAGTGTGCCCAGCGCCTCCGTGGTGGGGCCGGGCACGGGCTCGGCGTCGTCGAAGCGGGCCGGGTCCTCGGTCTGGCACGGGTAGGGCCCGTTGTGCAGTTCCTGCAGCAGCACCAGGCGCGCCCCCTCGCCGGCGGCCTGGCGGATTCCGGCGATCTGGTTTTCCAGGTTGGTTCGGGCGTCGGCGGGGGCGGTCTGCTGGACCAGCCCGACGCGCAGGGTGTCTTGCGTCATGGCTTTCGGGGATCGGCATTCTCGCCGTCGAGCGTCACGGCGGCGGGTAACTGCATGGTGGCGCAGTGCAAACCACCATTCTGCCAGATCAGCGGCCGGCAATATATGCCCCGGAGCCGGTGTTCCGGAAATGCACGGCTCAGGGCATCGAGTGCTGCCTGATCCGCAGGGACGCCGTAGGTTGGCACCAGCACCGCGCCATTGGTGATCAGGAAATTGGCATAGGTGGCCGGCAGGCGACGACCGTCATCGTCGCGGCATTCTCCGGGCCAGGGCAGGGCGATGAGCCGGTAGGGCCGCCCGGTCGCCGTGCGCAGGGCTTTGAGTTCGGAGCACATGGCCTCGAGCGGCCCGTGGTGGGAATCGTGCGGGTCGGCGCAGGCCTGGTAGGCGATGGTGTCGGCCGCACAGAAACGCGCCAGCGTGTCCACGTGGGCATCGGTGTCGTCGCCCTCAAGGTGGCCGTGCTCCAGCCAGAGCACGCGCTCCGCTCCAAGCCACCGGGCCAGTCGTCGTTCGACCTGTGCGCGGTCCATCGAGGGGTGGCGGGCCCGCCAGCACGCGGCCGTGGTGAGGATCGAGCCGGCACCGTCGGAATCGATGGCCCCGCCTTCCAGGACGAAGTCGGCACTTTCAATGCTGGTTTCGCCGAAGCGCCCGGCGCCGTGCAGCGCGTGGGTTACCGCGTTGTCCCGGCCGGCGCTGAACTTGCCGCCCCAGCCGTCGAACATGAAGTCGAGCAGGCGGGGCTCGTCGCCGTCCAGGACGGTGACGGGCCCGTAGTCGCGAATCCAGGTGTCGTCGTAGTCGGCGTGAAGCAACCGGAGCCGCTCGGGACGCACGCCGGCGCAGGCGAGCCGTGAGTGAAGTGCCGTGCCATCGATGCCGGGCCGGACCACCAGTCCGGTGTCAACGTGGGAGGTTAGCGCGGCGAGCAGTGCGGCGTAGCAGTCGCGCGCCTGGTCCAGACGCGATGCCCAGTCCGTTTCCCCGTCCGGCCACGCGAGCAGGACGCCCGCCTGCGGTTCCCATTCGGCGGGCAGTCGGCGAGTCACTTCAGGCCGGGCTGTCGTCCTGCTGTGCGTTCTTTACGTGCACGACGCTGTCGATCACCCACTGGTGCTCGAAGTACACCGTGTAGTCGGGGTACACCCAGCGCGTGATGGGTGGATCACCCACAGCGGGGAGCTTTTCGCCGGGCGCGCCAAAGCGCGACTCCACCTGATCCATGGTCAGGCCACGGCCCGGCACGTCGGCGTCTTGGTATTTCTGCACCTTGTCGATCAGCAGTTCGTCGGCCTGCGCGCTGATGGTCGCCACCAGGGGGATGGCGGCGAACAGCGTGAGTGCCAGGATCTTGCGCATGTTCATGGTCGGTTTCTTGTATGGTTCCAGCTTCTTTATTCTAGCCGATTTGGCGTGCATGCAATGAGAACCGCTGCTCACCATGGAATTTGACCGAAAATTGCTTCCGGCCCGCCTGATCCGTCGCTACAAGCGGTTTCTGGCGGATATCGAGCTGTCGGGCGAAACGATCACGGCCCATTGTCCCAACACGGGCTCAATGCTCGGCTGCGACGCGCCCGGCATGCCGGTGTGGCTGAGCGAGCACGACAACCCCAGGCGAAAGTACCGCCACACCTGGGAACTGGTGGAAGCAATGCCGGGGGTGCTCGTGGGCATCCACACCGGGCGTACCAACGGGCTGGTGCGAGAGGGCATCGAGTCCGGGATCATCGCCGAGTTGAACGGCTACGGGGAACTGCGCCCGGAGATCGCCTACCACAACGGCCGCTTCGACTTCCTGCTCAGCGGCGGGCGGCGCGCGCCCTGCTACGTGGAGGTGAAAAACGTGACGGCGGCCGTCGAGGGCGGCGTCGCCATATTTCCCGACGCCAGGAGCACCCGCGGCACGCGCCACCTGCACGATTTGATCGCGCTCCGCGAGGACGGAAACCGGGCGGTGATGGTGTATTGCGCGCAACGCTCCGACGTCACCGAGATCCGCCCCGCCGATCACATCGACCCGGACTACGGCGCCGCCATGCGCGAAGCGGCCGGGGCCGGGGTGGAGCTGCTGGGCTATCGCTGCGAGGTGGGCACGGACGTGATACGGGTCGCCGCGCGCGTCCCCGTGGTTCTGCCCTGAGCCCCTCCCGCCTTCCGCCATCCGCCTCCCTGTGATGTAATGCGCGCCCATGTTTCGCCCCCTGGAACTCTTCGTCGGTCTGCGCTACACGCGAGCCAAGCGTCGCAACCACTTCATCTCCTTCATCTCGCTCAGCTCCATGCTGGGCATCGCCGTGGGCGTGATGGCCCTGATCACCGTGCTCTCGGTGATGAATGGCTTCGAGCAGGAACTCCGCCAGCGCATCCTGGGCATGGTGGCGCACGCCACGGTGAACGGCGCCGGCGAGGGGCTCACCGACTGGCCGAAGGTGGTGGGCGAGGCCATGAAGCACCCGGAGGTAGTCGGCGCAGCGCCATTCATCAGCCGCGAGGGCCTGCTGCAGGCCCGGCGTGTGAGCGGCGCGCTGATCCGCGGCGTGGTGCCCTCGGACGAGGAACAGGTCTCCGACGTGGAGCAGAAAATGATCGCTGGCAGCATCGAGGAACTGAAGCCCGGCCGATATGGCATCGTCCTGGGCAGCGAGCTGGCGGTGGCGTTGGGCGCCCAGGTGGGGGACAAGGTCACTGTATACGCACCGGAGATCAACATTACTCCCATCGGCGGCATGCCGCAGGTAAAGCGGTTTACCGTGGTGGGCATCTTCGAGGTGGGCATGCACGAGTACGACCGGGGCCTGTCCATGATTAACTTGCAGGACGCCCAGCGATTGTTCCGCATGGCGGGCGTGGTGTCCGGCGTGCGACTGAAACTCGATGACATGTTCCAGGCGTGGCGGGTGGCGCAGGAGCTCGGCAACGAGCTGCCTCAGCATTACTACGTGGAGGACTGGACCCAACAGCACGCCAACTTCTTTCGCGCCGTTCGCACGGAGAAGCTGGTGATGTTCGTGATCCTGTCGCTGATCGTCGCGGTGGCGGCTTTCAACATCGTATCCACGCTGGTCATGGTTGTCACCGACAAGCAGTCGGACATCGCCATCCTGCGCACGCTGGGTTCCAGCCCCCGCAGCATCATGGGCATGTTCATCGTGCAGGGCACCTTGATCGGCCTGGTCGGTACCCTGCTGGGGCTGGCCGCCGGCGTGGCCCTGGCGCTCAACGTGGAGACGATCGTTCCGGCACTGGAACACTTCTTCGGCGTGCAGTTCCTGCCCTCGGACGTTTACTACATCAGCGAGCTGCCTTCCCAGTTGCGCTGGCACCAGGTAACCATGATCGGCATCGTCGCCTTCGCCATGTCCAGCCTGGCCACGCTCTACCCGGCGTGGCGCGCCTCCCGAACCGAACCGGCTTCCGCGCTCCGCTATGAGTGAGCACGACGAACAGGCGGTGCTGCGCTGCGAGAACCTGGCCAAGTCCTTTCGCCAGGGGCGGCTGCACGTGGACGTGTTCAGCGGCGTTGACCTGTCCGTCTCGCCCGGCGAACGCGCGGCGGTGGTGGGTGCCTCGGGTGCGGGAAAGAGTACCCTGCTGCACCTGCTGGGCGGGCTGGACACGCCTACGCACGGGGAGGTCTACGTGGACGGCCAGGCCATGTCGGAGCTTTCTCCTGCGCGCCGGGGGCGGCTGCGCAATCGCGCGTTGGGCTTCGTCTACCAGTTCCACCACCTGCTGCCTGAATTCACGGCGCTGGAGAACGTGGCCATGCCGTTGCTGATTCGCGGCGACGCGGTGGCGGACGCGTCCGAGCGGGCCGCGGACCTGCTCGGCCGGGTGGGGCTGGGCGAGCGCCTGCGCCACAAGCCGGGAGAACTCTCCGGCGGCGAGCGCCAGCGTGCCGCCGTGGCCCGGGCACTGGTGACCAACCCGCGCTGCGTGCTGGCCGACGAACCCACGGGCAACCTGGACGAGCAAACCGCGGAGTCGGTTTACGAGCTCATGTTGGAACTCAATCGCGAGCTTCGCACCAGCTTCGTGGTGGTCACCCACGACCGCAACCTGGCCCGGCGCATGGACCGGATTTGGACCCTGCACAACGGCTCGATCCATCCCGGATTGCTGGACTGAGGGAAGGGCCTCACGCCAAGCCGCCAGGGCGCACGTCCAGTTGGCCGCAAAACTCGAAGGCGCAAAGCAAGACATTGCAGGGGCGTCCGGACGGGTGCGATCGTCGATCGCCCGCGTCCGCGGGCTCCTACGACACGTCGGGCCCAATACCTACATACCTGGGGCGACCGTTCAAATAGGCTGCCGGGCAGGTCACGAAAGGATGCCCGTTCTTGCCCGCACTGGCGCTGGCATTTTCCCTGGGCGTGATCGCCGTCAGCCGCCTGCCGGCCTTGCCGCCCGCGGCCTGGACGCTGTCCGGGCTGGTCGCGCTGCCGCTGTTGGTCCGGGGGCCGCGTGCCGCGCGCTGGTGTGCCGCCGCGCTGCTGGGCTTTTGCTACGCCTGGGGTATCGCGGCCCACGAGCTCTCCGAACGCCTGCCGGACCGGCTGGATGGCACCAGCTTCACGGTTACCGGTTGCATCGACTCGCTGCCGGAGGTGGCCGGGCGCAGCGCCCGGTTCGATTTGCGGGTGGCATCCCTGACCGGCCCGGCCGGTGTGGTTTCGGGCCCGGACCGGATCAGGCTGTCCTGGTACGACGACATTCCCGATTTGCACGCGGGACAACGTTGGCACCTGTCGGTCAAGCTCCACGCTCCGCACGGATACGCCAACCCGGGTGGATTCGACTACGAGCGCTGGCTGTTCGGGCGGGGCATTGATGCCACGGGCTATGTCGCCGACGAAACTACCCCGAGGCGCCTGGAAAGCGATACCCGGCGGCTCGCCCGCTGGCGCGAGCGAGTCTCGGGCGCTATCGCGGAACGCACCGGTCCCGGGCCGGGGACTGCATTGCTTCGGGCGCTGGCGGTGGGGGACCGGCGTGGCCTGGACGACAGCATGTGGTCGGCGCTCAACGCCACGGGCACCAGCCACCTGGTGGCGATTTCCGGACTGCACATCGGACTGGTCGCGGCCCTGGGCATGGTGCTGGGTCGGGGGCTGGCGCGGCGCTCGCGCATTCTTCTTTGGGTGCGCCCGTCGTCGCACTGGGGCGCGGTTCTGGCTATCGGCCTGGCCACCGGTTATGCGGCGCTGGCCGGCTTCGCGCTTCCCACGCGCCGCGCCCTGGCGATGGTGGCCGTGGTCCTGGGGGCGGTTTGGCTGCGGCGCGCGATACGGCCACACGCGGCGCTTGCCGCCGCCTGCCTGGTGGTGGTGCTGCTGGATCCGCTGGCGCCCCTGGATACGGGGTTCTGGCTATCGTTTCTCGCGGTGGCTGCGCTGGCGTTCGCCTTCGTGGGCCGTCGCCGGCGGCGCTACGCCGACGCCGCCCGGGCGCAATGGGTGGTGGCGCTGGGCCTGTTGCCCGCGCTGGCGCTGGCCTTCGGCCGGCTGGCGTGGATCGCGCCCATGGTGAACCTGGCGGCCATTCCGGTGGTGGGCCTTTTGGCCGTGCCGCTGGCGCTGGCTGGCACGGCCTTGCTGGGCGTGCCGGGGCCGCTGACGGGCTGGCTCCTGTCCGCCGCGGCATGGTTGCTGGGGGGATTCTGGGCCGCGGTGAAGTGGCTCGCCGCTTGGCCATTGCTGACCCTGTCCCTGCCCGTGCCCGCGCCCTGGGCGCTGCCCGCCGCGCTGGTCGGCGTGGCCTGGCTGCTCGGACCGGGCGGGCTGCCCGGGCGCCGCCTCGGCGCGCTGTTGCTGGTGCCGTTGCTGTTCCCCGGCGGCGCCACCCCCGAATCCGGCTCTTTCCGCCTGGCCGTGCTTGATGTCGGGCAGGGCCTGTCGGCGGTGATCCGCACCAAGGGTCACGCGCTGGTCTATGACACGGGCCCGGTGTTTCGCTCCGGCTTCAACACGGCACACGCCGTGGTGGCGCCGTACCTGAGGGCCACGGGCATCGGGCGCCTGGACGCACTGGTGATCAGTCACGGGGACAGCGACCACGCCGGAGGCGCGGCGTGGCTGGCGCGGCGCTTTCATGCGGCGCATTGGCTCAGCGGCGACCCGGGGCTCGATCCGGCCGCGGAACCGTGCCTGCAGGGCCAGTCCTGGCGCTGGGACGGGGTGACCTTCCGGATACTGCATCCACCGCCCGGCATGCCGTACCTGGGAAACGCCTCGTCCTGCGTTCTGCGGGTGAGCGGCTTCGGGGGCAGCGTCCTTCTCAGCGGTGACATTCCCCGGGTGGTAGAGCATCGGCTGGTGAACGTTTTGGGCGCTCGGCTGGCATCGGACGTATTGGTGGCGCCCCATCATGGCAGCGCCGGCTCGTCCTCGGCCGCGTTCATCCGCGCGGTTGCTCCTAAGGTGGTGGTGTACTCGGCCGGGTATCACAACCGGTTCGGACTGCCCGCACCGGAAGTCGTGACGCGATACGAATCGCTGGGAGTGCAATCGATCAACACGGCTGCCTGCGGCATGGCACGATTCGACCTGTCCCCCGGGAAGGCTAGCCTCGGCGCTTATTGCTGGCGCCGCCGTAACACGCATGCCTGGACCCACCAGCCGGAACTTGCCGCGAGCCGTCGGCAACGGGCCAAGCGGCCCGGATCGCAGTAGAATCCAGTGTCATGAAAACCAGACTGGATTCCGGCAGCAGGATCTCGCACTACGAGATCATTGGGAAACTGGGATCGGGGGGGATGGGGGAAGTCCACCTTGCCCGGGATACCCGGCTGCATCGGGAAGTGGCCATCAAGTGCCTGCCCGAGGAGGGCGGAGACGATCAGACGGCCAGGAAGCGTTTCCTCCGCGAGGCGCGTGCGGCGGGCGGTTTGGCCCACCCGAACGTGTGCGCGGTACACGAAATCGGGGAGGAGGACGGACTCGTCTACATCGTGATGCAACGCGTCGACGGCCAGCCGTTGTCGGCGCGACTGCAGCAAGACGGTCCCTTGCCGCCGCAAGAAGTGAGGAAGATCGGCGTGCAGGTGGCGGAGGCATTGGCAGCGGCGCACGCCGCGACCATCGTGCACCGGGATATCAAGCCGCACAACATCATGGTGAATTCGCGGGGGCACGTGACCGTGCTCGACTTCGGGCTTGCCAAGTACATACGAAGTGCTGGTGCGGAGACCAAATTGACGGCTACCGGCACGGCGGCCGGCACCGTTCCATACATGTCGCCGGAGCAACTGCGTGCCGAAGATCTGGACGGCCGCACCGACCTGTTCAGTCTGGGCGTAGTGCTATACGAGGCCGCCGAAGGTCGGAGGCCGTTCGAAGGCGCCACCTCCGGGCAGATCATCACCGCGATTCTGACCCGGGAACCACCGCCACCGGCCGTGCTCCAGCAGCACGCGCCGGACCTGGCCGCTGCCGTGATGCGCTGCCTGGCGAAGCAGCCCGGGGACCGTTACGGTTCGGCGTTGGAACTGCTGGAGGACCTGGATGGAGCCCGCTCCTCGTCCGCGTCCGCCGTGGGCGCCTCCCGCGCCTCCGCGTCCGCGATTCGCCCACTGGAGGAGACACGGCATGTTGGCGACCATTCCGGGCGGGAAGCGGGGAGCGGTGTCGACTCCCTTGCCGTGCTGCCTTTCGAAACCAAGAGTGCGGATGCCGAAGCCGCTCTTCTGAGTGACGGCATCGCCGAGTCTCTGATCGGCAACCTGTCGCAATTGCCGAACCTGCGGGTCATGGCCCGCTCCACGGTTTTTCGCTACCGGGACCGAGAATTGGACCCACGGGTCATTGGCAGGGAGTTGGGGGTGCGCAGCGTTCTGAGCGGGCTGGTGGAAGTTTACGGCGAGCGATTGGTGATCCGGGCGGAATTGGTGGACGTGGCGGACGGCGCGGTGATCTGGAGCGATCAACACACCCGGGCACGATCGGACGTGCTCGAGCTGCAACAGGAGCTGGCGGGGAGAATAACGGCCCAGCTGAGGCCGGCCCTGACGGCTACCGAGATAAAGCGGGTCAATCGCCCCCAGACACGCGACCCGGAGGCCTACCAGACTTACCTGCGCGGGCTTCACTACCTGAACCGCCGCGATATCGAATCCATGCGCCGGGCCACGGAAGTGTTCCACGAGGCCTTGCAGATCGATCCCACGTTTGCAGCACCGTACTGCGGGTTGGCCGAGGCGTACATCTACTTCGGCTTCCTGGAGATGCGCGAACCGCTGCAGATATACCCGATGGCAAAAGCGGCGGCCCGGAAGGCGCTGGAGTTGGACCCGGATTTCGCGGAGGCACACGCGGCGCTGGGGTGGATGAAAGTTACTCACGAGTGGGATTGGCAGGCCGCGGAAGAGGAACTTGCGATCTCCACGCGGATCAAGCCGAGTCTTGCAGTGGGCCATCACTGGCACGGCCTGTTGCTGAGCTACACCGGTCGCTTCGACGACGCGTTGAAGAAAATGGAGCTTGCCCAGAGCCTCGACCCGCTTGCCCCCATCGTAAACACCACGGTCGGTTTGACCGCTTATCATCGCGGCGACCTCGAGACGGCAATCCGCACGTACGAGAGGATCGCCGACCTGGCGCCCGGCTTCATTCCGCTGCACTTGTACCGGGGCTTGGCGCTGGATGCGGCAGGCCGGTTGGACGAGGCCGTGGACATCCTGAAGAAGGGCTTGTCCCTGGTGCCGGACGAAACCCTGCTGATGGCGGAGTTGGGTCACGCGCTTGGTGTCAGCGGGCGCACCAAAGAAGCCAGGGAAGTGCTGGACCAACTGCTCGAGCGTCGCGGGAGGACTTACACGTCCGCTTATGGCATCGCCGTGATCGCGGCCGGTCTCGGTGATGTGGGCATGGCGGTGGAATGGCTGGACGCGGCAATCGAGGAACGAGCCGCATGGCTTTGCACGATGCGCGTGGACCGGCGCTGGGACGCGTTCCGCGAAGATCCCCGATTCCGTGAACGAGTGGAGAAGCTGGCCTTTCCGCCGGCCGACTGAAAGTCGGCGCGGAGCGTTTCAGCCCTGTGCCGCCAGGGCGCTGGCGTGGTCCTCGACGCTGCGCATGCGCATCGGGTAGCGCTCGAGCACGCGGTCCATGTGGATGTCGTCTCCGCGCGCGTAGGAAAGCTGCAGGCTGGCGAAGGTCCTGGCCATTGGATCCGTGGCGGCCTCGAGCTGTTGCCGCAGTGCCGCTTCGGGCACATGGGTAACCTGGAATCGCCGTGCGAATCGGGCTTCAAAGATTCCCACGACCTCCGCGGGCGTGACGGCCCGCGGTCCGCCCAATTCGATGGTCTCGTTGTCTGGTACCGGCTCGTCCGTGGCGCGCACCGCCAATTCGGCCAGGTCGGCCTGGGATATGAAACTGATCGGATTGGTTCCCGCGCCGAAAATCACCACTTGACCTTTTTCGTAGTCGAAGCCGGTGTGGGGGCCCAGCCAGATTTCCATGAACAGGGAAGGCCGCAGTATCGTGTAAGCGAGCCCGGAGCGCGCCAGCCTTCGTTCCGTCTCGCGCTTTGCTCGCGTGAGCGGATCGTCGCCGCCCAGGTTTTTCGAGAAGGAAATAAAGACGAAGCGCTTCACCCCCGCGTTGTCGGCGGCCTGGATGAGCTTGGCATGGCCTTCGCTGTCGGTGGTTTCAAAACCGTCCCCGGGCTGACGGGAGTGCACCGTGTTGACCGTGGATATGACGGTCGTCGCACCGCGGCACGCGGCCTCGAGGCTGGCCGCCTCGCGCAGGTCGCCGGTCACCGTGGCGGCGCCTTGTTCGATCAAAGCATTTACGCGTTCCGGATCAGAGGACGGGCGCACCAGCCCGCGCACGCCCCGCCCGCGCGCGCGGAGTCGCGAGCAGATGTCCATGCCGAGAAGGCCTGTTGCGCCGGCTACCAGGTACATGGGTGCATCCGCTCCATCCCCGGCGGTGTTAGGTAAGACCGTATTATAGTCAAAGGTCGGCGGCCAATAACGCCGCCCTGTAGGGATTTCCCCAGGATTTCAGTATCATGCGCGTTTGACCCGCTTCAAGGGACGGTTACGTGCTGGAAATCATCATTGCCGGCGGTTGGGTGATGCTGCCCATACTTCTCTGTTCGGCCATGGCGCTGGGCATCATTCTCGAGCGCTCCTGGACCCTGCGCAAGAAGGTGGTCATGCCGCCGCAGGTCATCGAGCAGGTCTGGCGCTGGGCGCGGCAGCGCGAATTGAACCAACACCACATCGAGGACATCCGGCAGAGTTCGCCGCTGGGCCGCGTGCTGGCGGCAGCCCTGGCCAACCGCAACCGGGCGCGGGAAATCATGAAGGAGAGCGTCGAGGATACCGGGCGGCACGTGGTGCACGACCTGGAGCGGTTTCTCAATACGTTGGGCACCATCGCCGGCGTGAGCCCGCTGCTGGGGCTGCTCGGCACAGTGATCGGCATGATCCAGGTGTTCTCCACGATCCTGGCAGAGGGCGTGGGCGACGCCAGCCGCCTGGCCGGGGGCATTTCGCAGGCGCTGATCACCACCGCGGCGGGGCTGGCGGTGGCGATCCCCGCCTACATGTTCTATCGCTACTTTCGCGGCCGGGTGCGCGAGCTGGTGGTGCGCATGGAGGAGCTGGCCATGGCCCTGATCGAAACCCTGTCGGAAGCGCCCTGGAGTCAGCAGCCGCGGCCGGCCAAACGGCCATGAAGCTCCAGGTAAGTCACAGCGACGATCCGGAGATAAACCTGACGCCACTCCTGGACGTGGTGTTCCTGTTGCTGATTTTCTTCATGGTGACCACAACGTTCCAGAAAGAGGCGCAGCTCAAGATCCAGGTGCCGCAGGCCTCCCAGGAGCCCGCGCCGCCGCCCGCCGACGAGCTGGAGGTGGTGATCGATGCACGTGGGCACTACTACCTGGGCGGTCAGGAAGTGGTGAACACCAAGCGCGATACGCTGCGCGCCGCCATCGAGAAGGCGGCCGGGGACCGGGACAAGCAGCGCCCCGTGCTGATCCGCGCCGACGGCCGCACGCCCCACCAGTCCGTGGTCACGGCCATGGACGTGCTCGGCGAGCTCGGCTACACGCACCTGTCCATCGCCACCACGCGCGGCGAGGAGGACTCGTCGTGACCGACGGAGTGCTTCCCGACAATACGCGCGCCAGCCTCAACGTTTATCGAAGGCTGCTGAGCTACGTGGGCCCGTACTGGCCCATGTTCGCGCTGGCCATCCTGGGCATGGCGGTGGAGGCGAGTACGCAGGCGCTGTTTTCCTACCTGATGAAACCCATGCTGGACGGTTCGTTCGTGAACCGGGACCCGCAGGTGATCGCCGCCGTGCCGCCACTGATCGTCGTGCTGTTCATGGGCCGGGGCATCGCGGCGTTCTTCGCCGCCTATTGCATGGCGGCGGTGGGTCGCTACGTGATCCGGGACCTGCGCGGGGAAATGTTCGGCCAGTACCTGCGCCTGCCCACCACGTACTACGACAACGCTTCCTCGGGGCAGATGATCTCCAGGCTCACCTACAACACCGAGCAGGTGGCCACGGCCGCCAGCAACGCGGTGACCATCCTGGTGCGCGACAGCCTGACCGTGATCGGGTTGCTGGGCGTGATGTTCTACCTGAGCTCCACGCTGACGCTGACGTTTCTCGTCGTGGGGCCGGTGATCGCATGGGTGGTGGCATACGTCAGCAAGCGCTTCCGGCGCATCAGCCGGCGTATCCAGGAATCCATGGGCGACGTCAGTCACATCACCGAGGAGGCCGTTGAAGGCCACAAGGTGGTGAAGACTTTCGGCGGGCAGGACTACGAACAGTCCCATTTTCGAAAGGCCAACGAAAAGAACCAGAAGCTCAACATGAAAATGATGGCTACCAACGCGGCCAGCGCGCCCCTGGTGGAATTCGCCGGGGCCATGGCCCTGGCCGCCATCGTTTACATGGCCACGCGCCAGTCCATGCTGCAGACGGTGACGCCGGGCACCTTCATGTCGTTTCTGACGGCCATGTTGCTGTTGCTGCCGGCGATGAAGAAGCTCACCACCGTGAACGCCCAGATCCAGAAGGGCATCGCCGCCGCTGAAAGCATCTTCGACGTGCTGGACAGTAAAACCGAGCGGGACTCGGGCCAACGGCGCATCGACCGCTCGGGAGGCCTGCTGGCCTTCGAGCACGTGGGGCTGATTTACGACATCACCAAGGGCCCGGTCCTGCGTGACGTGAACTTCACGGCGCGCCCGGGCACGGTGACCGCCTTCGTGGGCCGGTCCGGCTCCGGCAAGACCAGCCTGGTGAGCCTGATCCCGCGTTTTTACGAACCCACCCAGGGCCGCATCACCCTGGACGGCGTGGACATCCGGGAATTCACCCTGCACGACCTGCGCGCGCAGATCGCGCTGGTGAGCCAGGACATCACGCTGTTCAACGACACGGTGGCGAGAAACATCGCCTACGGGCTCCTCGGGCAGGCCAGCGACGGGGAAATCGAGCGCGCGGCGGACGCCGCCCACGCGATGGAGTTCATCCGCAACCTGCCCATGGGCATGGACACGGTCGTGGGCGAGAACGGCGTGTTGCTGTCCGGGGGACAGCGCCAGCGCATTGCCATCGCCCGGGCGTTGCTGAAGGATGCCCCCGTCCTGATCCTGGACGAGGCTACCTCGTCGCTGGACTCGGAATCCGAGCGCATGATCCAGGACGCCCTGGAGGACCTGATGCGCGAGCGCACCACGCTGGTGATCGCCCACAGGCTGACCACGGTGGAAAACGCGGACCAGGTGATCGTGCTCAAGGAAGGCCGGGTAGTGGAGCAGGGGGACCACGCCAGCCTGCTGGCCCACAATGGGCACTACCGGTGGCTGCATCACATGCAGTTCCGGGACGTGCCCGGCACCGCCAATGCGGTCGGCTGAGAGCTACTGGTACGCCGAGGGCAAGCCGCCCGTCCACCTGCGCATGCTGGCCGCGCTCTATGGCGCGGTGGCGGCTTTGCGCCGCGCCGCTTACCGGCGGGGCTGGCTGAAGGCGAGGCGCCCCGCATGCCCGGTCATCGTGGTGGGCAACATCACCGCGGGGGGCACGGGGAAGACCCCGCTGGTGATCTGGCTGGCGGGGCTGTTGCAGGACCACGGCTACCGGCCGGGCATCGTGAGCCGCGGCTACCGCGGCAGGCCCGGGCCCGAAGTACGGCTGGTGGCCTCCGACACCGACCCGGCCCTGGCCGGAGACGAGCCGGTACTGATCGCGCGGCGCACCGGCCTGCCCGTGGCGGTGCACCCGGATCGCCCGCGCGCCGCCCGATTCCTGGTGGACGAGCTGGGCGTGAACGTGGTGATCGCGGACGACGGTCTGCAGCATTATGCCCTGGGCCGTGATGTGGAAATCTGCGTGCTGGACGGCGAACGGCGGCTCGGCAACGGATACCTGCTGCCCGCCGGACCGTTGCGGGAGCCAATCTGGCGGTTGGCCACCGTGGACCACGTGGTGGTGAACGGCGGTGCCCGCGAGGGACAGGTGGAGATGCGTCTGGCCGTGGACAAGGCGCGCTCGCTCGCTTCGGCGGAGCAGCGCCCACTTGCCAGGTTCGTTGGAGAGCGGATCCATGCCGTGGCCGGCATCGGCAATCCCGAGCGTTTCTTCCGCCAGCTCGAAGAACTCGGGCTGGTACTGGACCGGCACCCGTTTCCCGATCATCACGTGTTCGCACCCGGGGATTTGGCCTTCGGCGACCGGCTGCCCGTGTTCATGACCGAGAAGGACGCGGTCAGGCTGGGCCCGAAGGTGCCCGAAAGCGCCTGGAGCGTGCCAGTGAGCGCCGTGCTGCCCGGGGACTTCGCCGAAGAGCTGTTGGCCTCGGTAAAGGCGCACGCGCACCTGGGCGGGAACAGCGACGCGACGCATTGATTCCTGCCGCATGAATTGGCCACGCCACCGGGCCGGCGCGGGCTGCGTGGCTTGCTACAATCCCGCGTCGCGGCAACATCAGGATTGAGTGTCTTGACTCATCTCGAATTCATCGTCGGCATTCCTGCGCGCCATGCTTCCACCCGGCTGCCGGGAAAGCCGCTGCGAACCCTCGCGGGAAAACCGCTAATCGCGCACGTGGTGGAGCGCGCGCGGGAAAGCGGCGCCTCCGAGGTGTTCGTTGCCACCGACGACGAGCGCATCGTCGAGGCGGCGGAGGAGGCGGGGGCCGCGGTGTGCCTGACCGATCCCGAGTGCGGCTCCGGCACCGACCGGCTGGCCCAGTGCGCGGAGCGCCGCCACTGGCCCGACGAGAGCATCGTGGTCAACCTGCAGGGCGACGAGCCGCTGTTGCCCGGTCGCTGGTTGCAGCTAGCGGCGACCGCCCTGGACGGCATGCCCGGCGCGGACGTGGCCACGCTCGCCGCGCCGGAAACCGACGTGGAGGCGGTCTTCGATCCCCACGTGGTCAAGGTGGTCACCGATTCCCGCGGCTTCGCCCTGTATTTCTCGCGCGCGCCGATTCCCTGGCACCGCGGCGCCTTCGCCGGGCGGCCGGGCGCGTTGCCGCGCGACGGCGCCTGGCTGCGCCACATCGGGGTGTATGCCTATCGCGTCGGTTACCTGAAGCGCCTTGCCGCCATGGAGCCGGCGGGCCTTGAGCGCATCGAGTCGCTGGAACAGCTCCGGGTGCTCGCCTCCGGCGGGCGCATCCACGTCAGCGTGGTGGACGAGGCGCCGCCGCCGGGGGTGGACACCGAGGCGGACCTGCAGCGCCTCGAGGCATTGATCGGGGGTTACGGCACGTGATCCGGGTCCTGTTCGTTTGTCTGGGAAACATTTGTCGTTCACCTACCGCTCAGGGCATGTTCGAGCGCCTGGCGGGCGAGGCGGGCCTGAGGGATGCTATCCGCGCGGATTCCGCCGGAACCGGGGCCTGGCACGTGGGCGAGGCGCCGGACGCTCGCGCCCAGGCGGAGGCGGCGCGCCGTGGCGTGGACCTGAGCGGCCAGCGCGCCCGGTCGGTGGACGTGACGGATTTCGAGAGTTTCGATTACATACTCGCCATGGACCGGGCCAACCTGTCGGAACTCAAGTCGCGCTGCCCACCCGGGTACCACGACCGGCTCCACTTGTTCCTGTCGTTCGCGGTGGATGCGGACGTTCAGGACGTGCCCGATCCCTACTATGGCGGCGCGCAGGGTTTCTCCCGAGTGCTCGACCTGGTGGAGGCGGGCTCGGTGGGGTTGCTGGAACACCTTCGGGGCCGCATTGAGCGGGAACGGGCCGGCGGGACGCGCTGACGGGACGGGGCAATGCAGGAAGACAGGAAGGTTGTCGTGGTGCTGCCCGCCTACAACGCGGCGCGCACCCTGAGGCAGACCTACGCGGAAATTCCCATGGACGTGGTGGACGAGGTGGTTCTCGTGGACGACGCCAGCCACGACGAGACCGTGGCCGAGGCGCGCCGCCTGGGCATCCACCACGTGCTGGTCAACCCGGTGAACCTGGGCTACGGCGGCAACCAGAAGGCCTGCTATCGAAAGGCGCTGGAGCTGGGCGCCGACATCGTCATCATGCTGCACCCGGACTACCAGTACGCGCCACAGCTGATCCGTCCCATGGCGGCGCTGGTTGCCAGCGGCCTGTTTCCCGTGGTGCTGGGCTCGCGCATCCTGGGTAACGGCGCGCTCAGGGGCGGCATGCCGGTATACAAGTACATAGCGAACCGGGCGCTCACCCTGGTGCAGAACCTGTGCTGCGGGCAGAAGCTGTCCGAATATCACACCGGGTACCGGGCTTTCGATGCCCGCGTGCTTCGCGATATCGACATGGAAGCGAATTCCAACGACTTCCTTTTCGACAACCAGGTGCTGTCGCAGATCATCTACAAGGGCTATCCCATCGGTGAGATCACCTGTCCCACGCGATATTTCGACGATGCATCCTCGATTCGCCTGGCACCAAGCATCGTCTATGGCCTGGGCGTGCTTCGGGTCTCGGTACAGCATCTGCTCCAGCGCGCGGGACTGGCCAGATTCGGTCGCTATCGCTGATGCTTCGCTCGTTCCTGACCGGCGTCGACGCACGGCGCGGTCCCCGGCTGGCGCTCTGGGGCCTGGTCCTGGCTGCTGGCGCCTACCTGCGGCTCTGGGAGATGGGTATGCAGATCGTCATCGACGACGAGTGGCATGCCATCGACAAGCTTATCGAGTCGGGTTACCTGGGAATCCTGCTCAGTTTCGGTCACGCCGACCACTGCATTCCCCTGACGCTGCTCTACAAGCTGATCGCGGATACGATTGGTCTCACCGAGTGGACGCTGCGCCTACCCGAGCTCGCCGCGGGCCTGGCCTCGGTGCTGGTACTGCCATGGCTGTTCCGGCCCTGGACCAGGTCGCCAGAGCGCTGGATATTCGCGGCGCTGCTGGCGGTGTCGCCGGTGCTCATCTACTACAGCCGGGAGTCCCGCCCCTATGCCTTCATCGCGCTGCTGGAGCCGATGGCGCTGGTGGCGCTGTTCCGCTGGTGGATGGAGGGATCGCGGCAATGGGGCAGGGCATTCTTCGCCTGCTCGGTGCTTTCCGCCTGGCTGCAACCGGTGAGCCTGGCGTTCACTGGCGCGGCGTTGCTGTGGGCGGGACTGGAGTCGCTGATGCAGGCCTGGTCCGGGCGCGGCTGGCGGGGACTCGAACGCGTCCTGCTGCTCGGCTCGCTGACGGTGCTCGCCTGCGCGCTGCTGCTGCTGCCGCCCCTTTGGCTGGACTTCAAGTCGATGGCGTGGCGGACCGGCATCCACAACGTCCGGCCGCAGACGTTGCTGGTGGCCTGGGACCTGGCCGCGGGCACGGCCTACGCGCCGGTCACCGCCGCACTTTTGGGATTGACGGTGTTCGGGGGCTGGCGACTCTGGCGGCGGTCGCCAAAGCTGATGCGTTATCTGGCCTTCGTGACTTCGTTCGCGGCCTTGCCGATCATTCTGAGTCACGCGATCTGGATTTTCCACGGCGGAACCTTTCTCAGGTACGTGTTGCCGGCGCTGCCGCTGATACTGGTTTGCGCGGCCATTGGACTGGCCTCGCTGGTTGGCAATCTTGCGGGCGTGGTCGGAGAGCGGAGATTGGCGACGGCGCGGATCGCAACCCCGGTGCTCGCGGGTGTCGTCCTTTACCTTGCCGGCCCGTTGCCGGCGGTCTATTCCGGCATCAACCAGTTCACCTCCCACGCCAGTTTTCAGTTCGACTACGATCCGCCGCGCAATCCATACGTCCAGGTAATGTCGCGGATCCAGGTGCCCGACTTCTACCGGGAGATGGCGGGCCGGGCCGGCAGTGGCTGGCAGGTCGTGGAGTCCCCCTGGCGCCTGGAGTCCCATTTCAATCCGCTGTACATCTACCAGCGGGTTCACCAGTTACCGTTGCGGGTTGGATTCATGGACGGCCTGTGCGCGCAGGGGCAATATGGCGAGTACCCCCGTGACGCGCGCGGGCTCGATTTCCACTGGTTTGTTCACCTGTCCGATTTACTCAAGAACCCGCCGGCCAGGACCTACCTCGTGATGCACCGGGTGCCGGCGCTTTACGGAATGCGTGAGCTGCCGTCCATGGAACCCTGCATTGACGCATTCAGGCAACGTTACGGGCGGCCATGGCGCGAGTCGCCACGGGCGGTGGTCTATCGCTTCGGCGCCCGAGGCGAATCGCAATCGGGGCCGGCGACGCCGGCGGGAGGCGGATGATGACGGCTGGGTTCAGCATTCATTGCACGCTTTGCCCGCGCCTGGCGGGACACCTGGAGGGCGTTCGCCGCGAGTACCCGCATTACCACGCCCGGCCGGTGCCGTCTTTCGGCCCGGAAGGCGCGCGCCTGCTGGTGGTGGGCCTGGCGCCGGGCATGCACGGTGCCAACCGCACCGGGAGGCCTTTCACGGGTGACTACGCCGGCATCCTGCTGTACAGGACCCTGCACGGGCTGGGCTTCGCCTCGGCGCCGGAGGCGGTGGCGGCGGACGACGGGCTCGAGCTTTTCGACTGCCGGATCACCAACGCGGTGCGCTGCCTGCCGCCGCAGAACAAGCCCGTGGCCAGCGAGGTCAACAACTGCAACCCTTACCTGGGCTCGGAGCTGGCGGGCCTGCCGGACGGAGCGGTGGTGCTGGCGCTGGGCGGCGTGGCGCATCGCGCGATTCTCAAGGCGGAAGGCCTGAAGCAGTCCGCCCACGGATTCGGCCACGGCGCCGAGCACCGGCTGGCGCGCCGGCGCGTGCTGCTGGACTCCTACCACTGCAGTCGTTACAACACCCAGACCAGGCGATTGACGACCGCCATGTTCCAGGAGGTGCTGGCACGGGCGCGGCAACTAATCGACGGTGGCTGAAACGGGAATGAGCGAGACGCGCAAATCCTTCGACGGCAAGGCCTATGCCAGGCGGCTGCCCCACGCGCCGGGGGTCTACCGGATGCTCGACGGCGCCGGCAAGGCGCTTTACGTGGGCAAGGCGCGCGACCTGCAAAAGCGGGTGGCGAGCTACTTCGGTCGCGACGCGGCCAACCCGCGCATCGCGGTGATGCTGGGTCACGCCGCGGGTATGGAAGTGACCGTGACCCGCACCGAGGGCGAGGCGCTGCTGCTGGAAAACGAGCTGATCAAGTCGCTCAAGCCCCGTTACAATATTCTGCTCCGCGATGACAAGTCCTATCCTTACATTTACGTGTCCAGCGAGCAGCGCTTCCCGCGCATGGCCTTCCACCGCGGCGCGCGCAACCAGCCCGGCGAGTATTTCGGCCCCTATCCATCGGCGTCCGCGGTGCGCCAGAGCCTGAGCCTGATCCAGAAGGCGTTCCGCATACGCCAGTGCGATGACAGCTTCTTCAGCAACCGTTCCCGGCCGTGCCTCCAGTACCAGATCCATCGCTGCACCGCTCCGTGCGTGGGCCTGGTGGACGAAGCCGAGTACCGCGAGGACGTTAACAACGCCATCCGTTTCCTGCGCGGTGATTCCGACGCGGTTGTCGAGGACCTGATGAAGGGCATGGAGCAGGCGTCGGAGCGCCAGGACTACGAGCGTGCCGCGCGTTACCGGGACCAGATCGCCACGTTGCGGCGGGTGCAAGAGCACCAGTTCGTCTCCGGCGGACGCGGCGACGCGGACGTGGTGGCCTGCGCCACCGACGGCGGCGTTGCCTGCGTGCAGGTATTTTTCCTGCGCGGCGGGCACAACCTTGGAAACCGCGCCTATTTCCCGAAGCTGCCCGGCGAAACCGACGAGCAGGGGGTGCTGGATGCCTTCCTGCCCCAGTTCTACATGGAGCGTCCGCCGCCCCCGGAAATATTGCTCAGTCCCGGCCTCACCGACCGGGCATTGTTCGAGGATGTGTTCAGCCGGCGGGCGTCCCGGAAAGTGCGCCTGGTAAGCCGGCCCCGGGGAGAGCGCCGCAAGTGGCTGGACATGGGCCGGCGCAACGCCTCGCACGCCCTCGCTTCCTACGTGGCCTCCCGCACGGGCGTGCAGCAGCGCCTGGAGGCCCTGGCCGAAGCGCTGGAGCTGGACCAGGTGCCGGGCCGCATCGAGTGCTTCGACGTGAGTCACACCCGTGGCGAGGCAACCGTGGCATCCTGCGTGGTGTTCGGCGCGGAGGGGCCGGTGAAATCCGATTACCGGCGCTTCAACATCCGCGGCGTGACCCCGGGCGACGACTACGGGGCGCTCAGCCAGGCGCTCAAGCGGCGCTACGAGCGGCTCAAGGCCGGGGAGGGGCTGCTGCCCGACATCCTGTTGATCGACGGCGGCAAGGGCCAGGTGGAAAGCGCGCGCAAGGTGCTCGAGGAACTGCAGGTGGACGGCGTGTTGCTGGTGGGCGTAGCCAAGGGTCCGGCGCGGCGGCCCGGTGACGAACAGCTTTTCTCGCCGGCGTGGCGGGGGCCGATACGGCTGCCTCCGGATCACGCCGCGGCAC